>Ga0209698_10001731_pt1 | contig 25127 bp, 20 predicted proteins | sample LitLauG_LLR_2012_FD_187203 | JGI IMG/M metagenome (GOLD analysis project Ga0209698, IMG submission 187203) | Freshwater sediment microbial communities from Pennsylvania, USA - Little Laurel Run_MetaG_LLR_2012 (SPAdes) (version 2) | ecosystem: Environmental > Aquatic > Freshwater > Creek >... | reverse complement strand
GCCCGCGATCGACCTGGTGCTGGTTTCGCACGCGCATTTCGACCATCTGCACCGGCCGTCGCTGCGGGCCATCGTCCAAAACAATCTGCGCACGCGCGGCAGCGCTCCGAGCATTATTGTTCCCACCCACGTTTCGGATCTGGTTTCCGATCTTGGATTTTCCGAAATCATCGAGCTCGACTGGTGGAAGACTTCCCGTCGCGGCAATCTGCAGATCACGCATGTTCCCTCGCGGCACTGGGGCGCGCGCATTCTAAAAGATTCCCACCGCGGATACGGCGGCTTCGTGTTGAAAGCCGGCAGGCACTCCGTGTATCACGCGGGCGACACGGCCTATTTCTCAGGGTTCTCCGAGATCGGACGACGCCTCGCACCGGAACTCGCGCTGCTTCCGATCGGCGCCTATAATCCGCCGCAGTTCCGCAATGTTCACGCCAATCCCGCCGACGCCATGCGAGCCTTCCTCGATCTCAAATCCCGCTGGATGGTACCGATGCACTACGGCACCTTCCGCCTGTCGCACGAGCCGGTCGACGAACCGCTGCAGTTGCTCGATGAGGAAGCCCGCACGGCAGGAGTTAAGGATCGCGTGGTCGTCCTCGAAGAAGGCGTGACCCGCTTCTTTTAGGTCAGCTTCTGTCCTCTGTGTTTGTCTTTTATTCTCCCGTTGACAATCCTCCGCGTGGGTTTGGTGTAGACTGCCCCCGATAATTTCCACTCAGGAGGTCACCATGGCGGTAAAACCCATTCCCGAGGGCTATCACACACTGACACCGTTTCTCACGGTTCGCGACGCGGCTCGAGCCATTGAGTTCTACAAGCAGGCATTTGGCGCGAAACAACGCGGCGACGCGGCCAAAGGCCCAGACGGCAAGGTCATGCATGCGGAGCTGCAGATCGGCGACTCGATCATCATGCTTTCCGACGAATTTCCCGAGTTCGGCGCGCTCTCGCCGCAGTCGATCGGCGGATCACCGATGGGCCTGCACATCTATGTCGATGGCGTGGATGCAGCCTTCGATCGCGCCGTAAAAGCCGGCGCCACGGTTGAAATGCCTGTCATGGACCAGTTCTGGGGCGACCGTTACGGCAAGCTGAAAGATCCGTTCGGCCACAAGTGGTCGATCGCCACGCACGTCAAAGACATGTCCATGGACGAGATGAAAAAGGCCATGGACGAAGCCATGGCGAAGATGCCCGCCAAAATGGAAAAGACGGCGTAACCAACAACCTACGTGGGGACGGACGCAGTCGTCCGTCCCGCGACGGCGAAGCCGAGCGGCGACGAAATCAATACGCCAGCAGAATCCTCAAATCCCGCAGGTTGTTTCCCGTCGGCCCAATCTCAACAGCATCGGCGAGATCCCTGAACAACGGATAGGCATCGAATTTCTTAAGCGCCTCGCATACATCCAGACCCTTCGCTTTTGCGCGCTCCACAGTCGATCCGTCCACCACCGCTCCCGCCGCGGGACTATTTCCATCCACGCCATCCGTCCCCGCGCTCAGCACGGTAATGTGCTCGCCCGCAATCTTCTCCGCACATGCCAAGGCGAATTGCTGATTCCGTCCGCCTACGCCGCCATTGGTCACCTTCACTGTAACTTCACCGCCGGAGATCAGGCATACGGGGGAACTTTGTTTTCGCAACTCGCGCAAGCGACCCAGCAAATAGTCCGTCGCCCCCTCGTAATCCCAGTCGTCACAAGAGTTGTCCACGTGCACGACAAATCCCGCACGCCCGGCTGCCTCGCTCGCCGCCTCAATCGCGCTCTGATTCGACAACACGGTCCACCACCGGGCCCGGACAAACGCAGGGTCGTCGGATTTCGGCGTCTCCTCCAGCGCACACCGCTCGAACAACTCGCGTGTGGACGAAGGAAATTGTTGCAGCAGGTCATATGTTTGCGCGATGCGACAGCAATCGTCGACGCTGGTCGAGTCCGGCATCGTCGGACCGGACGCGAGCGCGTCAGGAGTGTTGTCCGGCACATCCGACACCAGGATCGAAACCTGCTGGGCGGGATAGGCCGCCTGCGCCAGGCGCCCGCCTTTCACGGCAGAGAGATGCTTGCGCACCGTATTGATTTCGGCGATCGGCGCGCCGGAATGCACAAGCGCGCGATAAGTACCAATCAGGTCATCGAGCGAGATGTCATCATCGATCGGTTTTTCCACAATCGACGATCCGCCCCCACTCAGCAGAAAGATGACCAGCGACGAAGCATTCTGGTTCTGTAGCGCGGTGAGCATGGCACTCGCTGCGCGAATCGAGTCAGCATTGGGCGTTGGATGCCCTCCTTGAAAGTAGCGAAACCCGTGCACCTGAGATTCCGGTTGCACCGAACTGGCCACGATGCCTTCGAGCGATCCGCCAACCTGCTCGGCCAGTGCTTCGACCATCGTGTGCCCGGCCTTGCCGAGCGAAATCACGAAAACGCGCGAGTACGACTGCAGATCAAAGAGGTCCTCCCGGACGCGCAGCACTCCGCGCTCGCAGTTCACGTGCCGCGAGAATCCCTTCACGATCGATGCCTCGTTCAAGGCCTTGCGGAAAATCTCGCGCGCCGTCTCGCGCATGGAGGAGTACTTGGCCTGCTGATCCGGATCGGACATGGCGAGATTATAAAGATAGCCCTCAGCCGTCAGCTTTGAGCCATCAGAAAAAACACAAACACCCGATTTTTGCAGACGAATACAGAAGAGGGGTGCCCCACTTCTCGTCGGCTTTGCGAGAAGTGGGAAATTCGGACGGGGCCGACAACCAGTGGTTCAGCTGACAGCTGACGACTGAGAGCTGACCGCTTCCCTCACCCAACTCTCAATCGCCTCGCGCAACTCGCGCAGCCGGCCCTCAAAAAAATGGTCGCCACCCTCGACGATCACCAGCTTCTTAGGTTCCGGCACTGACGCAACCAGCGCTTCCAGTTTCGCCCGTGGGCCAAACTGGTCGCGCGCTCCGCTCACGAACAGCTTGGGCTTGGCACAGCTACGGAGAAACTCGTATGCGTAAACTCGCGGCTCTTCCGACGCTTCGGCCACCGGGACCACCGGAACACCCGCTCCAAGCACGGCCTTGACTCTCGGGTCAGCACAAGCCGCACGCAGTCCGACCGCAGCACCAAACGAGAATCCCGCAAACAGCAGCGGGAGATGATATTCGGCATCCATCCAGTCGAGTGCGGCGCGGACATCGTCCACCTCGCCTATGCCCTGATCGTGCTCGCCCTGACTCAACCCCGCGCCGCGAAAGTTAAATCGCAACACCGGAAAGCCGAAGCTGTTCAGTGCCTTCATGGTGTGAAAGACGACTTTGTTGTGTAGAGTGCCGCCGAACAGCGGGTGCGGATGAGCAACGACGGCAGCGTGAGTTGCAGATTCGCTACCGGCGTTAAGCAGCGCCTCAAGCCGCCCTGCAGGGCCATCGAGAAACAGAGAACGAATCGAGCCGGAAGAAATCACATTCCAGATTACATGATGCGGACTTCACACCTCAGACCTTGGACCTCGGACCTTGGACCTCAGGCCGGTGCGCCGCCGTCCCCAGCGGCGGTCCGAGCGTTCGACTCGCACGCGAGCCGCGGGGGCTAGTAGCCCCCGCGACAGCCGGCAGGGATGCCGACGCTACGGCCCGAGGTCTGCGGTCCGAGGTCCGAGGTCCGCTTTTGCTATGCTCAGTTCATGGATGCCGTGACCCTGACGCGTCAGCTTGTGGACATTGAGTCGATTACCGGCAATGAAGCCGCGGTAGCAAATTATCTGTATGGCGAGCTTTGCCGCATCGGCTATCGCACCATCAAAATGCCGGTCGAGGGCAATCGCTTCAACCTGTACGCGGTCGCAGAGGCCGCTGAAGCCAACCCGTCGATCACGTTCTCCACGCATCTCGACACGGTGCCACCGTTCATCGCGTCGTCGGAAGATGCGACCCGCATCTTCGGACGCGGATCGTGCGATGCCAAGGGAATTATCGCCGCCCAGATCGCCGCCGCCGAGCGTTTGCGGCGCGAGCAAATTTATGTCGGATTGCTTTTCGTCGCGGGTGAAGAACGGGATTCTCTCGGTGCGAAGGTCGCCAACGACCACGCCCCGACCGGATGCCAATTCCTCATGAATGGCGAGCCTACTGAGAACCGGCTCGCCCTCGCCTCCAAAGGCACACTCCGCGCCGAAGTGACTGCCCACGGACGCATGGCGCATTCCGCTTATCCCGAACTCGGCGAATCTGCCATCGACAAATTGATCGCAGCACTTACCCGCCTGCGCGCCATGCCTCTGCCTTCCGATCCGGAAATCGGGCCATGCACGCTGAACATCGGATTGATCGAAGGCGGCCGCGCGCCCAACGTGATTCCCGACTATGCGCACGCCGACTTGCTCTACCGCCTGGTCGGCCCCTCCGACGCGTTGCGGCGCGACATCCTCGCCACCGCGGGAGATCAAGTCGAAATCACCTTCCCGCTCGAGCTTCCCTTCATCCGTATGCGCAAGATCGACGGCATCCCCACGATGATCGCCGCCTTCACCACCGACATTCCCAAGCTGACCAATTGGGGAGAACCGCTGCTCCTCGGCCCCGGCTCGATTCACGTCGCGCACACCGACGGCGAATTCATCGACAAGCAGCAACTCGCCGAAGCGGTGGATCTTTATTTCCGGATCGCGAAGCAGTTGCACGTTGGGAAGATGCAAGACTCGAACGCACTCACGCGTGCATGAGTTGTGTGATGCGTGGGAGATCCGTGAAGATCCGTGGCCGCTGGATCTATTGCGGCGCCCACACCATATCTACCTTAATCGGAACCTCATTCTTCACGGGCATCGTCAGCAGCGATGGCGGCTCAATCTTGAAATCCTTCAACGTGGCCGGAATCGTCCCCGTGATGTGCTTCTCGTTCCCTTGCGACGACACCTCCAGTGGTACTTGCTGGTAGTGCGCGGTCTGCCCGGAAAATTCAATGTCGAGGTCGGCCTTGATCGTCGACGAGTTCGCGTCGCTCTCGGGCAACCGCGTGCGAACGGTGACCATGGGAAATTCCGCGCCGCGAGTGACCTGGATCATGTGCAGGTCGCGGTTGCTGTCGCCCGAATCGAACGACTTCACCGGCACCGCGATCAGGAAGTCGCATTGCCCGTCGTGGCACACACCCTTCCCGCGCGCGGCGTGGCTGACGCCGTCCGTCTGATGCAGCGGATGCGAAACGTGGTACGTCAGCGTGCTCCGCTTCAACGCCCACAAACGATCAGACGCAAAAAGATTGGTAGAAGAAACAAGAAGAAGCAGGGGCAATAATTTTCGAGTCATAGGCCTCAGAAACAAAAGGTTGAAGAACGCCAATGCCAAAGACGAACGGCCATCGACCAACGACGGTTCTAGAACTTCACCGAAACCGACAGCAGGGCGGCCCCAAACGCTCCCGCCGTCACAATCGCGACTGGCCCATGGGCCTGCGCGATGCCGTGCACTTTCTCTCCGTTATTTTTCTGGCTGAAGGCCATCGCGCCCAGAATTGGCGTCAGCACCATTCCGGTCCCATGCACCCACGCCAGAGCCTTATGCAGCTTGATGCCGCCTCGCGTCTCCGTACCCGGCACCTTCGGCGCACGGATCGCGTAATAGGCCGTGATCCCGTACAAGTCACCGGTCAACGCGCCAAGCGCGACATGCAGATCGCGCGACGCAGTTCCTTCGCTGCGACCGCCGGAGTTCAAAGATGTGACGACCGAGGCAATCATCGGAATGGTCGTGATCAACCCCATGCGCTGATGGATCTTCAGCATGTGCGTGCGCTTGTCGAGCAGAGCTTGCTGCTGAGGGTTCCCCTGCTGCTGTGCCTTGGAGAATCCCAAATCCTCCAGTGACGGTTCGGTTTTGCTGGCAGGCGCAGCCTGGCTGCTCGAAGGCGCGTTGGGAGCTTCCGGATATGGCGCACTCCCTGCAGCCAGTGGCAGGTTCACCGTCTGCTCGCCAGCCGAAAGCGTCACTTTGGTCGAGTTGGTCCCGATTCCTTCGCCCACCGCCGTGACTTCATAGTTTCCGGCTGCAAGGTTTGCAATGCTGTAGTGCCCGACGGCGTCGGTCTGCGCCTCGCTGGTTTCGCCGCTGGCCACGTTCTTCACCGTGACCTTGGCACCGGTCACGGCCTTACCCGTTGGGTCAGTTACTGTACCAGAGACGCTCGCGCGAGCGTCTTGAGCCCAAGTCGAAGAAGAAGCGAGTAAAAAAAACAGGACAATTGTAAAGACCAAAACACTGAGGACCTTCTTCCCGTCACGGTTCATTCGGATTTTCCTCGGGCAGAATTGAGACCGCCGATATCTGATGCGATGGATGCCATCCATCTCGGAGAAGATGTCTTCAAAAGTCTCCGCCGCCCGCAGATCGAGCGAGCTCGATATTCGCTCTGTTAACAACAATTAACTCCTCCGGCAGCCAATCGACATTGGCGGTGCGCCGATAGATTGTCTCACCTCAAAGGCGGGTTTGCAGCCTTGACGGGTAGCCCTAAATGCGAGAGTCTATGCCCCAGCGTTCAATCTCCGCGGGGCGTGGAGTGGTCCTTGGACACAACCTTGGCTTCTTTGATGGCGGCCGCCGACCGTGGCGACAGCAAAGCGTCCGAAGGGCTTTTTGCCGTTCTGTATAAGGAATTGCACGGGCTGGCGCGGCGGGAACTCGCCCGGCAGGGAGGTGGCGTCAGCCTGAGCGTCACTACGCTGCTTCACGAAGCCTACCTTGATATGGCGGGACGCAGTGCCGACATGTTCCCCGACCGGGCGCGCTTCATGGGCTATGCCGCGAAAGTCATGCGCGGACTGATCATTGATCATGCGCGCAGCCAGCACGCGCAGAAACGCGGCGGTCACTTCGAAATCACATCCTTGAAAACGGACGCAGGCAACGCCGCCGACAGCCGGGAACTGGAGCGCATCAGTGATGCGCTGGATCATCTTGCCAGACTCGAACCGGAGCTGGCGGAAATCGTGGACCTCCGCTTCTTCTGCGGATTCTCCTCGGAAGAGATTGCCGCCATGCGCGGAACGACCGAGCGCACCGTTCAACGCAAGTGGGAAAAGGCGCGCGCCTATCTCTACCGTGAACTGCGCACCGAGATTGTGACCTGAACCCGCCATGTCATCGCTGAGTCCCGAGCAGTGGCAAAAGATCAGCCCACACCTGGAACAGGGCCTGACTCTGTACGGTGAAGAGCGCGCGCGCTGGCTGCAGGAGCTGCGGGCGAAGGATGCCGAGCTCGCGAGCCAGGTCCAGGCTTTGCTCGACGATCAGGCAGAAGCCATGCGAGCCGGCTTTCTGGAGAAGAGGCCGGCGACGGAAGCGCTTACATCGGCCGCCGTTGCCGGGGAGACGATTGGCGCCTATCGGTTGCTCTCCCAGATCGGCCAGGGCGGGATGGGCATGGTTTGGCTGGCGGAACGCAGCGATGGCCGCTTCCAGCGCAAGGCAGCGGTGAAGTTCCTTTCTTTGGGGCTGGCGGGCAAAGCGGCAGAAGAGCGCTTTCGGCGGGAAGGCGCGATTGTCGGAAGGCTTTCTCATCCCCACATTGCGGAACTGCTGGATGCTGGTGTGACGGCAGAGGGACGTCCGTATCTGGTCCTGGAATACGTGGACGGCGAACCGATTCACCGCTACTGTGACGAGCACAAACTCGATGTGAGCGAGCGCTGTCGTCTGTTTCTGGATGTGTTGTCGGCGGTGGCGCATGCCCACAGCAGCCTGATCGTGCATCGCGACATAAAGCCGTCGAATGTTTTTGTCAGCCGCGGTGGGCAGGTGAAGCTGCTCGACTTCGGCATCGCGAAACTGCTGGAGGGCGAGGGAAGCGATGGTTCGGCGACCAGGCTGACCCATGAAGCCGGCTCGGCGCTGACGCCGGAGTTCGCGGCTCCCGAACAGATTACGGGCTCAGCGGTCACCACGGCGACCGACGTGTATGCCTTGGGGGTGTTGCTGTACCTTCTGTTCTCCGGACAGCATCCGGCGGGGCCGGGACCGCACTCGGCGGCGGCTCTGGTCAAGGCCATCGTGGAGACCGAAGCGCGGCGAGTGTCGGAAGTCGCGGAGACAAGCAGCGCCGCAGAGGCGGGGAGAGTCGCCGGCGGTCGCGCCACATCTCCAGAGAAACTGCGCCGGGAGCTGCAGGGCGACCTGGACACGATCGTCGCCAAGGCACTGAAGAAGGATCCCAAAGAACGGTACGCATCGGTCGGCGAGTTGGCGGACGACATTCGTCGGTACCTAAGCAGCGAGCCCATCCGCGCGTTGCCGGACACGTTTGCCTACCGGGCCCGGAAGTTTGTCCGCCGCAATCGGCTGGCGGTGGCGCTGGCCTCGGTGGCGCTTTTGGCCGTCATCGCGGGGGCAGCGGGAACACTGTTACAGGCGCGCACGGCGAGAAAACAACGGGACGCTGCAATTCGAGAGCGGGACCGCGCTAACCGCGTGGTCCGTTTTATGACCGACCTCTTTAAGGTATCGGATCCCAGCCAAAGCTCCTCGAGGAACGTCAGTGCGCTAGAACTGCTCGACAAAGCGGCAAAGGACATCGCGAGCGGATTGTCCAAGGATCCGGAACTGCAGGCTCAGATGATGGAGGTCATGGGCACCGCCTACACCAACCTTGGAGACCACAAGCAGTCGGAGGCAGTGCTGCGGCGAGCCATCGAAATCAGCCGCGATTCGGCCGGTCCGACTGCTCCTGAAACCATGATCCTGAAAGATTACCTGGGATCTGCGCTGGCGCAGGAGGGAAAGTTCGCCGAGGCGGAGGCCTTGCAGCGCGAGGTCCTGGATCAGCAGTCCCGCTCACTAGGGCCGGAGCACCCGGACACCCTTGAGACGTTGGGAGACTTGGCCAGCACGCTGGGAATGGCCGGCAAGTTCCAGGAGGCCGAGCGCCTGGGCCGCGAAGCGGTCGACAAAGACCGACGGGTTTTTGGGCCGGAGGATCACCACACGATCGCGGCCATGGATGACCTGGCTGCGACGCTGGGTGAACAAGGACGTTTCGCTGATTCGGTGGAACTGGAGAAGCAGACCATCGAGATCGAACGCCGCGTGTATGGGCCTGATCATCTCGGAGTACTGATGGCCACAGGCAACGAGGCCGATTCGCTCTATTTGATGGGCCGGTTCAACGAGGCACAACAGCTGTGGGAACAGGAACTGGAAATCACCCTTCGAGTGCTGGGTCCCAATCACCAGGAAACTGCCCGAGCCACCTATAATCTTGGTTGCCTGGCGGCGATTGGCGGAAGACGTGACCAGGCATTCACCTACCTCAACCGAGCGATCGAAGCGCTTTCCCCAATTCGCATTCCGGACATCAAGGGCGACCCTGCCTTTGAATCCATCCGGACCGACCCCCGTTTTGCCGCCCTCGTACGCCGCGCCGCGCAGCGCGGGGCCGGGGAGGCAAAATGCCCGCTCTGACCTGAAATCCACTGGAGCTGCGTCCGGGAGCTGGTGCGTCTCGCCACATCCTTTTTAGATTTGTTCAGGCGACGTGTCGCTTTTCTCCCTCCTTTCCGATTTCCCTAGTAGATGCCAAATGTCTGGCGGCAGAGCCGTCGATGGCAACTTCTTGCAAACTTCTGGGGGAAAAATGAAGCGTACTACTCAACTGCTGACTTTTCTGACTATCCTCTCGCTCACCTCGTTGGTGCTAACCGCACAGACCGCAACGAATGCTCCATCGCAGCTCGTGCCGCGGCTGGTGAATTTCTCCGGCAAAGCCACTGACGTGCAGGGCAAAGCCATAAGTGGCGTTGTGGGCGCTACCTTCGGAATTTACCGGGATCAAACGGAGGGCTCGCCTTTGTGGGTCGAGACCCAGAACGTGCAGACTGACGCTCGCGGGAACTATGTCGCACAGCTCGGAGCTACCAAGCCTGAGGGCTTGCCGCTGGATCTATTTACTTCCGGGGAAGCCCGCTGGTTGGGCGTCACGGTGAATGGCGGACCGGAACAGCCACGCATCCTGTTGTTGAGCGTTCCTTATGCCTTGAAGGCCGCAGATGCCGATACAGTCGGGGGGCTGCCGGCATCGGCGTTCGTGCTGGCGGTGGCGCCGTCAGCAAGCGGGGCTACGGCATCGAGCTCGAATGGCGCGGTGCAGCCGGCGGCGGCGACTCCGCCGCCAGCGAGTTCCAACGTGACGACGGCGGGTGGAACCGTCAACAAGCTTCCGTTGTGGAGCACGGCCACGGACATCGAGAACTCGGCGCTTGCGCAGACAGGAACGGGGGCGACAGCGAAGATCGGGATCAACACGACGGCGCCAGCCGCCACGCTGGACGTGGCGGGCAGCGCAACGGTGCGCGGCAACCTGAGTTTGCCTTCGACCGGAGTCGCGACTCCGACGGCGGGAAAGAATTCGCAGCCGGAGACGTTCAGTGCATCGGCCTACAACAGCGGGACGAAGGCGGCGGTCACGCAGAGTTTCGGCTGGCAGGCTGAACCGATAGCCAATAACACGGCGAGCCCGAACGGAAGCATGAACCTGCTGTTCGCTTCCGGAAGCAGTACGCCCGCGGAGACTGGATTGCGCATCGGCAGCAACGGCCAGATCAACTTCGCTGCGGGGCAGAAGTTCCCCGGCACGGGCACGGTGACCAGCGTTGGACTGAGCGCACCAAGTTCAGATTTCACCGTGAGCAGCTCGCCGGTCACAGGCAACGGAACGCTGGCGCTGAACTGGACTGTGCCCCCGAACTTTTTCGCCACCCCAAACGCCATTGTGAAGCGGGATTCGCTTGGGGGCGCCGATTTCTCGTACCTAAACACCAATACGTTGTCCGCCAATTCAGCGAGTAGTTACGCCATTTCGGCTTCCACCAGTGCCAATAACGGAGCCGCCGCAATCATCGGCAACGCAACCGCGCTCACTGGCGGCCCTGCTTATGGAGTGCAGGGATTCTCAAACACATCCGCAGGCGTTATTGGAATCAATCAAACGAGTGGCGTTGGGGTGCAGGGCGTGGCCCAAGGGAGCAATGGCGTTGGTATCTGGGGCGAAAGTACCGCCGCTGCGGGCGTGGGTAACATAGGCCCGGATGGCGTGCATGGCGTAGCGCACATAGCAAACTCATCCGGCGTGTCAGGCTTCAACACCGATCCGGCAGGAACAGGCGTCTACGGCTCCTCCGATTGGGGATTCAATACACCCAACAACGTTCACCAGGACATTGGAGCATACGGCTGGGTGAAGGCCATGGTCACCGTCAACGCGCTTCTTGCTCCCTACGACATCGATAAATGTTACAACTCCCAGCTTCACGGAGCTGCCGCAATCACGCCGCCCTGCGGGATTATCCTGACGGAGACGTCGTCGGGCAACTTCACCCTGGATTTCGGCTTCGACGTCAGCCACAGCTTCTTCTCGACGGCACTCCGTAGTCCCGACCCAGGTCGACAGTCAACCATGTTGGAGACCGATACATACTCCACCTCCCCAACTCAAGCTTTCGTTGAAATCATTGTCGATGCAAGCACGCAGCCCTGGACCTTTGGCAACGCCTGGTTCGACCTGGTCGTGTACTAGCGCCCCCATCGGCTCGTGTCGACCTTGCGGGCTTCGATCAGACGGATCGCGGACCTGCTTTCGGTCTGATGATCTACCAAGGGAAGAAGTATACGAAACGCCGATTCTCGATTCGTCGAGGGTCGGCGTTGCCTTGTCAAATGACGTTTCTTTATGGATCCAGTACAACAATCGTCCACAGGTTCCTGGACCCGCGTATTTTGATCTCATTGTTTACGTCAGAATAACGGAGGCAAATCAACGTCGCGAATTTTGGGAGTCTATCTATGAGTTCATCTATGGCCCTTGAAATCGGTCCCCTGATGGCCATACTTTCAGAAGACAAACCACCCCGCTACTTTCTTTTGGAGCGTCCCCGTCCGGGTTTTGAGTGAAATCAGGGGGTGGCTGTTGAAAAACCCCCTTTCTCTCAAAATCGCAGAAATTTTGGGGATAGAAAATGTCCACCAAAACAGAGATCGTCGATTGTAGGGCTTCCTATTGCAAAGTTCTTTTAGAGCATTTTTGGTACGCGAGTTTTTCAACACCCACGCGATTTTTCGCCAATCATGATCAGGACAGATGTGCAGCTCAGTGCACATCAACGTCAGTTGTGACGTTCATCACTGACAGCCGTACGGTTCTGCACTGACAATGGCGGGGTAGTTCTGCTCGCCTCCCCGAAGAGCAAGTCCCACCACACGGGAACGCAACACCCCCTGAGGCGAACGTCCGATGGCAGTTTGAATCTCGACGAGAAAATTCCACAAAAGATTCCTGGTGGAGGACCATCATGCGATACATCAGAATACCGGTGTCTCTCCTTCTCATTTCCGGTTTGGCGTCGATGGCCTGGGCTCAGCGGCCGTTCGTCGGCAAGCATGGAATTCCCGATCAACTATTCCGCAATCCGATCCAGATGCGAGTCGGCAGTCTGGCAACTGAAACGCTCGGTGGAGAACCGGCTGTAAATACAAACATCAAGTTCTGGGACCTCGGCACATTGGGTGGGTCCGGATCTTGGGCCAGTGATGTCAACGATTTCGGTATCGCAGGGGGTTCGAGCAACCCGTTAGGAAATACCGAATTCGCACACCCCGCTGCGGTGCCTGTATTCGGTCCGCACGCTATGCAGTGGGTGGATCTAGGCACATTCGGTGGAGAAGGATACCCTGCGCAAGTGGAAGGTGTCTCCGACACGGGACTTCTCGTGGGTGAGGCCGTGACGGACACCGGCAACATTCACGCGTTCGTCTGGACACCCATGACCGGCAAAGTCGATCTCGGAACTCTGCCCGGACATACCGACAGCCAGGCGTGGGATGTGAATCGCATTGGGACGCTCATCGTCGGATATAGCCAGGACTCCAGCTACAACTCGTTTCCGGTTGTCTGGACTCCTTCGATTCAATGGACGCAGCGCGGACTCTCAATTCAGTGGAGGATCCATCAACTTGATACTGGCGCGCTCGGCACCACCGGCATGACGATGGCAGTTAACAATGTTGGCCAGATCGTGGGCGAAGCGTGGGGTGATTTGGGTCAAGTCCTTGTCGTCTGGAACCCATCCGGAAGGAACTGGACGCCGAAGCAGATTGCTGGTTCTGCGGCATATCCCAACGGTTGGATCGCTGAACTCAACGATTTGGGCGAAGTGGTAGGCGGCTACTGCGATGCCAATTGGGCGTGCGGTGCCGCGCTATGGCGGCCCACAGGACCGCAAAAAGCCTACAAACTCGTCCCACTTGCCAATCCCTGGGGCCTTCTCAGTGGCGACGGGGCAATCGGCATCAACAACCGGGGAGACATTGTGGGGAATGTAAACGGCGACCGAAGTTATGGTGCCCATTGGACAAGGAAGAATCCTGCTTCAGTTGATCTTCTGCCTCCCGCCGATGCCACGTGGAGCTATGCCGCGAATGTGAACGAATGGGGAATTGCCGCGGGCGGTTACGGAGAAGCGGATTTCGGTGGACACGCCATCGCGTGGCAGCTCCACTAAACAGCCCAGTGCCGAACTGAAATATGCTCGTTGGTGAACTCGCTACAGAACGAGACGCCTAAACATGGGCGGCTTTTCTGTCGCCGCTGATGTCGCGAGACTGTTGTTAACAGGGGTTTCGACAGTCTGGTTTCTGTGGACCCCACCGGCGGTTCTCGGCTCGTGACCCCAGAAGCGTGCGTGTCTCAGAGCGGTATGGTGTCTAATAGAGGGGTGCGGCGGATGATTCTCAATCTCTGGATCCTGTTGCTCACCGCCTGTTTGTGGGCGCAACAAGCGTCCGTCAAAAATACGGAAAAGGTTGCGATTCAGCGCGCAAAGAGCGCCATAGTTTCCTCGTTTGATCGCAGCTTACCGAATGTGCGCCTGGAGTTTTTCCTGAAGTACGAAGGTGGAGGCACACCGATCAAATGGGAGGTGAACGACTGCGGAGACCAGACCGGAAACCCGGGGCTCGATCAAGAGCAGGGCTCTCCCATGTGCGTTCAGGCCGAGTTCGAATTCAAAGGGCGGAAAGCCGTAACTGTCCTCGTTGCAGCCGGAACGTTCGGGAGAGGGCCGTCGGCGGTTCCGGCACTCGTCAGTGTGACAATCACCGAAAGCGGGACCAGCCGTCCGCTGCGTCACCTGAGCGATTTGCCGATGGAATTGCACCGCCCGGCACCGAGACTTCCACGAGACTTGCCAGTCCCCGTGGGCGCACTGTGATCAGTCCCCAAATCACCAGAGGGTCGCCCGGTTCGTAACTGTTGAAGTGTCCCCGATTCACGCTCATGGGCTGGACACTGCGCAAACGCCATGCCCTATGCGGCATCCCGTTCGGGAAAGCGAAGCAACGGCTGCAGATCGCGTTTGTCTGCCGCCGGCCTTACGTCGATGTGGAAGGAGGCTCGGTCTCGTGCCAACTGCGGGCCAATCACACCGGTCAACCTCTCCACGGTGGTGCTCAAGTCTTTGGCATGGACCTGCTGCAATTCAACCGCGACGGTGACGTCGAACAACGCAGTTTCTCTTTCTTGAGAGTTTTGTGCCCTGTGGGCAAGCAGACTGCCCCCGAGTATCCGAGCCAGGCTGACGAGCGAGTGGCTCTTGCACGCGGGGCATTCGTCACCTCGACTGCTGGTGATGACCTCGCAATCCAGGCAGAACACTGCTTTCCAGAGAGGGAGAGGTCCTGCGTCGAGCGGGTTCGTTGTTCCGGCGAGCATAGGCACCAACCTGTGTCGCTGAGATGCGAGCAGCGACATTCAACAAGAATACAGCGTCATTCTCAATGTGTAATCTGTCAAGAGCTGCAGTGCTGAGCCAACTCGATTCTGCGCTCCTGGCCACCGACTAAGTGGCGCGCAAAACCTGATTCCGATATATACTTCCGCGCCGCCCCTTCCGGACTGGCCGAGGCGTGCTGACAGGCAATAGCTGCCTCCACTATGGAGACGCCCAACGCCGCACAAACCGGCAAACTCACTCGCGGCATCGTCGGCTTGCGCCTGCTCCCGTTCCTGTTCATTCTGTATGTCGTTAATTACGTAGACCGCACGAACTTGGCCTATGCGGCGGTGGGCATGTCGCGCGACCTGGGGTTCAGCGACCACGTTTTTGGCCTGGGCGCGGGAATCTTCTTCATCAGCTACCTGGCATTACAGATTCCGGGTGCGCTGCTCGTCGAGCGCTGGAGCGCACGCCGCATGATATCGGCCACCATGATTGCCTGGGGCTCCCTCACCGTGCTGACCGCGCTGGTGCACACTCCTCCTCAGCTCTACCTGGCGCGTTTCGTGCTGGGCGCGGCGGAGGCGGGCTTCTTCCCCGGCGTCATCGTGTATTTGAGCCACTGGTTCATTTTCGAAGACCGCGCCAAGGCTACCAGCAACTTCATGGGCGCCATCCCGCTGTCAGCCGTGCTGGGATCACCGCTGGCGGGCTGGATTCTGGGCCGCGGCTGGCTGGGGTTTTCGGGATGGCGCTGGCTGTTTGTCGTCGAGGGAGCGCCGGCGATTCTGCTGGGAGTATTTGCATTCTTCTTTCTGACCGACTGGCCAAGGGAAGCCGCCTGGCTCACGGCCGAGCAGCGGAAATGGCTCGAGCAGAAGCTGAAAGAGGAGACACCGCCTTGCTCTGCCGCCATCACGGTGTGGCAGGCCATGCGATCGCCGACGATTGTGTGGATGGCTACGCTCACCTTCCTCGCCTACATCGGCCAGTACACATTCGTCTTCTGGTTTCCCACCATGCTGAAGCGGCTGACGGGCTTCACCGATATGCGCGTCGGGATGGTGGGCGCTCTGCCGTTCCTGGCCGGTTTCATAACTATGCAGATCAACGGCTGGCACTCTGACAAGCAGGCGGAGCGACGGTGGCATTCTGCAATGCCGCTGTTCGTTGCCGGGATCGCCTATTTCTTCCTCTCCATTCCGGGCCACTCGGTTGTGGTCACCATTGGTTGGTTCACGGTCGCGGGGGTGCTGACAGCTTATCTCTCCACCTTCTGGGCGATCCCCACCGAGATCTTGAGCCAAGCAGAAGCAGCCACGGCGGTGGGACTGATTAACTCGGTCGGCAGCATCGCAGGATTTGCCGGGCCTTACATCTTCGGCTACGTGTACACCAGCACCGGAGCGTCATTCTCCTTGGGAATGAGGCTTGTGATGGCGGCGGTGCTCATCGCCGGGCTGATGATTCTGCGAATCCCCAAAGCCGCGCCCAGGATCAGCGCAAGTCCCATTGTGCGGCCTGCGTCGGTCAGCTCTTAGCAAGCTCGCCTGATGGAGGGGAACGCCCCCGCCGGACTGCCAAAGGGACGTGACCTGCAGTGGGCATGACAAAGTCGTGGCGATTTCGAACTCGCCGTCGACGTTTTGATGAACAACCTTTGTTGGGCTCTGGACTGAGCCGCCGCGCGGAAACGATCAGAAGCTGAAACGAACACCAACGGTTGGAGCAAAGTTATTGTTGGAGTTATAAGGGACGCCGGGACCATGAGGAATGGCGATGGCCAGACCGCCTTTCACCCAGGAATACGCAATTCCCGCAAAACCGTCGAGACGCTTGGTGAAGTGATGATCCACATAGAGTGACCCTTCGTTGAGGGTGCCTGCGCAGGAACTGCGGAAATTTCCAGCCACGCAGGTCGGCGGAACACGGAAAGTGTTTTGCCGCTGTTGATACCAGGAGAAAGTGAGGTCGGTTTTGCTGCGGTAGGTGTACTTCGCGCCCGTCCACCAGATGTTCACCAGCTTTTCAGAATCGAGATTCTTGTCTTCGACTCCGCTCATGATGTAGCCGCCCTGGTCTGAGGCGCCAACGCCCAACGGGTTCTTCGGGTTGTTCTGCCAGATGTATTCGTAGCCGGCAAAGAACTTGACCGCATCCCACGCATACTTGGCGGCGACCATAACTCCGTAGTTGTCGGTCACGATGCCATAGACGGTGTTGTGGGTATCGATCAGATTGGTCCCGGTGATTTGATTTGTATTGATGCTGTTGATGGTCGACTGATAGGGCTGCGTCGGACTCTGCGGCCCCAGCAAGGGGTTCAATACGCTGATCGCCTGGTTGTAGTGTTGGGGAACGACGTCGACCGAAAACTTGCTGAAGGCTGCGCCGAGATCGAATCCATAGGCGTTGTTATGCGCCGATTCCGGCGTGCAGGTGGCCGCTGTCCAGCCTGCGGAGGCCGAATAGCAACCGGCAGAACCATCGGCGAATTTATACATCGCGCCGAAGTGGACCGGGCCATAGGTGAGGCGATACTTCACGGCGTCGTCCCAACGGCTGTTCTGGGTGTCGCCGCCGCCGGCCATGGTGCCGTTATATCCGATGTACGAAAAAGCATAGCTACCCCCGGCCGGATCATATTGGAGCATCGCATCGGTACCGAGAGAGCGCTGACGACCGAAGGTCAGCGTGCCGAAGTGCTCGGACGATATCCCGCCATAGATTTCATCATTGAAGGGTTGGCCCGCGCGCGCGCCGTCAATGGCGTAAGAATAGCTGCCCCTGGGAAGGCCGTTGTTGATGGTGTCGGTGGCCGACGCGTTGGCGAGCAGGCCCGACTGCGGATTGATGCCAGTGGACGCATTGAACACAACGGACCAGCCCGGCCGAAACTCTTCCTTGCCCCTGATGCCCAGACCCGTCTGCTGCAGGTTATTCGGTGCGACGAGGAATCGATGCTGAAAACCGTTTCGGTTCACCAGAGATGCACCTTCGTAGTTGTAACCGTTTTCCGGTAAGCCGTGACTGACCCAGCCGACGCCGACGTCATAGGCACCGTACACCGTGATGCCGTGCCAGGTCAGCGTGCAATCGGTGGTGGCGAACTCGTGGCCGCTCGTGCACGGGTCGGGCGTTTTCTCCTGAGCAAAGCTCAAGGATGACGAAAGCCAAAAAACAACCGCCGCGATCAACAGGTAATCCTTGCGCATTTCGACCTCGAAACATCATTCGTTTGGGACAGAAGTCGAGAGTGTACATGACATACGATTTTATTGTCTAGACATGTACGATTTAGTCCTTTTAACAATGAATCCGTGGGCTATACTTACGCGGATACGGCCGAGTTGACCGGGAACTTCGTTGTCGCTACGATTGCGTCCCGATGCACAAGAACAGCAAATCCGAAGGGAACATTGAGGAGTTGCTGCATCTCCGAGATGCAGCTTTGCAACTGGGGATCAGCTTTCCAACGATCAAGCAGTGGATTTACAAGAAGAAGATTCGAAGCAATCAGACTGCGGGAGGACATCATCGTATCCCGCAGAGCGAGGTGGACCGATTGCTTTTCAGAACCCGTGGCAAGACTGAGCAGCAACGCAGAGTAGAAATCCGGCGCGTGAGTGGTCGTAATCAGCTAGTGGGACGAATTGAGTCCGTGCAGATTAGCGGTTTGATGGCCGAGGTCAGGGTTTCAATCGGTGGTCAGCAAATCACGTCGATTATCACGGCGCGCTCTGCCAGAGAAATGCAGCTAAAGCGGGGACAGACTGCCGCAGCCCTCATAAAGGCTACCGAAGTAATGATCTTGCGGGTTTGAGGCATGCAAAACCGATCCTTTCCATACGTGCTAATCGTTCTGCTGCTGGGTGCCGCACTGGCTTGTCAATTTTGTGCGGCCCAAGCGATCACAGTGGCTGCCGCCGCCGACCTGCAATTTGCGATGAAAGATGTCGCAGCTAAATTCCAAAAGGACACAGGAAAGGAGGTGAAGCTGATTTACGGCTCATCCGGCAACTTCTTCCAATAGCTTCAGAATGGTGCCCTCTTCGGACGTGTTTTTTTCGGCCAATCTCGACTATGCGAAGAAGTTGGAGATGGCAGGATTAACGGAGCCGGGAAGCTACTACGAGTACGCCAGAGGCAAGATCGTGGTCTGGGTACCCAAGGACTCTGCCTTAGACCTCAGTTCTGGGCTGCAATCTCTGCAAGAGTGCGCATTGCAGAAAGGCTTCCTCCGAATACTTCAACAGGCTAGCGTTGCCTGAGTTCCAGAACAGAAATACGACTTAAAGACCCGCTGGAAAATCGCCAAAAAAGACTGGCGCTAGCAAGCCCTACTGCTTCGGCACACGCTCCCCGGGGAAACATATAAACTCGAACGATGACCACCGCGTCCTTCAATGCCCTTTCTCGCGCCTCGTCTGCGTATCTGCGCTCCGCCATGCACCAGCCCATCCAGTGGCACGAGTGGGGAGACGAAGCTTTTGCGGCCGCGCAGCGCGAGAACAAGCCTGTGCTGCTCGACATCGGGGCGGTGTGGTGTCACTGGTGCCATGTGATGGATCGCGAGTCCTACGACGATCCCGAAATTGCCGCCATCGTCAACCAGCACTTCATCGCCGTCAAGGTCGACCGCGACGAGCGTCCGGACATCGATAGCCGCTACCAGGCCGCCGTGCAGGCCGTCAGCGGACAAGGCGGATGGCCCCTCACCGCTTTCCTCACGCCCGATGGGAAGCCCTTCTATGGCGGAACCTACTTCCCGCCCAATGACGGCTACGGACGTCCCAGTTTCCGCCGCGTGCTGCTCAGCATCGCCAACGCTTACAAAGAAAAACACGGCGAGGTGACCGAGCAGGCGAAGATGGTGGAAACCGCCATCGCCCAATCGGAATCTTTTTCAGGGCGCAGCGGACGCGTCTCGGCGTCGGTGATCGACACAATCATTGCGTCTGCCCAGCGCATGTTCGATCCGCACCACGGCGGCTTCGGACAGGCGCCCAAGTTCCCGCATCCCTCCGCGCTCGATCTGCTGATCGAACGTTATGCCCACGTGGGGACAGCCCCCGGCCATGTGGGGACTACCGCCCCCGGCCGTCCCGCGGAGCGAAGCTCCGACCATGAAAATCTCCGCGAAATCATCGTCACCTCGCTCGAGCACATGGCACGCGGCGGCGTGTACGACCAACTCGCCGGCGGATTTCACCGCTACTCGGTCGACGAGCGCTGGGTCGTCCCGCACTTCGAGAAGATGACCTATGACAACTCGGAATTGCTGAAGAATTACGTCCATGGTTATCAGGCCACGGGCAACCAGTTCTTCGCCGACGTCGCCCGCGACATCATCCGCTGGATGGACGAGTGGCTCAGCGACCGCGAGCACGGCGGTTTCTATGCCTCGCAGGACGCCGACATCAACATGGATGACGACGGCGACTACTTCACCTGGACCGTCGACGAAGCCGGCGCCGTGCTCACGGTAGAAGAAATGCAGGTTGCGAGCCTGCACTACGACATCAGTGAAATCGGCGAGATGCACCACAATCCCGCCAAAAACGTCCTCTACCAGCGCGCCCCGGTAGAAGAGATTGCCCGCCGCCTGAATCTAGCGTCCGAACGAGTGCGCGAACTGCTCGCTTCAGCCAAGAAGAAAATGTATGCCGCGCGCATGCAGCGTCCCACTCCGTATGTGGACAAAACCGTCTATGTGGGATGGAACAGCTTGTGTGTGTCAGCGTATCTGGAGGCGGCGAAAGTTCTTGGCCTAAGTGAAGCCAAGAAATTCGCGCTGCGTTCGCTGGACCGTGTGCTGGCTCAGGCTTGGAAGTGGGAATCGGACAAAGAGACGGGCATGAGTGCCCGCGCCACACATCGTCTTCTGCACGTCGTGGCGTATTCCGATCCCAGTGCCGAGCATCGTGAGGTGCCCGGCCTTCTCGACGATTACGCCTTCACCGCACTGGCTTGCCTTGACGCCTACGAATCGACCTCTGACCTGAGCTACTTCAAGTTCGCCCTCGCGATCGCCGATTCCATGATCGCGCGCTTCTTCGACTCCACCTCGGGAGGATTCTTCGACAGCCAGCCATCGGGCGATGGCAAGAACCTCGGCGTGCTGGCCACCCGTCGCAAACCGCTGCAGGACTCCCCCACGCCCGCCGGCAATCCCATGGCAGCGATTGCGCTCATGCGCCTCCATCATTACACCGGCAACGCCAGCTACCGCGACAAAGCCGCAGAGACGCTCGAAACATTTGCGGGAGTCGCCGACCAGTTCGGCATTTTCGCGGCAACGTACGGGATCGCCGTGCTGCATTTCCTCGAGGAACCGGTTCAGGTCGTTGTGATCGGAGAAGATGAGGCTGCGACGGAACTGTATCGCCAGGCAACAGCCGGTTTCGCCTTTCACAAGACCACACTACGACTGAACCCAAGTCAAGCCGTGGCAGAAAATCTTCCGCTCTTGTTGGCCGAGACCATTCCCCATCTCCCGCAGTTGCGTGCAGGAAGATCGTTCGCGGTGCTGTGTTCGGGATCAACCTGCCAACCGCCCGTCACCGACGCCGAAGAGCTTCGAAGATCGCTGCAGGCCGCGACAAGAAAAGCAGCGTGAGATGCTGCCTGCGCATGGAACCCGGACGCCCTCGTCCGGGAACATCCGTAATGAGCTTTATCCAGTTCCCTGAACCGTCACTGGACGTCGATCGCAGTGCTCGTAGCTTCACAGCTCAAAAAATAAGGGCCAGCGGGGCGAATAATGAATTCCCCGTCCAGCCCGAAGATTCCAAGCCCGATGGATCGGCCCAATTACCGCAGGGTTACTTTCGTTACCTTGCGATTCCAACTGCCTCGCGGTCTACTGCGGTGGCAGGTTGCAATTCGTTGTGGTTTGTTTGGGTGGGCACAGTGGAAGCGGGCCTCCGTCCGGGGCGGCAACCTTTGGGACAGAAGCAGCTACATAGGTGCCCACTAATCCTACGATCAGGACAGCTGCCCTGATTGCACGTTTCATGGGTTCGTCTCCTAGATCCGCTTTAGGCTTGCATTCTCTGAAAGCTTTTAAGCGGACGGGAATTATAAGGCAGGAGTCAAGCCCCCTCTTTACACTTCTTTGCAGTCGTTCCGCACCGATTCCTCACCGCATCTGACCGCGCGTCAGGCAGCACCGCGTTTTTCTTTTATAACCAGTAAGTTAGATCGAAGTGTTTACTGTCTGGATGAGGTAGGGAAAGCCCTTAGGAGAGTTCCAGGGTAAAAGCTGTAGTTTGTTACGAAATCCGAACAGACTGAAGATCGGGCATAGCAGCCGGTCGTGAAGCGCTTTGTCTAGAATCGTCCGAAGCGGTCCACCTGGCTCGTCGCGCTGTCCCAGGGCAGGCCTTCAACCCCACGCTTCTCGCGGACCAGGGGAACCTCCGGCTGTTGGCGCGAGAGCGCCCGATCGACCATCCCCTCAAACATCGGAATCAACGAGTCTGCGGCCATCGGGTGATGCAGATCCGACAAGCTCTGCTCCCACCGCTGCGTGCGTAACAGCGTGGACGCATCATCCCGCGCTGATGCCTTCGCAAAGCAATAACCCAGCCAGATGCACAGGCTGGTGTTGAAGGCGATCATGTTCACGAAACTCACCCACGGATTGCCCAGGTGATTTCCGACCCACGAGGCAATCAGGGCCAGCTCGACCACGGCAAACGAACCAAAGCCCAAAGCGATCCCAAAACTGCGCTCGCGCCGGTTCACGCCCAGGTAATGGGCGAAGAAGATCAGGAACAGCACCATCCCCACCTGTATCATACGAACGCAGCGTTGCGCCGTAATGATGGCCTGCATCCACGGCGGCACATTGGACGAGTCTGTCGAAACCGAGACCACTCCCGCCACCAGCAACATCACCAGGCCGGCCCATTTGAACAGCACTGTGCCCAGGTCGCGCAGCGTATGGAACGCGCGAAACACGTCCACGAACACCTCGTGGATCACCATAAAACCGAAAAAGACGCTGATCGCGTTGCAAGTCCAGTACAGCGCAAACCACCCAGAGTAACTGTGCCAGTAGGCGGGAAAAACCACCGCGAAGGAGGCCAACTGGGTGACGATGTACGCGAAGAAGTAGCGGAATTTTTTCTGCAGTCCGCGCCGCAGCATGAGCGCCACGATCCCGGCCTGGAGCACGGGGTGGGCGAACCAGAGCGCGTAATAAGCAATTCGTAATCTTTCGCTCATCGCTGGCGCAAACTCGGGGGAGTTCTCCCCTCCTGACAAAGGCTAAAAAACTGGTGACAAAGTAAAGAAATGCACATCGATCCGGACAAGCTCAACGGTAGCTTGTCCTTATCCGTTGTTCAATGCACTGAAGTAACTGTGCGTAACGTTACCGAGGGGAGTACCCGGGCGCAAGTTACCTTCGTGCTAAGGAAGGGGTCATGGCCCGAGGGGTCAGGGGCCAGTCTGAGGTCTGAGGTCTGGGGTCTGAGGTCTGAGGTCCCAGGTCTGAGATCAGCAGGCAAGGGTCGGCAGTCGGGCTACCTAACGACGGGTCAAAAGCCCACTGATCCCTAACCCCTAGTCCCTGGTCTACGCGTCCGGCGTCGAGTGGATGTAAGCGCGCATCATCCGCACCTCGTCATCCTTCTCGTTCAGGTCATGTAGCAGGATGTCGCGCAACGACACAATGCCGATGAGTTGGCCTTCATGGCAAACCGGCAAATGGCGGAAGGAATGGCGCCGCATCATGGCCATGCAGGTGTCCAGGTCCTCGTTCATATTGATGGTCAGCGGATCGTCGGTCATCACCTCGGCCATGCAGGTGCTGCGGGGATCACGGCCGGCGGCGACCACGCGCTTCATCAAGTCGCGCTCTGAGAAGATCCCCACCAAACTGCCACTGTGCAGCACCGGCACCGCGCCGATATTGCGCTCCACCATCGCCTGCACGGTTTGAAGCACCGTGTCGCCCATCTCCGCCTCATACATCTCCTGATTCTTAATCAGGTCGCAGATTCGCATGGATACCTCCCGGTTCCAGATTCCGAGTCGTCCAAGGCATTAACTGCGGCGCGAGTATATGCCCAAGAGCAGATGCTTGGAAAGAGAAATAGGTTGAGAGGGAAGAATCCGGGACAGAAAGTTTCAAAGTGGCAAAGTTTCAAGTTTCAAAGTTTCGAGCCTTCTATCCCCACCGGCGGGAGTTGTCTGTGAATCTGAAACCTTGCTCTGCACACGTGGGGGCGGACGCATTCGTCCGCCCAGCGAGCGAAGCGAGCCAGCTTTAAACAAACACGAAGTACGACGAGTTCCACAGCGTCGTAGACAGGCTCCCACGCGCCCGCGCGGTGATCACGATGTGGAATTCGTCCGAACCGCCGAGGCTCATGGTTTCCAGCGTCTGTGCGCTTCCCATCTTCTCGGCCGAATGCGGCTCAACCACTGCCAACTGCGAAAGAAATTCGTGCAGATCGCGGGTGCGCGTTTCTCCCGGGATGGCGAACGACAATTCCGCGCTCTGGCTGTCGAAGTGCCACGCCAGGGACGCGGCCAGGTTCACCGCTTTCTCGTAGGCGTCTTCCGAGATGGCTCCCGCTACCGGATTGTCGAAGACGATGCACAGTTTTCGCTCATCCTCGCGGGCGAACTCGCGTACCTTCAGCGAGCCCGACTTCGCCGTGGCTTTCCAGTCGACGTGGCGCGCCGAATCCTCTGGCATGTACTCGCGGATGAGGTAGAGATCATCGCCGCGTCCGCGCACAAAGCTCTCCCACTCGCCGCGCACGAGAGGAAGCACCTCGAACAACTTGTCAGTAGGTTCAACGTTGGGATAGACCAGCACTTCCCTTTCAAGCGAAACGTGGCGCGTCTTGGTCAGGAAGGCGAAGGGAAAGCGCGTGGCCAGTCCAAAGCTGTCTTCGCGATAGCGTCCGCGACGGTCGAACTTCAATTCCAGATCGGCCGACAACTCCGCGCCCGCGGGCAAGAAGGGGAAGTACGCCATGCCTTGAAAAATTCCCGGCGGAGGCGGCACGACCAACACACGCCGCAACCGGCGATCGGGCAAGCGCAACCACTGGTCCTCCGGCGGACGATTGAAAGGAAACGAAAACGTTGTTGACTCCCACCGCCACTGCTTGGCCGGCGTTTTCTTCGCCTTTTTGCGGGTTGAGACCACGCGCACCGAAAACGATGGCAGCAGCCGCCGCGGATTGCGCACCACGATCCGTCCCATGACAGCGCGTCCCGCGAAGACATGCTCGGGCAGGCGCACATCAAGTTCAAGCCAGCGCAGCACCCACGCCGATGCGAGGCCCGACACCAGAATCGCCGCCAGCATGGCCGCGACCACGATGTACAAAAGATTGTTGCCGGTATTG
>Ga0209698_10001730_pt1 | contig 25129 bp, 24 predicted proteins | sample LitLauG_LLR_2012_FD_187203 | JGI IMG/M metagenome (GOLD analysis project Ga0209698, IMG submission 187203) | Freshwater sediment microbial communities from Pennsylvania, USA - Little Laurel Run_MetaG_LLR_2012 (SPAdes) (version 2) | ecosystem: Environmental > Aquatic > Freshwater > Creek >... | reverse complement strand
TCTACGCGGAAGCGCGCACCATGCGAAAGAAGGGCGCGCGCCGAACCGGCGACGCCGCGCAGGCGCCGCGCTACAACGCTTTGGCGCTAAAGGCCTTGCACACGCTCGACCTCGACGCCAACGCGACCGAGGCTTCGATCAAGGCGCGCTACAAGGATCTCGTGAAGCGCCATCACCCTGACGCCAACGGCGGCGACCGTTCGTCGGAGGAGAAACTGCGCGAGATCATCAAGGCGTATAATTACCTGCGCGGCCAGAAGCTGGTCTGACGCTTTTCCGCAACGCGGGATAGGCTATAAATAGCTGCCGACCGCCCGTGCGGCGCGGCCAGGAGGTCGTATGAAAGTGGAGACTGCGTCGCTCGCCGAAAACCCCGTCGCCGGCCCGCCCGACACAAAGGTCGCGGTCCGCAAGGTTTTCGGCATCGATTCCGACATGGAGGCCCCGGCCTACAGCCAGACCGATTCCCATGTGCCGGAGATCGATCCCGACTATATTTTCGACCGCCAGACCACGCTCGCGATCCTCGCCGGCTTCGCCTTTAACCGCCGCGTCATGGTGAGCGGCTATCACGGCACCGGCAAGTCGACCCACATTGAGCAGGTCGCAGCGCGGCTCAACTGGCCGATGGTGCGCATCAACCTCGACAGCCACGTCTCGCGCATCGACCTCGTCGGCAAGGACGCCATCGTCCTGAAGGACGGCAAGCAGGTCACGGAGTTCCGTGACGGCATTTTGCCCTGGGCTTTGCAGAACAACGTCGCCATTTGCTTCGACGAGTACGACGCCGGTCGCCCGGACGTGATGTTCGTGATCCAGCGCGTGCTGGAGCAGTCGGGCCGGCTGACGCTGCTCGACCAGCGCCGCGTCATCAAACCGCATCCGGGCTTCCGCCTGTTCGCCACCGCCAACACGATTGGTCTGGGCGACACGTCCGGCCTCTATCACGGCACGCAGCAGATCAATCAGGGCCAGATGGACCGCTGGTCCATCGTCACGACGCTGAACTACCTGCCGCACGACAAGGAAGTCGACATCGTGCTCGCCAAGGCGCCGCATTACCGCGCGCGCAAGGACGGGCGCGACATCGTCAACAAGATGGTGCGCGTCGCTGACCTGACCCGCAACGCTTTTATCGGGGGCGACCTCTCCACCGTGATGAGTCCGCGCACTGTCATCACCTGGGCCGAGAACGCCGATATTTTCAAAGACGTCGGCTTCGCCTTCCGCCTCACCTTCCTCAACAAGTGCGACGAGTTGGAGCGCGGCCTGGTGGCCGAGTTCTACCAGCGCTGTTTCGGGCAGGAATTGCCCGAGAGCGCGCTAAACGTCGTGATGAGCTGACGGGACGACGCCGCCCCGCCGGAGCGCTTCGATCTCCTCCGCGTCGAGGCCCGCTTCCAAAAGCACGGCCTCGGTGTGGGCGCCTTTCGACGCCGGATTGGGCGGCGTCCAGGCGGCCTCGCCGACAAAACGCGGGGCGACGTGAGGATGAGTCAGGCGGCCCACCCTGACATGAGAGGCGCGCGCCGCATTGTGAGGATGTAGCGGCGCCTCTTCGAAGGAAAGCACCGGCGTCGTGCAGGCGTCGACATTGTCGAACACGACTGACCATTCGTCGCGGGTCCGGCTAGAGAAAACCTCTTCCAAGATCGTGTGCTGCGCTGGCCAACGCGCATTGTCGTTCTGCCCCCCAAACGCAGCAGCCTCCAGACCGAGCTTTTCAAGCAGCGTCTCGAAAAACTTCGGCTCGATGGCCCCCACCGCCATGAACCCGCCGTCCCTGGTCCGGTAGCAACGGTAATAGGGCGCGCCGCCGTCGAGCCAGTTCGCCTGTCGCTTGGGACCCCAAGCGCCTGCCGCCGCAAGCGAATAAAACATGCCCATCGTCGAGGAGACGCCGTCCACGATGGCCGCGTCCACAACCTCACCCTTGCCGGCCGTTTGCGCGCGCCAGAGCGCCGCCATGACTCCAAACACCAGGAACAGCGAGCCGCCGCCATAGTCGCCAACGAGATTGAGCGGCGGCGGCGGCGGCCGGTCGGCCTCGCCCATCGCGAGCAGAGCGCCGGTCAGCGAGATATAATTGATGTCGTGCCCCGCCATGCCCGCCCAAGGCCCCGTCTGCCCCCAGCCGGTCATGCGGCCGTAAATCAGCTTGGGGTTGCGCGCATGAACCGCCTCGGGCCCGATTCCGAGCCGCTCCGCGACGCCTGGCCTGTTGCCTTCAATCAGCACGTCCGAGCGTTCGGCGAGTTTCAACAAAACATCAGCCGCGCCGGGCTTGCGCAGATCGATTATGATGGACCGCTTGCCGCGCATATCGACAGTCGGGGCGTCCCGCCCCGGCCGATGCACCACGGTTACCTGTGCCCCGAGATCGGCCAGCAACTGCCCTGCGTAAGGCCCCGGCCCGATCCCTGCGAGTTCGAGGACGCGCAACCCCGTCAGCGGTCCACTCATCGCGCGAGGTTCTCGATGATGATCGCCGGCGCCTGCCCGCCCGCCGCGCACATCGTCACGAGGCCATAGCGTTTGCCCTGCCTCTCCAACTCGTCCAGCATCGTGCCGATGAGGATGGAGCCAGTCGCGCCAATGGGGTGGCCCAGCGCAATCGCGCCGCCGTTGACGTTGACTTTGTCGCGATCCAGCCTGAGGTCGCGGATGAATTTCTCGGCCACCACCGCGAAGGCTTCGTTGATCTCGAACAGATCGATATCCTCCACCCGCAGCCCCGCCTTGGCGAGAACCTTTCGAGCGGCGGGAACCGGCGCGTTCAGCATCAATGTCGGATCGTCCCCGACATTGGCCGCGGCCACGACGCGCGCGCGCGGCTTCACGCCCTTGCGCTCGACATAGCTGGCGGAAGCCAGCAGCAACGCCGCCGCGCCATCGACCACGCCCGACGAGTTGCCGGCGTGATGAATATGGTTGAACGCATTGATCTGCGGATAGCGCCGCTGGATCAGATGACCATAAGTCTCTCCCGTCTCCTGATCGGCGACGATGTCGCGGATGCGCTCGAAGGCGGGTTTCAACCCGGCAAGCGTCTCGCGCGTCGTGCCGGGGCGTGGAAACTCCTCATGATCCAAAGCCACCGAACCGTCAGGATTGTGGACGACGATCAACGAACGATCAAAGCGCCGCTCCTTCAGCGCCTTTTCCGCCCGGTTCTGGCTTTCCACCGCCAGGGCGTCCACATCGTCGCGCGTAATACCCTCCAGCGTCGCGATGGCGTCGGCGCAGACACCCTGTTGCGACTGCGGATGCAGCTTGCGAAGCTCGCGATTGTCGGCGTCGAGCACTGATTGCAAACCGGCGGTGGCGGTGAAACTCATCATCTCCGTGCCGCCGGCGATGACCAAATCTTCAAAACCGGCGCGGATCTGTCCCGCCGCCAGATTGACCGACGTGATGCCTGACCCGCAAAACCGATCCAGCGTGACGCCGCTCGCCTTGACGTCATATCCCGCATTGAGCGCCGCCATGCGGCCAAGATCGCAGGATTGCTTGCCTATCTGTGAGGACGTCCCCCAGATCACGTCGTCGATCTCAGCCGTATCGAGATGGTTGCGCTCGGCCAGCGCCTTCAGCACCGTCGACCCCAGATAGCTGGGATGCAGATGCGCCAGCGCGCCCTTGCCGGCCTTGCCGATTCCGCGGGGCGTGCGGACGGCGTCGAGAATAAAGGCTTCGCTCATCAAACTCCCCCAAGGCGCGCGATTTCGGCGTCGCTCACGTGGAACCGCTCGCCATATTTGCTTTCCAGCTCCGCCGCGCGCTTCCTGAAGGCGCCCAACCCGACGCCACGGATGAATTGCAGCGCCCCGCCGGTATGACGCGGAAAACCAATGGCGACCACCGAGCCGACATTCCCTTCGACTTCCGTGCGCAACACACCCTCGTGCAGACAACGCAGCGTCTCAATGGCCTGCCGGTAGAGCAACCGATCCTGAGCATCCTCCAATAAGAGATGGCGGTCCTGCTTGACGAAGCGCGAAAGCCCCGGCCACAGCACCTTCTGTCCGCCTTCGGGATAATCGTAGAACCCCGCCTTATCCCAGTTGCGCCCGCGCCGGTTCAACTCGCACATAAGCGGCACGATCTCCGCGGACGCCGTGTTGCGCCGCCCGAAACCGGACTCCTCGTTCAGAATCTTGTCGAGCTTGCGATGCGTCTCCATCGCCTTGCGCGACAACTCCAGAGAAACCTCGTCATGCACCGCCAGCGGCCCCACCGGCATGCCGACGTTCCAACCCGCGCGCTCGATCGTCACCGGGCTCACGCCATCGCGCAGCAATTGCAGCCCCTCATCCAGATAGGTTCCAAACACCCGGCTGGTGAAGAACCCGCGCGCGTCGTTGACGACGATGGGCAGATAGCCGATCTGGCGCACGTAGTCGTAAGCCTTGCGCAGCGTATCGACGCTGGTCTTGCGCCCCATGATGATCTCGACGATCTTCATTTTGTCGACGGGGCTGAAGAAATGCAGCCCGATGAACCTTTGCGGCTCCGGGCAGAATTCCGCCAGCACCGAGATCGGCAGCGTCGAGGTGTTGGAGCCATAGACGCCGTCCGGCGCGACCAGATGAAAAGTCTCGCCGATCACCGTCTTCTTGAGGTCGATGTCCTCAAACACGGCCTCAATGATGATCTGCGAACCCTTCAGCGCCGCGTCGTCGCTGGTCGGCGAAATCCGACTCAACAACGCATCGCGCGCCTGCGGCGTCATCGTTTTGCGCTCGACCGCCTTGGCGGCGAGGCTAGCGGAATAGGCTTTACCCTTTTCCGCCTTCTCCGCCGTCTTGTCCTTCAGCGCCGTCTCGATGCCCCGGCTCGCCTGCGCCCAGGCGATCCCCGCGCCCATCATGCCCGCGCCCAGTACGCCAACTTTCGCGAAAGTCGTTGTCTCCCCTTCCGGCCGCGCCTTGCCGGCCTTGATCGCCTGCATGGCGAAGAACGAAAAGCTGATGGCGGCCTTCGCCTCGCGACTCGGCAGCAGCGCCGTCAGCCCCCGCGATTCCGCGCGCAATGCGCTCTCAAAACCCATGCGCATCGAGTTGACAGCGATGTCGAGTATCCGCTCCGGCGCTGGCATCAACCCGCGCGTGCGTGCATAAAGCATCGTGGGCGACATTCGTGCGACGCTGCGCACTTTCGCAGAGTTCGCGTCGCCGCCGGGATAACGAAACCCCTTGCGGTCCCACGGCTGCTCATGCGCGGTCAAGTTCCCCTTGATCCAGGCTTTGGCGGCAGGGATCAGCTCCTCTTTAGTTGAAACGATCTCGTCAACCATCCCGGCGGCCAGCGCCTTGTGCGGCGGAACAGCGGTCCCTTCCAGCAGATACGGCAGCGCCGCCTCCAGCCCAATCAAAGCCGTCAACCGCACCACGCCGCCCGCGCCCGGCAGCAGCCCCAGCGTCACCTCCGGCAACCCGACGACGGCGGAAGAATGATCGACCACGATGCGCCGGTTGCTCGCCAGGCAAATCTCATATCCCCCGCCCAAGGCCGCCCCGTTGATCGCGGCAACTACCGGCACAGGCAGTTTCTCCACTTCGCGCAACAAACCCTTGTTGCGCTCGATCATCTCGAACAAATCCTGCGCCGATTGCCGGCTCGCCAGCATCTCGTCGAGATCGCCGCCCGCAAAAAACGTCTTCTTGGCCGAGGCGAACACGACACCCTTCAACCCCTTCGCACCCTTCAACCGCGCTACGATCTCGGCGAACGCGCTCGCCCATGCAGCGTTCATCGTATTTGCGGATTTGCCGGAAGCGTCCAGCGTGACGGTGACGATGCCGTCGGCGTCCTGATCCCAGTGATATTCAGACATAGCCGCCTCCCTCACACGCGCTCGATGATGGAGGCGATGCCCATGCCGCCGCCTACGCACAAACAAACCAGCGCGCGCTTCAGTTTGCGCCGCTCCAGTTCGTCGATCATCGTCCCCACCAGCATCGCGCCAGTGGCGCCAAGCGGATGGCCCAGCGCAATCGCGCCGCCCACGACGTTCAGCTTTTCGTCCGGCACGCGCAGATCGTTCTGCAAGCGCAGCACGACGGAAGCGAAGGCTTCGTTTATTTCGACGAGGTCCAGATCCTCGGCTTTCAACCCGGCCTTCGCCAGCGCCTTGCGGGCGGCGGGGCCGGGGCCGGTCAGCATGATCGTCGGCTCCGTCGCCGTCACCGCAATCGAGATCACCCGCACGCGCGGCGTCAGCCCAAGTTCGCGCCCCACCTTCTCGTTGCCGAGCAGCGTCAGCGCCGCGCCATCCACGATCCCCGACGAATTGCCTGGCGTATGCACATGATGAATACGCTCCACGCCCGCATATTTGGAGAGCGCAACCGCATCATAGCCAAACCGCCCCATCTCCTCAAAACTCGGCTTCAACCCGCCCAGCGCCTTCATATCGGTGTCAGGCTTGAGGAAATCGTCACGGTCCAAAATCACCAGCCCGCTGTCGTCGCGCACCGGCACGACCGAGCGGTCGAACCAGCCGCTCCTTTGCGCAAGCGCCGCCTTGCGCTGGCTCGCCAGCGCCAGCGAATCAACGCGCTCGCGATCATAGCCGTCGATGGTGGCGATCAGGTCAGCGCCGATGCCCTGCGGCACGAAGCCGGTAGTGAGGTTGGTCTCAGGATCGTCTGCGATAGGTCCGCCGTCCGACCCCATGGGTACGCGGCTCATGCTCTCCACGCCGCCCGCGACGATCAGATCTTCCCAGCCCGACCCGATCCGCGCGGCGGCTTGGTTGAACGCCTCCAGCCCCGAGGCGCAAAAGCGGTTGAGCTGTACGCCCGGCACGCTCTGCGCCCAACCGGCTTTCTGCAATGCGATCTTGGGCAGGTCGCCGCCCTGCTCGCCGACGGGAGTCACGCAGCCCATTACGAGATCGTCGACGCGGCCGGTGTCGAAATCGTGCCGCCGCCGCATTTCGCCGAGCAATCCGGTCACAAGGTCGATGGGTTTGACCTCATTGAGCCGTCCATTCGCCTTGCCGCGCGCGCGCGGCGTGCGGATCGCCTCATAGACAAACACCGGCTCGCCCATGATTTCCTCCCTGACAATTTGGAGAGGACAATACGCCTGTCGGTTTTGACCCGTCAATTTTCGCAGACGCCACGACGCTTGACGACCCTCGGGGCTTGGATATGAGCGGACGTAGGGGAGGGGCGCATGACGATCAACGGCAAATGGCGGCTCGCCATCGAGACGCCGATGGGCACGCAAACGCCCATTCTCGAACTTCATCAAGACGGCGACGCGATTTCCGGCACGATCTCGGGCGAGGAGGGAAGCGGCCCCATCGGCGATCCGAAACGGAACCGGCGAACCGTCACCTGGACCACGCCGATCAGGAAGCCGATGCCGATGACGTTGAGCTTCACTGCCGAAATCCTCGACGAAAATACGTTGACCGGCGAACCGCTTCCCTGACGTTCAGGGCCTGCTATAGCAGGGCGAACACCCCAAGGGAGGCTCGCCAACTCATGTTCACTTTGCCCGATCTTTTCTCCGTCAAGGACCGCGTCGCGCTGGTGACCGGCGGCGGCACGGGGCTTGGCCGCGTCTGCGCCGAGGCGCTGTTGGCGGCGGGCGCGCGCGTGTTGATCGCCTCGCGCAAGGCGGAAGTCTGCGAACAAGCAGCGAAGGAACTCTCCGAGATCGGCCCTTGTGAGGGCTTCGGCGGCACGGTGCAAAGCGAGGTCGGCGTCGCCGCGCTCGCCGACGAAGTGCGCCGTCGCACCGGCGAATTGCACATCCTCGTCAACAACGCCGGCGTGTCGTGGGGCGAGCCCTACGCGAATTATCCGTGGAAGGCGTTCGACCGCGTCATGGCCATCAATGTGACGGGCCTATTCCAGCTCACCCGCGAACTAACGCCGCTGCTGCTCAAGGGCGCCACGCCAGAGCGACCGGCGAGCGTCGTCAATCTCGGCTCGGTGATGGGCACAGTCACGCAGGCTGAAAACGCCTACGCCTATTCGGCGTCCAAGGCCGCCGTCCACCACCTCACACGCATTCTGGCGGCTGAACTTGCGGCCCGGCACATGACCGTCAACGCCATCGCGCCAGGGCCTTTCCCCAGCAACATGACGAAATTCGCCATCGGCTCGGAGGAGGGCCGCGCTCATGCGGCGACCACCGTGCCAATGGGTCGCGTCGGCCATCCCGCCGACCTCGCCGGTACTCTGCTTTATCTCACCGGCCGAGCGGGCGCCTATACCACTGGCGCCGTGATCCCGCTCGACGGCGGCATCCATTGCGCCGCTTCGCCGGCGATGTTCGAAGGCGGCCATTGAACGCGGCGTCACGCATCCGCCAAAAAGCATGACTAGGCCGCGTCTCGGGATGGGGCCTTGCGCAATTTTCTAACCTTCATCGCCGTCGCGCTGGTGACTGCGCTTTCGGTGGCGCTGGTCGCCCCGCCGCTTATCGACTGGTCCGCCCGCCGCGAGATGGTGGCGCGCGCCGTCGCCTCGCGCATCGGCGAACCCGTGCGCATCGGCGGCGAGATCACGCTGCGGTTGTTGCCCGTACCCTATCTCGAAGCCGCCGACGTCGCCATCGGGCCCGCCGCCGCGCCGTCGATCACGGCGCCGCAAATGCGAGTCGAATTCGGCGTCGGAGCCATGTTCGGCGGCCGCATCCGGCTGGAGGACTTGAGTTTCGAACATCCGAATCTTCATCTGGGCCCCCAATATGCGGCGCCTGTCGAGGGGCCGCTGGAGTTCGGTCGCGTCATCGTCCACCACGGAGAATTGCGGTTCGAACGCGACGGGGCGGCGCCGATCCTGCTGCACGATCTCAATTTCGAGGGCGCCGCTCGCTCTGCGCGCGGTCCCTGGCGCGCCGAGGGCGATTTCGCCACCGGCAATGCGCGCGTGCGCTATCAGACTGTCACCGAACCCGCGACTGACGAAGCCATGCCGATAAAGCTCTCGGTCGATTCCGGGACGGATCGCGCCGATCTCGACGGCGTCGTCACCTTCGGCGTAGCGCCCGCGTTCAAAGGCGCCGCCGCCTTCTCGGGCGCACTGCCGGCCCCGCAGGGCGGCGCCTGGCCCTGGCGAATTGCGGGCCAGGCGCAAACGCTGGGCGACACGATCCGGCTCGAAGGCGCCGATCTCAGGATCGGCGAAGGCGCGCGGGCGCTGCAAGCGCAGGGGGCCCTTTCGCTGCAATGGGGCGAGCGTCCCGCCATTAACGCCGATTTCAAGGCCAAGACCTTGAACCTGGACGCTTTGCTGCGCAACAACGAGGAGACCTCGGCGCCGCCTTCGCGGGCTTTCACGGCTCTAGTCGCGCTCGCCGCGCGAGCCTCCGCGCTGTCGGGGTTGTCGTTGCGGCTCGAAGCCGACGCGGCCTATCTGGGCGCCCGCGCGCTCGACGCGCCGAAGCTGTCCCTCGACGCCGCCTCTGACAGCGCGACGCAGATCAAGTTGGAGACCGGTTTGCCCGGCGAGGCAAGGTTGACCCTCGACGGCGCCGTCGAACCGGGTCTGGTCCCCGTGTTTCGCGCCCGCGCCGACGGCAGACTCGGCGCCTTCGGCCCGCTGGCCGCCTGGATCGCCGAGGGCGATCCGGCTCTAAACGACCGCCTCGCCGGTGTCAGCGCCGCCTTGCCGGAAGGCGCCATCGCCGCCTCCGGCGATGTCGAAATCTCGCGCGAAGGCGCCTCGGTGCGCGGCCTCGCGCTCGGTTTCGGCGCGACGCGCTTCTCAGGCGGCGGCGTCTACACGCTGCCCATGGCCGACAAGCCGGGGCGGCTCTTCCTCGATCTCGCCGCCGACACGCTCAACATCGCTCAGGCGCCCAGTGTCGAGGCGGGGCTCACCTGGCTCGGGGAGAACGATCTCGACCTGCGGCTGAAAGCTGGCGCGCTCACGGTCGAGAGGGTGGGGCTCGCCTCGGCGAAGGGCGGCGCATTGATTCTGCTGGCGAAGAAGGAAGGGTCGAAATTCTCGCTCAACAAACTCGCCATCGCTGATCTCGGCGGCGCCTCGTTCGAACTCTCAGGGGAGACGTCGCCGTCCGGGCGCTGGGCGCGGGTGACTCTGGACGCGGGTAAACTGGGCGATCTGGCCACGCTTGTGGCGCGCGCGACCCCGGGAGCGACAGCGCGGTGGCTCGTGCAGCACGCCGACGCCCTGAGCCCCGCCAAAGCGACTTTCGAAGCGCGACGCGACGGCCCGCCTCTGCCGGGACCGTTCGGGCTCGATTTCCTCAAGGCCGACGGATCTCTCGCGGGCGCCCGCTTTGGCTTAACGCTCTCGCGCGCCCCGGCGCCTGTCGACGCCATTTCCGCGCAGGCCAATCTCGACGCCCCTGACGCAGGCGCCTTGCTGCGCAAGATCGGCGCCGCCGTCCCGGGCGGTCCGCCCGGCCGCGCCGAACTTTCAGTAAGCGGGACCGGGCTCTGGGAGCGAGGCTTCGAGGGCAAGGCGCGGCTGGCTCTGGCCGGCTCCATCCTGACCGTTTCCGGCTCGCTGCGCCCGGACGGCGACGGCGCCGCGCTCTCTGGACCTGTCACGCTCAAGGGCGCCGATTTGTTTCCGGCGCTGGCGGCGTTGGGCTTGGGCGTCTCTGGCCTGGGGGTCGCCGCGCCCGCAGACCTGGCGGCGGACCTCAGCCTCGACGCCAGCGGCGCCAGGCTCGCCCGAGTCGCCGGAACGGCGGCGGGCGCCCGCCTCAGCGGCGAAATCGCAGTGAGCCCGCCTTCTGCGCTTGCCCCCTCTGCGGCCCCTGCCCCCGCGACGATCACCGGCCGGCTCGACCTTGATCGCGCCAATGCCGGCGGCTTTGTCGCGTGGTTGCTCGGCAAGCCGGGTCCATTGCGGCCGGCCGCAATCTGGCCGGAAACGAAATTCGGCCCCGCGCTGCTGACCCCGCCCTCCGCCGACCTCACGCTGAAGATTGACGCGCTCGATCTGGGATACGGCGTCGGCCGATCCGCCGCCGTCCGGATTCGGCTTGACCGCGACCGGCTCGCCTTCGACGATCTGACCATGACCCTGAATGGCGGCAAGGCCGGCGGGAGGCTGGAGTTGCGCCGCGACAAAACCCAGGCGACCGCGACCGGCGCCTTCAACTGGCAGGAGGTGACGGTCGAACGACCGGGCCTGCGCGGACATTTCGACGGAATGCTGGATTTCGCCGCTGTCGGCGAATCGACGGCGGGCCTTCTCGCCAATCTCACGGGGACCGGCCGCGTGAAGGTTCTCGACGCGACGATCCCGCGCCTCGATCCCGACGGCTTCGCCCGCGCCCTCGCCCGCATCGAGCAGGCTGCCGGGACACCGCCGGACGGTCGCAAGCTAGAATCCCAAATCGCCGCCGAACTCGACCACGCGCCCCTGCCGCTCGCCGATGTCGAGGGAGCGCTTTCGCTCAACTCAGGCGTCCTGCGTTTCGGCCCCTTCGCGGCCCCGGCGCGCGACGGCTCGGCGCGGGTCGCGGGTTCGCTCGGCCTGCTCGACCTCGCGCTCGGCCTTGAGGCCAACATCACCGACACCAAACTCGGCCCGTTCTGGAGCGGCCCGCCGCCGAGCGTCACCGCCACGGCCAGAGCCGGCCTTGACGCTGCGCCGGGGCCGCGCCGCATCGAGGCGACGCTGCTGGCGGCGGGGCTGGCTGCGGAGGCGGTGGCGCGCGAAAGCGACCGGATCGCCAATTTCGAGGCGGACATGCGAGAACGCGCAATGTTCAACCGCAAATTCAAGTCCGACCGCTTCCTCGCCCGCCGCGCCGCCGAGATCGAAGCGTTCGAGGCCGATCAGGAGCGGCGGCGGCTGATGGAGGAATACCGCGCCGCTTACGACACCTGGGCGGGGTCGCACGCCGAAGCGCCCTGAGAGGCGCTCTCCAACGCGAACACCCGCAGCGCCGACGACAGATTGGCCTCCCCCCGAGCCGCGTCCACCTCCGCCACCAAAGCGCTCAGCGAAACCCCACGCGCGGCGGCGAGCGCATCCAGCCGAGTCCAGAACGCCGCCTCCAACGCCAGAGACGTACGATGGCCCGCGATGCTCAGCGAGCGCTTGCGCGAGCGCGTCTTGTCAGGATTCATCCGCGCCGTCGCGGCGGCGCCCATCCAGCGCCCGCTCGGCGAGTTCGCGCCGCTTGGCCTCGACCTCGATCTCCGCCTTGGGCTGGCCGAATTGCGCGCGCCGCTCCGCCGCCTCGCGCTCGGCCTGCGAGCGCGCCTTGCGCTTGCGGGCAAGACGCAGATTGACGATCTCGCCCAAGCCGCCGCGCCTATTTCTTGCGGAAGGAATCGATGGAGACAACCTTCGTCGCCGCGCCCTCGGCGGGCTTTTCGGTCCCTTTTTCAGGCGTCTTGGCGAGCGCGGGGGCCTTCTCCGCCTTGGCGGCGGGTTTGGCCTCGATCGGCTCGGACGCCTTCGCCCCCTCAGGCAGACGGGGCTCCAGCTTGAAACCAAACGGCACCGAAGGATCGCTGAACCCGGTGATCGCGTCGAAGGGAATGGTCAACCGCTCCGGCCGGCGCGAAAAATTCAGGCTCACCTCGAAGCCTTCCGCGTTGACCGACAGGTCCCAGAATTCATGCTGGAGAATGATCGCCATCTCGTCGGGATATTTCTGCTTTATAGACGCCGGCAGCCCGACGCCGGGACCATGCGTCTTGAATGAGATGTTGAAATGATGCTCGCCGCGCAATCCGTCGCGCGCAGCGTCTGCCAGCACCTTTTTCACCACCGAGCGCAGCGCGTCCTGCACAAGGAGATCGTACCGGATGTAGTCCGCGCCCATGAAGCTCGCTCTGTTTTGCGTTCCGTCAATATATCGTGCCCCGCGCCAACGCAATTGGGCCGGAAGTCACGCCGCTTCAAGCGAATTTGCAGCCTCACGCGAATTTCAAAGCCGCCGCGCGATGCTCGGCCAGCAGCCGCTCCAGGTCGAGCCCGACCACCGCCCCGTCGATCACCCGCCAGCGCCCGTTGACCATCACCCGGTCCGCCCGATGGGCGCCGCACAGCACTAGCGCGGAAATCGGGTCCTGCGCACCGGAGAAACGCGGTTCCTCCAGCGTAAACAGCGCCAGGTCCGCCGCCGTTCCCACCGCGATGCGTCCGATGTCGTCGCGCCCCAGACATTTGGCGCCGCCCTGCGTCGCCCAGCGCAGCGCGTCGCGCGGCGTCACGCGAGGGCCGTAACGCAGCCGCTGCAACATCAGCGAGTGCCGCACCGCCTCCATCATATTGGAGGAATCGTTGGAGGTGGACCCATCCACGCCCAGCGACACCGGCGCCCCCGCCGCCTCAAAATCCGCCACAGGACAGATGCCCGCCTGCAACCACATATCCGCCGCCGCCAGATGCGTGATCCCGACGCCCGCCCGGCCCAGCCGAACGATATCGTCAGACGAGAAATGCACCGCGTGGGCGATCCACAGCCGATTCGTCAGCCAGCCGACGCTCTCCAGAAAATCGACGCAACGCAGCCCATGCGCTTGAACCGAAAACCGCTCCTCATCCTCGATCTGCAAAAGATGCGTATGCAGCCGCACGTCGAGCCGTTCGGCCAGCGCGGCGAGCGGGGCCAATAGCGGCTTGTGAACCGCATAAGGCGAGCAGGGCGCAAAGGCGATCTGAGTCATCGAGCCCGGCGAGGCGTCGTGATAAAGCTTGGCGACCCGCTCGCAATCGGCGAGCACCACATCGTCGTCCTGCACGACATTCTCGGGCGGCAGACCGCCGTCCCTGGTCGAAAAGCTCATCGACCCGCGCGTGATGGTCGCGCGCACGCCGAGCGCCCGCGCCTCCTCGACTTCGATGTCTATGGCATGCTCCAGCCCGGCCGGAAACAGATTGTGATGATCCGCCGTGGTCGTGCAGCCCGACAGCAGCAGCTCCACAAGTGCAACGCGCGTCGCCAGCCTGAGGTCGCGCTCGTCGGTGCGCGCCCAGATCGGATAGAGCGCGACCAGCCAAGGTACGAGGTCGAGCGTCATCCCCGCAGGATGAGCGCGCGCCAGCGTCTGATAGAAATGATGATGCGCGTTGACGAGGCCCGGCAGCAGCACATGCCGGCTGGCGTCGAAGGTTTCATCCACCGGCGCGGCGGGCGCCCCGCCACGCGCCACCAATTCCACGATGCGCACGTCTTCAACGACGACGCCGCCCTCCGCGCCGTCCGCAAGGACGGCGAGGGGGTTCTTGATCCAAACCCTCATTTGGGCCGCAGGTCCAATCCGACGCCGTGGTTGACGAATTGCAGCGTGTAGCCCTTCTTGAAGTCGAGATCGGCCTTGACCAGCCCCGCCTTCACCATCTTGTCGAAGAAATCCTTCATGTGTTCGTCGGTCATGGCGCCGATGCCCTTGGTCAGCGTGTCGCCGGAATCGACGATGCCATATTCCTTCATTTTGGCGATGGAATAGGCGATTTGGTCGTCGGTCATCTCAGGATTGTCTTTCTTGATGGCGTCGTTGGCCTTCTTGTTGTCGCCATAGAGGTAATGATACCAACCAATCGTCGAGGCGTCGACGAAGCGCTGCACGAGGTCTGGTTGTTTCTCAACCAGATCCTTGCGCGCGATAACGGTCGTGGCGTAGCTGGAATAGCCATAATCCGAGAGCAGGAAGATGTTAGGCTTGAACTTCCCCTGTTCCTCGACCGAATAGGGCTCGGCCGTCAGGTAGCCCTGCTGGATCGAGTGCGGATCGGATATGAAGGTCGCCGAGTTGTAATTGTACGGTTTGACGTTCTCGTCCTTGAACCCATAGGCCTGCCGCATCCAGCTATAATAGGTCGCCAGCGCCCCTTTGCTCATGATGGCGGTCGCCTTCGGCAGGTCCTCCCATTTGTCGAACCCCGCGCCGGGGTGCGACATCACGATGAGCGGGTTCTTCTGGAAATGCGCGGCGACGGTGACGGTCGGCAATTCATGCTCGACGTTATAGAAATCGCCGAGAATATCGCCGCCCATGTAGAATTCGATCTTGCCGGAGATCAGCAGCAGCCCGCCGTTCGATGACGGCCCGCCCGGCAGGATTTTGACGTCGAGGCCATATTTTTCGAACGTGCCGTCGATCAGCGCCTGATAATAGCCGCCGGCTTCGGGATCGGCGAGCCAGTTGGTGCCGAACGTGACCTTATCCAGCGCCTGCGCGGGGGCGAGGGCGCCCATCCAAATCGCAAGCGACGCCATCAACCCCAAACGCATGGACTTATCCTCTATGCCAGCCGCGCAAAACCGTAACATAACGGGGGGCGAAGTCTAACCCGCCAAACGGTGTCGCGGGTGGCGGTTGCCGGGACCGAACTCGCCCCTGCGATCTAAGAGCCCGCCCCTCCCGCCTGATCCCGACACTGCGGGGTCGAGGAGACTTGCAACCGCGCGGATTTGACACTAGGTTCCGCGCCGCTGGAAAGGCCGCCATAGCTCAGTTGGTTAGAGCGCTAGATTGTGGATCTAGAGGTCCCCCGTTCGAGCCGGGGTGGTGGTACCAGCAAAAGCCCGTCGCCAATCCGGGGCGGCGGATGTTGACAACTTCCCCCTCCCGTCTTATCGCACCTTCGCTCAAAAGCGTGCGCTACCGCGAGGTTGGCGCGCGAATTTTTTTGTCCGGGCTCGCCTGCACAAAAATGGGGCACAACCTGCACAAGAAGCCGGCCGCGCGGGTCCCTCCGTGTAGAGCCGGGGTGCATCGAGGAACTTGAGAAATGTTCGCAGTCATCAAGACCGGCGGCAAGCAGTACAAGGTCGCCGCCAACGACCAGATCACCGTCATGTTGCTGGAAGGCGACGCGGGCGCGAAAGTGACCTTCAGCGAGGTTCTCGCCTTGTTCGACGGGGCCACGCACCACATCGGTGCGCCGCTCGTCGCGGGCGCGACCGTCTCCGCCGAGATCGTCGAGCAGGCGCGCGGCCCAAAGGTTTATGCCTTCAAGAAGCGCCGCCGCAAGAATTCCAAGCGCAAGCGCGGCCACAAGCAGGATCTGACCATCGTCAAAATCCTCGGGATCGTCGGCGCCGACGGCAAGGCTTCGCACGCCGCCGCAACGCCGCTGATGTCCGACGGCAAGCATCTGGCCGCCGAGAAGGCCGCGCGTGACGCGGGCGTCGACACGGCCAAGTTCCAGAAGCTGGAAAAGGCGTTCGGGACCGCCGACGATCTCGAATGGATTCACGGCATCGGCCCCGGCATCGCCAAGAAGTTGCACGAAGTCGGCGTGTTCCACTTCTGGCAGGTCGCTGCGATGTCGACGGAAGACATTGAGAAGATCGAGCACGAAGTCGGCTTCCACGGCCGCGCCGAGCGCGACCACTGGAAAGCGCAGGCTATGGACTTGATGGCCGGCAAGGCCCCCGTGCCCAAGCACCACGGCCACGCCGACCACAAGGACTAAGTCTTTCCTTCGCGGTCAAACTGAGTTATTCACGCGCCGAGCGGCAAAGGCTCGGCGCACGAGCCTTTCGGAGTTAACATTATGGCCCACAAGAAAGCAGGCGGTTCGTCGCGCAACGGTCGCGACTCGGACGGCCGGCGCCTCGGCGTGAAGAAGTTCGGCGGAGAGAACGTCATTTCCGGCAACATCATCATCCGCCAGCGCGGCACCAAGGTTCACGCCGGACGCAATGTCGGCATGGGCGTCGATCACACGTTGTTCGCTACGGCCCCCGGCGCGGTGTTGTTCGAGCAAAAAGGCGCGCGCCAATACGTATCGGTGGTCGTCAAACAGGCGGCCGAATAGCGGCGGGAACGACGAGACCCGCCGCGGCGCTTAAAGCTCCCCGCGGACGGTCTTGAGTTTTCAAGGAAACATCGTTCGGCACACTTGGGGACGCCAGCGCGTCCCCTTTCTCGTTTCGGCCCGATTCTTGGATCAGACTTGCCGAGGGAGCGAACATGTTTCCAGAGATCGCCAAGGACGACGTTTTCCGAATTGAGACAAAGCGGCTGTGGCTGCGCTGGCCGCGTCTGGCCGACGCGCCCGCCATGGAGCGCTATTGCGCAAAATGGGAGGTCGCGCGCTACACGACGCGCATCCCGCACCCTTATCCTAAAGGCAGCGCCGAACGCTTCGTCTACGCCGCGCGCGAGGCCAACGCTCTGGGCCGCGAGCTGACTTTGGTGCTGACGACGATTTCGACGCCCGCCAAGGCGATCGGCACGATCAGCCTGGAGCGGCGCGGCGCCGACCGGCTGACGCTGGGCTATGTGCTGGCGCCGGAAGTCTGGGGCCGGGGTTATGCGACGGAGGCGGTGAGCGCGATGGTGAAGGCGGCTTTCCGGCTCTCGCAGGCAAGCGCGATGGACGCGAATGTCGCGTGCGCCAATGACGCTTCGCGCCGCGTGCTGGAAAAGGCGGGCTTTGCGCAGGTCGGGCGTGGTATGAGGGGCGCGCCCGCGCGCGGAGCGATGGTCGAGAGCGACGTTTTCGCGCTCAAGCGGGAGGATTGGGCGGCGCGCCATGACGCGCCCGCTCTTGAGGCGGCGCGATGAAATTTCTGGATCAGGCTAGGGTTTACGTGCGCTCGGGCGACGGCGGGGCGGGCTGCGTCTCGTTCCGTCGGGAGAAGTTCATCGAATTCGGCGGGCCGGACGGGGGCGACGGCGGGCGCGGCGGCGACGTCGTCGTGGAATGCGCGCTGGGTCTCAACACGCTGATCGACTTTCGCTTTCAACAGCATTTCAAGGCCAAGATCGGCATGCATGGCATGGGCCGTTTGCGCGCCGGCGGGCGCGGCGCCGACGTGTTGTTGAAAGTGCCCGAGGGCACGCAAATCTTCGACGAAGAGACCGGCGAATTGATCGCCGACCTTAAGACGCCGGGCGAGCGCATCGTGATCGCCAAGGGCGGCAACGGCGGCTTCGGCAACGCGCATTTCACCACCTCGACGAACCGCTCGCCGCGCCGGGCGAATCCTGGCCAGGAGGGCATAGAAAAGACCATCGTGCTGCGGCTGAAGCTGATCGCCGACATCGGCCTCGTCGGCCTGCCGAACGCCGGAAAGTCGACGCTGCTCGCCGCCGTCTCCGCCGCCAAGCCCAAGATCGCCGATTATCCGTTCACGACCCTGCATCCGGGCCTCGGCGTGGTGAAGATCGACGACCGCGATTTCGTGCTCGCCGACATTCCCGGCCTGATCGAAGGCGCCCACGAGGGCGCGGGGCTCGGCGACCGCTTCCTCGGCCATGTCGAGCGCTGCGGCGCGATCCTGCACCTGATCGACGCCACCGGAGAACATGCGGGGACCGCCTACCGCACCGTTCGTCAGGAGTTGGAGGCTTATGGCGAAGGGCTTGGCGAGAAGGCCGAGATCGTCGCCTTGTCGAAGGTCGACGCCGTGGACCCCGATGCGCTCAAGCAGCAGCGCGAGCGTCTCAAGCGCGCGATGAAAACTTACGGACCGCCGCTCGCAGAAGGCGAGAAGCGCAAACCGCCGATGGAGATTTCCGGCGTCGCCGGCACCGGCGTGCGCGAGGCGATGCGCGCCGCGCTCGCCGAGATGGACCGCACGCGGGCGGCCGAGCGCGAGTTCGCCTAAAGGCGTGGCTTGCGGGTCGCGGCGAACGCGCTAGTCTCCCCGTGAAACAGGGGGAAGCGTCATGTCGGGACCGATCCTCGACGTCGCCAATATCGAGGTCGTCTATAACAGCGTCGCGCTGGTGCTGAAGGGCGTGTCGCTGAAGGTGCGCGAGGGCGGCATCGTCGCGCTGCTGGGCGCCAATGGCGCAGGTAAGACGACGACGCTCAGGGCGATCTCCAACCTGTTGCGCGCTGAGCGCGGCGACGTCACCAAGGGCGAAATCCGCTTCAAGGGCGAGCGCGTCGACAAGCTGACGCCCAATGCGCTGGTCAAGCGCGGCGCCATTCAGGTGATGGAGGGCCGCCATTGCTTCGGCCACCTGACGATCGAGGAGAACCTGCTGACCGGCGCCTTCACCCGCCGCGACGGCTCGGCGGCGATCAAGCGCGACATCGAGGCGATCTACGCTTATTTCCCCAAGCTCAAGCTACGGCGCGGCTCGCTGGCGGGTTATGTGTCGGGCGGCGAACAGCAGATGTGCGCCATCGGCCGCGCGATGCTGGCCAAACCCTCGCTGATCCTGCTCGATGAACCCTCGATGGGCCTCGCGCCGCAGGTGGTGGAGGAGATTTTCGAGATCGTGCGCGACCTCAACACGCGCGAGGGCGTCTCCTTCCTGCTCGCCGAGCAGAACACCAATCTGGCGCTGCGCTACGCCGAGTTCGGCTACATACTGGAGAGCGGACGCGTGGTGCTCGACGGCGAGGCGGCGGCCTTGCGCGATAACGAGGACGTGCGCGAGTTCTATCTCGGCGTCGCCGGGTCGGAGCGGCGCTCGTTCAAGGACGTGAAGAGCTACCGACGCCGCAAGCGCTGGCTCGCCTGAGGGGGTCTCATGCTCGATCTGGACACCCTGCGCGCCCGCCTCGCCGAACTCGGTGCCCGCTCGCCGCGCCTCGCCGACATCGACGCGACCGACTTCGCCAGCCTCCCTTTGCTGCGCAAAAGCGATTTTGCTGCGCTGCAACAAAACGACCCGCCGTTCGCCGGCGTGGCGCGTTCGGCGGGGACGTTCAAGCGGCTGTTCATGTCGCCGGGGCCGATCTTCGAGGGCGAGGATCACGGCGAAGACCCCTATGGCGCCAGGGCCGCCTTTGCAGCGGCGGGCTTCGCCTGCGGAGATATCGTGTTGAACTGCTTCTCCTATCACCTGACGCCGGGCGGCTTCATCATGGAGAGCGGCGCCCACGCGCTGGGCTGCGCCGTGATCCCCGCCGGTCCCGGCAACACCGAGCAGACCCTCGCCGCGTTGGCGCATCTCAAGCCTAACGCCTACGCCGGGCCGCCCGATTTCCTCAAAATCCTGCTCGACAGGGCCGGCGAGACGCCGATCCGCAAGGCGCTGGTGTCGGGCGCGGCGCTGCCGCCGAGCTTGCGCGCCGATCTGGAGGCGCGCGGCCTCAAGGTCCGGCAAGCCTTCGCCACCGCCGAACTCGGGCTGATCGCCCATGAGACGGACGCGGCGGACGGATCGTTGGCGCCGGGAATGAAGGTCGCCGACGACGTCTATGTGGAGATCGTGCGCCCCGGCTCCGGCGACCCGGTCGCGCTCGGCCAGGTCGGCGAGATCGTCGTGACGGCGTTGCGCGGCGGCTTCCCGCTGCTGCGCTTCGCCACCGGCGACCTGTCGGCGTTTATGGACAAGGATCGCATCAAGGGCTGGATGGGCCGCGCCGACCAGACGACCAAGGTGAAGGGCATGTTCGTGCATCCCTCCGCCGTAATCGCGGCCGCACGCCGCCATCCCGAACTGAAAGGCGTGCGCCTCGTCGTGCGCCGCGAGGGCGAGCAGGACGCGATGACGCTGCTCGCCGAGACCGACGCCGCCTCGCCCGCGCTGGCTGAGGCCGTGGGCGCCAGCCTGCAGGCGGCGACGAAGCTGCGGGGGGCGGTAGCGTTCGTGGCGCCGGGGTCGCTACCGAACGACGGCAAGATTATCGCTGACGAGCGGTCGGCGCCGTAGGGGCGCCGCCGTCCACGCCGACGTTTTGCGCCAACGAAAAGGGTCGGCCTTGAGGCCGACCCTCCTAGGGCGCGGCGGGTCAGGCCAGCGCCGCCATCGTCGCCACCGGCGTCACGCCCTCGCGGGCGAAGAAAGCGGCCAGCTTGGCCGGGTCAGGCCGCACATCCGTCAGTGTCTCGTCGCGATGGATGCCCCCCGCGATGAACAACACGTCGATCCCCTGCGCCGCCGCCCCGCGCACATCGGTGGAAAACCCGTCGCCGATGGCGAGCACGCGCCGGGGCTCGCGGCCGAGCGACTGCGCGAGAACGCCCATCGCCAGTTCGTAAATTGGCGCGTGCGGCTTTCCGACGTAGGTCACCTTCCCGCCCAGCGCCTCATAGTCCCGCCCGAGCGCGCCCGCGCAATAGACAAGGTTGGCGCCGCGATGGATGACGATATCAGGATTGGCGCAGACAAAGGGCAGCTTGCGCGCCGCCAGAGCGGCCAGCCGCGAGGCGTAATCGGCGGGCGTCTCGCGTTCGTCATGCTCCAGCCCCGTGCAAAGCACATAGGCCGCCTCGTGCGGCCCCACCAACGCCGGACGCGCGCCTGAGCGCGCCGCCAGCGCGTCGAACAGGCTCAGGTCGCGTTCATGGCCGATCATGTGAACCGGCGCCTCGCCGTGCGCCTCCATCAGCGCCAGCGTTGCGTCGCCGGAGGTGACGACGGCGTCGAGCGCGTCTTCCGACACGCCAAGCCGCACCATTTGCATCCGCACCGGCGGGTTCGGGCGCGGCGCATTTGTTAGCGCCGCCACCACGCCACCGCGCTTGCGGTAGGTGACCAGCGCGTCGGAGGCCGGGCGAAACGCCGCCTTGCCGTCGTGCAGCACGCCCCAGACGTCGCACAGGATCGCGTCATAGGAATCGGAGATTTCGGCGAGCGAGGCGATGAGGCGGGTCATAACGAGGGCTTGGCGGCCGGGCGGCGGCGAAGTCAAGCCATTCCCTTGCGCAGATAAACCCGCGACGCCCGCCCGTGGCGCCCGTCGAGTTCGACGAAACAGGGAAATCCCATATGCGCGAACAGATTGTCCCAGGCCGCGATCGGCAGTTCGTTGATGTGGTGATAATGCGCGGCGCGGTTGCGGTCGGCCGCCGAGAACCACACCGCGTCGCCGTGCCTGATGCAATTCTCCACCACTTTGGAGGCGAAGAACGGCTCGATGTGTTCGGCGACTTCCGTGCACATCACCAGATCGAAGGTGCGATCCAGCGCGGGCATGAATTTGAGATTGTGTTGCAAAATGCGCTCGGGCGCGATGCCGATTTCGTGCAACCTCCGAACGCCCGCGTCCGTGCCCTCCACGGTAATGAAATCCAGATTGCGGTCCGACAACACTTTGGTGATCTCGCCGCCGCCCGACCCCAATTCAAGAACCGAGCGCAAATCCCGATTGAACAAGGTGCGATAAACGCTCTGCATGTAGTGGACGAGGTCCAGCGCCGCCTGATCCGCCGGATGGCCGTGGCCGTCGAAATAGGCGTCGGGATACATTGTGTCGATGTTGAGATATTTGAAGCTCTGGGGGCAGCGCGGCTGCAACCACCAATCATTGCCGAAGCGGTGATAGCCGCTATCGCTCTTGTCATCGATTTGCAGGGCAAGTGTTTCTTCGCTCGCAATCTCAACCACCCGTAAGCCGCCGCGCGTCGTCTCTTTGACGAGGCGGTGCCGTCCGACTTTCGGGCCGAGTCTGCGTTTCGCGCTTCGCCATGCGCGTCGCACGCGTTTGAACATTTTTGGTTCCTCTCAACGGCGAGGCCGTTCGCCGCTTTGACCGGGGAGCGCTCGATTTGGCAAGACGAGAGCAGGTTGACGTGCAAACTCGCCTTCGCCATGCTTTTGCCGCCCCCAAATTTGGAGCCTGCTTTGCCCGTCGCCGACCGCATTACCTATGACGACTTCCAAAAAGTCGACATCCGCCTCGGCACCATCCTCTCCGCCGAACCCTTCCCCCAGGCGCGCAAACCCGCCTACAAGCTGACCATCGACTTCGGCCCCGAAATCGGCGTCAAGAAATCCTCGGCGCAAATCACCAAAATCTACTCTCCGGAAATTCTCGTGGGCCGTCAGGTAGCGGCCGTGGTGAATTTCCCGCCGCGCCAGATCGGGCCGTTCATGTCGGAGGTGCTGACGCTGGGCTTCCCTGACGAGGCGGGCGAAGTCGTGCTGATCGGGCCCTCGCAGAAGGCCCCGAACGGCGGGCGTCTGTTCTGACCGGCTTGACCCCGACGCGCCGCCTTCCTAACTAAAGCGTCGAAATAAACCCCGAGGATGCAATGGCCGATTCCGTCACCGCCAAGGTCACCGACGCCACCTGGGCGCAGGACGTGCTCAAGTCGTCAGAGCCGGTCGTCGTCGATTTCTGGGCCGAATGGTGCGGCCCCTGCCGGATGATCGCCCCGGCGCTCGAAGAGATCGCTGTGGAGATGAAGGGCAAGATCAAGATCGCCAAGTTCAACGTCGACGAAAACCCGAAGATCTCGGCGGAACTGGGCATTCGCTCGATCCCGACGCTGATGGTCTACAAGGACGGCAAGGTTGTCGCGACCAAGACCGGCGCCGGCCCCAAGGGCGAATTGCAGCGCTGGATCAACGCCTCCGTCGCCTAAGCGACGATCTCGCCGAGCGCCTTCAACAGGCGCTCGGTCTGCGCGGGCGTGCCGATGGTGATGCGAAGATAGTCCGCCGTGCGCGGCTTGTTGAAATGCCGCACGATGATCGCCCGCTCGCGCAACCCCGCCGCGAGGTCCGCGCCCGCAAAACCGGGACGACGGGCGAATACGAAGCTGGTCGACGACGGCAGAACTGCAAACCCCAGCTTTTGCAGGCCCTTGGTGGTCGCCTCGCGCTGCGCGATCACGTCGATGAGCCGCGCTCGAAAATAGGCTTCGTCCTCGATGGAGGCGATAGCGCCCGCCTGCGCCGGGGCGTCGAGCGGGTAGGAATTGAAACTGTCCTTCACCCGCACCAGCGCCTCGATCAGGCCGGGATGCCCGAGCGCATAGCCGACGCGCAGGCCCGCCAACGCGCGGGATTTCGAAAAAGTGCGGATGACCAGCAGATTCGGATGTTTGGCGATCAGCGGGATCGCCGTCTCGCCGCCGAAATCGACATAGGCCTCGTCGATCACCACCGGCTTATCGGCGTGCATCTCGACGAGTTTTGTTATTTCGGCCAGCGGTAGCGGAATCCCGGTCGGCGCATTGGGGTTGGCGAGGATCACCGCGCCGCAATAGCGGCGGTAGTCCTCAACCCGGACCCGCATCTCCGCATCGAGCGCGACGGTCTCGTAGACGACGCCGGCGAGCTGCGCATAGACGGGATAGAAGCTGTAGGTCACGTCCGGGTAGAGCAGCGGCTTCTCGTGCTTGAGCAGCGCGGCGAAGGCGTGCGCCAAAACCTCGTCCGAACCGTTGCCGACAAACACATTGTCGGCGCCGAGGCCGTGATAGGCCGCGAGCGTCTCGCGCAACCTCGTCGCCTCGGGATCGGGGTAAAGGCGCAGGTCGTCTGTGGCGGCGGCGCGAATCGCCTCCAGCGCTTTAGGCGAAGGCCCATACGGGCTCTCGTTGGTGTTGAGCTTCGCCAGATCCGGCAGTTTCGGCTGTTCGCCCGGCACATAAGGGTGAAGCTCGCGCGCGAGGGCGCTCCAATAAAGGTTCATGGCGGCCATCCCGTCACCCGCTTACCCGCCGCCCGGCGACCCGGCAAGCGCGTGCATCGCCTACTTGACTCCACAGAGCTTGCGCGTAGAGCCTCATCCCATGCCAATGAGCCTCCGCCGCCGTCGTTTCACGCCGCCTTGAGGGCGCTGGACCGGTCGCGCGTATAACGCACCCGTCAAGCCGCGCCCCGAGCGCGGCTTTTTTTATGCCCCAGGGAGAGCCCCATGTTCCGTCGTCGCCCCTTCGTCGTCGTGGTCTCTTATCGAAAGCCCCCGACATGACGGATATTCTTGGCCTGGAGGAACGTGGGTTCAACGCTTGGCCGGCGCCGCACAACGTCTATTACGGCGGCTGGGTGTTTCGCCTCGGCGGCGGCTACACCAAGCGCGCCAATTCCGCCAACGCGCTGGGCGACCGAAACGAAATGCGCGCGGGATCGATCAACGCCTACACGCCCGTCCGCGATTTCGCATTGGTGCGGGCGGAGGCGGAGCGGTTCTACGCCGCTAACGACCAGCCGACGATTTTCCGGCTCAGCCCGCTCGCAGGCGACGACGCCGACCCTTTGCTGGAAGCCGCCGGATACGAGAAGCTCGATCCCTCCACGGTGATGACCGCGCCGCTCGACGCCGCCCGCGCCGCACCCCGCGTGACGCTGTCGCCCACGCCGACGCCTTCGTGGCTCAACGGCATCGCGGCGGCGCAGGGGGTGGCGCCGTCGCATCGCCTCATCCACGATCGCATCGTGCAATCCATAGCGCTGCCCACCGCCTTCGCCACGGCTCATGTCGGCGAGACGGCGGCGGGCTTCGGGTTGGCGGTCGGCGAGCGCGGCGCGGTGGGGCTGTTCGATATCGTGATCCGGCCCGAGTTTCGCGGGCGGGGT
>Ga0209698_10001729_pt1 | contig 25134 bp, 24 predicted proteins | sample LitLauG_LLR_2012_FD_187203 | JGI IMG/M metagenome (GOLD analysis project Ga0209698, IMG submission 187203) | Freshwater sediment microbial communities from Pennsylvania, USA - Little Laurel Run_MetaG_LLR_2012 (SPAdes) (version 2) | ecosystem: Environmental > Aquatic > Freshwater > Creek >... | reverse complement strand
ATGCTCCAAATTGCCGCCTACATCGCCCAGCAGGAACACATTGCGTGTCAATTTTTGAAGATCCGCTTGCGCGCCGGTCAAAAAATACCAGCGGCCTGTTTCCGCCTGATAGCGGTCGGCGTACTTTTCTAGCACTTCCGGCGTGTCGCGCGTCGGATCGACGGTGAACGAGACGAACCGCACGTTCGATTCCTCGCCCAACGCGTTATCCACCTGCCGCATCTGCGCGCTCATTCGAGGGCACGGCCCGGTGCAGTTCGTGTAAATAAAGTCCGCAATCCAGACATTGCCGTTCAAAACATCGGCGCTTGAAAACGGCTTATTGAACTGGTCGGTAAGCGAAAATCCCGGTACCTGGCCCAGCGAAGGAAGGCCCGCGCCTCCGCACCCGGCCAATGCCAGGACGCTAAGGCCGGACGCGATCCAGCACCAGGAGGCCATAAAGGAAGGGGAGATACAGGACACTCGCGAGCAGCACCTGCCGCGCGCGGACAACCGAGCAATCGACGACGCTACGGATGCTCGCGTACAAATAGTACGCGCCAAGCGCCAGCGCCCCGGCGAGATAAAAATTGCCCGCCATGGCGAAAAATTTGGGCAGCACGCTCACCGGCAGCAGTACAGCGGAAAAATACAGCATGCGGCGAGCGGTGGATTCGCCATCGGGTTCGACCACGGGCAACATCCGGATGCCCGCTTTCGCATAGTCGGCGCGGTACATCCAGGCGATGGCATAAAAATGGGGGAACTGCCACAGGAATAAGATGGCGTAGAGAATCCAGGCGTCCCAATTCAACGTGCCCGCCGCCGCCGCGAAGCCGATCAGCGGAGGCATCGCACCAGGAATCGCGCCCAGCGTGGTCGAATGGGGCGAGCGCTGCTTCATCGGCGTGTATAGAAACAAATAACTAGCCAGCGTGAACAAGCCGAGCATTCCGGTGAGCGGATTCGCTCCGAACCACAAATCGGCGAATCCGGCGATGGAAAGAAAAATACCGAAAATCAGCGCGTGCGGACCGCTGACGCGTCCCGAAGGAATCGGCCGCGCCATTGTGCGGTTCATTTTTGCGTCGGCCTCGCGCTCGTACCACTGATTCAAGGCTGCCGTGCCGCTGGCGATCAGCGCCGTGCCGATGAGGGTGTGGATCAACGTCACCCAAGGCACGCCCGCGCGCATTCCGCACACGAATCCGATCGCCGTGCTCATCAGGATGAAGCACGTGATACGCGGCTTTGTCAGCTCAAGATAACGCCCCATTTAGGAGGTCACCGCCTCGTGAATCAGCGCGGCAGAATGCACGTTGCGCCGGATTTGGATCGATAAAACCACACTTGAGGCCAATGTTAGGCCTCCGGTCGCCACGTGCGCGACGGTGGTCAGCACCATCGCCAAGGGATCGGTCGCAGCCTGCGAACGCGTGTAGTAGGCTCCGATTCCTAGCATCACCTGGAAGAAGGTGATCCCCAGCAAGGCCTTCGCAGCCGTGCTTAGACCCTTATGATCCGGGAACTGGTGAAGCACGAACGTCGCCGTGAACAGCACCATCAGGGTCACCACCATGGAGAACAAAACGTGGGGCAAAACGCCAATTGCCCGGTGACGGAACGCTGCGCCCAGCGCGATCTGCATCAGCACCATCGCCGGGGTCAGGATCGACAGGCTGCGCAACGATGGCCAGCCGTGGTCGGCCACGATTTCCGGGCCCTCCTGGAAAGATTTCGAAGTGAACAACGCGATCGCCACCGTTAAAGAAAAAAAGCACTGCGCCAGGCAGGCGTGCGAAACGCTCACGGCGGGAGGCAGCAGCAGCTTCACCGTCAGGCCGCCCAAGAGTCCTTGCAAAACTACCATGCCCAGAGCGATAAAGCCCAGCTTCTTCATCCATTTTCGCGGATCGACACGGGCGATCCAGATAGCCAGAATGATGGTCAAAAAACCAACCGTGGTAGCAACCATGCGGTGGCCGTGCTCGAAAAGGACGCCGCCCGTCATCTCCGGCATCACCTGCCCGTAGGAAAGTGGCCAGTCGGGAACGGACAGACCGGCTTCCTTGCTCGTAACCGAAGCGCCAGCCACGACTAAAAATAATGTGCACACCGCCAGAAGGATGGCGTAACGGTGTAACCAGAATCTTTCCATAATGGGTAGAATCGCTCTCTCCTTATTGTAACCCTATTTGAGGGCCCTCGCCGCCAATGAACCCAAGCGGTTGCGGCACACGCCTAACCTCTAACTGTTAGAGTCGCTCTTGCGCCAAAGGATCTCTGTGATTATACGCCTTTGGGTAAGATTTTGCTCAGCAGCGTCTGGGACCGGACTGGCTTGGTGAGCAGAACGTCGATCATGTCGCGCTCGGGGCGGCCGTCCAGATCGGCTGGCCAGCCGCAGAGGGCAATAATCCAGACGCTGGGAGACGCCGCGCGGAATTCGCGGATCAGCGCCAGACCATCTTCGGCGTCGGGGAGGCGAAGATCGGTGACGACTACGTCCGGCCTTTTCAGGAAAAGCGTCCGCGCGGCCGAGGTGTTTGACGCTGTCGAGACTTGGTGGTGCTGAGCCTCAAAGATCAGGCTGCGGAGCGCAAGGGCGTCGGCGTCGTCGTCGATGAAGAGGATATTCACGAACAATCCGCACGAGCCGACTCAAAAGTCGGCTGCCGGCTAAATAGCCCGCCCCACATCTAGAAGAACTTCACGCCGGCGATGACCAGCTGCGGCATGGTCTGGTTCCAGCTTTCCGGAATTTCGTCGAAAGGCAGGCGGAAGGACTTTGTCTCGCCAGGCTTTAATCCACCCATCTTCGGACTCACAATGGGAACTCGCGATTTCAGCACCAGCTGGTTGTACGTGTCATAGAAGATGCAGTAAATCTCCACCGTATCCAGAGGACGGTCGCCGGCGTTGCCGATCTTGCCGTCGATCTCCACTACCATCTGGTTCAAATAGCTCTTGCTGGCTTTGATCTCGACGTCGGCGAGGCGTAGATTCTTGACATACTCCTTGGCCTCAGGCGTCAGCGGAGCATCGGTGGGCTTATGCTTCGCCGCGTATTGCGTGTAGCCAAACACCGCGAGACCCAGCACCGCGAGCGCGCCCAGTACATACAGAAGGACGCTTGAACCCGAGGATTTCTTGGTCTGCGTTAACGAAAACGTATCACTGGCCACTGATGGTCATCTCCCCGATGAGCAGCGTGGGGGCGGCGATGGAGCCGCGGAACTCCAAGTCCGAGCCGATCTCTACATCCATCCACATGCGCATCAAATTTCCGGCAATGGTGATCTCGGAAACAGGATACGCCACTTCGCCGTTCTCGATCCAGAGGCCCGCCGCGCCGGAGGAAAAATCGCCGGTCACGGTGTTGGCCTCGCCGCCGATCAGCTCGGTGACGAGCAAGCCGGCATTAATACCCTTGAGAAGATCCTCAGCCGAGCGCTGGCCCGCTTCGATATAAAAATTTCCCGGTCCGACGCCCGCGTTTCCCGTGATACCTCGCGACGCGCTGCCCGTCGTCTTTAATCCCAGCTTCCGCGCTGAATACGAGTTGAGCAAATAGCTCTTCAGCACGCCATTTTCGATCACCACCGTGCGCCGGCTAAGCACACCTTCATCGTCGAAAGGGCACGTCCCGAACAGCCCCGGCAGCGTGGGATCGTCAATGATGGTCAGCGCATCTGCGCCGATTTTCTGCCCCAGCTTGCCCGCCAAAAACGACGCATGGCGATAAATCGCCCCGCCATTCACCGCGTCGAACAGATCGCCGAGCAGCGACCGTGCGGTCCGAGGCTCAAACAAAATCGGAGCCTTCTGCGTCGCGATCTTGCGCGGATTCAGCCGCCGCAACGCGCGCTCGGCCGCCATTTTCCCCACCGCTTCCGCGTCTTCCAACTTCGCCGCCGCCCGCGCCGATGTATACCAGTAATCCCTCTCCATCGACCCGTTCTGCTTCGCCACAGGCGACACGCTCAACCCGCAGCTCGACGTGCGATAGCTGCCCACGAAGCCTCGCGAATTGGCGAAGACGCGGCGCCCGGTGTAGGAATCGAACGACGCGCCTTCGGAATTCTCAATGCGCTTGTCGGCGGCGAAAGCGGCTTCTTCCGCGCGCTTTGCCTGCGCGATTTTCCACTCCGTTTCCATCTCTTCGATGGCCGGATCGAACAACTGCATGTCTTCCGTACGCGCGCCCAGGTCCAATGGATCAGGCAGGTCGGCGAACGGATCTTCGCTGGTGATTTTCGCCAGGTCCATTGCGCCGCGGACCATGGTCGCGATGCCTTCGGGCGTGAGATCCGAGGTGTACGACGATCCTCCGCGCTTGCCGACCAACACGCGAATGCCTGCGCCGCGCGAACCGGCTTCCTTCAGGCTCTCAACTTCGCGCATGCGGACGGCGGCGGAAAACTCTTCGCTCTCCATGATGGTGCACTCGGCGTCGGTCGCACCTGCCTTGATCGCCCGCGCTACGGCGTCCGCCGCCAGCGTTTCTAATTCGTTCATTGAGCGGTCCCGCCCACGGTCATTTTGTCGATCTTCAACGTCGGGATGCCCACGCCCACTGGCACGCTCTGCCCTTCTTTGCCGCAGACGCCGATGCCTTCATCGAGCAGTAGATCGTTACCTACCATGCTGACGTACTTAAGCGCCTCCGGTCCGTTGCCGATCAGCGAGGCGCCGCGCACCGGGCGCGTGATTTTACCGTTCTCGATCAGGTAGCTTTCGGTGGCGGAGAAGACGAAGTTGCCGCTGGTGATATCCACCTGGCCTCCGCTGAATGTGGCGCAATACAGGCCTTTTTCCACCGATTTGACGATCTCCGCGGGATCGCTCTCGCCGGCGAGCATATACGTGTTCGTCATGCGCGGCATCGGGATGTGCTGATAGCTTTCACGGCGCCCGCTACCGGTGGAATTGTTGCGCGTCAGGCGGCTGGACAGCTTGTCTTGTAGATAACCACGCAGCACGCCGTTTTCGATAAGCACATTTTTCTGCGTCGGCATACCTTCGTCATCGACATTCAGAGACCCACGCCGGCTGCCGATGGTGCCGTCGTCGATCACGGTGCAGAGAGGGCTCGCGACCTGCTGACCGATGCGTCCCGAGAACGCCGAGACGCCCTTGCGATTGAAATCGGCTTCCAGACCGTGGCCGACCGCTTCATGCAGCAGGATGCCGGGCCAGCCGGGGCCGAGCACGACGGTCATTTCGCCGGCCGGCGCGTCGATGGCGTCCAACTGCACAATGGCCTGGCGCGCGGCTTCGCGGGCGAAATGCTCCGGCGTTTTTTCCTTTTCGAAAAAGTCCAGCGTCACGCGTCCGCCGCCGCCGGAATGCCCGTGCTGCGGAGCGCCTTCGCCCTGCCGCGCCAGCGCGCTGACGCTCATGCGGGCCATCGGCTGGCGGTCGAAGCTCAGTCGTCCTTCACTGGTAGCGACCAGTACGTTGCGGAGGCTGTCGGCATAGGTGGCCTGCACCTGGAACACGCGCGAATCGTAGGCGCGGGCGGCGCGGTCGGCGCGCTTGACGAGCTCGACGCGCTCGGCTAGCCCGGTTTCATGCGGCGCCTGGAACATCGGATAGAGATTGTGCTGAACCGCATCCTCAAAGCCCGTCTTGACGATGGTGGCGGGCCCGCGTGCGATGTGCGCCGCGATGCGAGCGGCTTTGCGAATTTTCTCGGGGCTCAGATCGTCGGAATAAGCATAGCCGGTGCGTTCCCCCGCGATGACGCGCACGCCCACGCCGAGGCTGACGCCCTCGGTGGCGCTTTTGACGATGCCCTCATCGATGCCGATGGAAGTGGTGGCCAGGTATTCGAAGTACAGGTCGGCATACTCGCCGCCGGCGGAGAGCGCCTCGCTCAGGTACGATTCAAGGTCGCGCTCGGTGATGCCGAAGCGTTGGGCGAAGAAGGATTGAGAAAGCCCCATACTTCGAGGGTATCACCGGCCCCGCGGGTTCACGAGCCATGGATTGATGAGGTTGATGCCGCAGCGGTCGAAGTCGGCCGTATCTCGCGTCGCGAGAGTCGCGCCGGGATGCGAACGCACGATCGCCGCGATCTGCGCATCAGGATATGAAATGGGCTTGCCCAGAGAACGCCGATGCGCAGCGATAGCAGCATACAATTCCGCGGCTCCGCTGTCGAACGGCAGAATACGCATCGAGAAGTTAACCCAGAACGTGCGGTTGGCCGACTTCTCCAATAGGAGCCGACGCTTACCAATGGGCATCGTCTCGATTCCAAACATCACTTCGGCCTTCGTGACCGCAGTCGTGAAAACTTGCGCGGGCACCTGCAACTCCATCCACGCGAGAACTTCAGGGTCAGGCTCAAGCCGCATCAATTCAGACACGACGTTCGTATCGAGTACGATCATTCAAAGCTCGGCGGTTCACGCATTGGCTCACGCGGAATTTTCGGAAGTTCCAGCCCGCCCAACGGCACGAATCGGCGGCGGATCGACTCGACCCATTCTTTGCCGGTCATCTCACGGTCCTTAAGCACCACGCCCAGGATCTGCCGCACTTCCTCTTCCATCGACCGCCCGTGCTTCGCCGCCCGGGCGCGGAGCTTCCGCTTGGTGGATTCCGGGATGTTACGCACGGTGATGCTTGCCATACCTCTATGCTAGCACTGCAATCACTCGCAGCCTGCGATAGTCGAGCATCCATCCTTCGTCGCGATAAAGCTTCGGACGCAGCGTTTCGACCACGCGGGCGCGGGCTTCGTGCGAGGGGAGCATCGATCCGGCGAACATCTTCAGCCAGTCATCGAGACCATCCTCGCCTTCGACGAACGTCGGACGGTCGAACAGCGCGGCGTAACGGACCTCGAAGCCATGACGCTCCAGAACCGATGCGTATTCGCCGATGCTGGGGAAAATCCAGGGCGTCGGCATAGGACCGGCCGCGTCGAGGACCGACTGCACATTACCTTTTCCACCCATTTCAAACACGAAGCGTCCGCCGCGTTTGAGCGCGCGGGCGACGGAAGCGGCTACGCCATCGGCATTCTTCACCCAGTGCAGCGCCGCGTTGGAGAAGACGGCGTCGAACCGCTCGGAGACCTGGAAATTGGCGGCGTCGGCGACATCAAATGCGAGCGCGGGGAAATTGCGCCGGGCTTCGGCGATCATTTCAGGTGAGGAATCGAGGCCAAGCACCTGCGGTCCCGCGTCCGCGATCTTGGCGGTAAGTTGGCCGGAGCCGCAGCCGAGGTCGAGAATGCGTTCATGGGCAAAGGGGGCAAGCATCTCCACCAGGCTTTTGCCGTGTTCGTAGACGTAGGAATGGCGGGCTTGGTATTGTGTGGCGTTCCAGCTCATCTCACTTGAGGATAGCGTTGTGGGGCCGGCCACACAAAAGAAAATTTATGGCGTTTTTGCGCAGCGGAAGCCTATGTCGCTGGAGGAATATCTTTCCGGGATTGGGCTCCATTCGTAGCCTACGGCGGCTGCGAGGGGCGTGTTGAACGATCCTCCGCGAATCTCGATCCATTTTTCCTGCGCCGTGGGCGCGGGCTTCAGCAACTTGGCGAATGCGGCAACTGCCTCGGCGCTGGGCAATGTGGGCGCGTCCAACATTTCCCAGGCGTTGCCGGCCATCTGATAGAGGCCTCCGTGCGCTGCGTAGGATTTCACGGGCTTCAGCCCTTTGCCGGCGAGGTTGGCCAACGATGCGTCTTCGGCTTTTCCCCAGGGATACTTCGCGCCGTCAGTTCCGCGCGCGGCGCGCTCCCATTCTTCGGCCGTGGGTAAGCGCTTGCCCTTCCAGGCAGCGAACTGGCGGGCTTGGGCGATCGTCACGCGCGTTACTGGCAAGTCGGGCGCGCCCTTCGGTTCGGCGCAGCCGGTGGCGCGGCAGAACTCGCCGAAATCGGCGTTGGAGACCTCGGTTTCATCAATGTAAAAGCCGCTGTTCCGGACCTTCTGATTCGTCTCGCCCATTAGAAATTCGCCGGGTTTGATGTAGACCATTCCTGGAATCGTTGGTGTCTGCGGCTCGGTGACCACCAGGGCATCCACCGGTTTATCCACCGGCGGGTGCGGCTTCGGACGCGTAAACCACCACGCTGCGCCGGCGATCAGCACGACCACGACGGCGATGGCGATCCACGGCAGAATCGACGGCTTCTTCGCGACCGGCGCGGAAGGGACAGGTTGCGTCTTTTCCTGGGCTCTTTCCTGATGAACTACAGCCTGCGTCTTCTCCGACGTCGCGGGCGACATCATTGCGCGCAGCGCTTCCGCAATCGGCTTGAACCCGTGCGGGCGATTCTCTGGAGCTTTCTCCGCGCACTGCATCACCAGCGCGCGCGCGGCCGGAGGCACGCCAACGTTGACCATCGGCGCAGGGTCGAGCGGTACGTTCATGATCTGGTACAGCACCGCTTCCATCGAATCGCCATTTACTGCGCGCGAGCCAGTGAGCAACTCATAGAGCAGCAGCCCGAACGCGTAGACGTCCACCTGCTCGGTCGGTTTCTTGCCCGCGATCTGCTCCGGAGCCATGTAGTACGGCGTTCCCATGGTCATGCCGGTGCGGGTGAGCGAAAGGTCCTCCGTTTTCGCAATGCCGAAATCCATCAGCTTCACGCGCCCCTTGGCGTCAATATGGACGTTTTCCGGCTTGATGTCGCGATGCACGATGCCCTGGGAATTAACGTGTTCGAGCGCCAACGCGATCTGGTGCGCGATTTTGAGGCGTTCCATCAAGCTGCCGGTACGGCCTCCGCGGATGGCGTCGCGCAGGTCCTCGCCCTTCAGGTGCTCCATCACGATGAAGGGGCGTCCGTCGTGCTCGCCAAAGTCGAAGATGCCGACGATGTTTTCGTGCTGCAGATTTCCTGCGAGCCTGGCTTCCTGCAGGAAGCGCGCCTTCGCCTCAGCGTCCTGGCAGGATTCAGGCGTCAGCAGCTTCACAACGACAGCGCGGCCAATCACAGTGTCACGTCCGCGGTAGACGTGCGACATACCTCCGCCCAGGAATTCGAGCAGTTCGTATTTGCCGACCATCGCCGGGAGTTGCATGCGTTTTATATGACGTGCGCGGCGGCCAGCGCGAAGTAGGCCAGCGCCATCACAACGACGACAGCTCCACAGGCCAGTACCATCAGTCCCGCCTGGGATTGCAGAGGCTTAGGTAGATGGCGTACGAACGCCGGCATGCCGTCGAGCTGAGCGGCGGTGGCCGTGGTGATCGTGGGGACCGCTGAAGAATGATCGTGCGGTGTCTCCGGCTTCCGGGCGACCGTCACGGGAGGGGAGACCGCTTGCTGGCCGGTTCGTCCGCGACTGGAGATGGGGCGCGATGGGTCGAGCACACGCTCCAGTTCCTCAACGCAGGCCGCGACCGATTCCAGGCGCTGCGCGGGCTGCTTCGCCGTGCAGCGCTCCACCAAATTCGCGATGCGCGGCGGGAACTGCGCCAGAGGTTCCAGCTTCACGGGCTCATACAAAATCTGATTGAAGATTTTCTCCACCGATTCGCCGGTGATGGGTTTCAATCCGGTGAGTACTTCGAAGATGAGAATGCCGAATGCATAGACGTCCACCTGCGTCGTGAGCGGCTGGCCGAGCACCTGCTCCGGGGCCATATAATATGGGGTCCCCAGCGTGAATCCGGCGCGAGTTAGCGCGATGCCTTCGCTTTTCGCGATGCCGAAGTCCATCAGCTTTACCTTGCCGGCCCGGTCCAGGTTGATGTTTTCCGGCTTGATGTCGCGATGGATGATTTTCTTGGTGTGGATGAAATCGATGGCGCGGCCGGCCTGGATGAGGATTTTCAGGCGGCTCTGAAAATCAATGAGGTGGCCACGTTTAATAGCGTCGCGGAGGCTTTCCCCTTCCAGGAACTCCATCACGATGAACGGACGGCCCTGGTCCTCGCCAAAATCGAACACGCTGATTATGTTTTCGTGGCTGATGTTGGAAGCCGTGCGCGCTTCCTGCAAAAAACGGGCTTTGGTTTCCGCGTCCTTCGCGCCGGATTCGGTGAGAATTTTCACCGCGACGCGGCGGCCGAGCACACTATCCTTGGCGCGGTAGACGTGGGACATACCTCCGCCTAGGAACTCTTCGAGCTCATACTTGCCGACACGCGTATTATGCGGCTGGTCCGGCATACGGCACACTTTAGTGTAAACGAAACCGCTTTATCGTGACACTGGGACGACGCACCGCAGCTTGGACAGGAATTCCTTGCTGAATACGGCAGGGCCATTGGTCGTCACGTTGAAATCGTAGATCAGGGGTTTGCCGTTGATCTTCTGCGGCTGCTGGTCGCGGCCTGACGTGACGATCCAGTTGAAACCTGTCGCCGTCGCGTGGTCAGCTTGGGAGAAGAAGCGGAAAATGCTCCACGGGCCGTCGTAGCTGGAGGCCTCCGTCGTCGTGCCGCCGGCCAGGCGCAGAGCGAGGCGGAAGTTGCGCGTGCCACCGCCGGGCCAACTGAAGGTGTGGGACGCGCCGCCTTTCAGCTTGGACGTGTCGCCGTTCACCGTGACCTCGAACTGTTCGACAAGGTCCGATTTCTGCGGCGTTAGCGTGTACTGATAGTTCATGTCGGTGCCCGCTTCGCCGTAAATGGCGCGTGAGAACTTCATCAGGTTGCCGATGAACTGCGGGAAGCCTGGGTTCAAAGGCGTGCTGCCGGAGGCCTGGCATTCGCCGGTGGCACACGTCATCACACTTTTCAGACTGCCCTCGTAGAACACCCAAAGCTTGCCCGATTTTGGCTGCAATAGCGCTCCCAGTTCTTCGAGGCTGGCCTCATCTTTCGCCATCGGATCGAACGGGAATTTGCGCAGCGTTGCCTGGTTGAAGGATGCACAGAAGTTCTGGCCCGCGCCCTTCAGATCGCTGGACACCATGCCATCCAGGTACTTGATCGGCTGCAGCAACAATTCCAAAGATCGCTGATCCATCTGCGCTTCCGTATCCGGAGGAAACGCCGCGCCTAACTGCCGCGCGGTTAGCGTCGCCGATTGGCCGGCGTCGCGCAGAGCATGCGCCGCGTCCTCTTTATTCGCCTGCGGATCCGCTGCGCGATCGACCGCCTGTTGCAGCGCCTGCAAGCCGGAGTTATAAGGTCGGTTCGCATCCACGATATACATCTGTGTGCTGGGGCAGGGGACTACCGCCTGCGGCGCAGTGAATTTGTCCTTAACGCCGGGCACGTCCACGCACGTATTCTGCGACGTCCACCAGAACAGCGCGAGCAAGGGCGCGGTACTGCCGGTGAGCGTGTTCAGCTTGTTTGACGCGTCCTTTAGGCCTCCGTAGCGATTCACGTTGCTCTTTTTTAGAACGCTGCGCCACTGCGCGATGTAATCCGCCGAATAGCGGTCCATCAGACCTTTTTCCATGGACGCTTTGTCGGGCATGTTGCCGAGGTAGGAGCCCAGCACCCATTCCTCGCCCGCGAAGTTCTGCTTGCGGATGGCATCCTGGACGATCTTCGCGCCGTCTTTCGTAAACGCGCCGCGCACCGGCTCCACACTAGCGACGGTCGCGCCGGTGCCGGGGAATTTTTGATTGAAGCTGACCGGAGGAAACTGCTTATCCGCCATGCCGAGCAGGCTTTGATACACGCGCTCCAGGCCGGAGAATTGCGACAAATAGATGCGCGAGCGCCGAACTGCCGCGTCGTCCGCCGTCGGCGCATAGGGATTGCCGTTATGCAAATCCGACGCGTAAAAATCGAACTGCGCCTTAGCCAAATCCAGGCGCTCCTTGCCGATTTCGCCCTCGCGCCCGTTCACCCATCGGGCATCGAGCTTCGAGCCTAAAAACGATTGCAGACCGGCGTCGGACGACCGCTTCCACTCGGAGCTGGTCAACAAATACGCCTTCAACGTGTCATAGGCGGGGCCGTATTCGTCGGTGGGCGAAGGGGCGGTGGGGCTTCGCTGCAGCGCGCCAAGCATCTGCCCTTGCGTCGCGCCGAAAAGCAATTGCCGGAACTTGGCGTAATAAACCTTGCGCACATCTGGCAGAATTTCGCTCCCTTTATACAGGCCGAAACGGAGCGACAACGGCGCCCCGCCGTGCTCCCACGCCGTGAGCTTCGCGAGATTCTGCCGCACGCCGTCGAGCTTCTGCAGCGAGTCGATGGAAGGCACCGCGCTGCCTGATCCATCGCCCGCGGGAATGGCGCGCGCGGCCGTCAACACATCCTCCTCCAGCGCGCGATTGCCGACATACGACCAAACGAGCAGCGCCGAATAGAACAGGCACAACCCCGCGACAGAGCCGATCAGCACGCGCTTCACAAGCGACGTTTTAGTGCTGGAGCCGCTTGCCGCTCGCCCATTGGCGTCGGCGAGGATCACGTCATTAAACAAATGTCCCAGGAACAGCCACTGCGGGACGCGTTTGCCCGCGCCGGGGCCTTGCGCTACGGCTTGTTTGGCTTTCTGCTCGGCCTGGAATCCGGCGCGGAACATTCGCGTCGCGCCGCCAACCTCGGCCGCAGGCTCGGGCGCCGAGGGCGCAACCAGCGGCTGCGGCGCTTCGGCGGCGGCCACGGGGCGCACGCCTGAAAAATAGAAGCCTCGCAAGAACGGACCTGCGCGCAACTGGCTTGGACGGCAGACATCCACCAAAAACTGCACCAGAGAATTGCGCAGCTTGCGGAACTCGCGCGGAAATTCGTAGGCCTGCGGGAGCTTCGTCGCGTCGCCTTCGCGCGGCAGCAGCAACAGGCGGTGATCGCAGAAGGAATGGAACAGCAGGTTGAACGCCCAGGTGAGCCGCTGCGTTTCTTCCTCAGCATAGACGCCACCCGCGGACAGCTTGATCGGCACCGTCGCACCTACCACCTGCCCCGCTTCTTCGGCGTTGAGGTTGCGCACGAATTCGGCGAAAAACGGCAGACGGTCAGCGCGCGTGAACAGCACATACACTGGGTAGCTGATGCCCAGAATCTCTGAAATTTCCCCCAGCCGAGCCTGCAAATAGCGTGTTGCGTTGACGATGGCCTCCGCGGCGCCAGAGCGCGTAAAGGTTTCCAGATCGAAGCACAACAGGACACCGCGTGGAGCTTGCCCGCTTGCGCCCATCGATTTCAACCGGGACGGCGCCAGCTTCTTCACCAGGCTGGTCCACGCCTGGGGATTGGCCATCAGCGCTCCGCCCGCCTCCACCAGCACCGTGTTTCGAGCGAAGAAAATATTGGCGGCTCGCGTGGGTGCAACGGCGTTGTCCTGATACACCTGCCCCGCCAGCAGTTCCGGATCGAGGCCGGAGTTAAGAATCGTACTGGTCTTCGCTGTATTTTTATCGCCGACGATGAAAATCATCGGCAGGTTCGCTACACCCGCGCCCGCCTTCGATTGCGCCAGACGCGCGCTGGCGGCGCGGATCAGATCGTCGGCCTCGCCATCGCTTGTAGGGCCGGGTGCCGGAGTGGGAGCGGTCTTGCGTCCGCGCAGCCACAAGATGAGGCCCACCGCCATCAGCGCCAAGGCCAGCACAACAATGATGCCGACGATCCAAGCAGTGCTCATGCGATGGACCCCGCGACGCGGCCGATATCGTTTGAGCCCTGACTCAGAAACACCAGGCAGATCCCGAACACGCAGGCCATCAGGACGAAGCACACAATGGCGATGACGAACAACCGGCTGACCCACGGATCGCCGGAGGTCGCCAAGGGAGGCTCCTGCGGCAGCATCCACGCGGGTGCAAGCCATGCGCTGGTCTGCCGGATGCGTTGGATGCGCTCGCCGGTCTGCTGTGCAACGGTACGCAGTTCGCCGCGTCCGCCCAGGCTGTAGCGCCCCGCGAATCCTAGCAGCAGCGCAAGTTGATAGACCTCGAGTAAATCGGCCAGTTCGTGTGAATCTTCGCGCGTCAGCAACTTTTGCAGATTCTGAAAGAAAATTTCGCCGGCGACGTGGTGCCCGTATCGCTCCTCCTGCATCGGCTGACGGGGCCAATCGGAAAACACAGGCAGGCGCAGGTTCAGAATCGATTCGTCCAGGAACGCCACTACCGCGAATACCGCCAGTTCGACGTCGCCCTGCGCATAGCCGCGGCGGCGCGCGTCGTCTTCGGCCTGCCGGATCGCGGCCCACAACTGCGCGCGGAAGGACGCGGCCTCGCCCACCTGCTGCCGGCTGGAGCGAAGCCGCTCGCCCACGGTGAGCAATTCTTGAAAAACAAACGCCAGGTTTTCGGCGCGGCGTGTGGGTGGGGCTGCGGTCATCTCAGTTCTCCAGAACCACTAATAACTGCACTTCAGGATCGGGCAGGTCCCCGGGCACATACAGCCCGATCTGCCGCGTCTGCACGATGTGATCCCAGCACGGGCCACCGCGGCTGACGCTGAAATATTGATAATCGGCGCGCACCGGAATCGCGGCGGGAGGAACAGGCAAATGCGTGAGGGCCATGCCGGGCAGCGCTCGTTTCACCAGTTGCGGCAGGAAAACCTTCGAGCAAAGTTTGACGATCTGGGGCGTCCGCGCGATCACTTCCGGCTCACTGATGCGGCTGCGGACGGCGAAAATCCAGCGGGCGCGGTCCAGCACGCGCTGATCCTTCACCTCGGCTTCGTAGAAATAATCGGCGCGCTTCACCAGTGGAATGGTGATGTACTGCGTCGGTACGATGGTTTCCAGATGCACCCGAATATGATCGTCCAGAAGGCCGAAACATTTCGACAGATTCTTGTGGTCGTACGCGGGCAGGTTGCGCGGGTGCGAATCGAAGGCGAAGGTGCATAGCGCTCCGCCCAGCTTCAGCAACTCGATATACAGCGCCTCGGGATGGCCGCGGCGCGTTAAGTAATGATGACGCAGCGGCGCGAGCGCCGAATTCACGGTATGCAGGAGCCAGAAGTTGGCGATCTCCGTGGTCGAGAATTCGGCCCAGGATTTGCCCTCGCCGCTACGCGAAAAACGCGAGCTCTTGTCCTCCAGAATTTCGATCAACCGCTCCATCATGGCCATCAAACGCTCGCTGGCGCTAAATTCCACGCACGGCGGCACAAAATCGAGGTCGAAGACGAAGTGTCCGGAACCGTCCCTCATCACCCGCGCAATCGGCAGCGTAATCAGGTCATCGAGCGGCTCGGTGTCCAGTCGGATCGAGATATTTTTGCGCCCCACCTGGACGGGCTTTTCGTCGCGGCCCGTGGTTTCGTCGTGCAGGACGCGGATTTCAGCGCTGAACCGCGCGCTTTCGTCGGCGGTATTCACGCCATCGGGCTTGCGCGGCGCGACCGCCAGCATCACGGTGACGCCGTCGCGCGCCGGGGGAAACAGGTCGGCGATGTTGCGGGCAGCGGGCAGCGGATCGCTCTCGGGCATGTGAAACACCAGCCCGTCGGGGAAAATGCCGCGCGCGTGAACCAGGGAAACGGTGCCGTTCTTCAACGCCTCGGCGTCGAGCTGCGCGGCCACCAGCCCCCACGGCTCGAACCAGAGCGAAGAGATGGTGAAGCGGGCCGAATCCTCGAAGTACCGGCTTTGGGCCTGAAAATGATGCGGGCCCAGGTACATGCCTTCAGACCAAACGACGCGCGAGAGATATTTCATGGTACTCGGGAATACTTTATCATCTACGCGCGGTTCCGCGAGTGTTTGGCTCAGAAAATCTTCGGCTCAGGGAAAAAGGAGGATCAGTGTCCGCCCGCCACGGCCGGTTCTTCGGCCTTCATCGGGAAATGCGCCCCGGTGGGGATTTGCACTAACATCTGTTCCTTGCGGCGGATGAGTGTGGACGTGTTGTAGCTGGCCAACTCAAAGCCGTGGCCGTGAGTGATGGCATCGGTCGGACAGGCCTCCACGCAGAAGCCGCAGAAGATGCAGCGGTTGTAATCGATGTTGTACACCTTGGCGTAGCGTTCGCCGCCGCTGATGCGCAACTGATCTGTGTTCTCGGCCGCTTCAATATAGATGCATTCAGCTGGGCACGCCGCCGCGCATAGGAAGCAGGCGACGCATTTTTCCAGGCCGTTTTCATCGCGCTGCAGTTCATGCGCGCCGCGGAACCGCTCCTGGAACTTCGCCGGGGACTCCGGATAATCCTCCGTGATGGTCGGCTGCAGCATCTCCTTAAAGGTGATGCCCATGCCCTTGGCGATCGCCGCCGCACTGGAAAAAGCGTCCGAAAGTTTCGAAGACATTCTTCGTTATTTTAGCAGCTTCCAGACTGGAAGCTCAGTTCTTCGATCCTCAGCCGGCCTTCCACGACGGCACGGATTCATGCGCGTCGAAGATGGGCTTGGCAGCCCGCGCGGCGATGGCTTCCAAATCCGCCTTGGCGAAGCCCTCGCTGGTCATGGAAATTATGCCGTTGGGTTCGATCAAGAACAGCGACGGCACGTGGTCGATCTGGTATGCATTGCTCGCCGGGTAGCCTGCGTCTTCCGAATCGAGCAGCGTGTTCAACGTCACGCCGAAGCGCTGCGCGAACCGCTGCGTAGGCGCAGCATCGTCCTGCGAAATGCCGACGATCTGCAGCGTTCCACCGGCGATGCGGTTGAGATACGGCAACGCGAACTGGCACACCGGGCAGCTGATCTTGAAAAACACGAGCAGTACGGGTCCGCCTGCGAGCAGCGAATCGAGCGATCCGTCCGCTCCGTTGACGCCGCGTAGAGTGAAGCTGGGAGCCTGTGTGCCTGGCCGGAGCATTACTCGATCGGGTCGTCTTTCTCGGCCTGAACGAACTTCAAAATGTCAAAATGCTTGATCTCCCGGTCCGGGAAGAAACTGTTCACGGCGTCCTGCTCGTCGGAGAAGACCTCGAAAATGGTGTGCAGCTTGGTCAGCAGTAGCAGTTCGACGTTGCGCTTGTTCGGATTCACCAGCTTCAACGCGCCGCCCGCCTTTTTGAGCGACGTAAAGCAGATCACCATCGCTCCTAGGCCCGTGGAATCGATATACTCGACATGCTCCAGATTCAGGATGACGTTGACGCGCCCGGAGGCGATGACGGCGCTCACCTTCTCCCGCACCAGGCTGGCCTCGCCCACAGTCAAACGACCCTTCAGCGCGAGAATCTCCACCCCCTCGCGCGACGATTCACGAATATCGAGACTCATTAGAGGCTAGTGTAGCGGACTCGGCGGGAGTAAGTTCCGGCACCGCCGGGAGCGACGGCAGCAGTACGGTAAAGCGGGTTCCTTCGCCGGCGTTGCTGGCCACGTCGATGCGTCCACCATGCGCCTCCACGATCCAGGCCACGAAGCTCAGCCCCAGGCCGAGCCCCTGCACGCCCGCCGTCTGCGGATTGTGGACGCGATAGAAGCGGTCGAAAATATGCGGCAGACTTTCGGCGGGGATTCCCATGCCCGTGTCCTCTACGGAAATCTTTGTCCAGCCTTCCTCGCGCGCGGGACCCGTGGTCACCGTGACCGACCCGCCCTGCGGCGTATACTTCACGGCGTTCGAAAGCAGGTTCGAGACCAGGCGCTCGATCTGCGTGCGGTCGGCCTCCACCGCGGGGCAGGGCTCGACCACGGCGCGGAGTTGAACATTCTTTTCCTCGGCGGGGATTTGAAACTGCTCCACCAGATCGGTCACCACATCGCCCAGATCCAGAGGAGCCTTTTGCAGCGCCAGCTGCCCGGATTCGGCTTGCGACAAAAGCAGCAGCGCGCGCACGATGCTGGACAATTTCTCAATATCCTCCATCGCGTTGATGATGGCTTCGCGATACTGATCCGGCGTTTGGGCGGTGAACAGAGCCACTTCCAACTGGCCTCGAATGGCGGTAATGGGCGTGCGCAACTCATGCGAAACGTCGGTGGAGAAGCGGCGGATTTGTTCGAAGGACTGATGCAGCCGCTCGGTCATTTGATTGAAGCTCTGGATCAAATGGTCAAGCTCGTCGCCGGCCCCGCGTAAGGGAATCTGCACCGTGATGTTCGAGCCGGTGACATTCTGCGCCGCCAGCGCGACGGAGTTGAGCGGTCTGATGGCGAGGCCGGCGAGCCACCAGCCGAAGAAACAGGAGAGCACCAGCAATCCAGGCGCGATGATGAGGTAGGTTCGCGTAAAGTCACTCACGGTCTTATACTGCGTCGCGAGCGAACGCCCGATGGCGAGAAAGTACTGATCCTTGCCGTCGTCATCATGCATCCAGCCGCGCTCGATCATATAGGGAACGCCGTCCTTATCCTTGCGAATGACGTAGTCACCATTCGCCTTACCCGCGAGAATCTCGTGGATGTCATGGAGAGAATCGAACCCGATGGAGGAATAAATCTCTGAATTTTGGACGGCGTTGCCGTTGGAATCCGCAAGAAAATAGACGCGGCGTAGCCGCTCCACGATGAAGCCTTCCTCCGGATCCGTCAGGTCGGCCTGCCACACCGGGTACTCATTGCGAATGTGCAGATAGAGCTTGACTGCTTCCCAGTCGGAACTTACCGTCAGTTTGATCTCTTTCTCACCCGCGTTTTTGAGGTCCTGCCGGAAATAGACGCCGATGGCCGCCAACAGAACGGCGAAAAAAGCCACGTAGCTCAACGCGAGGCGGAAGCGCAGACCGCGCAGGAATCCTACGGGCATCGCGCGGACCCCGAAGACTCGCGTGAATCGCGCCATATTAGATCGCCCGCTCGGTCTTTTCCGGCAGATCGAGCATGTAGCCGATCCCGCGCACCGTCTGGATCATCTTCTCCGGAAACTTGTCGTCGATCTTACTGCGCAGGTGGCGGATGTATACGTCCACGATGTTGGTAAGCCCGTCGTAATCCATGTCCCAGACGTGCTCCACGATCATGGTGCGGCTCAACGGGCGTCCGCGGTTGCGCATCAGGTATTCGAGAATGCTGAACTCCTTGGGTGCCAGCTCAATATTCTCCCCTGACCGTGTGACTTTGCGCCGGATACAATCGAGCGACAATTCGCCCACCTGCAGCCGCTCCGGCGTGGGCTGGCCGCGGCGTAGAAGTACGCGGACGCGGGCCAGAAGTTCGACGAACGCGAAAGGCTTCACCAGGTAATCGTCCGCGCCGCCTTCCAGTCCCTTTACGCGATCGTCCACGGCGTCGCGCGCGCTCAGGATCAGCACTGGAGGGCTGGTCTTGCGGTTGCGGATTTTTTGCAGGACGCTCAGTCCGTCCATATCGGGCAGACCCAGGTCGAGGATCACGAGGTCGTATTCAGTGCCGTGGATCAGGTCCACCGCGGTGTTGCCGGTGTTGGCGACATCGACGGCATAGCCTCCGCTTTCGAGGCCGCGCGACAGGAAATCGGCAATTCGTTTTTCGTCCTCGACGACGAGAATTCTCATATAGTCGAGTGTACGAGAATTTCTTGCACGGGTGCGGATGAAGCCGGCCTACGTCTCTTACTCGGAGAGGATCGGTTCCGCCGCCTCTTCCGATCGCGGCGCGAGCTGACGGTGGCGCGACAAAAAACGCACACAGGTATTCCAGCGCAGCAGCGCGTCGTCGTTCCCGGCAGGCCGCAGGCGCTCCGCTTCTTCGAAAAGGTGGAGTGCCTTCAGCATCCATTCGTACACGGTGTGATGGACGCCATGTCCACCGGCGTTGAATCGAGCCTTCGCGCGCCGCTCCCAGAGAATTCCCTCAAAATAGGCTCGTTCGTACGCACCTTTGACTCGCTCCAGGATTTTGGAGGCGTTAATAAACGCATGCTGATCGTAAGCGAGCTGATCGCTCAATGACAGAACCAGGCACACCAGTGCGCGCTGATTTTCTGGTTCGATTTCAAGGATGTCTCGGCAGATGCTTTCCGCCTCCGCCGGTTCGTTCAAGTGACGGTAGTGCTCGGCCTTCGCTAGCGCGCCAGCGACGCCTTCGTGTGAGAGAGGCTTCAATGCAAACATGGCGGACCTCCTAATCGTTAAAGGATGTGGAATATTTTCTTCAACGGATCGTAAAATTCATCCACCACCCGCTCCTTTAAAGGAATAATGGCATTTTCGGTGATCGTGATGGACTCGGGGCAAACCTGGCGGCAGCAGGTCGTAATATTGCAATAGCCGATGCCGTGCTTGTTTTTGAGATCGCGAACGCGGTTTTCAGTGTCAAGCGGATGCATCTCCAGCGCTGCGGTGTAGACAAAGAATCGCGGCCCTATAAACTCGTCATGCTTCTGGTGTTCCCGCAGAACATGGCAGACGTCCTGGCACAGGAAGCACTCGATACACTTGCGGAACTCCTGAACACGGTCCACGTCCACTTGTTTCATCCGCCAGGTTCCGTCATCGGCGTCAGGCCGGCGGGGACGAAACCTGGGGATGGTCTTTTTCACACGGAAATTCCAGGAGACGTCGGTAACTAGGTCGCGAATGGAAGGAAACGTATGCATGGGCTCGATGGTGACGGGCTGGCTCAGATCGATGTCGCTGAGGCGCGTCATGCACATGAGCTTCGGCATACCGTTAATTTCGGCCGAACACGATCCGCATTTGCCGGCCTTGCAGTTCCAGCGGACCGCAAGGTCGGGTGCTTGCTCCGCCTGGATGCAATGGACGGCATCGAGGACCACCATGCCCTCGTCGACGGTGGTCTTGTAATCCTGGAACTTGCCGCCGCTGGCATCACCGCGCCAGATGCGAAACGTTGCTTGATCGGCCTTCATTTCATCTCCTCGATAACGGCGGCCAACGGCGCTGGCAGCGGAGTAACCGGACGCTCTTCGACAATCATCCCGCCGCTCGAATCCTGTTTAATGACAATATTGCGCTTCCCCCAGTGGTTGGGGTCCTTGTCCGGATAGTCGTCACGAAACTGGGCGCCACGGCTCTCCTTGCGCAACAGCGCCGCGCGAGTGATCGCCTCGGAGACCAGCAACATATTCGGAAGATCCATACACGTGTGCCAGCCGTTGTTGTACTGCCGGTTCCCCGCAATGCCGGCCGTCGCCGCACGCTGGCGCAATTGTTCGATGACTTCCAACGCCTGAACCATCTCGCTCTCGACACGCACGATCCCCACGAGTTCCTGCATTTTTTCCTGCAAATCGTGCTGAATGGCGTAGGGATTCTCCCCATCTGGTCCGCGATCGAACACCTCGAGCGCGGTTTTGCGGGCGGCATCCACCTGGTGATCGTCGACGGCGGCTTCGTCATTGTGCTTGGCGAAATCCGCCGCATACTGGCCGGCGCGCTTCCCGAAGACGATGAGGTCTGAAAGGGAGTTTCCGCCGAGCCGGTTGGCGCCATGTAGACCGGCGGCTACTTCGCCCGCGGCGAACAAACCAGGAACAGTGGACATCTGCGAATCGCCATCGACGCGTACGCCGCCCATCATGTAATGCGTCGTGGGCCCGATCTCCATCGGCTCTTTGGTGATGTCGATATCGGCGAGCTGCTTGAACTGGTGATACATGCTGGGCAGCTTGCGCTTGATATACTCCTCGGACTTGGGGATGTGCTGCTTGATCCAGGAAATATCGAGGTAGACACCTCCGTGAGGACTTCCGCGTCCGGCTTTCACCTCGCGGTTGATACAGCGGGCGACGTGATCGCGCGTCAATAGCTCCGGAGGGCGGCGTGCGTTCTTGTCGCCCATGCAGTAGCGCCAGCCTTCCTCCTCGGAATCGGCGGTCTGTGCCTTGTAAAGATCGGGGATGTCATCGAACATGAAGCGTCTCCCGAGGCTGTTGCGCAGCACGCCGCCTTCGCCGCGAACGCCTTCGGTCACCAGTATGCCGCGCACGCTGACGGGCCAGATCATACCCGTTGGGTGGAACTGCACGAACTCCATGTCGGCGAGTTCGGCGCCCGCGCGGTACGCCAGAGCGTGTCCATCACCCGTATATTCCCAGCTGTTGCTCGTGATCTTGAACGCGCGTCCGATCCCGCCGGTGGCGAGCACCACAGCCTTCGCGCGCCAGAGGATGAAGTGGCCTTTTTCTCGGTCGTACCCGAAAGCGCCGGCGACGCGACCTGAGTCGATCAGCAGCGTCAGGACAGTGCATTCCATGTGCACTTCCATGCCGCTATGTATGCCGTGATCCTGAAGCGTGCGAATCATCTCAAGGCCGGTGCGGTCGCCGACATGAGCAAGGCGGGGGTACCGGTGACCGCCAAAATTGCGCTGTAGAATCTTGCCGTCCTTGGTGCGGTCGAACAGCGCGCCCCAGGCTTCCAACTCCCGGACACGATCCGGAGCCTCCTGGGCATGCAATTCGGCCATGCGCCAGTTGTTCAGATACTGCCCGCCGCGCATGGTGTCGGCGAAGTGGACGCGCCAGTTATCGCGGTCGTCGACGTTGGCCATCGCGGCCGCCACGCCGCCCTCCGCCATCACAGTATGTGCCTTGCCTAATAGCGATTTGCAAACGACGCCCACCTTCACGCCGGATGCGGCAGCCTCAATCGCTGCTCGCAGTCCGGCCCCTCCAGCTCCCACGATCAGGACATCGTAGGAGTGGGTTTGAAATTCCGTCATGTTAGAAAATTCTCCAGTCCGACCAGATGCCCATGGAGCAGAGACGCACGTAAACGTCGCAAAAGCCAACCGAGAACAGGCTAGCCCACGCCCACTTCTTGTGGTTGCCGTTGAGGCAAGTGACGCAGTTGTAAAGTTTGTGCCGCACGGGATGATCGGAGATCTGGTCCAGTGACCCACCGGAGAGATGCCGGAACGCATGGCATCCAAAAATGTATCCGCCGAGCAGTACCACATTCACGGCTAGGATGACGGTTCCAAGGCCGATGCCAAAGCCATCCTTAAACCAGAGAGCTTTCCAGACATCGTAGACGAGGAATCCCCAAACAACATAGGAGAGGCGAAGGAAGTTGCGATGGAGATTTTGGAGAATCAGCGGAAAATTGTGTTCGCCCAAATACTTTTTGCGCGGCTCACTGACCGTGCAGGCCGGAGGGTCCGCCCAGAACGCTTTGTAGTACGCACCACGGTAGTAGTAGCACGTGAGGCGAAAAAGACCAGGAATCCAAAGAATGAGCAGTGCGGGCGAAAAGGGGAGAAAAGCGGGATACCAGGACGGCTTATGTCCAAAGATAGCGTGGGGCGAATCGCCGAAGAGCTCTGGAGAATAAAACGGAGAAATATAAGGACCAGAGGTGTAGAATTTTCCTTGCCAGGCCGCCCAGTTGGCGTAGATCAGAAAAGTGCCCAATCCCAGGAAAACGCCAATCGGTGAGAGCCACCACGCGTCGCGCCGTGAGGTCTGCCCAAAACGACCATTCTTCCAGACAAGAACAGGAGCTGCCATGAAAGCTATCTCCAGGAAAGATTATTGGGACCGACGATACCAATAATCCTGCGGGTTTGCAAGGAGGTCTGGCAGGAGTTCTGGCAGGGGAGGCGAGACGCGTTGTCCGCCGGCAAGTCAATCGCGTCAGCGGGCGGCGGTTCGCCATTGGCCGAACCCGGTCACGAGAACGTCGACAGGTACGTCATGTGCCTCCACAGGGATCGAGTCGACGATCTGAACATCGAAGGCCGCCGCGACAGCGAGAGGATGGCGATTCACCGTGTGGAAAGAGGCAAGCAACTTGTCATAATAGCCCTTGCCATACCCGATTCTGCCGCCCCGCCGGTCAAAAGCGACCCCTGGAACCAGAAGGAAATCGATCGCGGTGAACGCACAGCGCGGGCATGCCGGGTCAGGTTCGCGGATGCCCCAAACTCCGGCCTGAAGGTCGGCATCCAGGTTTGTCACCAAATGAAGGTCTAACGCGTTTACCGCCGGATTCAACTTCGGAAGCACAAGCGTTTTGCCCTCGGCGAGAACCGCGTTCAAAAGTGGACCGGTGTCGATCTCGGACCCGAAGCTGCAATAGGCGAGAACCGTGTTCGCCCGCTGAAACTCCTCGCCCGCCAGTATGCGGCTCAAGATGGCTTGGCCCGAATCCCGGTGCACGGAGCGTGGGAGCGCGTCTCTCCTTTCGAGGGCCACGGCTCTGATTTGCGCCTTAAGAGAGGCCGATGACTCTTCCTTGCTCATCCAGGTCCATTTTAGTTGCTGCCGGCACCTTGGGCAGACCCGGCATGGTCATGATATCTCCGCAGACGGCGACAATGAACTCCGCGCCGGCGGAAAGCCTAACCTCTCGGATATTCACCGAGTGGTTCGAGGGCGCTCCGCGAAGCAGCGGGTCCGTCGAAAACGAGTACTGCGTCTTGGCAATGCAGACCGGATAATGCCCGTAGCCGTCCTGCTGAAGTTTCTTGATCTGCCCGCGGATTTTCGTGTCCGCGGTAATTTCGCTGGCGCCGTAGATTTTCGTGGCTACGGTCTTAATCTTGTCCCAAAGAGGCATGGCGTCTTCATAAAGGAACTTGAAATTGGGAGTCGTTGTCTCCACCATGTTCACAACAGCCGACGCCAGTTCCACCGCGCCCTTCCCGCCCTCCGCCCAATGCCGGCTGACGACAACCGGGGCTGCGTGGTGAGCCATCTTTTTGCGCAGCAACTCCACCTCGGCCGCCGTATCCTGCGTGAAATGGTTGATCGCCACAACGCAGGGTAATCCGAAGTGGTTGCGGATATTGTTGACGTGGCGCTCCAGGTTGGGGATACCCTTCTCAAGCGCGGCGAGATTTTCCGTGCCGAGGTCCTTCACATCGACGCCGCCCTGATATTTCAGCGCGCGGACCGTCGCCACGATGACCACTCCGCTGGGTTTCAGTCCGGACTTGCGGCACTTAATGTCGAAAAACTTCTCCGCCCCCAGATCGGCTCCGAATCCCGCTTCCGTTACCACATAATCGGCCAGTTTCAGCGCCGTCCGGGTGGCCAGCACGGAGTTGCATCCGTGGGCGATGTTACCAAACGGACCGCCGTGAACAAAGGCGGGATTATTTTCCAGCGTCTGCACCAGATTTGGCTTCAGCGCGTCCTTGAGCAAAACCGCCATTGCGCCGTGCGTATTCAGATCGCGCGCCGTAATCGGAGTTTGATCGCGGCGGTAGCCGGCAACGATGTTTCCCAGCCGGTTTTTCAGCTCCATCAGGGAACTCGACAAACAGAAAATCGCCATCACCTCGGAAGCCGCCACGATATCGAACGCGTCCTGGCGGGGAAATCCGTTGGAGGGACCACCGAGGCCGATGGTGATATCGCGCAGCGCGCGGTCGTTCATGTCGATCACCCGGCGCCACGTCACACGGCGGAGGTCGAACCTCAATTCATTGCCCTGGTGAATGTGGTTGTCGATCATCGCCGATAACAGG
>Ga0209698_10001727_pt1 | contig 25177 bp, 15 predicted proteins | sample LitLauG_LLR_2012_FD_187203 | JGI IMG/M metagenome (GOLD analysis project Ga0209698, IMG submission 187203) | Freshwater sediment microbial communities from Pennsylvania, USA - Little Laurel Run_MetaG_LLR_2012 (SPAdes) (version 2) | ecosystem: Environmental > Aquatic > Freshwater > Creek >... | reverse complement strand
CCGGCCAGCTGGGTCTTGAACGTGGTGAAGGTGTCCTCGGCCAGCGACGAGGTGTCGATCCGGCCGCCGATGGCCTCGATGTTGACCCGGCTGTGGAGCTGGGCCCCGCCGGCCAGACAGGCCAGCACACCGAGCACGTTCTGGCTCCGACGCGCCGCGGCCTGGGCGGTGATGTACTCGTAGCCGATGAACCGGGTCATGTAGTTGCCCGGGCGGCTCCCCTCCTTGATGTAGGCGGTCACCGCACCGACCTCGGGATCAGCCAGGTGCCGTGTCATCTTCTTGAGTGACGGGGGCTCGTAGATGACGTCGGCGTCCATCACCAGGAGCGCCTCCATCCAGTCGTCCTCCAGCAGGATGGCCAGGCCGTGGTTGAGGGTGTGGGCCTTGCCCTGACCGCCGTTCTCCCGGCGCATGTGGACCACGTTGCCGGGGTACTCGAGCATCTTCGCCTGCACCACCTTCGGGGTGTCGTCGGTGCTGGCGTCGTCGACGACGCAGATCCGCAGCCGCTCGCGCGGGTAGTCCAACAGCATCAGGCGGTCGATCGAGGCACCGATCACGGCCTCCTCGTTCCACGCGGGGATCAAGATGGCGGTGCGGGGCAGGTGGTCACCCACCTTGCCGTAGTGGTTGCGACCCGAATGGAGGGCGACCAGGAGGAACTGGTAGGAGGCCGCCAGGAGCGGGATGATCCCCACCATGACGCACAGCACGAGCAGCCACTTCCCGCCCAGGGAGAACTCGTGGAGGAGGGTCATGGTGTCCGGGCCGGCTCCCGGTTTCGGGGCACCCCGTCCGCTGCGTCGAGGGTCGTCGTCACCCGGGGGTAGCTCCCGACCGAGTCGCAGTGGTGGCTGTCGCTGCCGGCAACCAGATGGACGCCGGACCGCGCCAGTGCGGCGACCAGGCGTGGCCCCGGGCAGTCCCATTTCTCGTTGACCTCCACCAGGGCACCGGTCGCCCGGGCCCCCATGGCCAGGTGGTAGAGCAGCGTGTCGCTGACATGGGACTCGTCGAGGCCGAGCTTGGGCAGCAGGCTGAACGGATGGGCGATGACCGGCCGCTCGACGCGCTGCATGGCCGCCACGGTCGCCTCCACCAGGCGGACCACGACGTCACCCGGGCGGAGTTCGCGGTTGTGGAGCATCGTCGCCACGGTCGACGGGGACAGGGGGCCCGACTCGGACGGGAACTGGTGGTCGGCGATGAGCACCAGGTCGGCCGCATGGGCGTCGGCCGGCAGGTCCAGATGGCCGTCGGCGTCGAGGATCTTGGCCTCGACCCCGGACAGCACGGTCAGCGGTGCCCGCCGGGCGAGCTCACGTACGGTGGCAACCTGGCGGGGCACCCAGGCGGTGTCGGCGCGGACATGGTCCACCAGGCACACGGTGGCGAGCCCGGCCCGCACCGCAGCGGCGACGTTCTCCTCCGGGGAGCTGACGGCGTCGTCGGAGAACGTCGAGTGGACGTGGTAGTCCTCGTCGAACCGGAACCCACGCATCAGGCACCCACCTCGACCGGGGCAGCCGGCGCGTGTTCGGTCGCGGTGTCGAGCTCGGGCACGAGGTCGTCGAGCTCGACGACATGGTCGGCCAGGTAGCGGACCATGGCGATCCGACGGTGGGCGATCGACGGAGGCAGCTCCCGGCCCCGGAGGGCGTCGACGGCGAGGCGCACCATGTCCACCCCGGCGGCCACCGTCAGGGCGAGCGAGCCGGGCACCCGGGGGTTGATCTCCAGCAGCGCCGGCCGCCCGGCCCGGTCCCGGCGGATCTGCACGTTCGAGACGAACGGCAGCCCGAGGGCCTCCACCACCGTGACCGCGAAGTGCTCGAGCTCGGGGTCGACCAGGGTGTAGCCGGCCACCGACACGCCTGAGTCGACGCGCTGGCGGACGCGCGGGACGGCGGCCGACACCGTGCCGACAGCGTCGGCCAGGACGTCGACCGAGTACTCCTCTCCGGGGAGGAGCTCCTGGACGAGCATGTCGTCACCGAGGCCCCGGGCCACGAGCTCCGCGGCCGTCGCCACCAGGGCGACCCCGCGTGAGCCGGAGCCGCGCCGGGGCTTGACGATCACCGGGAACTCCCAGCTGTCCGGGTCGGTGACCGCGGCGGACTCGGTGCGGGGCACCCGGACCACGTCGGCGCACGCCGTGGCCAGGGCCAGCTTGTCCAGGGTCACCTCGAGCACCGGCGCCGGCGGAAGGAGCAGACGCACCCCTGCCGCCGCGAACCGGTCGGCTTCGCGGGCGATGGGTTCGAGCTCGCAGTCGACGGTCGGCACCAGCAGGTCGATGCGGTGGAACAGGCAGAGGTCGAGCAGGGTGTCGACGAACTCCGGAGCGGTGCCCGCCGGGACGACGACCCGCCTGGAGGCCGGCACCAGGTACAGCCCTGCGGCCCATGGGTCCATGTCGGCCGCCACGAGGGCGACCCCGGGATCACGTTCGAGGGACCGGGACACGGCGATGGCAGCGGGGCCGCCGGCCCCGGTGACCAGCACGCGGACAGGCATGAGGGAATCAGCTGGCGACATCGATGTCCTCCCGGATCAGGGCGGTGTCCGCCCGGTTGTGCGCAGGGTGCAGCACATAGCCCCCCTCGGACAGCGCCGTGCTGTCCCGCACCACCTCCAGCGCCTCCGCATGGGTGGCGTGCGCGAAGCGGCCCCAGTACCGGGCCGTGGAGCTGACCACCTCCGGATGGAGGTAGGCGCGCCCGGCCTGGGACGCGAACGCGTCGATGGCCAGCTGCTTGCGGTCGAGGTACTCGGCGATGGGCACGAACCGGTTGGGCCGGAAGTCGACCGTGGCGGAGGGTGCCTGGTAGCAGGAGATACGCGGGACGCTGCGGGCGGCCACCATGGTCGCCTCGTGCACGGCGCGGTGGTCCTGGTGGGTGTCATGCAGCGAGTGGGTGTAGATGAGGGTGGGGCGCACCAGGTCGATGACCCGCTCGATCAGCCCGACGGTCGGGTGACCGGACTGGATGCGGGTGTCCTCGAGGTCCTCCATGAACAGCCGAGCACCGAGCAGCGTCGCCGCCGCCTGCGACTCGGCGACCCGCTGGTCGCTACGGCCACCCCGGGCACCGCGGCTGAGGGTCAGGATGTTGACGGCGTGGCCCGAGTCGCCGTGGGCCAGCAGTGCCCCGGCGACACCGATCTCCACGTCGTCGGGGTGCGCACCGATGGCGAGCACCGTCTCCGCCGGCACCTCGCGCCGGCGTGCGGCACCGTCGATCAGACGGTGCACCCGGACCAGCAGGCCGACGTCGTCGGCCGACCGCCGCAGGGTGGGCACCGTCTGCCCGCAGTCGATGCGGGCCGTCGGTCCGTCGTCGTCGGCCAGGGCGGCCACCGCCGTGCCCGGAGCCACGTTGCGGGCCTGACGGAGCAGGTCGCACGCCCGACCCCCCGACGCCGACGGGTCGACCAGGACGAGGTCGCACCGGTGGGTGAGGAGCCAGGACAGGGCCTCTCCCGGGTCCGACTGACGCACCACGTCGAAGCCGCCGGGCCCGGACAGCAGCGCGGCCAGCCGGCCGGCGTCGCCATGGGAGTCGAACAGCAGGATGCTGCCCTCGGGCCCGGGACCGGCGGCGGCACGGCCCTGGTCCTGGAACGGAGTGTCTGCAGATCGGCGGTCCATCACTCGACCGTCACCGTCTTGGCCAGGTTCCGCGGCTGGTCGACGTTGAGTCCGAGCGACGTCGCCGCGTGCAGCGCCAGCTGTTGGAGGGGGATGACGGACAGCATCGGCTCCAGCATCGGGTCGGTCGCCGGGATCCAGATGACCTCGTCGGCCGCCTCCTCGATCCGTCGGTTGCCCTCGGTTGCGATGGCGATCACCCGGGCGCCCCGGGCGCGGACCTCGTGCAGGTTGGAGATGGTCCGTTCGGGCTCCATGGAGTCGGTCACCACGGCGACCACCGGCGTGCCCGACTCCATCAGGGCGATGGATCCGTGCTTCAGCTCACCGGCCGGATGCACCTCGGCGGGCAGGTAGGCGATCTCCCGGAGTTTGAGTGCGCCCTCGAGGGCCACGGGCACACCGGCCTGGCGTCCGAGGAACACCACGAACGGGGCGCCGGCGACCGACTCGGCCATCTCGGCCACGGCGCTCGGGCGTCGGAGCAGTTCGGCCATCTTCTCGGGGATGAGCTCGAGCTCGACCAGGGCCTGCTCGGCCTCGGCTCCGCCCAGCGTGTCACGCAGCCTCCCGAGTTCGAAGGCCAGGAGGGCCAGGAGGGCGACCTGGGTGGTGAAGGTCTTGGTGGCGGCCACGCTCATCTCGAGCCCGGCCCGGGTGAGCAGTGACCGGTCGACCTCCCGGGTGAGCTGCGAGTCCGCCATGTTGGTGATGCCGATGGTGGCGGCTCCCAGGGAGCGGGCCAGACGGATGGCCGCCAAGGTGTCGGCGGTCTCGCCCGACTGGGAGATGGCGACCACCAGGGTGGATGCGTCCACGATGGGGCTCGCGTAGCGCCACTCGCTGGCCACGGCCACCTCGGTGCGCAGGGAGGTCCAGCGCTCGAACATCGGGCGGGCCACCTGCCCGGCGTGGAGCGCGGTGCCGCACCCCACGATGACCAGGTGCTCGATTCCGGGAAGCCGACCGGTGAAGGACCGGTCGGCGGTCTCGCCGGGCCGGTCGTCGAGCTCGGCCAGATGCACGTCGGTCCCGCTGATCCGGCCCAGCAACGTGTCCGACACCGAGCCCGGCTGCTCGGCGATCTCCTTGGCCAGGAACGACCCGTGGCCCTCGTGGTCGGCGCGGGTGGTGGCCCGTCCGACGGTGATCTCCTCGCGGTCCACGGCGCGTCCGTCGGCGTCGAACGCCGACCACGCCGTGCCGTCGAGCACGATCACGTCGCCGTCCTCCAGCAGCACGAAGCGGCGGGTCTGCCCGAGCACGGCGTCGACCGTGGACGCCAGGAACTGCTCGCCCTCGCCGATTCCGGCCACCAGCGGCACCTGGTGGCGGGTGCCGAAGACGACGCCGGGCCGACGGCTGTCGAGGGCGACGACGGCGTAGTGGCCGTCGAGGCGGGCGGTCACCCGCGACAGTGCGTCGTGGGCCTCGAGTTCGGCGTGCTCCTCCAGCAGGTGGACGACCACCTCGGCGTCGGTCGCGGACTCGAACTGGTGCCCCCGGTCGGTCAGCTCGGCCCGGAGCTCGGTGAAGTTCTCGATGATGCCGTTGAGGGCGACGGCGTAGGTACCGGTGTCGCAGCCCAGGAACGGATGGGTGTTGGGGACCGAGACCTCGCCGTGGGTGGCCCAGCGGGTGTGCCCGATGCCGGACAGGCCCGGCACGTCGTCCCGCTCGTCGATCAGCGTGCGCAGGGCGGCCAGGTTGTCATCGGCGCGTACCCGGTCGAACCCGTCCGGCCCGGCGAGGCAGATGCCCGTCGAGTCGTAGCCGCGGTACTCCAGCTGGGCCAGGCCCTCGAGGAGGACGCCGACGGCCTGGCGCTCTCCGGTGTATCCGACAATCCCGCACATCGTTCTGGCCTTTCGTCTCACTTGTGTTCTGCACTTCGTGAACCGAGTATGCGGGACGGTAATTGCGATACAGGTGTGTATCCGATAGCAGTTCGGTTGCAGAGGGACGAATCCTCCGGAACCGGCGCCGGATGCACCACCCGGGGCCCGTCGCCGACGATCCGTGGACCGCCGCCCGTGCCCCCGGCCTGCATCGCCGGTCAGTTGCGCGGCGGACCCTGCTACAGATCAGCCGTGGACGCGCCGAAGTCAACACCGTGAACATGTCAGGTGCGCTGCCCCGCCCAGCCCCGGCAGCTCGGGCCCACCGGGACCACCCGCTGGTCGTCGCCGCCTACGCGGTGGCGGGCGTGTTCGTCGTCGCCTTTGCGGCATCGCTCCTCTTCCGGCCGGTGGGCCGATCGTGGTCGTTCCTCGACAGCTGGGGCGTGGACGGGGTGGAGCTGGTCCTGGCCGCACTCTGCCTCGCCCGGGCCCGGGTGCACCGCCCGGGGCGCGCCGTGGCCCTGACCCTGGGCCTGGGCCTCTCGGCCTGGGCCCTCGGCGACGTGGTGTGGACCGTCGAGTCCCTCGGCGGCGCGACTCCCCCCGCCCCCTCGGCAGCCGACGCCCTCTACCTGCTCCTCTACCCGTTCGCCTACCTGGGCGTCATGCTGCTGATCAAGGGCGAGGTCCGCACCTTCCGGGCGAGCACGTGGCTGGACGGCCTGGTGGCCGGCCTGGGCGCCGCCGCGCTGTGCGCCGCCTTCGTGATCGACCCGATCCTGGCCTCGGCCAAGGGGTCGGCCGCGGCGGTCGCCGTCGACCTGGCCTATCCGATCGGCGACCTCCTCCTCCTCGCACTCGCCGTCGGCGCCCTGGTGGTGGTGCCCGGACGGCCACGGCGGCTCGTGCTGCTCGTGGTCGGCTGTCTGGTCATGGCCGTCGGCGACACCGTCTACCTGTTCCAGTCGGCCGCCGGCACCTACGTCGTCGGTACCCTGCTCGACGCCACCTGGATCGTGGCCCTGCTCCTCCTGTCCGCCACCGTCTGGCAGCCGGTCGCCAGCGCCCGGCCCGACGAGCGGGACGGTCAGCCCAGCCTCCTGCTCCCCGGGGTGGCCGCGGCGGCGGCCGTCGGCATCCTGGTCGCCGGCAACTGGGTCCACGTCAGCAGGCTCGCCGTCGTCCTGACCGTGGCCACGCTGACGGTGGTGGCCGTCCGCACCCTCCTGGCGAGGCGGGAGGTCGCCACCCTGACCCGCACGGTCCGCGCCCAGGCAACCACCGACGACCTGACCGGCCTCGGCAACCGGCGCCGGTTGATGGGCGAGCTCGAGCGGCGGTTCGCCGACGGGGCCGGCGACGAGGGCACCGACCACGGCATCGCCCTCCTGATGATCGATCTGGACCACTTCAAGGAGATCAACGACTCGTTCGGCCATCCGACCGGTGACTGGCTCCTGCAGCAGATCGGCCCCCGGCTCGCCGGCGTGACCCGCTCCGAGGATCTCGTGGCCCGGCTCGGCGGCGACGAGTTCGCCGTGCTCCTGACCGGTGCCGACGCGGCATACGCCACCGTCATCGCCCAGAGGATCACCGAGTCCATCGCACCCGCCTTCGTCGTCGAGAACACCAGCCTCCACGTCGGCGCCAGCATCGGGATCGCCCTCGCCCCCGAGCACGCGTCGGACGCCACCGAACTGATGCGCTGCGCCGACGTCGCCATGTACCGGTCCAAGGCCGCCCAGTGCGACTTCGACATCTACGAGCCGGCGCTCGACGACGGCGCCGACCGGCTGCAGTTGATGGAGGACCTGCGGGCCGCCATCGACACCGGGGGCCTGACCCTCTACTACCAGCCCCAGATCGATCTGCGGACCGGACGGATCGCCACCGTGGAGGCGCTCCTGCGGTGGCCGCACCCGACACTCGGGATGATCCCGCCGGACCACTTCATCCCGGTGGCCGAGGACAGCGGCCTGATGGGACCGCTGACCACCTTCGTGCTCGAGCACGCGGTGGCGCAGTGTGCCGAGTGGCACGCGGCAGGCCACCCGGTGGCCGTCGCCGTCAACCTCTCGACCACGAACCTGCTGGACGACGGGCTTCCCACGCAGATCACGGGGCTCCTGGAGGCGGCCGGGCTCCCGCCCACCGCACTCGTCCTGGAGATCACCGAGAGCACGGTGATGGCCGACCTGGCCCGGTCGAAGGAGGTGATCCAGCAGCTGTCCGACGCCGGGCTGCTGGTGTCGATCGACGACTTCGGCACCGGGTTCTCGTCCCTCGCCTACCTGAGTGACCTCGCCGTCGGCGAACTGAAGATCGACCGGATGTTCACCGGTCGGCTCAGCCTCGACGGGAGGGACGGCCGCGACGAGGCCATCGTCCGGTCGTCCATCGAGCTGGGCCACTCGCTGGGCCTGCGTGTGGTCGCCGAGGGGGTCGAGCGCACGGACCACTTCGGGTTCCTGGCCGCCGCCGGGTGCGATGTGGCCCAGGGCTACGTGATCAGCTTCCCGCAGCCGCCCGGGGCGCTGGACCTCGACGCCATCGACCGGGCCTCGGTGCCGGTCCCGTCCGACCACGGTCCGCTCGAGTCCCGGCCACCGCGGGTCACCGGGGACCTGGCGGTCCACCGGCGGTGAGCACCGGCCGGTCGGCCGGTCCCGGGTCCCGGTGCAGCCCGCCGAGGCCCTAACCTGGTCCGGTGAGCCCCCGGAACGAATTCACCCGCTCGACCATCTGGAGCGTCGCCCACGTCGAAGCGCCCGAGGTCGTGACCTCGACCTGGATCGACGAGCAGCTGGGCGAGACGTTCGAGCGCTGCGGCATCCGTCCCGGGCTGCTCGAGTCGGTCGCCGGGATCCTCGAGCGGCGGTGGTGGCCCGAGGAGGTCACCTTCGACGAGGCCGCCGCCATGGCCGGTCGTCGGGCCCTCGAACTGGCCGGTACCGACCCCGGTGACGTCGACCTGCTGATCTCGACCTCGGTCTCCAAGCACCACCTCGAGCCGAGCGTCGCCTGCTCGGTCCACCACCGGCTCGACCTGGGACCCGAGTGCGTCAACTTCGACCTGGGCAATGCCTGCCTGGGCTTCGTCAACGCCATGCAGGTCGGGGCCATGGCCATCGAGACGGGCCAGGCCCGCGTCGTCCTCATCGTCGACGGCGAGGGCAGCCGCCAGACCCAGCTCGCCACCATCGACAACCTGCGCGAACCGACGGTGACGGCACTCGACGTCTACGAGCAGTTCGCCTCCCTCACCATCGGGTCCGGCGCCGCCGCCATGGTGATGGGCGAACCACGCGAGGGAAGCCATCGGTTCCTCGGCGGCATCTCGCGGGCCGCCACGGCATACCACGACCTCTGCGTGGGCGACATCGACCGCGGGCGGACCGACACCTCCGCACTCCTCGAGCACGGGCTGGCACTGGCCCGTGAGGCGTTCGACGCCGCACTCGAGGCAGGGTGGGAGTGGGAGACCTGCGACCGCTACGTGATGCACCAGGTGTCCGCCGTCCACACCCGCAAGCTCTGTGAGCTCCTGGGCGTGGACATGGACCTCGTCCCGCTCACCTATCCGAGGTTCGGCAACATCGGTCCGGCCGCGGTGCCCTACACGCTGTCCACGGTGGCCGATCAGATCGCCCCCGGCGAGCGGGTGCTCCTCATGGGGATCGGCTCGGGCCTGAACTGCGCCGGTGCCGAATTGATCTGGTAGCCCCGGTGGCCCCGACCCCGCCGCCCGGTGGCCGGCCCCTGTCCCCCGGTTCCACGCAGCTGGAGTCGTGGGGGCTGGACCCGGACTGGTCCCGCCGGGTCACCATCGCCGGCTCCGACGGTCTGCCGGTCGACTGGCACGTGCTCGACACCGGCCCCGGCCCGGCCGGCACGGTGGTCTGCGTGCACGGGAACCCGTCCTGGGGGTACGTGTGGAGCCAGCTTCTCCACGACCTCTCCCCCGACTGGCGGGTGATCGCCGTCGACCAGACCGGGATGGGCTGGTCCGAACGCGGGCGACCCCGCCGGCTGGCCGACCGGGTGGCCGAGCTCGTCTCGTTCTGCCGTCAGGAGGTGTCCGGCCCGCTCGTGCTGGCCGCCCACGACTGGGGGGGTCCGGTCGCCGTCGGAGCGGCGGCCTCGCTCGACGTGGAGGCGCTGGTGCTGGCCAACACCGCCGTGGCCAGGCCGGACGGCGTCGACGTCCCCCCGCTGATCGCCGCGGCCCGGGGCCTGGTCGACCTGAGCTGCCGGCGCACCCCCGTCTTCGTGGAGGGCACGGCCCGTATGACCGCCCCAGCACACCGCGACGCCCTGCGCGCCCCCTACCGGACCCCCGACCGTCGGGAGGCCGTCCGCGACTTCGTGGCGGACATCCCGGTGGCGCCGGACCACCCCTCGTACCCGGCGTTGGCGGCCGGTGCGGCCGAGTTCGAGCAGCACCCCCGACCGACCCTGCTGCTGTGGGGCGGGCGGGACCCGGTGTTCCACGATCGCGTCCTGTCCGACCTGCGGTCCCGGGCCCCGCAGGCGGACGTCCAACGGTTCCCCTCGGCGGGGCACCTGGTCACGCTCGACGCACCGGTGGGACCGGTCGTGGCCCGGTGGTTGGACCGGTTGCGCACCCCGGTGCCTGCGGGCGGGCCGGTCCACCGCGCCGATCCGTTCGTTCCGGTCTTCGCCTCGCTGGCCGACCGCTCGGGGGACGATTCACCCGTCTACTCGGGTCCGGACGGCGTGCTGTCCTGGTCCGCGCTCGACGCCCGGTCGTCGGTGGCCGCCCATGCGCTCCGGGCCGGCGGCCTCCGACCCGGTCAGCGGGTGTCGGTACTGGTGCCGCCGGGCGCCGAGCTGCTGGTTGCCGCCATGGCCATCTGGAAGGTGGGCGGGGTCCCGGTGGTCGCGGATGCATCTGCCGGGATCCGCCCGCTGCGGCGCCTGGTCCGGGCGGCTGCGCCGGCGTGGATCGTGGGGACGCCGGCCACAGTGGCCGCCGCCACCGCCCTGCGCTTCGCCCCCGGGGCGCGCCATGCGGTGTTCGGCCGACTGCCGGGTGCGGTGGCACTGGCCCCCGGGGGGGCGCCGGCAACCCCGTTCCCGGTCCACCCGTGCGGACCCGACGACGTCGCCGCCCTCGTGCACACGTCGGGGGCCACCGGGCCGGCCAAGGCGGTCCGCTACACCCACGGCGCCCTGGCCGCCCAGCGCGACGTGGTCGGCCCCCTGTTCGGCGTCCTCCCCGGTCAGGCCTTCACCACGTCCTTCGCCCCCTTCCTGCTGGTCGCCCCCGCCCTGCAGATGACCGCCGTCCGTCCCGACGTCGACGTCGACCGGCCCGCCGCACTCGGGTTCGACGAACTGACGGAGGCCCTGGCCCGGGGGGACGTGTCGGTGGCCTGGCTCTCCCCCGCCTCGGCCCGCACCATCGTCGCCACCGCCGCCGGCCGGCCGGCACCGATCGACCTGGTCATGCTGGCCGGGGCCCCGATCCCGTCCGACCTGGTGGCCGATGTCCGCAACGTCACCGGGGGGGACGTACGCGCCCCCTGGGGCATGACCGAGTGCCTGCCGGTCACCGACGGCACCGAGGCCGAGCGGACCGGCCGACTCGGGGGGAGCTCCACCGGCCGACCGGTGCCCGGCTGCTCGGTGCTGGTGACCGCACTCGACGACCCCGGGAGGGTTCTGCCCGATGGGGACGGATGGGGCGAGCTCCTGGTCCACGCCCCCTGGATGTTCGACGGCTACGACGCCGCCTGGTCGGCCGATGCCGACACGTGGGTCGTCCATTCGGGCCGCCGCTTCCACCGGACCGGCGACGTCGGCTACCTCGAGGACGGCCTCGTCGTCCACCTGGGGCGGCGACGGCATGTGATCGACACCGCGGACGGACCCCTGGCCAGCGTGGCCGTCGAGGGTCCGGTGGCCACTGCCACCGGCCGCCAGGTGGCCGCGGTCGGAGTGGGACCGGCCGGTGCACAGGTGGTGTGCCTCGTCGTCGAGGGCGGAGGTCGGCTGCGAGTGGCGGGACGCTCCCTGCGTGACACCGCGCGGGCCGCCGGCCCCCAGCGGATCGCCGCGGTCCTCGAGGGTCCGCTGCCCGTCGACCACCGCCACCGGTCGAAGGTCGACCGCACCGCGCTGGCGGACGACGTGACCGGGTTCCTGGCCGGTCGATGACCGGGCGCCACCGACCGTGAAGGTCCTGGTCACCGGTGGCTCCAGCCTCCTCGGACGCGCCACGGCCGGCCGGCTGCTGGCCCGGGGGGACGACGTCACCTGCTTCCAGCGCTCGGCCAGTGGCTCGGGTGCCGCCGACGCACTCGGGGACGTCCGCGACCTGGGAGCCGTCCTCGACGCGGCCCGGGGACAGGACGCCATCGTGCACCTGGCCGCGCTGGTGGCCCCCCGGCCCCGGTGGGCCGACGCCTACGCCGTCAACGTGACGGGTACGCAGAACGTGGTGGCGGCGGCCGCCCGGTGCGGCCGCCTCGTCCACGTGTCGTCCCCCTCGGTCGCCTTCGACGACCGCCCGGCGGTGGGTGCGGGTGCCGAGCCGCCCCGGTACGGGGGTCGGGATCCCTACACCCGGTCCAAGGCGCTGGCGGAGCGCTACGTGCTCGGCCATGCCACCGTGCCGACCGTCGTGCTCCGGCCCCACCTGGTCTGGGGACCGGGCGACACCCAGCTGATCGGGCGGATCGTCGACCGCGCCCGACTCGGCCGGCTGGCCCTGCCCGACCACGGCCGGGCCCTGGTCGACACCACCTATGTCGACGACGCCGCCGCCGCCCTGGTGGCCGGGCTGGACCGCACGGACGACGCACCGGAGGCGCTCGATCGGGCCTGGGTGGTGACCGGCGGCGATCCCCGGCCGCTCGCCGAACTGGTGGAGGGGATCCTGGATGCCGCCGGACTCGGTCCGACGGTGCGTTCGGTCCCCGCACCGTTGGCATCCCTCGGCGGACGCATCATCGGGAGGTGCTGGCCCGGAGACGAGCCGCCCCTCACCCACTTCGCCGCACGCCAACTCTCGTTGGCCCACTGGTTCGACCAGTCCGAAACGCGGCGGGTCCTGCGCTGGGAGCCGGCGGTCGGCATCGAACGGGGTCTGGACGACCTGCGGCGCTGGTTCGCCGGCCACTGAGCCTGGGGCTTCGGCGACCACGTGCCGGTCCCGGGTCCGATGGGGTGATGGGTGCCGATCAGGTTGCGGTGCCGTTCAGGCGGGCGGGCGATCCCCGGGCGCGGATCCGCCGCCGAGCGCACGTCCGCGCTTCAGGCCACGTGCGCCGCGGAGGCTGAGCCGGAGCTCGAAGGTGCGGGACGCCGGCGCCGGGGCGAAGAAGTCGGCACCGTGCACGCCGGCCGGCGCCGACGCCCCGGTGTCGTCCGGGTCGTCCCCGGCGGTCGGCCCGTGGTCGGGCTGCTCGTCCGCTCCGCGGGCGACGTCGCCTCCACCGGCCACCACATCACCCGCGCCGCCGACCAGCAGGAGCGCTGCAGGCGGATCGGCGGGCCGGCCGTCCGGCGCGCCGTGCAGTGCCCCGACCGTCTGCTCGAGTGCCCGTGCCCCGGCGACCAGCTCCTTCAGCGCCGCATGGCAGGCGACCGAGTCGAGGGGGCTGATCGGATAGGTCCCGGTGGCCCGTTCGACCAGGCTCCGGGCCTTACGGACCACCCCCGCGTAGTCGGCCTGCAGCCACGGCGGGCACACAGGGTCCTCGAAGGCCCGACGGTAGGCGTGCAACGCCGCCCACACATGTGCCCGCCAGTACGCACGATGGTGGGCCTCGTCGTCCTCGGCCGACCGCAGCTTGGGAACGGACGGCAGCCGCACGGTGGTCGGGTCGACGCCGGGGGGAAACGGGTCGGCCAGGACGTCGTCGACCGCCTCGAATCCGTAGCCTTCGTCGACCTGCGCGCCCCTGCTCATCCTTCTGCCCTCGTCCGGTCCGGCCGGTGGCCCGGCCCCTGCGACTCCTCCAGGCTACAGGGGACCGTCCCCGGGCACACCTCGGCTCACCCCGTGCCTCCCGTGGCGTCGGTGGCGTCCGGGGCCGGCGGCGGTGCGCCCGCCGGCTCGGGCCGGCCGAACAGGTACCCCTGCGCCAGGGGCACACCGAGCCGGGCCAGGATGTCCCGTTCGCCCGACGTCTCCACCCCCTCGGCGATCAGGACGGTGCCGGTCTGGTCGGCGTAGTGGCACAGGCCCGCCGCCAGCGCCTGGCGAGCCGGATCGGTGTCGATGTGGCGGACGAGACCGATGTCCAGCTTCACGAAGTCCGGCTGCAGCTCCAGGATGTGCCGGAGGCTGGCGTATCCGGCCCCGGCGTCGTCCACCGAGATGCGCACCCCCGGGGAGTTCCCGATGGCGGCCCGCACGGCCGCGTAGCTCTGGATCTCCACGTGCTCGGTCACCTCCACCACGACCGGGCGGTCGGCCTCGCCCACCACCTGCGTAGCGACGCCGGCGATGGCCGACACAGGGGAGAGGTTCACGGCCAGCCAGCACCCTGCGGGCAGGGCCACCGCCGCACGGACCGCCGCCAGTGCGCAGGCTGTCTCGAGCTCGACCCCCAGGCCCGCCGCGTGGGCATCCTCGAACACCAGGTCCGGTCGACGTCCCGAGTCGAAACGGGTCAGGGCCTCGTGGCCGAGCACCTCCCCGGTGGCGAGATCGACGACGGGCTGGAACACCGGGTGGAACGCCCGGTCGTCCACGATCGATCGGACCTCGTGGCGCCTCCGGTGGCGCTCGTCGCGCCGGCTCGCCTGCGCGCCCAGCACCTGTCCGGCGAACGAGCTCAACTCGTCGAGCAGTCCCGTCCTCGACTCCTTCCACTCCTCGCTCTCGGGCGAGCGGCTCGCCACGACGAGCACGCCGGCCATCCGTCCCTCCCACCAGATCGGGGCGAACCCGCAGGCCCGGAACCCGGCGGCACGCAGTGGGTCGAGCAGCGCCGGGTCGACCAGCTCGCCGGAGCGGGGGCCGGTCCCGTCGAGTGAGAGCCACCACGTACCCTCGCTGGTGAGCTCGATCAGCGCGGGCATCTGGGGGATGGACAGCGGGACCCCGACCTCCCATCCCAGGTAGGCCGGTCCGGAGATCCCGAGTGGCACCACCGCTGCCTCCGACTCGACGAGCAGTACCCGGGCCACGTCGAGGTCGTCCAGTCCGGCGACCACCTCACAGAACGACGCCGCCGTGGCCTCGATCGTGGCGCCGACGCGGACGTCGCCCATGGCCTGCACCACCGATTCCCGGTCGCTGCGGAGCCGGTCGAGGTCGGCCTCGAGTTTGCGCTCCCGGCTGATGTTGCGACGCACCGACACGAAGCTGCTGATGGCACCGTCGTCGCCCCGGACCGGGGTGATGGTGGTGTCCTCCTCGTACAGCTCGCCCCCCTTGGTCCGGCTGACGACCACCCCCCGCCAGGTCCTGCCCTGGCCCAGCACCTCGGTGATCCCCTGGAAGAACTCAGGTCCGTGGAGCCCGCTGGCGAAGAGCCGCGGGCTGGCCCCGATGATCTCGTCGAGTGCGTAGCCGCTGGTGGCCGAGGTGGCCGGATTGGCGTAGAGGATCCTGGCGTCGAGGCCGGTGACCACCACGGACTCCCCGGCCTGCTCGATCGCCGTGCTCAGCAGTTGCTGCTCGTTGAGCGCGTCGAGCAGGCGCTCGCGGGTACGGATGCGTGAGCACGCCATGCCGACCTGGTGGAGCAGCTGCTCGAACGTGGCGACCACCGGCGTGGTGAACGCGTCCGGGTCGTCCGACCCGACCACCAGCCGGGCCTCGACGACATCGTCGACCGACAGGGGCAGCACCAACCGGTCGGCGACCGACGGCCCCGACGGCCCGGTACCGACGCCGGGAGCGAACCGTGCTCCGGTGAACCCGCCGACGGAGACCACGAGCCGGCAGACCTCCTCCAGGAGCGCCGGCTCGTCGACGGCAGCCACCAGGGCGGCGTTCACCGCGGCCAGCGCCGCCATGGCCATGTTCCTGACATGGCCCTCGTGGACGTCCTGGAGCCCGGCGACCAGACCGTAGGACCCACCGGCGGCGTCGATCTGACGGGCGTGGGCGCGCATCCAGCGGTAGGTCCCCGACCGGGTTCGGAACCGGCACTCGAAGCGCTCGAGGGGGACGTCGGACACCACCATCTCCCGGGCCGCCTCGGCCCGCACCAGGTCCTCGGGTGCGATGAGGTCGAACGAGGGCGAGCCGATGAGCTCGTCCGGGCGCCAGCCGAGCACGCGCTCGACCGAGGGGGAGATCCAGACGATCCGGCCGTCGACGACCTGGTAGACGATGTCCGACACGTTTTCCGCCAGGAGCCGGTAGCGCTCCTCGGAGGCCAGTAGCGCCTGACGGGCCAGGACCTGCTTGTGGACGTTGCGCAGGGACACCACGACGTCGATCAACGTGCCCGCACCGTCACGGACCTCGCGCATCTGCGACGACACCCACACGAAGCCGCCGTCGGCACGACGGCAGCGCACCTCGTCGGCCAGTGGCTGCACCGCCGCCGGATGGCGGTGCACCGCCATCCGGCGGCGGTGGTCGTCGGGGTGGACGAAGTCGGCGCTCGGGTGGCCCACCATCTCCCCGGGCTCCCAACCGAGCATGTCCCGCACGGACGGCGACACCCACTCGACCATTCCGTCGGGGCCCACGAGCACGATCACGTCCGAGGAGTTCTCGGCCAGGAGCCGGTAGCGGTTGCGTGACTCGGCGAGCGCCTCCTGGTTCCGGAAGCGCTCGGACACGTTGCGCCACGAGAAGCAGACCCGGTCCCCGACGGCCACGGCCCGCACGTCGTAGTGCGAGCTCGTGCCGTCCTCGGCGACCGAGGTCCGCAGGTCGTCGAAGGACAGCGGCGCACCCGTCTCGACGGCTCGGACGCACTGCTCGAAGAGGAAGGCCCCGAGCTCCCCCGGCAGCGTCGTCATGAGCGACGCCCCGATCAGGTCGACCATGGGCACCTCGAGGCTCTCGCACGCCGCCTCGTTGGCGTCCTCGCAGACGAAGTCGACCATCGTGCCCTCCACCAGGCGCTTCGCCCGCAGGATGAGGCTCGGATCGAGGAGTGCCTCCTGGACGGACCGCAGCTGGACCGGGTCGACGTCCTCGAGGCCGGGGAGGCCCGTCCTCGGTGGTCCGGTGGCCGTCGGCACCGGACCGGACAGCACCAGCACCGGGCCCGACACCTCCAGTTCGGGGACGGTCACCGGCTCCGCCCGGGCCGTCGGGGTGCCGTCGTCCTTGGATTCGGCCAGTGCGACTCCGCCCGGATCGCCGGTCCCATCCGTCCTGCCTGTCCGTCTGCGCCGCCGCACCGACATACTCAGAGCGTACGCCCGGAACGGCCATTCAGCCAGGGTATTTAGCCCTGAACCATGTACCCCGGATCCCGGCGACGGCCCCCGACGGCCGGGTCAGGTGCCGAGCGCCCGGGCCACCACGGCTCCGGCCTGCTCCGACTCGAGCAGGAACCCGTCGTGGCCGAACCGGGACCGGATCACCGTCAAGGGGTGGTCACCCGGGAGCAGGTCGGCCAGCTCCGCCTGGAGCGCCAACGGGTAGAGGCGGTCGGTGTCGATCCCGGCGACCCGCACGTCGGCCGTCACCCGGGAGAGCGCCGCAGGCACGCCGCCCCGACCGCGTCCGACGTCGTGGCTGTTCATCGCCTCGCTCAGCACCACGTACGAGTTCGGGTCGAAGCGGGCCGCAAGCTTCTCCCCCTGGTACTGCAGGTAGGACTCGACGGCGTATCTCCCTCCGGCCAGCGGGTCCTCGTCTCCTTGGGGGCTGCGACCGAACCGCTCCTCGAACTCGACCCCCGTCCGGTAGGTGATCTGGCCGATCCCACGGGCCAGCGCCATGCCGGCCACCGGGGCGGCACCGGATCCGTAGTAGTCGCCGCCGAGGTAGGCGGGGTCGAGGCGGACGGCGCGGCACTGGACCGAGCACAGCGCCACCTGGTCGGCCGTGGCCGCGGCGCCCACGGCCAGCACGGCGGCACGGGCCACCCGGTCCGGATGGCCGACGCACCACTCGAGGACCCGCATGCCGCCCATCGAGCCGCCGACCACCGCCGCCCAGCGGTCGATCCCCAGGTGGTCGGCCAGGAGGACCTCGGCGGACACCTGGTCGCGGATGGTGATGCGGGGGAACCGCGCCCCCCAGGCCCGACCGTCCGGAGCCGGTGACGACGGTCCCGTGGTGCCCTGACAACCGCCCAGCACGTTGGGGCTGACCACGAAGAACCGGTCGGTGTCGATGGCCCGACCCGGTCCGATCAGCTCGTCCCACCAGCCCGGCGTCGGGTCGTGGCCATCCGGGGATCCGGTGGCGTGGGAGTCCCCGGTCAGGGCGTGCAGGACCAGGACGGCATTCCCGCGCGACGCGTCGAGGGTCCCCCAGGTCTCGTAGGCGACGGTCAGCCCCGGCAGCGGGCCTCCGGACTCCAGCCAACCACGGTCGTCACCGTCGTCGAGCAGCCGGGCGAACCGTCGTCCTCCCGGATCGTCAGCGGGCTGCCAGTGCAGCGCGCTCGGAGCTCCCGTCACGCCCCCTTGGCTGCGGCGAACCCGAGCTCGAGATCGGCCAGGATGTCCTCGACGGACTCGATGCCGATGCAGAGGCGCACCAGGTCCGGGGTGACCCCGGTCGACACCTGTTCGGCCTCGGTCAGCTGCGAGTGCGTGGTCGACGCCGGGTGGATGGCCAGACTCCGCACGTCGCCGACGTTGGCCAGGTGGCTGAACAGCTCGAGTCCCTCGATGAACCTGCGACCGGCCTCCGCCCCGCCCTCGATGCCGAAGGCGAGGATGGCCCCGCCACCCTTGGGCATGTACTGCTGCTGGCGCTCGTGCCACGGACTCGACGCGAGGCCGGGGTAGGCGACCCACGTCACCTCGTCACGCGACTCGAGCCAGGTGGCCACCGCCGCCGCGTTCTGCACGTGGCGCTCCATGCGGAGGCTGAGGGTCTCCACGCCCTGCAGGAACAGGAACGAGTTGAACGGGGTGATCGCCGGGCCCAGGTCGCGCAGGTACTGCAGCCGGATCTTGAGGGCGTAGCGCGCCGGGAACAGCGGCTCGGGGAGCTGTCCGAAGACAAGGCCGTGGTAGCTCGGGTCCGGCTCGGTGAAGCCGGGGAACTTGCCGCTGCCCTCGTAGTCGAAGGTGCCACCGTCGACGATGACCCCACCGATCGACGTGCCGTGGCCGCCGATGAACTTGGTGGCCGAGTGGACGACGATGTCGGCACCGTGGGCCAGCGGATTGCACAGGTACGGCGTGGCCAGGGTGTTGTCGATCACCAGGGGGACCTGGTGCTCGTGGGCGATGGCGGACACCCCGGCGAAGTCGAGGACGTCGCCCTTCGGATTGCCCAGGGTCTCGGCGTAGAACGCCTTGGTGTTGGGCCGGACCGCACCGCGCCACGCGTCCAGGTCGTCGGGGTCGTCCACGAAGGTGACCTCGACGCCCAGCTTGGGCAGGGTGTAGTGGAACAGGTTGTAGGTGCCGCCGTAGAGCGATGCGGACGACACGACATGGCCACCGTTCTCGGCCAGGTTCAACAGTGCCAGCGACTCCGCCGCCTGGCCGCTGGCCACGGCGAGCGCGGCGACGCCGCCCTCGAGTGCGGCGACGCGCTCCTCGAAGACGGCCTGGGTCGGGTTCATGATCCGGGTGTAGATGTTGCCCAGCTCGGACAGCCCGAACAGGGCGGCGGCATGTGCGGTGTCCCGGAACGTGTAGCTCGTCGTCTGGTAGATCGGCGTGGCCCGGGCCCCCGTGGTCGGATCGGGTGCGGCACCGGCGTGGATCTGTCGGGTCTCGAATCCCCACTCGGGCATGGCGTGTCTCCCTTGTCGTGCTGATGGTCGGTCGTGCTGATGGTCGGTGGCGGACATGGTCACCTGGCGCCGGGGGGGGTGGGACCACTAGATGCGACGCGGGCCCGGGCCGCACCGGCCGCGGTGCGAGCCCAGATCCTTGCAAAAGTTGACCAAGTTGGTCAACTACACGGGGATCCAGGCCCCGGCCCCGGTGCGGAACCCCCGGTGCAGTCCGTCCTCAGACGGGCTTGCCGCCGGAGCACCACGCATTGTCGGGGACCCCGGAGCACGGATCGGACATGGTCGGAAGGCCGGACGGCAGGGGATGCATGGTCACGCCGGTGCGCTGCGGGTACACCATGTCCGAGCTGCACGGAGCCGAGCCGAAGTCGCACAGCACCTGCGCGAGGAGCGGTCCGCCGGTGTTGGGCGCCGTGGTGGTCACGCCGCACGTCGGATACAGCTGCTCCAGGTTGGCCGGCGTGGACCCGTTGGGCGCGGTGTTCCCCGAGTAGCAGTTCGACGGCTGGCCGGCATTCAGGATGATCTGCCCGAAGTCGCCGTTCGACGGGTTCTTGAAGTAGCCGTTGTGGGTGAAGGTGTTGTGGAGCAGGGCGTTGTTCATCGGGTCGTACACGCACCCGAACGCACCGTTCTGCACACCCCCGGTGCCGCTGCACGACTGGTTGTACTCCGGCGTGCTCGAGTCGGGGAAGGGCACCATCAGGAAGCCCCAGGCACCGTTGTTGGCGAAGGTGTTGTCCATGACCGTGTCGTTCCGCCCGCCGGAGAGGGTCATGCCCGTACCGACCGGGGCGTTGCCGGCGTAGCCGGCCCCGGGGACGTTCGGGTTGTTGTTGTCGTGGATGTAGTTGTGCTGCAGCACCCAGCACGAGTGGGTGTGGGTGATCGGGCTGGTACCGCCGTTGGGACAGGCCCCGTTCTGCGGTGCGGGCGGGTCGCCGGCGATCTGGGTATTGGTGTCGAACCCGTCCTTGTTGTTGTCGAACTGGGAGTTTTCGATCACGATCGACCCGCCGGAGTTCGTACCCGAGTAGCCGAGCGAGCTGTACTCCATCCAGGCATGGTTGATGGTGATGCCGCACACCTGCTGGCATGCCCCGACGTACATGCCCGAGTCGTTCATGTTGCTGCCGTAGATCTGGTTCCAGGTGGCGGGGCCCGAGGCGTCCTGCGAGAAGATCCCGTAGGTGGCCGCGTTGTCGTTGGTGCCGAAGTACGTCGACGTGGCCGTCAGGTAGCTGCCCGTGTAGCCGTGCAGGCCGATCTGGGCGCTGTCTGCCCCGCCGTTCCACCACACACCGTTGCCCGAGTCGCCGGAACCGCCGAGGAAGTTGCAGGTCGTCAGGTTGTCGATGCTGACGTTGTCGGCCTTCCACACCACGATGCCGTTTCGCCCGTAGGGCTTGCCGGTCGGGTCGACCGGCCCGTAGGTCTGGTCGGCGGCGGCGTTCGAGCACTGGGACGAACCGGGCTTGGTGCCGTCGACCACCACGCCGGACCTGCTCATGCCCCGCAGGTGCATCCCCGCCTTGGTGATGAGCACTCCGGCACTGTCGCCGTGGGCCGGGTCGGCGGCCAGGCTCGTGGCGTCCGCCGTCTCGTGGTAGTCCCCCGGGGCGACCAGGACCCAGTCCCCGGGCCGGGCCGCGTCGACGGCGGCCTGGATCGACGTGTACTGCCCGGCATGGCCCTTGTAGGTCCCGACGAGGAGGACCTTGCCCGACGGCGCCGATGTCGTGGAGGACGACGAGGACGACGACCCACAGGCGGCGAGCAGCCCGCTCGCCAGCACGACCGTCGCCACCACGACCGCCGGCCGACTCCGTCGCCGGAGGATCCCGCACGACCCTGCGCCACCCGTCGACCGACCACCCGCTACCGGACCAACCATGACCGAACTCCCTCTCCCTCGCTCCCCCATGGCGGGGACCCGTCCCCGTCGGAGCGCCGCGCCGAGGCTAACAGCGGTCGGCCGCCCGGCCCGGGGACGCCCTCACGGGCTCCGGCCCCGCACGGCCGGTGGATCCCCACTGCGGCCCGGTGCCTCCCGTCGGACGGTCGGAAGGTCGGACGGTCGGACGGCCGGACGGGACCGTGCACTATCATCGGGGCATCGATCCGGGGACCTGGGGCCACTGCTCCGAGGACCGCCGGACGTGCACGGACGGGCCGGTGGGTCCGCGCCGGCGAGCGCCGCCCGACCGGGCCGGTCTGACGAAGGAGCCACATGTCGAGCGAAACACGCACCCACGACTTCAAGGTCGCCGACCTCTCCCTGGCGGAGTACGGCCGCAAGGAGATCGTGCTCGCCGAGCACGAGATGCCGGGACTCATGTCCATGCGCAAGGAGTTCGGTGCGGCCCAGCCGCTCGCCGGGGCCCGCATCACCGGCTCGCTCCACATGACCATCCAGACGGCGGTGCTGATCGAGACGCTCACCGCCCTGGGCGCCGAGGTCCGCTGGGCCAGCTGCAACATCTTCTCGACCCAGGACCATGCGGCCGCCGCGGTCGCCGTCGGCCCCGACGGCACGCCCGACGACCCGAAGGGCGTGCCCGTCTTCGCCTGGAAGGGTGAGTCCCTCGAGGAGTACTGGTGGTGCACCGAGCAGGTGCTCCTGTGGCCGGGCGGCGAAGGCCCCAACCTGATCCTCGACGACGGCGGCGACGCCACGCTCCTCGTCCACAAGGGCGTCGAGTTCGAGAAGGCCGGCGTGGTCCCCGACCCGTCGACGGCCGACTCCGAGGAGTTCGCCGTCGTGCTCGGCGTGCTGACCCGGAGCCTGGCCGAGGACGGCAACCGGTGGACCTCGATCGCCAACGGCATCAAGGGTGTGTCGGAGGAGACCACCACCGGCGTGCACCGGCTGGTGGAGATGCAGGCGAACGGCGAGCTGCTGTTCCCGGCCATCAACGTCAACGACGCCGTCACCAAGTCGAAGTTCGACAACAAGTACGGATGCCGTCACTCGCTGATCGACGGGATCAACCGGGCGACCGACGTCCTCATGGGCGGCAAGGTGGCCGTGGTCTGCGGCTTCGGCGATGTCGGCAAGGGTTGCGCCGACTCGCTGCGCGGCCAGGGCGCACGGGTCGTCGTCACCGAGATCGACCCCATCTGCGCACTCCAGGCGGCCATGGAGGGCTACCAGGTGGCCACGCTCGACGACATGCTCGAGACCGCCGACATCTTCATCACCACAACGGGCAACAAGGACGTCATCACCTCGGCCGACATCGCCCGCATGAAGCACCAGGCCATCGTGGGCAACATCGGGCACTTCGACAACGAGATCGACATGGTCGGGCTCATGGCCACGCCGGGCATCGAGCGGGTCAACATCAAGCCCCAGGTCGACAAGTGGGTCTATCCCGACGGCAAGGCCGTGATCATCCTGTCGGAGGGCCGGCTGCTCAACCTCGGGAACGCCACCGGCCACCCGAGCTTCGTGATGTCGAACTCCTTCACCAACCAGACGATGGCCCAGATGGAGCTGTACGCCAACACCGGCGAGTACGAGAACAAGGTGTACCTGCTCCCGAAGCACCTCGACGAGAAGGTCGCCCGCCTCCACCTCGACGCGCTGGGCGTCCGGCTCACCACGCTGACCGACGAGCAGGCCGAGTACATCGGCGTGCCGGTCGAGGGCCCGTACAAGCCCGAGCACTACCGCTACTGAGCCGGACGGCACCTGCGGGCCCACCGGCACGGCCGGTCGGTCCGCAGGGCGCCCCGGTGGGTCCACCATGACGACCCCTCCGCTCGAGGCGACCCGCTACGGCGTGGCCGACGGGATCGCCACAATCACGCTCGACCGCCCCGAGCGCCTCAACGCGTGGACGGCGGCCATGAACGCCGAGTACCGGTCCCACCTGCAGACGGCGGTCGACGATCCGGAGGTACGGGTCATCGTGGTCACGGGCAACGGGCGCGGCTTCTGCGCCGGGGCCGAGTCCGAGGACCTCGCCGGCCACGCCGTTCGTGGCTCCTACGACTCGGGGGCGCCCGCCGACCTCGCCGCCCCGGGCTATGGGGTCTCCCCCGACTTCGATGCCGAGATGGCCTACCACTTCGGACTCCCGAAACCGGTGCTGGCCGCCGTCAACGGGCCCGTCGCCGGCATCGGGTTCGTGCTCGCCTGCTACTGCGATCTGCGGTTCGCGGCCCGGGGAGCCAAATTCACCACCGCCCACGGCAAGCTCGGGCTCCCGGCCGCCTTCGGCCTCGCCTGGCTCCTGCCCAAGCTCATCGGCCTTCCCCGGGCGCTCGACCTCCTGCTTTCGAGCCGCACGTTCGACGCCGACGAGGCCCACGAACTGGGGCTGGTGACCGAGGTGGTCGACGGCCCCGACCTGCTGGCCCACGTCTACGGGTACGCCAGGATGCTGGCCACCACCGTGTCGCCGGCGTCGCTCGCCGCCTCCAAACGCCAGGTCTACGAAGCGTTCCACCAGTCTGCCGCCGAGGCCGTGCGGGCCGCAGAGGCGCTGCTCGACCCGATGATGGCCGGGCCCGACTACCGCGAGGGCGTCGCCGCCCTGCGCCAGAAGCGCCCGCCCGCCTTCGGGGACCCGGCCGCAACGGACTGAGGCGCTCCGTCCCACCCCCGGTCGGAGCGGTCGACCGACGGCCGTCATCTGTGCCAGCATCGGTGGAGCAAGGACGGGCCGCCGTCCGACCTGCAGGCTGAGTGACCGGGGCCTCCCCACGGGGATCGGTTCACCTGCCGAGTGGGACTCGACCAGGGAGGGAACGACATGGAGACGCAAGCCGCAGTCCTGAGGGGACACATGCAGGACTGGCAGGTCGAGACGATCACGCTCGACTCGCCGAAGACGGACGAGGTACTGGTCCGGATCGTGGCATCGGGCATGTGCCACAGCGACGAGCACCTGCGCACCGGTGACCTCGGCGGCATCTACCCGATCATCGGCGGCCACGAGGGCGCCGGCATCGTCGAGGAGGTCGGCCCGGGAGTCGACGACCTGAAGCCCGGCGACCACGTCGTGTTCGGATTCGTCCCCGCCTGCGGCAAGTGCCCCTCGTGCGCGAAGGGCCGCTCCAACCTGTGCGACGTGGGCGCCATGCTGATGATGGGGACCCAGATCGACGGCACCTACCGCCACCACGCCGCCGACGGCAGCGACATCGGCACCATGGTCTGCCTCGGCACCTTCGCCAAGCACACCGTCGTCAACAAGGCGTCGTGCGTCAAGATCCTCGACCACTACCCGCTGGACAAGGCCTGCCTGGTCGGCTGCGGGGTCACCACCGGATGGGGGTCCTCCGTGTACGCCGCCGAGGTACGACCGGGTGACGACGTGGTCATCATCGGCATCGGCGGCATCGGGGCCTCCGCCATCCAGGGAGCCCGCCTGGCCGGGGCCGAGCACATCTTCGCCATCGACCCCCTCCCGTGGAAGCGCGAGATGGCCCTCAAGTTCGGGGCCACCCACGCCTACTCGAGCATCGAGGAGGCCACCGCTCTGGTCAACGAGGTCACGTGGGGGAAGAACGCCGACAAGGTGATCTGCACGATGGGCGTGGGCGAGGGACGGCTCATGGAGTCGATCATGCAGATGACCGCCAAGGGCGGTCGTGTGGTGGTCACCAACATCCATCCGATGGACGAGGTGGACGTCACCCTGCAGCTGACCTGGCTGACCCTGCTCGAGAAGCAGATCGTCGGCACCATCTTCGGGTCCGCCAACATCCGCTACGACATCCCCCACCTCCTCAAGCTCTACGACCAGGGCCAGCTCGACCTCGACGGCATGGTCACCAACAACTACAAGCTCGAGGAG
>Ga0209698_10001725_pt1 | contig 25178 bp, 14 predicted proteins | sample LitLauG_LLR_2012_FD_187203 | JGI IMG/M metagenome (GOLD analysis project Ga0209698, IMG submission 187203) | Freshwater sediment microbial communities from Pennsylvania, USA - Little Laurel Run_MetaG_LLR_2012 (SPAdes) (version 2) | ecosystem: Environmental > Aquatic > Freshwater > Creek >... | reverse complement strand
GCCTGGGCCGGCGGCAACAGCGTCGGCAACTATCAAGATTATTGGGACGTCATCGAAAAAAATCCCATGCTCATCGGCGGATTCATTTGGGACTGGGCGGACAAAGGTTTGGCGGCTTCGGTGGTAGGTGGCAAAACCGTTCCGATGTTGAGTGTCAACCCAAGGCCGGCCAAACCGGATTTTTATGCCGTCGGCGGAGATTTTGGCGACAAGCCGAATGATGGAAATTTTGTTCTGACCGGATTGCTCGATTCAGATCGCACGCCCAAGCCGGAATATTTTGAAGTCGCCAAGGTCAACCAACCCATCCGCGTTCGCGCGGTGGATTTGGCGCACGGAAAAATCCGGATTGAAAATCATCAGACGTTCACTGACTTGGAAAAAGTTGTCGCCTCGTGGGAATGGAGTTCCAACGGCGTCGTGGTTGCCAAAGGAAAACTTCCGCAGTTGCTATGCGCTCCTGGTGAATCATGCGATGTCGCCATACCGCAAGCACCCGCTGGCAACGGTAATGAACGTTTCCTGACAGTTCGACTTGCGCTCGCCAAAAAAACTTCGTGGGCTGACGCGGGTTTTGTTGTCGCGTGGGATCAATTGGCGCTGGACGCCGCGAGCGATTTGCTGGCGCCGGAATTGAAACCGGGGCAAATCACGATTGAGCAAACGGATGAATCCGTCATCATTGGCAACGCTTCGTTTTCTGTTCGCCTCGGCAAGCAGAGCGGGATGATTGAGAGTCTGCGTTACGGCGGACGCGAACTGCTGACGAGTCCGCTGCGACTTTGCTTTTGGCGTCCGCCGACAACGAATGATCGTGGCTGGAAAATGCCGGAGATTCTCGGCGCGTGGCGCGACGCGGGCGAAAAAGCGACCGCCCGCAGCGTCACCGCTGCAGAAAATTCAGAAGGCGCAGTTTCCATTTCTGTTGACGTGAAAATTCCCGTGGCTGCGAGCCACGCGACGCTGAAATATGAAATTGCTGCTGACGGAGAAATCATCGTTCACGCGACCGTAGCGACTTCGCCACTCGGCGGGGCTGCGCCAACGAATGAAATTTCCCGCGTCGGAATGCAATGCGGTTTGATTTCCGCGCTGCACAACATCGAATGGCTTGGACTTGGCCCGGACGAAACGTATCGCGATCGCAAGGACGCCGCACGCTTCGGAAATTTTCACGCTGATGCGCTGACTTGGAATCACAATTACGAGCCTCCGCAGGAAACCGGTCATCGCAGCGAAGTGCGTCGCGCAGCCATCACATCGCCGGACGGTCAAGGCTTGGTGGTGCGCGCCATCGCCGCACCTTTCGGATTTAATCTCTGGCCGTGGACAGCTGCTGATTTGGAAGCAGCCGTCAAGCCGCAACTGCTCAAGCCGCGCGATTTTCTCACGCTCACGATTGATTCCGCGCAGATGGGTCTTGGTGGTGTGCAAGGCTGGGGAGCGCGGCCGCTCGATAAATATTTATTGTCCGCTGGAAAAACGTATCAGTTCGCATTTGCGTTCGAACCGCTGAAAGTTAAACGCGAACAATAGCCATGAAACAAATCAACCGTCGTCAGTTTCTCGTGGTGAGTGGCAGTTCGCTGCTGGCGTCGCAGTTTGTGATGTTCGGCGCGGAGGGCCACGTTCAAACAATTCAGGCGGATGTTTGCGTATATGGCGCAACGGCGAGCGGGATTATGGCGGCGGTGGCGGCGGCACGCGAGGGCGCGAGCGTGGTCATCGTCGAACCGTCGCGCTGGTTGGGCGGCATGACGGGTGGCGGACTGATGCATATTGATTGGGGACGCGAGCAGGCGGTCGGCGGGTCGGTTCGACCGATTCTGAAACGCGATTACAACGACGCGCAGTATCGCGAGGCATTCAAGGCGTTGCTCAGGGAACATTCCATACCCGTGATCTTCGAGCATCGTGTTGCCTCGGTGCAGCGCGAGGGAACGACCATCAAGAGCGTTATCCTCGATTTTGCGCCGCCGGATAAGATTGGTTGTCCGATTGCGGAGGCAAAGACGCGCGATGCACGGCGCGTCTCGGCTAAAGTTTTCATTGATTGCAGTTACGAAGGCGACCTCATGGCGCGGGCGGGCGTGGCCTACACTTTTGGCCGCGAGTCGCGCGGCACTTACGGCGAATCGCTCGCGGGCGCGCAGGCAAACATGGCGGTTTATGACATAGATCCGTATGTGAAGCCCGGCGATCCGAAAAGCGGGCTGCTGCCGATGCTGCAAGACATCCTGGCGCAACCCGAAGGCAGCGCCGACAAACTCACCATGGGCTACGGCTTCCGCTGGAAGATGGTCGAGGACGGCGAGCGTCTACCGATCAATCCGCCGGAGGATTACGACCCGCGCACGTTTGAGCTGTATCGGCGAGGTTTTCAGAACAACGCTAAAATTGATGTTGGCCGCCACATGAGAAAGCTCGGCGAATTCGAGGCATGTGGCGGTCGCGTTCACTCGGTCGGCGCAGGCAATCTCGCTCGTGCTTTGCTCGCGCCGACGAATTACGGCAGTAACGCCGGTTATCCCGACGGTGATTACACGACGCGGGCTCGCATTTGGAAGGCGGAACAAAATTTCATGAGCGGCATGACGCATTTTCTCCGCGCGGATCCGTCCGTGCCAGCCACGCTGAAAGAACTTGCCGGCAAAATTGGTTTTCAAACCGGCATCTTCGACGAGACGAATGGCTGGCCGCATCAGCTTTATATCCGCGAGGCGCGCCGCATGAAGTCGGATTATGTGCTCACGCAAAAGGATGTCGCGGGCGAGACGAATCCCGACGATTCCGTCGGCCTCGCGTCCTACGGTGTGGACGAATGGCCTTACGCAACCTATCCGCTCGATGGCAAAGTGGCGCTCTACGGCGGTTATTATTCGATGCTTTATCTTGATGAAGCGCACCAAGGCATTTACAAAATTCCGTATCGCGCCATCACGCCGAAACAATCCGAATGTGAAAACCTGCTCGTGCCCGTCTGCGTCTCCGCGAGCCATATCGCGATGACTTCAATTCGCATGGAGCCAGTATGGATGATTCTCGGCGAATCCGCCGGTGTAGCGGCGGCGATGGCGGTGGCGGGGAAAATTCCTGTCCAAAAAGTCGAATACACCGTGCTGCGGGAAAAATTGTTGAATCGAAGCCAACGGCTTGAACGTCCAGCGTGATGCCAATTAACATGATGATTTTCCGGGTGTTATTTTTCACTGCACTATTTGCTGGAATATTGCTGGCAGCGGAAAACGTTTCGTCTGTCGAATTAAAACCCCTGTTCAAATGGGCAGATGAATCGCGGCTGGGGCGGCCGTTTTCGAAAGATCCGAGCGTGATCCGGTTTGCGGGTCGTTACCTCATGTATTTTTCGCTGCCGCCATTTTCGACAGACCTCGCGTCGGCCAATACGCCTCGCGGATGGAGTATTGGCATTGCCGAAAGCACGAATCTGGTGGACTGGAAAAAAGTCGGTGAATTGTGGCCAGCGCAGGCTTGCGACACGAATGGATTGTGCGCGCCGGGCGCTCGCGTTTTGAATGGCAAGGTGCATCTGTTTTATCAGACCTACGGCAATTTTCCGAAGGACTCGATTTGTCACGCCGTTTCAGCCGACGGAATTCATTTCATGCGCGACGAATCGAATCCAGTTTTTCATCCAACCGGCGACTGGAACAACGGACGCGCGATTGACGCGGAAGTTATTGCCGATGGCGAGCGATTGCTGCTGTATTTTGCGACGCGCGATTCAACCGGCAAGACCCAAGAACTCGGGGTGGCTACCGCGCCGCTCAATTCCGATTTCAGCCGGCAAGCCTGGACGCAGCTTTGCAACCAGCCGATTCTGAAGCCGGAACTGCCATGGGAAACGCGTTGCATCGAAGCGCCAACGGTCACGAAACGCGGCGACACGTTCGTGATGTTTTACGCCGGTGGTTTTAACAATGATCCGCAGCAGATTGGCGTCGCGACGAGCAAAGATGGCGTTCATTGGACGCGGCAATCGAGCAAGCCGTTGCTGCCGAACGGCGCGGCGGGCGAATGGAATTCCAGCGAGAGCGGACATGCCGGATTTTTTGCCGATGAAGATGGGTGTAGTTATTTGTTTTTCCAAGGCAACAACGACCACGGTAAAACCTGGCTGCTGTCTTGCGTGGAACTCGAATGGCACGGCAGCACGCCGCAAATTACAATTCAAACGAACCAAAAATGATTTTGAAAACAAAAAGTTTTCGCTGCGGAATTTTGTTCGCGGCTTTGCTGATGGGCAAGACTAGTTTGGCCACGGAACATTTTTTCACCCCGCCCGAATTGCCATTCGTCATTGAGCCGAACGAGTCGGTTAAGGCGATTGAACTGTCGCCCGGCACGGTTGAGCACGCACAACAAGAGATTGATGCGAGCCGCGAGCCAAAATCGAAAGCGGTGCTCGTGATCCGCTTGTCCGGCAAACTGGTGGTTGGTAAGGTTGCGCTGCGGCTCGGTTCGGGCACCTGCCTTGTGCTGAATGAAGGCGCGAGCATCGTGGCGGCGGCGGACGCTACGGCGGAAAGTTTGTTGGAAATTACCGGCGCGGAATTTGTCTCCATCTCATCCGCCGGTTCGGAGAGTGGATTACTCGATGGAAACGGCCGACAACTTGCAGGTATCATGGTTAAAGATTGCGGCAAGGTGAACATAGACAATGTTTCCATTCGCAGTTGCGGAGCGACGGCGATTTCTCTCGTGGGACGCGATCCGGTTTTGGTCAGCGACGCCAGCAGTGTCACGCGTTGCGTGATTCGCGATTGTGGCGATGGCATGAGGGTCGCCCAAGCCGCCGGATTTATGTGCCTCGACAATGAGTTTCGCGGCAATCGCAGTGCGGCGGTCATGATGGATTCGCCGCGCAGTGTGATTGCGGGAAACGATTTCATCGAAAACAAATCTGGCATTGTCAGTGCGTCCGTTCGCGGTGTGATCGCGCGGAACTTCTTTTCCAAAAACGAAATGGCGCTGAAACTTGAGGCGGCAAGTTTTGCCAATCTCATCACGGATAATCGCCGTCGCAACAACGCCGGTGCGGTAATCGTTGGCGGTTCGGAGAACCAGTTTTTTGAGAATGAGCTTTCTTCCGCCGCTTCTTCGGAGCAAGCCGGTAAGAATAATTTGTCAGTCAACAACCCGGGTTTGCAACCGCCCCCAGTTGCAAAACCTTTGAGCTTTTTCAATCCACCCACGTTCACCAATCCGCACACGAACCAACTGATTATTCCCAACATGGGCCGGTTTGATTTGACGATTCTAGGCGCTACCAATCGGTACGAACCGGCTGATTTGGCGGCTGCGGGCGAGGCGTTGCGGCAGGCGCGGGCGGAACATTCCAACGATGTCGTCGTGGCGCGGATGCAAGGGTATTTCGTTTCGCGCAGTCCGTCCGGTTTGGAATTGCCGGACGATACTTGCGTGATTTTGGACGGCGCGATTCGCGCGGAATTGGGTGCGGAGCGCGACCCGATTTACAAAAAAGGCGAGCCGGTCACGCAGGTTATCCGCCTGTCGTCGCACGGTCATTGTTCGTTTTCTGGCGGCATGATTGACGGTGCTCATCAGGTTTCGCACGGCATCAACGCGACAAACAAGAGCATCGCGGTGATCGAAAGCGTGAGCATCAAAGGCGCGACGCGCGACGGCATTCGCACGAAAGGGCGCGAGTCAGATTGTCCGATGTTCATCAAAGGATGCGGCATTGCAGACTGCGGCGGACGTGGCATCTGGCTGCATGTGGCGGGAAATGTTCACGCCATCGGCAATACGTGCGTGGGCAATCAGCAGGATGGCATTGACGTGGATGCTCACGCAATTGATTGCAATGTGCTGTTCAACATTTGCAACGGAAATCGTCGCCACGGAATTTTTATCGAGGAAGCGGTCACAAACAATTTGGTTTTCGGTAATCAACTGCTGGATAACAACCGTTCGGGCCTTCATGTTTGGAATGAAGAGGTGGTTGGAAACACTGGGGCGAATGTCGTCGCAGCGAATCTCTGCCGTGGCAATGTGAAGGGACTCAGCGTCGGCGGAAGGGCGACCGACCGGACAGCCGACGGTAATTTTTTCTTCAACAATGTTTGCGCGAATAATCGTGATCTGAATTTGGTTTCCGGAAATTCCCACGCCACGAATAATTTCTTTTCGCAGATGGTGGTTGATGGCAACGCGGGAAAAACCGCCGGAGTTTTCAATAACGCGAACCAGTTTTTCGCAGCGCCTGCGCCGCAATAAAAATTCCAGGCTACAATCGGCGGGTGGCACTTTTGGCGCGACATGAAAAAACTCTTATTTTACGGGGTTTTAGCGTACAAAACCGGCTGGGAATCCAGTTTAATGTCAAATGATTGATACTTAATCCGTCCTTTGTTGTATCTGGAACCGGTTTGGTGGAAAGTCATCATCGAAGCCCAATACCAGTGTCACTAAAACTAAAAATATTTATGACAGTCAAAAATAATTGCTCCCTCAAGAACGGACTCGGTTGGCAGGTTCTCTCGCTCATGGCGATTTTCGTGTCTGCCATCGGATTGCAAGCCACCCCCTATAACTGGACCGGTTCGTCATCCAGTCTTTGGTCCACCGCCGCCAACTGGTCGCCCGCGCCAGCGAGTGCTCCAGGGTTTGGGGACACCACGCTCTTTGGCGTCACGAATGCCGTTACGAGTGCGGTGACCGACTTGGGAGGCGGCACCGTGACTGCTGGCAGTGTTACAAATAAAAACTATTATGAGCCTGTGGTTCTCTCCTCAAACGCTGTCCTTCAATACTTCGCCAATGGATCCACCACCAGCTACACCTTGCAGAACGGCACGGTTACGCTCGGATCCTCGTCCTCCATTCCCTCAGCCGATTTTCTAATTGGGCCAGGCGTGACCCTGAATGTCAATGCTGCCATCAATTCGCCGGCCACCACCCCGGGGGCCATCCCCTATGCGGTGAACAACAATGCAGTCTTGAATATTGGCTCCAGTGCCAGCTGCAATGGGCGGTTTTATTTTGAGCCGCTCACCAACGGAGTCACCGCCACTGCCAACGTGAACGCGGCAAATTTTGCCAGCACCGCTAATGGTCGCTGGCAGATTGGCGGCACCCCCAGCGGAGCCAATAAACAAGCTAATCTGACGGTCTACCTCAACTCAAGTATCGCTAAAAACAGCAGCGGCTATCTGACCATCGGCGACGTGGCGCCTGGATATCAGGCCCAACTGATTGTCCGCAATGGCGCCCAGGTTGACTGGAACGGACGCGTTGCGCTAGGAGGGGCAACGACCACCGGAGCAGGCACCGGCCGGCTCGTGATCGGCGATGCGACCACGACTGGCTATTTTACGAATGATTTGACGGGCGCCGGTGCAAGCACTTCTTGGTTGAAAATCGGCTCCACGATAAACTCGACCGGCATTGTTGATGTGGTGAACGGTCTGTTCGCCTACCCAAACATTGCTGGACAAGGTATAACTACTCAATATTTGCCATTCTCGAGCACCGCCGGCACGGCTACGAACGCAACCGGCATCATCAATATTTACACCAACGGAATCTTTAGCACAGTCGTAAATTGGGCAAAAAATACAGGTGTCGGCACCGTGTCAGGGATGATTAATTTCTATGGCGGCACCCTTCAGGCGGCTTCCGGCCTGAATGCGATTCAGGGTAATAATCTTCTGGATTCGAGCTTGCCGGTCAATGTTTATTCAGGTGGCGCAGTGCTCGACAACAATAGCCAAGCCATGGCCATCAATGCCGGCTTGTTGGATGCTGGAGGCGGAGGCGGCCTGTCACTGATTGGCAGCGGCACTACGACGTTGAATGGTGCCAATACTTTCACGGGACCAACACTGGTCAAAAAGGGCACTTTGGCTTTGGCCAGCAGTTTCTCCACCGTTTCATCCATAACGGTTAGCAATGGTGCCACGCTGGGCTTCAACACCGGTACTTTGGCTTCCAATCCAAACGTCACGGTGGCGGATGGCGGGGCGATTGGTTCGCTGCTAACTTCTGGAGGCACCGCGATTACCGTCAATACTCTGAATCTGGGAACCACGAGCTCTGGCGGGATTGTGAACATTCAATTCGGTGGCGGTGGAAACGACTCCTTCACCGTGTCTGGCGCAAACGGATTGACGCTAAATGGAGGTCGCATCAATGTTTACGTCGAGGGCACCACCAGCCCGTTCTCCACACCTGGAACTTACACAATTTTTAATTATAGCGGCACTGACGCTGGCAGCACCAACCATTTAGTGGTCAATAACCCAGCGGACGGCGCAACCTATAGATTCAACGATACCGGATCATCCATTCAGTTGATTATTGGCGTCAATGGATCGTTGAACCAATGGGGGGTGGACGCGGATGGCAACTGGTCGCAGCTTTCCAATTGGACGTTACTTATCCCCAATAACAGCGCCAACTCGGCTTTGTTTGGCAGCTTTATCACGAACCCGCACACGGTGACGGCGGATGCGAACTTCACTGTCAAACAAATCGAATTCGCAAACAACAACTCCTACACAATCAATGGCCCGGGCGTCATCACCTTGAGCGGTAGCACGAACGCTGTGGTTGACGCCAGCATCGGCAGCCATGTTGTCAATGCGGGTCTTGCTCTGGCGACCAACACCCTCTTCTCTGCCGCTGCGAGTCAGACGATTACCTTGGCTGGTAACATCGCTGGCAGCAGTTCATTCCAAGTTTCAACCAACAATTTGGGCACCATCGCCATCACCGGCACAAACGTAGCGCCGGTGACGGTCAATGCCGGCTCGTTGACCATCACCGGTAGTGGAGAACTGACGCAGCCGCTGACGGTGTTGGGTGGAACCGCCTGGATTGACGGCGAGGCCAATCTCGGCCCGAATCCGGCCACGTTGAATACAAATCAATTGTTGTTGAACGGCGGCACGCTGCGCTCGACCGGCACCGCAAGTATTTCCAATCCCAACCGGGGGATTACCTTGGGAACGAATGGCGGTTCTTTCGGCAGCGCCTCCGGTGTTTATACATTGACCATCAATAATTCGATTGGCGGCAGCGGAAGCCTGACCAAGACATTTGGATCTCAAGGCACTGTGATTTTGGCAGCCAATAACACCTATGCTGGCGGAACCGTTGTCAACTACGGCGATCTTCAGGTCGGCACCGGTGGTACGGTCGGGAACCTCGGCACTGGGGCAAATGTGACGATTAACAACGGCTCATATTTGGATCTTGACCGGAGTGACCTGACCAGCCTGTCCAACAATTTTGCGATTGGAACCGGTGGCGGCTGCATTCGGAATCTTGCGGCTCCGAGCATCACTTTGACTGGATCCTTCAATGACCAAACCAACAACTACCTTACGCTCGATACACAAGGGGGAAACTTCATCTTTCCAGGCGATCGTGTCACCAATTTCTATGGTGTGATTGAAACGAATGGTCATTCTGTAACACTCACGGGAAATCTGACGGCCGGAACCACATATGGCAGAATCCAGGTTGCAGGTGGCACTGTGGCAGTTGCCAGTGGAGCAAACTGGACCTTCACCAACAATGTTACCACGCGAACTATTTTTGTGGGCGCAGCCGGCGGGCTTGGCGGCAGCATGTATGTTTCCAACGGTGCGGTTTTGAATGTAACCGGTGTTTCCGTGGGCAACGCCAACAACAGCGCCGACAGTTCATTTGAGCTGGACGGCGGCACGGTGAATTTGCTGGGAACCGCCGGCGATGTGGTCTATCTGCATGAGGCGGGCCAGTCGGATAATGGCTACACAATGACCGTCAACAGCGGAACATTGAACGTGCCTGATCCCGGCAGCCGGTTTGACATCGGGTTCAAGGGTGGTGCCACGTTCACCGTCAATGGCGGCATAGTATCCCTGAGCCGCGCGGGCTTTGGTGCCGTGGGAAGCACGATTACCACTTCTTACGCGCTTGGCGGGATTGGCATGAATAGTGCATTTATCATCAACGGTGGATCGGTCAATGTTTCCAATCAACTCGAGCTCTGTTCCGATCAAACCGCCAATGCCGGGGTCTATCGGGCGAATACGATTAGTGTCAATTCCGGCGGCACGTTGCGCACGGTAGCGGCTAACTTAACCACCCTTGCAGCCACGCCAAATATTGAATTCGATTTGAATGGCGGCACGCTGGTGGCGCTGGGCGCGGGTGGATATGGCGGATCATTGGGCAATTTTCTTGGTGGTGTTGGCACCGTCACCGTAGGGCCTAATAGCACCATTAACGACGGCGGCTATAGCATGGCCATCACAAACGCACTTTTGGATAATGGCGGTGGCAGTCTGACCAAGTTGGGCATCGGCACGCTGGCGCTGAACGGAGCGAACACTTACACCGGTTCCACGCTGGTCAGCAATGGAACGCTGGGCGGCAACGGCAGCATCGCCGGTTCGCTGAGCGTGTCCGGCGGCGGAACGCTATCGCCGGGCGCTGGCATCGGCACGTTCACGGTTGGCGGCAACGCCGCGTTGAGTGGCGAGACATTGATGGAACTGAACAAGACCAATGCGCCAACGACGAACGATTTGTTGGTTGTCACCGGCACTCTCACTGGCGGTGGCACGCTCATCGTGACGAACCTTGGCCCGGCACTCGTGGCCGGCGATACTTTCAAATTGTTCAGCAAGCCGGTCAGTGGTTTTACTTCCATTAGTTTGCCCAGTGGTTACAACTGGACGACCAATCTGGCTTCCAATGGTTCGATCACCGTGCAGTCGGTTATCAGTAGCACCCCACCGACGCTGTCCGTCACGCAAACCGGTAGCACGCTGAATTTCACCTGGTCGGATGTGAGTTTTCATTTGCAATCGCAAACCAATGCATTGAACGCTGGTCTTTCGACGAACTGGTCAAATTATCCCGGCGGCGGCAGTAGCCCGGTCAACATCACAATCAACCCGGCAAATCCGGCGGTGTTCTTCCGGTTGAGCCAGTAATATCAAGAGGCAGTGGGTGCCTTAAGGCATCCACTGCATTAATACAAAAGAAAAAATGAAAGTGAAAAACAATTTAGGAATTGAATTTGCCAATGAAACGACTGGGGCAAAGGGTGGTTTCACACTGATTGAATTATTGGTGGTGATTGCCATCATCGCGATTCTGGCGGCGATGCTTTTGCCAGCCCTCGCCAAGGCCAAACAGAAGGCGCTCCAGGCGGGCTGTGTTTCCAACATGCGGCAGTCAGGCCTCGCACTCAATATGTTTTTCAATGACAACGATGACTGGCTGCCTCCCGGGGCAGGATCATCGTTCGGACTTTGGGATGGCCAAGCCAATGCCTATGACAATACTTTGAGTTCCCAAGAAAACTTGATTTACTACCTCGCCACTTTTATGAGTTACCCAGCCCCCGACAGCACCATGCGCTCGGCTCCAGCGTTTGTTTGTCCCGGCTACGCCAGATACAATGCTAATTACAATCCGACAAACAACACCCTGAAAATGTATATCCGCACCGACCCGGTGGCGAACGGTCTTACAAATTCACTGGGAATCGCGATAGATCCATTTGGCTACCCGGCTTATGGCAGCGGCCCATATCCGCCCAAAAAACTGGGTGCGATTTCTGCAATAAAGTCTCTCACCGATGTCTGGTTTCTTGTGGACGCGGATGCGGTTGGCTCCGGCAATGCATGGCCCGAGCCGGGCGGGGTGAATGCTCTGCCGCCCACTCCGGTTCATGGTAGTGTGCGCAATTACGTTTATTTCGACGGACATGTTCAATCCAAAAGAGTCATTGGCACAAAAAATTATTGAATGATTACTTTTAGCATGGTGATTTCAAGATGAGGGGCGCAGCCTGTTGCTGTGCCCCTCGATTTGCGTCTAACTAGCCCATTATCACATAGGATGAGAAACAGATTAGTCACCTTCGCATTATCGGCGATGGTGGTTCTGCTGATTTGGGGAGTCATTTCAGAAACCATTGCCCATGCTGGTCAGGGTGCTGGCCGGATGCTTTATACCGTTCCCAATAGTTCTTTCATTGAAAATCCGGCTGGCGACAGTGGGGTGAAAACGATAAACGATACTTCGGGTTCAATCGCAACATTGCAAGCCTCCATTAACACTACCCGCAGCACCTATCCAAGTTCTATCATCGTCGTCCTCCTGACCAACAATGCGACCTATTGGGTAAGCAGCGCTGGTCTGGTGCTTGGCTCGCACGAATGTCTTGCCGGCAGCGGGGCGGTCATCAAGGCGACAAATGCTTCGGTGACCGTGCCGCTGATTCAAATCAGTTCCGGTTCGACCAACATATCGGTCGCGGGTATCCGGCTCGATGGCAACGGTGCGAACATAAACGGTATTTTAACGCCGGCAGCGAATCGCGTCAACGTGGACCGGGTGACGGTCGTGAACTGCGGCTTGGAAGGCATTTTTTTGAACGGCAACGGCAACACGAATTATGACAATGAAATGACCGTTACCCGCTGCGAGGTTGCCGGCTGTTCCAGCCATGCTGGCATCAGTATTCAGAACGCGACCCAAGCGGCCTGTCTGGAGAATTATTGCCACAATAACGCCATCGGCATCGGGATTGGCTGCGCTTACAGCACGTTTGCCAATAATGTCTGTAACTTTAACTCAACGGGCATCTACTTAAACAGCGGGAATGATAATGTGATCGCGAACAACACATGCAATTATAACAGCACGGGCATCTTTGCAGATGGAACGAACACGATGATTGTTTCGGATTCGCTTGGCAACAATGCGACGGCGGGAATCAATTCCAGCGGCAGCAGAAACATCTATTCGGACAATCTTTTCACGGCAGGCAACAGCACCAATTTTATCAACGGCGGTTCGAGCGACAAGATCGTCGCATATCAAGACCCGTTGAGCGCGTCCGGGCAGGCATATTTTTATCCGCCGCTAATTAACAATCAGCATACGAACACCATCGTCAACGGCATGGGCCGGACTGATTTGACCATCAACTCGACCACGATTGACAACGTGCAGACACAATACAACACTGCAGATATGGCCAATCCGACCAATGTTATCGTCCTGCACCTGAACGGCACATTCACCGTCGGTGCGAATCCGCTGACGCTTTCGTCGAACACCTGTGTTTTGCTGAACGGAACAATTCAAGTTAACGGTTCCACCACGGCAAGTTCGGTGATAAGCGATGACGGATCTGCTCCAGCGCGAGTTTCCATTTCAGGCGGCATCATTGACGGCGGCAACAATACCAACATGGACGGCATTTCATTCTTAAGCGGCTCGATGATTCAAGTGGATTCGATTCGCCTGCAAAATTTTGCTACTAACTTCACTATTCGTGGCGCGTCAGACGTATTGCATTTCAACTCTTGTGGAACACCCGTCATCTTGACCCGCTGCACAATCACCAATGCGTCGGCTCGGGGCATCTGGCTGCAGCAAAGCAGTGGCAAGTGCCTTGTCTCCGACAATGAAGTCACCAAGACTGACATGTATGCGGTAGATTGTGATTCCTACACCAGTGGTGCTGTTGTGAAATTTAATTATCTGCACGATCTCTATGAAGATGGTGTGTTCATTGAGCAGGCTGCGTCGCATAACTTGGCCTTGGGCAATATTTGCAACAATTACACCAACAAAGGCTTCAATCTTTACAATAACGGCATCACCAATGCCAGCGTCCAGTATAACAGCGTCCTCTGTAATTGGTGTTTTGGCACCAACGGACTGCGGAATGGTTCCACTCCGGCGAACAGTCTTACGTCGCACAATTTCTTTTTCAACAACACGCTGGTTAACGCCGCCATTCAGTCGCAGAATTATGGCACCCAAAACTACTATTCGCAGAACTATCAGTCCGGTGCCTCGGTAGCCACCAGCGGCACCGAGGCGTTTTTCAATTCGCCGGGCGTGGACGACTATGTGAACATTCAGGACGCCAACAGTTTTTTATTTGCAGTAGTCACAAATGCCTCAACCACCAGCGGCGCGGCGGTCATCCTTGGCTCGACCAACTCTCTTGGGAGTGACCTGTGGCAATTAGTTCCGACTGACAGCGGTTGTTATCAGATCAAAAACAAAAATAGTGGCATGGACATGAACGTGACCAACGCTTCAACAAGTCCGGGTGCTTTGGTCGTCCAGAACACGTTCGGTTCGGCAAAAAGTGATCAGTGGCTGCCAGTCTCCGCCGGCAATGGCCGCTATTTTTTCACCAATCGGCTTAGTGGTTTGAATCTGGATGTGACCGGGGCAGGCACCAATGCCGGCACGCGGTTTGATCAGCAACCGTTCACCGGTGTAGGCAACCAGCAATTCAATCTCAATACTGCCGCACTGGCACGACCGGTTTCAACAAACTTGACCTACAGCCTGAACGGGCCGATGTTCCAATTGCAATGGCCGGTTGGTTACACCGGCTGGTTTTTGCAGGAGCAAACCAACTTATTGATGCAGGGCTTCAATACGAATTGGGCGGATGTGCGCGGTTCGCAACTGACGAACCAATGGCCCTTATTCTTTCAGCCATCCGCTCCGGCGGTGTTCTTCCGGTTGCGTTCCCCTTAAGAAAACCTGCGAAAACGGTCGCTTTCAAATCAAATGGAGTTAAGCAACTTATCAAGCGGCCATGTATTGATTGTCCAAATTGAATGAAACACCACGCTCGCTGTTTCTGTATGTTGTTTTTGCTATTGGCTCAATTTGCTTTTGCGTCCGAACCATTCCAGATTTCCGGCATCTACCCACGTCTCGCCATGTTCAATGACGAAGGCGAGTGCGGCACAGGTGCCGTGGTGCCGTGGGCTGGGCAGCTTTGGGTTGTCACTTACGGACCGCACCGTCCGTTTGGTTCGACAGATAAACTTTATGAAATCACGTCCGTCCTCGAACAAATTATCCGACCGGAAAGCGTCGGTGGCACTCCCGGCAACCGGATGATCCATCGCGAATCGGAGCAACTAATCATCGGACCATACTTCATTAACACCAATTGCAACGTGCGAGTCGTCGCACCGAACTTCATGCCAGGCCGGCTCACCGCCAATGCGCGCGACCTTGGCGATCCCGCGAACAAAATTTATTTCGCCACAATGGAGGAAGGGCTTTACGAGGTGAACGTGAATACGCTCGCCGTCACCGGACTTATCAAAGATAATAATTCGGCCAAGCCCAGACAAACCTCGGAAGTAAATCCCGCAAAAGTTTTTTCTAACTTACCGGGCTATCACGGTAAAGGTCTGTATTCCGGTCAAGGCCGCGTTGTTTATGCGCAAAACGGCCAGCGTGGTGCGGCGGCGGAAACCGATCCCGCCACCACCAGCGGCGCGCTCGCCGAATGGCGCAAGCCCGGTGATGACTGGCAGCTCATTCGTCGCAGCCAATTTACTGAAGTAACCGGGCCAGGCGGAATTTATGGCAACAAGCATCCCGACACTGATCCGGTTTGGAGCATCGGTTGGGATTTCCGGTCGCTGATTCTCATGTGCCTCGATCATGGGATCTGGCACATCTATCGCCTGCCCAAAGCGAGTCACACCTATGACGGCGCGCATGGCTGGTTCACCGAATGGCCGCGCATCCGTGACATCGGCGAGGACGATTTGCTTATGACCATGCACGGCCAGTTCTGGCATTTTCCAAAAACATTTTGCTCCACCAATTCCGCCGGCATTACGCCTTGTTCCACTTATTTAAAAATCATCGGCGACTTCTGCCGCTGGAACGACCGGATCGTGATTGGGTGCGACGATGCGACCAGAATCGAGGTCAAGCGCGCTATGAAAGGAAATCTCGCACAGGCGGGACAGTCGCAATCAAACCTGCAATTCCTCAAGCCTGCGCAACTGGATGAATTCGGCCCGGCACTTGGACGAGGCGGAGTTTGGCTCGACGATTCTGTGAATGCAGGCGTGGCGTCCGATCCGTTTCTTTTTTCCGGCTACAAATGTCGCACTTTGTTTTTGACCCACGACAATTCACGGCCAGTCACATTCACCCTGGAAGTGGATGTGCAAGGAAATGGCGACTGGAAAAAGTTGCGCGATATAGAAGTGCCGGCGAAAGGTTCGAGCTGGACAGAATTTGGCACGCATGAAATTGGCGATTGGGTACGGCTGAAAGCCAATTGTGATTGCACGAAAACCAGTGCGTTCTTTGATTGTCATAATGCCGATGCCCGTTCCACAAACGCGGCGGAAATGTTCGTCGGACTTGCTAAGCCCGCCGAAACCGACATCAGCGGTGGGCTGCTTCATCAGCGTGGTGGCAATACTCGCACACTTCAATGCATTGCCGCCGACGGAAAATCGACCTGCTACGAACTGGACGGCAATTTGAAACTGCGTCGGACGAACGATTCCGCCAGCGTGGCGTGGGCCAAAACCAATCTTGCTATCCCGCGCGATTTTCTCACCGTGGACGAAGCCTCGGTGATTTGCGTCGAGAACGGACATCGCTGGCGGCTACCCAAGGGCGACGCCTCCTTTGAGCAACCCGGCGCGGGCAGTGACGAACGAGTTTGCCGCGAAGTTGTGACCGAGCGCGATTTGTTCAATGCCTACGGAACATTTTACGAATTGCCCGCCGAGAGCGCGGGCGGCTTTGCCAAGATTCGTCCCATCGCTACGCACAACCGGCACATTAAAGACTATGCGAGTTATCGCGGATTGCTTGTGATGAGCGGCATCTCCACTCGTGCGACCGGCGAACACATCGTCCGCTCCGACGACGGCCAATGCGCCCTCTGGGTCGGCGCGGTGGACGATCTTTGGCAACTCGGCAAGCCGCGCGGCATCGGCGGACCGTGGAAAAATAGTGCGGTGAAAGCCCGCTCGCCCAGCGATGCGTATCTCATGACCGGTTACGATCATAAAACTCTGACTCTCTCGCACGACGCGGTTATGCCAGTGTCAATCCGCGTTGAAGTGGACATCGCTGGCACAGGAAAATGGGTGACTTACAAAGAATTCAGAGTCGCACCTGGACAAAAAATCGAACACCGGTTTCCTGATTCTTTTTCCGCCTACTGGGTTCGGCTGACCGTTGACCACGATTGCAAGGCTACGACACTTTTTAGTTTTGAGTAAACTTGTGAAACATCAATTTACCCTCCTCGTGCAAATAATTCTTTTGTGCGCTGGCACTTTTTGTTTTTGTACGTTGACGACGGCCGCCGAGGAAGCGGCAACCATTACGGTCGCGCTGGATGTGACACATCCTGACGCAATGATCTCGACGAATTTTATTGGATTAAGTTTTGAAGGAAGCTTGTTGTTGCCTAATGAAAACGGTGTTCGCTATTTCCGGCCGGACAATCAGGCGCTGATCAATTTATTTCATACGCTGGGCATTAAAAGTCTTCGCATCGGCGGCAATACGTCCGACCGCGACGCGAAACAGCTTGCCGGAACAACTGACTTGGACAGCTTGTTTGCCTTTGCCAAAAAAGCAGGGGTGAAGGTCATCTATTGTTTGCAACTACACAAAGGTGATCCGGAGGTGGCTGCGCAAACGGTCAAATTCATCATGGATCATTACGCGCCGCTAGTGGATTCGTTTTGTATTGGTCAAGAACCGAGCGCCTATCCCGTCACGGTGGAGGATAATCGCCAAAATAATGAGCGGATGGGTCCAGGCGCTGAACGTTATACGTATACGGCTTTTGCGAAGGATTGGGAAAAATTCGCCGACGCCATTTTAGCTGCTGAGCCGGACGCGCAATTTAGCGGGCCGGCAGTTCATAAAGACCCAAGCTGGGCACGCAATTTCATCACGGATTTCGGGCGAACCAATCATGTCATACTGATCACCGAACATCTTTACGCCGGCGGCGCGGGCGGCAAAGTGCCGAGCCCGGAGATTGGCCGGAGCCGAATGTTATCGGATGAATTTGTACAGACTTATCAAAATCTCTACGACGGTTTTGTGCCGATGGCTGTTTCCAAAGGGCTGCCTTATCGCCTCGAAGAAGCGAACAATTTTTACAATGGCGGCGCGACAAATGTCAGCAATACTTTTGCCTCCGCTTTGTGGGGGCTGGAGTTCATGTATTGGTGGGCGGAACATGGCGCAGCCGGTTTGAATTTCCATACTGGCGACCGCGTGGCCGCCGGCAGCAGTCTTCTGCCATCCAAATACACGGCTTTTCTTACGACTGCCAAAGGCTACACCGTGCGTCCGCTTGGGTATGGCATTAAGGCATTTGACTTGGGAGGTCACGGACGGATTGTTCCGGCTATAATCTCAAACCAAGAAAAGCTCAACGTCAGCTTTCATGCAGTGCTGAGCGGAGACCAGAACCTTTACGTTACCATCATCAATAAAGAATATGGCTCGAATGCGCAAAGCGCGCGATTGGGGATCAGGTTTAACGGCTGGCATTTCAAAGATGTGTTGGCGATGAAATTGATCGCACCCCAAAGTGATATCACCGCCAGCTGCGGCCAAACCCTTGGCGGAGCAGAGATATTGGAGAATGGAAAATGGCAGGGTAAATGGTCTCAACTTCATTTTGCAAAATCAGACGAAGGTTCGAACGGTGTTTTTTACGTAAACGTTTCCGCCACCAGCGCGGTAGTAATCAGGTTCGACCATCAGTGAATCCTTTCACAATAAAACAATGAATATGCACACTTACAATGCGAAGCGGGTGAAGCTGTTCGTCATGATATCATTATTGCTTGCTTGCGTGGCGGGCGTATTGTTCGCTGGCGAAGCCCACATGGAAATTTTGCAATTCGAAAGTGGCGTTCTGAAGAACAATCCTTTGCATGATCCAACTTCACGGCCAATTCCAATTTTTCTTCCCGCACAGGCGACAAATGGCGCGCGACTGCCGATAGTTTATTATCTGCCGGGCTACGGCAGTTCGCCCGCCAGATATATTCAGAATTCCAACATCTGGCTGAAGCTGACACAGAAAATTGCCGACGAAATCACGCCGGTGATTTTGGTGATTGGCGACGGAAAAACGCGCTGGGGCGGTAGCCAGTATTTGAACTCCGCTGCGCAGGGCAATTATGAGGATTACATTTGCGATGAGATCGTCCGCGCCGTGGAATCTCGGCATCCTGCGCCAAAGAGCGGTTTGCGCCGCATCATCGCCGGCCATTCCAGCGGTGGCTTCGGCGCGCTACGGTTGGGCAGTTCACATCAGAAACTTTTTGATGCCGTAATTGCTTTGAGTCCCGATTCGGATTTTCCCATCAGCCATCTTCACTTGACTTTGGCCATGTCGGTGACAAATGTGCCGCTGGCAGAAATAAAAAAACTTGCCGACGGAAAATCAGCGATGCCAACCAACGGATCGCTGAATTATCTGTTCGGATTGTCAGCCGCTTATGCACCGCGCGCGTTTCCGCATCGCGGAGATTTCGAATGGCTATTCGATGCGCGGGGAAATTTCCGTGAGCAAGTCTGGCAACGCTGGCTGGACAACGACCCGCTGACAATCGTGGAAAAGAATCCTCACGCTTTCGCCGCCGGACAGGCGATTTATCTGGATGGTGCGTCCCAAGATCAATTTCAGGCAAACATCGGCGCGCGGAAGATTTATGAAGTGCTGCAATCGCGTCCGGGTCGCTGCGCGTTTTACGAGCCGCCCGGCCATCACTCCGACAAAATTCCGGAACGCTTGTATCGCGGAATGGAATGGGTTTTCAACCATCCGCTCACCGACATTCCCCTCGTTTCCAGCAGCCAGCCGCCTGCTCAAAAAAACCTAATTCACACAAACACATTGGTTCAATGAACGATGGGAAAGTCACTGCAAACAATAAATAATCAAGTGGGGTTCATGATCAAATCGGATGGCGATTAACATCCTTATTCTTGGTTATTGACGCCCGCCGCGTTAAGGTAAATAAACCCGATTATGAAAAGTGCCCTTTTTTGCTGGCCGCTGCTTTGCCAGCCAATCCAACGGCATCCGAGGCCGAGGTCATCATGCCAAATATGTTTGCCCATTAACAAAACGCCGCGTAGTAAATCAATAATCCAAGAATCGCCATTCGCACGATGAAAACTTCATACACCCGCCGCCGCTTTATCAAGGACTCCGCATTGCTTGCCGGAGCGGGCATGAGTTTTCCGATGCTGAGAACGCAAGCGGCTGGCCCCGATGCGTTCGGCGGGGCAACTCACGCAACGCGGAAAAAGCCCAATGTTCTGTTCATCGCGGTTGATGACATGAACAATGATATGGGCTGTTGCGGCCATCCGCTGGTGAAAACGCCAAACCTTGACCGACTGGCGTCGCAGGGAACATTGTTTGCCCGTAACTACAACCAGTATCCGCTTTGCAGTCCTTCCCGATGTTCGCTCCTCACCGGTCTGCGGCCTGACACCACGCGGGTCTTTGATTTGAAGTATCATTTTCGGCAGGGATTGCCCGATGTTGTCACGTTGCCGCAGTTGTTCATTCAAAATGGCTATTATGTCGCCCGGGTCGGCAAAATATACCACTATAACAATCCTGATGACATCGGCACCAATGGGCTGGATGATCGTGCTTCGTGGATGGAGAGGTTTAATCCAGTCGGTCTGGACAAGACGGTCCTGGAACCAAAGATCATCAACTATACTCCTTGGCGTCCGGACTTCGGCTGGGCGATGGCACACCTGGCTGCTGATGTTCCCGACCAAGAACATACTGATGGCATGGTGGCAACGCAGACAATCAAACTGATCGAGGCTCATAAAAACGAACCGTTTTTCATCGCCGCCGGCTTTTACCGGCCACATTGTCCTTGGGTGGCTCCAAAAAAATATTTTGACCTTTACCCAATGGACAAAATCAAACTGCCGAAAATCTCCCCTTCGGTGAAAAGCGAATATCCGGAACCCGCGCTTTCCTCGACCCAGCCGTGGCCCTATCTCGGTGTCAGTGCCGACCAAGCACGCGAATGTAAGCGGGCCTACTACGCGACCATCTCGTTTGTGGATGCACAAATCGGGCGTCTGCTGAACACGTTGGATCGGCTCGGACTGCGCGAGAACACAATGATTGTCTTCTGGAGCGATCATGGGACTCAACTCGGTGAACATGGCCTGTGGTTCAAGCGGGTTTGCTTTGAAGAATCTGCTCGCACGCCACTGATCGTATCAGTGCCGCAACAGAAGACCGCGGGACAGGTGTGCCAGCGCATTGTGGAGCATCTCGACGTTTATTCCACTTTGGCGGAACTGGCCGGACTGACGCCGCCGGCGGAATTGCAGGGCAGGAGTCTCGTGCCGTTGCTCAACAATCCAGCCAAGGCATGGCCGCACGCAGCTTTTTCGCAGGTGCAACGCGATAAGATTTCCGGCTACAGCGTCCGAACCGATCGCTGGCGTTACACGGAGTGGAATCTTGGAACAGAGGGTCTCGAACTTTACGACCATGACGCGGATCCTCACGAACTGAAAAATCTGGCCAAGGATTCCAACTATGCGGATGTCTGCGCCCGATTAAAAGAGCAATTGAAAATCTGTCACCCGGTCGTAGTGCAGGGAGGGGTGGCCGAACCGGACACCCAGGCAAAGTTTTGCGATTGAAGGCGGTTCAGCCTTTATTTTTCCGATGATTCGTATTGGTGAATCGAATTAAGCAATTTTTTAGGTAAATCGGCCAGATCCGGAAATGAACTCTGATTTTAACACCTGCATTGACAAATACGATGCGCCTTCTCTGGCTAGTGATCGCGGCCCGAAGCAGTTCCACGCGATGACCAAGCCGATTGGCTCGACCTGCAATCTCGACTGCACTTATTGCTACTACCTCAGCAAAGAGAATTTGGCCAAAGGGCCGGGCGCGGCGCGGATGTCGGACGAAACGCTGGAACTGTTCATCCAGCAATACATTGCCGGCGTGACGGGCGATCAAATTATTTTTTCATGGCAGGGTGGCGAACCGACACTACTGGGGTTGGACTTCTTCCGCAAGGTGATTGCCTTACAGAAAAAGCATGCGAAACCGGGCCAGCGCATCGAAAATGATTTGCAGACCAATGGCACTCTTCTCGAGGATGAATGGTGCGAATTCTTGAAGGAGAATCGTTTTCTCGTGGGCTTGAGCATAGACGGCCCGAAGGAAATCCACGACCACTACCGCGTATCCAAAGGCGGGCGGCCCACGTTTGACCAGGTTTTTGCGGCCGCAAAAATGCTGCAAAGTTACGACGTGCCGCTTAACACCCTGACCTGTGTGCATCGTTTCAACGGGCGCAAGCCGCTGGACGTGTATCGCTTTCTGCGTCAGGAACTGAACTCCAATTACATCCAGTTCATTCCCATTGTGGAGCATCGGAATTTCGAGCGCGTTGCGCCTCAAACGTGGAACCACGACGAATTGCCGCGCGACAGCGAGCCGGAAGCGAAACCCGGCCATCCCAATTCCATCGTCACAGACTGGTCGGTGGATCCGGACGACTGGGGCTATTTTTTGTGCAAGGTGTTTGACCGTTGGTTGAGCCGGGACATCGGCAAAGTGATGGTCAATCAATTTGAAACGCTGGTGGCCCAGCATCTCGGCCTGCCGTCGCAGATGTGCATTTACAGCGAAAATTGCGGCAAGGCGGTGGCGGTGGAAAACGACGGCAGCGTTTATTCCTGCGATCATTACGTTTATCCAAAATATCGGATCGGCAATCTCAAAACCGGTCAGTTGGACAAAATGGTTTTTTCGCGCGAGCAGGTGAAGTTCGGTTACGCCAAAAGCGAAAGTCTGCCACAGTATTGCCGGCAGTGTGCCTTCCTCACGGATTGCTGGGGCGAATGTCCGAAGAACCGGTTCATCCGCACGCCGGACGGCGAGCCGGGCCTGAATTATTTATGTCGCGGGTTCAAGAAATTTTTTGCGCATACGCTACCGGAAGTGGAGCGGATCGCCGCCCGGTTGCGCAAGGAACCACTACGGCCTAAACCGCGCATGTAAACAAGTGTGGATCGAACGTGATCCGTCATAAAGACAACAAGAAAAAATCAAACTGAATGAAAAAACCAGCAACGATTTTTGGACCGGTGCGCGCCCGGGCCATCCTGGGGCCACTAGCCCGTCTTTTAGATTGGGCGCGCTCTGTTCCTCTTCCTGACACACAACTGCGTCATTTGGCACTGTCTGTTGATCAGCATGTGCGGATTGTAGGTTGCGCGACGGATAAACGAACAGTCGCGGAGCGAAGCGAAGACGTTTTCAAAAGCAGTCGTAGGCTGAACGACCGCAAATCGTTTTCCCCCAACCCCCGTGGCTTTGTAGGGGGCTTGGGTGAAAACAATTTGCTCACAACAGAAAGGGCGACGGTTATGTGAATCTCAAGAAAAGCACTTGCAAATACTCATAGTAGGGTGGCGTCGCATTGTCTTCGTCGCCTTTTGAATAATCCCAAGCCAACTATGTTGGCGGCGCGCTTTGGCCATGTCAGGTTGCGGTTTGCGCTCTCGCGCCGCGCGGCGCATCACGATTGATTGCCCCAGCTACGACCCCCAATCAATCGTCTTACGGTTCGTGTTTTTTCTTGTCTTGTTGGGCTTGCGTTTCGTTTTGGCTGTGCTATTTGTTTTCTTGAGACAGGACGAAAGTCTTGATTCTCCCTGCTTGGCTAGAGTCGGTGAAAGCCGGTTCGATAATGCCCTTCACCCCATAATGGGTCAGGCAATTTTGCCTGTTTAATCCTTCATTTTAGGCGCTATTGGCGAGAACTGACGCCTGTTTGCTGTCAGTTTGATGACCCCCACTTTCCATCGCATGGCTTTGTCATGCCTTGGAAGGTGGCTTTTTAACCAAAAAAGTTGTTATGAATTCATAACAACCTGCATGACCAAATTGACGTAAATGTTGGCGCATGAAAACAAAAGCTGAAGAAAATTTACTGGCCGGGCGAACCAAAAAACTTTCAGGACGCGTGTTAAATGGGAATCGGAAAAATCCCGACCGGGATGTCGCAATAAACATTTGTGATGATTGCATCACAACTCACTGCAACAAACTCTGGTAAACAAAGCGACGAAATTGTTCTCACAATGAAAAAGCGGAATTTTATTGGTCGGCAGGTCGCCAGACTGCGGCATCAACAGGCTTGGACTCAGGACGAATTTGCTGACAAGTTGGATTTCGCGGGTTGGCAGGATGCCACCCGCAGCACCGTTTCCAAAATTGAAGATGGCTCCCTGCGGATTGATCTGAAGCAGCTGTGTTACCTAGCGGCGGCACTCCGCATCCACCCGATTCATTTCCTGCCTAAAATGGATTGGAGCAAGCCCGTCAAAACTCAAATGTATTCCCAGTGAACCAACCAATGAAAATAGTATGGCAACCATTCCAGAACCCGAACCCAAAACCATCGCGCAGCCAGTCGAACGGCTTGCCTACTCAGTGCAGGAAGCCGCTGACATGCTCGGCGTACATTATTTCAGCGTTTATCGGCTGATTCAACGTGGCAAACTCAAAACATGCCGGGCGCTCCGGGGCAAACTGCTCGTGCCGCGAACCGAATTGATGAAATTGTTGGGAACCGAATGAGGTAAATTATGAACTACTACGAACGTCCCACCCCACTGCAAGAACAGGCTTACGCCGAGGCGAGACAGCACTTCGCCAAGCATTTGAAACAATTCAAAGCTAGTTGTGAAACGCTTCACAATATCGAGTGTAATTTGTCGGTGACGGCAAATGACATTTTCGGAGTCACGCCGAAATCGTCAGGCCGCGTCATCCAGACGGATGACGGCAGGCATTGGCAGCTCGACATTGACTTGACCAAACTCACTTCCGTCTGTCATCGGCAGACGCCGGCAGGCTTGGAATTTGCCGTGGTCGAATGTCTGCCATTGAAATCCACCGAAATCAGAGACGTTTTGAATAGCGGCCACGATGTGCGGGAGGTATTGCAGACCTTCACCCGCGACCAGCGACAAGTTTTGCAGGTTTGGAAAAACGATGTGATAGCACAGGTTCGCGAACATCTCGCGGAAAAATATCCGCATCAGGACATGAACCTGGTGGTTGAATCCTTTGACATCAAACTCGCCCGCGAATTTTCACGCCGGGAAACGCTGGCGCAAAATCACAGTCACGGCGTTAGGATTTGAACGCGGTTGGCGCTTGGAATCGCTTCCAGCCTTGCCGCTTCCGCATCGCGTTTGCTACCGTTTGGCCATGCCGAAACGGGATGTTGCGGATTTTATTTCGCATTGGTCAGCGGCCAGCCCATCAG
>Ga0209698_10001724_pt1 | contig 25178 bp, 23 predicted proteins | sample LitLauG_LLR_2012_FD_187203 | JGI IMG/M metagenome (GOLD analysis project Ga0209698, IMG submission 187203) | Freshwater sediment microbial communities from Pennsylvania, USA - Little Laurel Run_MetaG_LLR_2012 (SPAdes) (version 2) | ecosystem: Environmental > Aquatic > Freshwater > Creek >... | reverse complement strand
GGCGGGAGTGAAATTCGCCGCGACGGCCTTGCCCGGCAGTGTTCGCCCTTAGTTTTCCCAGAGAGATAGTTGACCCCTGAATGCCGGGTCGTTTTGTCCTGCGCATTCAGCCCCGCCCGAAATATTCCGGCGCCGTTTCACGCTCTGTTCCGGGCGTTTGCAAATTCTTCAGCGCCAGAATATGGGTTCCGCAACTGAGAATTCGTCCCCAGGGAATGGGACGAGAGGCGCGGCGATGGACGCCGCTGGGAGGCTCGAAATGCGCATGAAACGACATTTTGCGATGGGGATGGTCAGCGCGCTGGCGCTGACGCTCGCTTCGACCGGAGCGTTTGCGACTGAGGAAATCGCTGGCGGCGGCGCCGGCGGCGCGGCGGCGGGGCTCGCCACGCCCTCCGACGTCAGCCAGCAGATGCATGACGCGGCCGCTGCCGACAGCAAGAACTTTCTCCAGACCAACGGCAATTACGCGCAGACCCGCTTCCACCCGGCCTCGCAGATCAACGCCGGCAATGTCGGCAAGCTGCATGTCGCCTGGTTGTTTCAGACCGACGTCGTCGATTCGCTGGAGACGTCGCCCATCGTCGTCAATGGCGTCATGTATGTGACGACCTCGTTCGACCATGTCTATGCGCTCGACGCCAAGACCGGCCAGCCGATCTGGGAATACAAACACAAGATGGGTCCGATCACGACCTATTGCTGCGGCCCCAACAATCGCGGCGTCGCGGTGCTGAAAGACAAGGTTTATCTGACGACCCTCGATTCCAAACTGGTCGCGCTCGACGCCAAGACCGGCTCGGTCAAATGGTCGAAAGAGATCGCCGATCCCGAGAAGGGCTATTCCGAGACGATGGCCCCCACTGCGGTCAAGAACATGATCCTTGTGGGCACCAACGGCGGCGAATATGGCATCCGCGGCTTCGTCAAGGCGTATGACGCCGAGAGCGGCGAATTGAAGTGGACCTTCGACACCGTGCCCGAGAACAGCCAGGGCGTGTGGGCGACCAAGGACGCCACCGGGCGCGACATGCATCGCGACATCGCCGCCGAGAAGGCCGCCTACGCGAAGAACGGCGACCCCTACAAGACTCTGGGCGGCGGCGTCTGGCAGAACCCGGCGGTCGATCTTGCGACCAACCGCATCTATTTCGTCGTCGGCAATCCCTCGCCCGACCTCGACGGCTCGATCCGCCCCGGCGACAACCTCTACACGGACTCGCTGGTCTCGCTCGACCTCGACACCGGCAAATATGTCTGCCACTTCCAGTATATCGCGCATGACGTTTGGGATCTGGACGCGGTCTCGCCCGCCGTGCTCGTCGATGCGGCCGGCAAGGACGGCGCGCCGACCAAGGCGGTGTTGCATGCTGGCAAGACCGGACACATCTACGTCCACGACGCCAAGGATTGCAGCCTCATCCGCTTCTCTGAAGCGATGATCCCGCAGGAGAACATGTGGGTGCTGCCGACCAAGGACGGCGCGCGCATGCTGCCGGGCGCCAACGGCGGCGTCGAGTGGTCGCCCATCGCCACCGATCCGAAGGCGCATACGTCCTTCGCGCTGAACCTGCATCAGCCGATGACCTATCACGTCGATTCTTCGCCCTACCCCGACGGCAAGCTTTGGCTCGGCGGCGCGTTCAAGGTAATCCCGAGCGAAGAGCAATGGGGTCAGTTGGTCGCGGTCGATTACAATTCCGGCAAGGTCAAGTGGAAGGTCAAGACGCCGCAGCCGATGATCGGCGGCGCGCTGGCGACCGCCGGCGGCGTGGTGTTCGCGGGCGAAGCCAACGGCGCGTTCCGCGCCTATGAGTCCGAGACCGGCAAGACCCTGTGGTCGTTCTACGCCGGCGCCGGCGTCAACGCGCCGCCGTCCGCCTATATGGTCGGCGACAAGGAATATGTTGTGGTCGGCGCGGGCGGCAACGCCCAGATCGACGCCAAGCGCGGCAACGCCATCGTCGCCTTCACGCTGGACTGAGTTTGGTTGTAAGGAATGCGGAGGCCGGCGTTCGCGCCGGCCTCTTTTTTATGAGATCGGGGAGCATAGCGGCATGAAGGTCTGGGCGTTGGCGCTGGCGGCGATGGCGGCGGCGGGGATCGCAAGGGCGGACGACATCGCCGAGAAGGCGGCGCTTTGCGCCGCCTGTCACGGCGACAAGGGCATGCCCCTCGACGCCTCGATCCCCATCCTGTGGGGCCAGAACGAGGGCTACATCTATCTCGAACTCAAGGACATGAAGAAGGGCGCGCGTAAGAACGACCAGATGGAGGGCATCGTCAAGGACATGAGCCGCGAGGACATGCTGGCGCTCGCCGCTTATTTCGCCGCCAAGCCGTGGCCCACGCTGCCGCAGCCGCGCGCCGCCAAGGCCGACCTCGAACATTTCGATTCGATGGCGAATTCGGCGGGTTGCACGGGTTGCCATCAAGCAGGCTATATCGGCGCCGGCACGCAGCCGCGTCTGGCTGGGCAATCGAGCGCCTATCTGGAAAAGACCATGCTCGACTTCCGCTCCGGCGCACGCGCCAACAATTCCTGGATGACCGACCTTTTGAAGACCTATTCGCCCGAAGACGTCGCGCAGATGGCGCGCGTTCTGGGGGGCATGTGACCCGACGCTTGATTGATGGGACCGCCATCGGGTGGGGCGCCGCCGCCGACGGCCCCCTCCCCCCTCGCGGGGGAGAGTTGGGGTGGGGGGGCCGCCACGCCCGTGTTTTGCCAGGGGAAACCCACTCCCCAACTCTCCCCCAGGAGGGCGAGGGCGACCGCGCGGCTTGTCGTCTCGTTTGGCGCTCAATCCCCTCGCGGCTTTGGTTGATCGCGACGCTGAGCCTGGCCGCGACGCCCGCCTTCGCCGTCCCGCCCGCCTGTGTCGAGTTCGACGCGCACCTCGCCGAAACGCTGACGCATGCGCCCATCTCGCTGGAACTCAACAATCTCCTGTTCGACGCCTCGCGCAAGGGTTGCCTGGAGGCGCTGCCAAAATTGTTTGAGGCGGGGGCGTCGCGGCTGGCGCGCAATCGCGAAGGCGATACGGCGCTGGGGCTGGCGGCGCGCGCCGGGCGCGACGAGATCGTCGCCGCTCTGCTCGACGGCGCTCCGGAGGCGGAGCGCCGCCAGCTCGACCTGCCCGACGCGCGCGGCGCAACGCCGCTGATGCTGGCGCTGCACGCCGGGCGAAGCGCGGTCGCGCAGCATTTGCTCGACGCCGGCGCCGCCGTCGAGATCGCCGACAATCAGGGCGAGACGGCGCTCAGCGAAGCCGCCTATGCGGGGGATGTGGCGTTGGGCGCGGCGCTGCTGGCCAGGGGCGCCAAGCCCGCCACGCAGGACCATTATGGCAAGACGCCGATCTGCTACGCCGCCGCGCGCGGCGCGGCAGGGCTGGTCGCCGCGCTGCTGGAAGCGGGCGTTGACGTCAACGCCCGCTATGGCGGCGAGTTAACGGCGCTGATGTGGGCGGCGGGCCATCCCGACCTGACGGCGACCGAGCGGGCGGTCGCGACGGCGAAATTGCTGATCGCTCACGGCGCGAACGTGGATTTGGTTGACGACCGGGGCCGCAGCGCGCTGATGATCGCGGCGGGCCTCAACCGGTTCGAGACGGCGCAAGCGCTGCTGGAGGCGGGCGCCGCGAAGGGATTGCGCGACAAGAACGGCGCCAGCGCCGCCGATCTCGCCGCGACGCCGGAAATGCGGGCGTTGGTTGAGGGGTTAGGGACTAGGCAGTAGGCGATCACCTATTGCCTACTCCCTACTCCCTTTCCTCAATTGTCCATCTCCGGCCGATCCTCCTCACCGTCGAGGTCCCCCAGCCCGTATCGGCGCAACTTGGCGTAGAACCCCTGCCGGCTGAGGCCCAGCATTTCCGCCGCCGAGGCGCGGTTGTCCTTGGTCAATTCCAGCGCCGCCTCGATGCACAACCGCTCGATCAAATCCGTTGTTTCGCGCACGAGGTTCTTCAGCGGCACGCGGCCCACCAGATCGGCGAATTGCTCGACCGTGCGCGGCAATTCGCGCCCGCCCAATCGGTCGAGCCCCGCCCCCTCTCCCATGCGGCGGATCGTAAAGCCGTACACCGTCTGCGCCCCGTCGAGCGCCGAGGCCGCCGCGATCTCGACATCCTCGCTGGTTCCGAACTCGCCGCGCGACAGCGTCGAGAACCGCCTGACAACGCCATGGGTCTTGAGATTGGCGTAGAGAACGTCGAGATCGACGCCCTGCCGGCCGATCCAGCGATCGAGCGGTTCTCCGCGCGTCTGCGCTTCGCTGGCGATCTGCACGAGATCGACGAAGGCGGCGTTGGCGGAGATGACGCGGCGCTCGGGGTCGGTGACGACGAAAGCTTCCGGCATCGCTTCCAGCACCGCAAGCCTGCGCCCGTCCTCGGGCCGAGCGCCGCGCGCCGCGCCGCCCAGCCGCGATACCAATACGATCACCAGCGTCGCCGAATCCTGCCGGAACATCGAGCCCGACAACAGCACCGCCGCGCCGTCGCGCGCCAATTCCACATGCACATTGTCGATGCGCGGCGCGACCCGCGCCGCCGCCAGAAACGATTGCGCCGCTGACCGGCTCGACGGCGAAAACAGATCCTCGAACGCCCCTGCGCCCGCGCGCTTGGTCTCCAACCCAAACAGCGCCGCAGCGGCCGGATTGGCTTCCATCACCCGATGCGTGCCGGCGTCGACGATCAGCGACGGCTCGCCCGTCATCTGGAACAGCAGGCGATAGCGTTTCTCGGCGTCGCGGATGCGCGCATATTCGCGCTCCATCGCCTGGGTCTGCTCCATCAACCGGGCCTGCGAGGCGGCAAGCGCCCGCAGATCGCGCCCGACCGCCAGCACGTTGCGGCCCTCCAGACGGATCGTGGCGTAGCGCACCGGCACGTCCGGCCCTTCGCCGACGGGATGATTGACCTGCCGCCAGCGGGTGATCCGACCCGGCGCCGCATCGCGTATCAGATCGTCGACCTTGGGACGGCTCTCAATCGTGACGATGTCGGAGAAACGACGGCCGACCCAGTCGCGATAGGCGATCTTGGCGAGGCTCGTGTCGGAAAACGCGACGTCCAGCACCTCGCCGCTGGCGCTGAGGACCAGAGCGACGTCGGCGGCGCCGGCGACGAGGGCGCCCGCGCTTGTCGGATCGAGCGCCCGGAAAAACGCCTCCGGCGTCGCAAAACGCATCCGCGGCGCGGATTCGCTGAGTGTTTCGGTCATGGCGGGCTCATCCGTTGACCTTGTTCATGAACAATCGAATCCGTTTTGCCGGGTTTACACAGGGCGCGGCTGTAGCAAAACTCGGGAAATTCGCCTAGGTGAATCGGGATCGGACGCGACAAAGTCGGCTTCCCAATTTTCAGCCTGTGCGGTCTTGCCCTCGAACAACGCGCCGCCGAGCAAAACGGGCGGCGGGCGCAAGCCCGCCAGCGCTTTTATTTCTGCAAGGAATTTCGCGAGGTTGGCCGCCGCGCGTTCGCAACCGCACGACACGCTGATCGCGTCGAACGGCTCTAGCCGCAGCCGCGTCAGATCGCCGTCGGCGCGCAGCACCCGCCATCCCTCGCGCCGGAACAAATCGGCGGCCATGTCGGCCCCGAACCGATGCGTCTCGCCGGGCGGGGTCAGCATCAGCATCGCCGGCGCCCGCGCGCCCCCCGCGTCCGGCGCCGCCAGGCCCGCCAAAATCCGTTGCAACCGCGCGACGCCCTCGGCGACCGCGAAGAAATCGCATTCGTCGTCGCGCCACCAGTCCCCAAGGCGACGCGCAGCGGGCGCAATAACCTCGCACAACAAACGTCGCTCATCGTCGCAGATGTCGGCGATCCGGTCGAAAGAGGCGCGAGCGTGCGCCTCGTTCGTCCCCAGCAGCGCCCGCGCGAACATTTCGACGGGCAGGCCCCGCCCAACCGAGGGCGCGTGCGAACGCATCAGGCGCGGCAAAATCTGCTCGCGCACGAGGTTCTCCAAACGCACGGGACGCTGAGGTTTTCGGTCGCCTGACGACCGGGGGGCCGCCGCCATTTGGGGCTCGCCGCGCAGTTCCAGCATCCCTCGCCCTCCATGCCTGGCCGCGACCGACGACGCCGCGTCTCTCCCCTTCGCTCCGACTATGGTGTATTTTAATTTGGACGTCAATTTAGGTTGACAGTCCCTTTCGCGCCGACCTATCCTCTGCGCAGGTCGGGCCACCCGGCGCGGCGACCAGAACCGAAGAAGGCGAGGGATGAACGGGGATCGGGCGAAAGGGCCGACAGCACGGCCGCTCTACACCCAAGCCCAGCGCCGTCGGCGAGACGCCTCCCGTTGGACCCTCGTGCAGGGCGTTCTGGCCCCCATTCAATTTGTCGTGTTCCTCGTCAGCGCCGCGCTTGTCGTGCGCTTTTTGGCGACCGGCGAAGGCGAAGGCGCCGCGAGCGTTTCGGTCGTAGTCAAGACACTGACGCTCTACACGATCATGATCACCGGCGCGGTCTGGGAGAAGGATGTTTTCGGCCGCTATCTGTTCGCCGACGCGTTCTACTGGGAGGACGTGTTCAGCATGCTCGTGCTGGCGCTGCACACGGCCTATCTCGGCGCCCTGTTCACGGGCGCGCTGGCGCCCCGCCCACTGGCTTTGCTCGCGCTTGGCGCCTACGCGACTTATGTCGTCAACGCCTCGCAATTTGTCCTGAAACTGCGCGCCGCCCGCCTTCAGGCGCCCACGAAGTCCTCTGCTCTCCAGTGGGAGCCGTCGCGATGAACGCGCCGTTCTCGGCCTCCTGCGCTCCCATCGCCCACGAGCGCGGCCAGCGCGAAGTGTTTTGCGGCCTCACCAGCATCGTCTGGATGCACCGCAAGATTCGCGACGCGTTTTTTCTGGTGGTGGGCTCGCGCACCTGCGCGCATCTGATCCAGTCAGCAGCGGGCGTGATGATTTTCGCCGAACCGCGTTTCGCCACCGCTATCCTCGAAGAGCGCGATCTGGCGGGCGTCGTCGATCTCGACGACGAACTCGACCGGGTCGTGGCGCAACTTCTGGCGCGACGGCCTGATATCAAGATGCTGTTCCTCGTGGCCTCCTGCCCGTCGGAAGTCATCAAGCTCGATCTCAAGCGCGCCGCGCAGCGCCAGTCCCGGCTGCATTCGCCGCGAACGCGCATTCTCAGCTATACCGGCAGCGGCGTCGAGACGACGTTCACGCAAGGCGAAGACGCCTGCTTGTGCGCGCTCATCGAAGACGCGCCGGTCGAGCCCGCCGACACGCGACCGCATTTGGTCGTGGTGGGGGCGCTCGCCGAGGTCGTCGAGGACCAGTTTGCGCGACTGTTCCAGGACATGGGGATTGGCCTTACGCGTTTCCTTCCGATGCGTACGGCCGCCGAGATTCCCCCTCTCGGACCCCAGACCCTGTTCCTATTGGCGCAACCTTTCCTCGGCGACACTTCTCGCGCCCTGCAATCTCGCGGCGCCCGTCGCATCCCCGCGCCCTTCCCGCTCGGCCAAGAAGGTACGACCGCCTGGTTGCGCGCGGCGGCTGACGCCTTCGGCGTTCCGAAAGCGCGCTTCGAGGAAGCCGTCGCCCCCGCCCGCGCGCGCGCCCACGCCGCTCTGAACCGCCATCGCGCGCGGTTGGAGACCAAACGCATCTTCTTCTTCCCCGACAGCCAGCTCGAAGTGCCGCTTGCGCGCTTTCTGTCGCGCGAAATGGGCATGGCGCTGACGGAGGTCGGTTCCCCCTACATGCACCGCGAGCTTCTCGCCGAAGAGCTGGCGATGTTGCCGCCGGGCGTGCGTCTGGTTGAAGGCCAGGACGTCGACGCGCAGCTCGACCGCTGCCGCGCCGAGAAGCCGGACCTCACCGTCTGCGGTCTCGGCCTCGCCAATCCGCTGGAGGCGGAGGGGCTGGCGACCAAATGGTCGATCGAACTCTTGTTCTCCCCCATCCAGGGCTACGAGCAGGCCGGCGACCTCGCCGAATTGTTCGCACGCCCCCTTGAGCGCCATGCGCGACTGGAGGCGTCATGCAACTGACGCTGTGGACCTACGAAGGCCCGCCGCATGTCGGCGCCATCCGCGTCGCCACCGCGATGCGCGAATTGCATTACGTGCTGCACGCGCCGCAGGGCGACACCTACGCTGATCTCTTGTTCACGATGATCGAGCGCCGCGACGCGCGCCCGCCCGTCACCTACACGACCTTTCAAGCGCAGGATCTGGGCGGCGACACGGCGGAATTATTCAAGGACGCCGCGCGCTCGGCCTATGAGCGTTTCAAGCCGCAAGCGATGATCGTCGGCGCCTCCTGCACCGCCGAATTGTTGCAGGACGACCCCGGCGGGCTCGCCAAGACTCTTGGGTTGCCGATACCCATCGTGCCGCTTGAACTGCCCGCCTATCAGAAGAAAGAGAATTTCGGCGCGGCGGAGACTTTCTATCAACTCGTGCGCGCCTTCGCCGGCCCGCGCGGCGAGAAGGGCGAGAAGCCCCGCTGCAATCTGCTCGGCGCGACGGCTCTCGGCTTCCGCCATCGCGACGACGTCGCGGAGATCACCGCGCTGCTCGGCAAGCTCGGCGTCGAGATCGTTGTGACCGCGCCGCTCGGCGCTACGCCCGTCGATCTGCAAAAGCTCGGCGAGGCCGATTTCAACGTCGTGCTCTATCCCGAGACGGCGCTCCCCGCCGCGCAATGGTTGCTCAAGCAGCGCGGCCAGCCGTTCACCAAGACCGCGCCGATTGGCGTCGGCGCCACGCGCGATTTTGTCCGCGAGGTCGCGGCGCTGGCGGGCGTCGATCCTGCGCCCGCGCTGGAGACGGCGCGCGCGACGTGGTGGTCGTCTTCGGTTGACTCGACTTATCTGACCGCCAAGCGCGTTTTCATCTTCGGCGACGCGACCCACGCGCTCGCCGCCGCGCGCATCGCCAAGCAGGAACTGGGCTTCGACGTTGTCGGCCTCGGAACCTACAGCCGCGAATTCGCCCGCGAGGTCCGGGCGGCGGCTGAGGCGCTGGGGATAGAGGCGCTCATCACTGACGATTATCTGGAGGTTGAAGCCGCCATTGCCGCCGCCCATCCCGACCTCGTGCTCGGCACGCAAATGGAGCGCCATATCGCCAAGCGGCTGGGTCTGCCCTGCGCGGTGATCTCGGCCCCCGTCCATGTGCAGGATTTCCCCGCCCGCTACTCGCCGCAGATGGGCTTCGAGGGCGCCAACGTCATCTTCGACACCTGGATTCATCCCCTGATGATGGGTCTGGAGGAGCATCTCATCGGCATGTTCCGCGAGGATCCGGAATTTCACGCCACGGCGGCCCCCTCGCATCTGGGCGCACAGGCGCCCATCGTGGTGCCGCAGCCCGAAAGCGCCAATCTCGTGTGGAGCGCCGACGCGGAAAAGGAACTCAAGAAAATTCCGTTCTTCGTGCGCGGCAAAGCGCGCGGAAACACGGAAAAATTCGCCCGCGAGCAAGGACTCGGCGTCATCACCGTTGGGACTTTATATGATGCTAAAGCCCATTTTGGCCGCTGACGGCCCCCGGGTCGTCATCGTTACGCTCGACAATCATATCGCGAGCGCGGTGGATCGCGCGCGCCGCACGCTGAGCGCCGATATCCCCGGCCTCGAACTGAGCTTCCACGCCGCCGCCGATTGGAACGACCCGCGCGCGCTGGAACGCTGCCTCGATTCCATCGGTCGCGCCGACATCATTGTCGCCACCATGCTGTTTCAGGAAGATCACGCGCAGGCGGTCGTCCCCGCGATCCTCGCCCGGCGCGAGGCTTGCGCGGCGGTGGCGGGCTGCATGTCGGCCCCCGACGTCGTCAAGTTGACGCGGTTGGGCTCGTTCAACCTCGACGGCACGAAGAAGGGCAAGTTCGATTTCCTCAAGAAACTGCGGGGTAAGCCTAAGGAGACCGGCGGCGCGGCGCAGCTGGCGATGCTCAAGCGCCTGCCCAAGATCCTGCGGTTCATTCCCGGCGCCGCGCAGGACGTGCGCGCCTATTTCCTGACCCTGCAATATTGGCTTGCCGGCTCCGACGAGAACATCGTCAATCTCGTGCGCTTCCTCGTCAACCGCTACGCTGACGGCGCGCATGCCCGGCTGCGCGGCAAACTGAAAGTCGCCGCGCCCGTCGAATATCCCGACGTCGGCGTCTATCATCCGCGCCTGCCCGGCCGCGTGTCAGATAACGCCGCCAAATTGCCGAAAGCGCCGAACGCCAAGGGGACTGTCGGCCTGTTGCTGATGCGCGCCTACATTCTGGCCGACAATTGCGCGCATTACGACGCTGTGATCGCGGCGATGGAGGCGCGCGGCCTCTCGGTGATCCCGATCTTCGCCGCCGGCCTCGACGCCCGCCCCGCCATCGACGCCTATTTGCGCGACGCGCGCGGCGCCAAGATCGACGCCTTTGTTTCCTTGATGGGCTTCAGCCTCGTGGGCGGCCCCGCCTACAACAATTCCGCCGCCGCCGCCGAAGCGCTGAGCGCGCTCGACGTGCCCTATCTCTCGGCGCAAGCCATCGAGTTCCAAACTCTGGAGCAATGGGAGGCGAGCGCCCACGGCCTCTCGCCCGTCGAGGCGACGCTGATGGTCGCCATCCCCGAACTCGACGGCGCAACCGCCCCCATCGTATTCGCCGGACGCGGCGCCTCCTCCGTTCCCGGCCGCGAGCGCGACATCCAGCCCAATCCGGAGCGCGTCGAGCGGTTGGCCGACCGCGTCGAGCGATTGGTGCGGCTGCGCCAACGCCCGCGCGCCGAGCGCAAGCTCGCCATCGTGCTGTTCAACTTCCCCCCCAATGGCGGCGCCACCGGCACGGCGGCGTTCCTTGGGGTCTACGCCTCGCTGCTCAACACGCTGCGCGGGCTGGCGCGCGAGGGCTATGACGTCGAATTGCCTTTGGACGAGAACGATCTGCGCCAGCGCATTTTGCAAGGCAACGCCGAGCAATTCGGCATGGGCGCGAACGTTTGCGCGCGCATCCCCGCCGACGATCATGTGCGCCGCGAGCGCTATTTGAGCCAGATCGAAGCGCAATGGGGTCCCGCGCCCGGCAAGCATCTCAGCGACGGCCGCTCCCTCGCGGTGCTGGGCGCGAAATTTGGCAATGTGCTGGTCGCCGTGCAGCCCGCCTTCGGCTACGAGGGCGATCCGATGCGGCTGTTGTTTGAACGTTCGTTCGCCCCGACGCACGCGTTCTCGGCGTTCTACCGCTATCTGCGCGAAGATTTCGCCGCCGACGCGATCCTGCATTTCGGCACGCATGGCGCGCTGGAGTTCATGCCCGGCAAACAGGTCGGCATGTCGGAAGCCTGCTGGCCGGAGCGGCTGATTGGCGCGACGCCCAACATCTATCTCTACGCCGCCAACAACCCGTCAGAGGGCGCGCTCGCCAAGCGCCGCTCCGCCGCGACGCTGGTGAGCTATCTGACGCCGAGCCTGTCGACGGCGGGCCTCTATCGCGGTCTGGTTGATCTGAAAGCGTCGCTGGAGCGCTATCGAGGTTGCGATCCGCAACTGGTGGAAGAGCGCGAGGGCTTGGCGACGCTGATCCAGGCGCAAGCGGCGGCTATTGACCTTGCCAAGGCGGAGCCCGCCTGGAGCGACCCCGACGCCGAGGCGCTACGTCTCAGCAGCGCGATCCTCGAACTCGAATATACGCTGATCCCCTTCGGGCTGCATGTGATCGGCGAGCCGCCGAGCCCGGCCGAACGCATCGAGACGCTGGTCGCCGTCGCCGAAGGCGCGCATGGGATTTCGGACGCGCGCGCCGGCGTGACAGCCTTGGTTCAAGGCGCGCGCTTCCAGCCTGCGCCCGAACAGGCCGCCGCGTGGGACGACCTCGCACGTTGCGCCAAGCTGATGGGCGAAGACCACGAATTGCCGGCGCTGATCCGCGCGCTCGACGGTCGCTTCGTGCCGCCGGTTGTGGGCGGCGACTTGATGCGCACGACCGCTATTCTGCCCACGGGCCGCAACATCCACGGCTTCGACCCCTATCGCATTCCCAGCGCCTTCTCCGTCGCCGACGGCGCGCGGCAGGTGGCGCGCGTGCTGGAGCGCTATCGCACCGATGGCAACGCCTTCCCGGAATCGGTGGCGCTGGTGCTGTGGGGCACCGACAATCTCAAGAGCGAAGGCGGTCCGGTCGGTCAGGCGCTCTCCTGGATCGGCGCTAAGCCGCGCTTCGACGCCTACGGTCGCTTGAGCGGCGCCGCGCTGATCCCGCTGGAGGAACTGGGCCGCCCGCGCATCGACATCGTGGTGACGCTGTCGGGCATTTTCCGCGATCTGCTGCCGCTGCAAACCAAGTTGCTCGCCGAAGCCTGCTGGCTCGCGGCCAACGCCGACGAGCCGGAAGATATGAATTTCGTGCGCAAGCATGCTCTCGCCTTGATGGTCAAAGAGGGCGCCGACATGGAGACGGCGGCGCTGCGCGTGTTCTCCAACGCCGAGGGCGCCTATGGCGCCAATGTCGGCTTGATGGTGGACGCCTCCACCTGGGAGAACGAGGACGAACTCGGCGACAGCTACGCGCGCCGCAAGAGCTTCGCCTACGACCGCAAGGGCGATTGCGCCGCGCAGCCGCAGGCCCTGCAATCCGCGCTGGCGCATGTCGATTTCGCCTATCAGAACCTCGACAGCATCGAGCTGGGGGTCACGACCATCGAACATTATTTCGACAGCCTCGGCGCCATCGGCCGTGCGGTCGGCAAGGCGAAGGGGCAGGCCAAACCCGCGCCGATCTATATCTCCGACCAGACGCGCGGCGAGGGCAAGGTGCGCTCGCTGACCGAGCAAGTCGCGCTGGAGACGCGCACGCGCACGCTCAACCCGAAATGGTACGAGAGCCTGCTCGCCTGCGGCTACGAGGGCGTTCGCCAGATCGAGGCCAGCGTCACCAACACGATGGGCTGGTCGGCGACCACCAATCAGGTCGACCCCTGGGTCTACGAGCAGATCAGCAAGACTTTCGTACTCGACCCCGCGATGCGCAAGCGCCTCGCCGACTTGAACCCGGCAGCGTCAGCCAAACTCGCCAATCGCGTGCTGGAAGCCCACGAGCGCGGCTATTGGCGCCCGGACGCAGACACCCTCGCCGCGTTGCGCAACGCAGGCGACGAACTCGAAGATCGCCTCGAAGGCGTGGAGATTGCAGCATGAACATTCCGCTGAGAATCAATCGCCCCGAAGGCTCGATGCAAGTCGAGCTTGACCCCAATGTCAGCATCGGCTCGGCCAAGGTGTTCGCCGTTTACGGCAAGGGCGGCATCGGCAAGTCGACGACCTCGTCGAACCTGTCGGTCGCCTTCTCCAAGCTCGGCCATCGCGTGTTGCAAATCGGCTGCGACCCCAAACACGATTCGACCTTCACGCTCACCAAGCGCCTTGCGCCCACAGTGATCGACGCGCTGGAGCAGGTGAAATTCCACGTCGAGGAGCTTCGCGTCGAAGATTATATGGTTGAAGGCTACAATGGCGTGATGTGCGTCGAGGCGGGCGGGCCGCCGGCGGGCACCGGCTGCGGCGGCTTCGTCGTCGGCCAGACGGTGAAGCTCCTCAAGGAGCACCGCCTGCTGGAAGAGACCGACGTCGTCATCTTCGACGTGCTCGGCGACGTCGTGTGCGGCGGCTTCGCTTCGCCGCTGCAGCACGCGCAGCGCGCGCTGGTCGTGGCCGCCAATGATTTCGACTCGATCTTCGCCATGAACCGGATCATTTCGGCCATCGGCGCGAAGGCGAAGAACTACGAAGTGCGTCTGGGCGGCGTCATCGCCAACCGCAGCGCCGCGACCGACGAAATCGACCGTTACGGCGCGGCGGTCGGCCTCAAGCGCATCGCGCATTTCCCTGACCTCGACGCCATACGCCGCAGCCGTCTGAAGAAAATGACCCTGTTCGAAATGCCGGAGACGCCCGAGATCATCTCCGTGCAGAATGAATATCTGCGCCTCGCCGATCAACTCTATAACGGCTTCGAGGCGATCGAGGCGACGCCGATGAAGGATCGCGACCTCTTCGAATTCCTGGGGTTCGATTGATGACGAGCGCCACCTACACGACCCGCCGCGCGGAACTCGAAACCTATTTCGACCGCACCGCCGCCGACGCCTGGAAGCGCCTGACGTCAGACGCTCCGGTGGGCAGCGTGCGGGCGACGGTTCGCGCGGGCCGCAAGGAGATGCGCGACACGCTGGTCTCGTGGTTGCCTGACGACCTGCGCGACGCGCGCGTATTGGACGCGGGCTGCGGCACGGGCACGCTGGCGATGGAATTGGTGGCGCGTGGCGCCGACGTGCTCGCCATCGACATTTCGCCGTCGCTCATCAGCAACGCGCAAGAGCGGTTGCCGCGCGACGCGGGGCCGGGCCGCGTGCGCTTCGCCGTCGGCGACATGCTGGACCCCGCGCATGGCCGCTTCGACTATGTCGTTGCGATGGACAGCCTCATCCACTACGACGGCGCCGACATCGCCCGGACGCTGGGCGCGCTGGCGCAGCGAACCAACCAGAGCGTCGTCTTCACCGTCGCCCCGCGCACCTGGCCGCTAATGATGATGTGGAGCGTTGGAAAACTGTTCCCGCGCGGCGACCGCTCGCCGGCAATAGCGCCCATCTCACAACCCGCGCTGGAGCGGGCTCTTGACAAGCACGCGCCGGGCCTTGCCCTTGCGCGCGCGCACAGAGTTTCGCGCGGCTTCTATATCTCGCAGGCGTTGGAGGCGAGACGATCATGAACCGCGCCAGCGCCCTCGCCATCCAGCAATTCATGAAGATCGGTCCGCGCGTGCTGCCCTTCGCCGACGCGGCGACTCCCGAATTGCCGATGGGGCGCTTGCTGCGGCTTTGCCTGTTTCAGACGACGGTGGGCATGGCGGCGGTGCTGTTGATCGGCACGCTCAACCGCGTGATGATCGTCGAACTGGGCGTGCCCTCGTGGATCGTCGCGCTGATGCTGGCGCTGCCGCTTGTATTCGCGCCTTTGCGCACCTTCATCGGCTTCCGCTCCGACCACCACCGCTCCGTGCTGGGCTGGCGGCGCGTGCCCTATATCTGGTTCGGCACGCTGCTTCAGTTCGGCGGCCTCGCCATCATGCCGTTCGCGTTGTTGCTGCTCAGCGGCGACACCACCGGCCCGATGTGGATCGGCGAGGCCGCCGCCGCGCTGGCGTTCTTGCTGGTCGGCGCCGGGTTGCACACTGTGCAGACGGTCGGCCTCGCGCTCGCCACGGATCTGGCGCCCGAGCGCGCCCGCCCTCGCGTCGTCGCGTTGCTCTGCTCGGCGTTGCTCGCCGGCATGGGCCTGAGCGCGTTGATCTTCGGCCTGCTGCTCTCCCACTTCTCAGAAGTCCGCCTCATCCAGGTCGTTCAGGGTTCGGCGGTCGTCACCATGCTGCTCAACGTCGCCGCGCTGTGGAAGCAGGAACCGCGCGGCCTGCCCGCCCGCGGCCCGCGCGCGACGTTCACCGACGCCTGGGCCGCCTATGCGCGCACGCATCGCATGCGCCGGCGCCTGATCGCCACCGCGCTCGGCACGGCCGGCTTCAGTATGCAGGATGTCTTGCTTGAGCCCTATGGCGGGCGGGTGCTGCATCTGCCGGTCGGCGCGACCACGGCGCTCACAGCCGCGCTCGCCTTCGGCGGCGCCAGCGGCCTCGCGCTTGCCGCGCGCCGTCTTGCGGGCGGCGACGATCCCCACCGCGTCGCCGGCTTCGGCGCGCTCGCGGGCGTGCTGGCCTTTGCCTGCGTGGTGTTCGCAGCGCCCGCCGAGTCGCCGCTGATGTTCGGCGCCGGCGTGTTGTTGATCGGGTTCGGCGGCGGGTTGTTTGCTCATGGGACGCTGACCGCCTCGATGGACGCCGCCGATCCGCAGACGCGCGGCCTCGCGCTGGGCGCCTGGGGCGCGGCTCAGGCGGCCGCCGCCGGCCTCGCCATCGCCGCCTCCGGCTTCATCAACGACATCGGCGGCGCGCACGCCAACGCCGGTTCGCTCGGTGAAGCCCTGCAAGGGCCCGCCACCGGCTTCGCCCTCGTCTACGCCACGGAGATCGCGCTTCTCGTCGTCACGCTCGCGGCCATCGGCCCGCTCGTGCGCACGCGCCGCTTTGTGGCCCAAGTCTCCGCTTTTCCCTCTGGAGGATCCCGATAATGCGCGGCGCCCTCACCGATTACATCGATGTCGCCCAGATCACGCTCTATGCGTTCTGGTTCTTCTTCGCCGGTCTCATATGGTACTTGCGCGGCGAGGACCGTCGCGAAGGCTATCCGCTGGAATCAGAAGGCGTGCCGCAATTCAACGACCAGCGCGGCTGGTTGTATATTCCGCCGCCCAAGAGCTTCCAATTGCGCACCGGCGAGACGATCAAGGCTCCGGCCTTCGCCAAAGATCCGCGCCCGTTCAACGCCGACAAGGCCGAACCCTGGCCCGGCGCACCGTTCCAACCCAAGGGCGACCCGCTGCTCGCCGGCATGGGTCCCGGCTCCTGGGTCAGCCGCCCCGAGCAAACTTACAAGACCTTGACCGGCGAAGACCTCGTCGTACCGCTGCGCATCGCCACGCATTTCCGGCTTTCGCCGGATGGCGGCGATCCGATCGGGCTGCCCGTCATCAGCGGCGACAAAATGGTCGCCGGCACAATCAAGGACGTCTGGGTCGACCGCGCCGAGAGCATGGTGCGCTATTATGAGGTCGCGATCTCCGACGGTCAGGGTTCGATGCTGGTGCCGATCTATTTCGCCGACGTCCAGTTCGGACGTCGCCGCGTCGTCGTCAAGGCGCTACAAAAGAGTCAATTCGCGCTGGCGCCGCGCACGGCCAGCCCCGACCGCATCACGCTTCAGGAAGAGGACAAGGTCGCCGCCTTCCTCGGCGGCGGCACGCTTTATTCCACGCCCGAACGCGCGGAGCCGCTGGTATGAAAATCGTCAATCTCGAAATCCAGCTCCCCAACGATCTGCCGCCAGGCGAGCATGTGTTGTGGTTTGGACAGCCGAGCCTGGTCGGGCTTTGGCGGCGGGCCTATCGCGGCGATTTCGTCGCGCTCTATTTCGCGGTTCTCGCGATCTGGGCCGCCGTGGACGGCACGCCCAATAGCCTGCTGGCCGCCTTCATCACCGGCGGCGCGTCGCTCGGGTTGCTCGGGCTGCTGGCGTTGGTGAGTTCGCGCACGACCATGTATATGATCACCAACCGGCGCGTCGTCATCAAGGTCGGCGCCGCGCTGACGGTGTTTCACAACCTGCCGTTCACCCAACTCCCCTCTGCGGCGCTGTGCGTTTACGGCGATGGCGCCGGCGACATCGCGATGAAGACTGTTTCCGGCCAGAGACTCTCCTATTGGTCGCTATGGCCCTGCGCGCGGCCGCTGCGCTTTCGCGAGCCCGAACCCACGCTGCGCGCGGTCGTCGGCGCGCGCGACGTCGCGCGCATTCTGTCGCGCGCGATGATTGAAGCCAACGGCGGCCAGGCGATGGCGCCCGCTCTCGAGCGCGGCAAGGCGGCCGCGCTGACCACGCCCGCCACGATCTGAGGCCGCCATGTCCCTCGCCCCCGCTCGTATCAAAAACGCCAACCTCATCCCGCCGCAGATCGTGTTCGCGGCGGCGGCGCTGATGGTCTTCGCCATCCTCATCGCGGGTCTGGGCCGCCTGACCGGCTTTGGCCGCGTCGAACTGCCCGCCAGCGCGCCGTTCTGGACGCTGCAACTACGCTTCGAGGATCGCGCCGACGGCGCCGTGCTGGTGCGCGACGCCGAGCGCGGCGACGTGTTCGAGGTGATTGCGCCGGGCTCAGGCAATTTCGTGCGCGCGACGCTGCGCACCTTTGCGCAAGCGCGCAAACGCAGCGATCTGGACGCGCAGGTTCCCTTCAGGCTCGTGCGCTACAGCGACGGTTCGTTGTCGCTTGAAGACCCCGCCACGGGCCGCGTCGTGCAACTCGACGCCTTTGGCGTCGACAATGCCGGTTCTTTCGTTAAACTCTTCCAACAAAGGGAGGCGACCCGATGAGCCTGTTTGATTTGTTCAGGCGACAGCGCTTCGAATTCCCCTGCACCGTCGAGATCGAGCATACGCAAAAAAGCCTGCATGCGCATGTCGAGATCGATGCCGATTTCCTCGTCGAGCCCGGCGACGAAGTGCTGGTGAGGGATGCGCCGACCGAAGTTCCCTACGGCCAACGCATCCTCGTGCGCCGCACCGCCATCGTGACCCGCGCGGGCGCGCTGGAACGGGCGTGGACCCGGCTTTCCGGTATGTTTGAACTTACCGAACTCTACGACGTCAGCTTCACCGAAAGGAGGCGCCTGTGAACGCTCCGTTCATGAAACCCGAACCGTTCAACGCGACCGAAGTCGCGCGGGAAGACACGCTGCTCGCGCCGAGATTCTACACCACCGATTTCGCCGAGATCGACCGCATGGACGTCAGCTCCGTTCGCGGGGAATGGGACAAGCTGATGGCCGAGATGAAGGCCGATCCCAACAAGACCCATTTCAAGCGCAACGAGGAATTCGACGCCGATTTCTCGAATCTCCCCCCCGATCTCGACAAGGAGTTCCGCGACTTCCTCATCAGTTCGATCACCGCCGAATTCTCCGGCTGCGTGCTCTACGCTGAGATGAAGAAGCGCGCCAAGAACCAGGACATGAAGGACCTGTTCTCCTACATGAGCCGCGACGAGGCCCGCCACGCCGGCTTCATCAACGACATCCTCAAGGACTTCAACATCGGCGTCGATCTTGGATTCCTCACCAGAGCGAAAAAATACACGTTCTTCCGGCCGAAGTTCATTTTCTACGCCACCTATCTGTCGGAGAAGATCGGCTACGCCCGCTACATCACGATCTTCCGCCAGTTGGAGAAACACCCGGAGCTGCGCTTCCATCCGATCTTCAAATGGTTCGAGAAATGGTGCAACGACGAGTTCCGCCACGGCGAGGCGTTCGCGCTGCTGATGCGCTCCAACCCGAAGTTGCTGACCGGGATCAACCGTTACTGGATCAAGTTCTTCGTGCTCGCGGTTTACGCGACCATGTATGTGCGCGACCATTGCCGCCCCGCCTTCCACAAGGCCATCGGCATGACGCCGGAGGCTTACGACATGGTGGTGTTTCGCACCTGCTCGGAAATCTCCAAACAGACCTTCCCGCTGACGCTCAACATCGACGACCCCCGCTTTCTGCAGGGCCTTCAGAGAATGTTTCGCATCGCGCAGGCGCATGAGGCGGCCAAGGCGACGCCGGGCCTGATGGGACGGATCAAACGCGTGAGCTGCGCGGTGCAAGCGGGGGTGACCTTCCTGCGGCTTTACGCGCTGCCTGCGACAGACAACCCGCTGCCGCGCGACATCCGCCTCGCGCCGGTCTGGTAGGACGATGACCGTGTATGGACTCCCCATTCTCGCTGCGCTCGCCCTCTGGTGGGCGAGCACGGGCGCGATTTTGTTCCTGCACGGTCTGCCGACCCACACCTACCGCCACACCATCGCCGGCGCGACCCTACTCGCCATTCTGGCGCTGTGGGGCCTCGCCGCGACCGCCAATGATGCGTCGCCATCGGCGGCCTATGCGGGCTTCTCCTATGGGATCATCCTGTGGGGCTGGCAGATCGTCACGTTCTACACCGGCGCGATCACCGGCCCGCGCAAGGACCCCTGCCCGCCGGGTTTGACGGGCCTCGCGCGTTTCGTCGAGGCGGTGCGCACCGGGCTTTATCACGAGCTGGCTTGCCTGATCGGCGCCGTTTTGGTGCTGGCGCTGACGACCGGCAAGGCCAATCAGGTCGGCGCCTGGACCTACGTTACGCTGTGGTGGATGCACGAGAGCGCCAAGCTCAACCTGTTCTTCGGCGCCCCCAATCTGGGCGAGGAGCTGCTGCCGCGGCGGCTCGCTTATCTGACAAGCTTCATGGCGCGCCGGCCGATGAACCTGTTCTTTCCGTTCTCCGTCACGATTTCGACGCTGGTGACGATGCGTCTGGGAGAAATGGCGGCGGCGGCGCACGCGCCCTTCGACATCGTCAGTTATACCGTGCTGACGACCCTGAGCGCGCTGGCGGTGCTCGAACATTGGTTCCTCGTCGCGCCGATGAACGTCAACGCAATGTGGGGCCCGGCGGCGTGGCGCGATTCTTCCGATTTGATCGTCGCGCTCGATTTGGAGTTGGCTCGGCTCGGGGACTTTGGGTCGAGCGAGGCGGGATACGCGCCCTGGTCGGTGACGCTCCCCGAACTGTGCCATCCTGGCCGGTTGTCGCATGTTTTGGAGCTGGTGGCGGCGGGGGGCTTTGGCGAGATCGACACGCTGCGCGGCGCCATTCGCACGCCGGCGAACTGGGTCGCCTTCGAGATGCGCGACGCCCGCGCCCGCATGGCGCCGTTCGAGCCGCGCGGCCTGGCCGAACCGCTGATGGTGGCGCGCGGGCGGCGCTTTGATCGCAGCCGCTTACACGCCGCGCTACGCCGCTGCGCCGCATGACGTCAATTTCGTTGGGGAGAGGGCCGATGACCAAACATAATCAGGCTTATTTCGAAGACGCCGTCGCCCTTCTAAAGGCGGAGAAGCGCTATCGCGTGTTCGCCAATCTGGAGCGCGACGCGCGCCGCTTCCCCCTGGCGCTCTGGCGGCCCGAGGACGCCAACGAAGAGCCGCGCGAAGTGACGATCTGGTGCTCCAACGATTATCTGGGCATGGGCGGCCACGAGAAGACTCTGGATGCGGCGGCTCAAGCCGTCGCGCGGCACGGGACCGGGGCCGGCGGCACCCGCAACATTTCGGGCACGCACAACCCCATCGTCGAACTGGAGCGCGAACTCGCCGACCTCCACGGTAAGGAGGCGGCGCTGGTGTTCACCTCCGGCTGGATCTCCAATCTGGCCGGCATATCGGTGATCGGCTCGCTACTACCCGATTGCTTGATTCTCTCCGATGCGCTCAACCACAATTCCATGATTGAAGGCGTGCGGCGCTCCGGCTGCGAAAAGGCGATGTTCCGCCACAACGACGTCGCGCATTTGGAAGAATTGCTGAAAGCGCAGCCGTTCGAGCGGCCCAAGCTGATCGTGTTCGAGAGCCTCTATTCGATGGACGGCGACATCGCGCCGATCGACGAGATCGCCGATCTCGCCGAAAAATATGGCGCGATGACCTATATCGACGAAGTCCATGCGGTGGGCATGTATGGCGCGCGGGGCGGCGGTATTTGCGAGCGCGACGGCGTCAGCGCCCGAATCGATGTGATCGAGGGCACGCTCGCCAAGGGTTTCGGCGCGCTTGGCGGCTATATCGCGGGCGACGCGGCTGTGGTGGATTCGGTGCGCAGCTACGCGCCGCAATTCATCTTCACCACCACATTGCCGCCGATGGTGACGCAGGCCGCGCTCGCCGCCGTCAGGCATCTGAAGAGTTCGACCGAGGAGCGCAAACGTCATCAGGAGATGGCGTGGATGACCAAACATGCGCTAGGCGCTGCGGGACTTCCGGTGCTCGAAAACCCGTCCCATATCGTGCCGTTGATGGTCAACGACGCCGAGAAATGCAAGGCCGCCAGCGATTTGTTGATGCGCCGACACGCCATCTACATTCAGCCGATCAACTACCCCACCGTCGCGCGCGGCGAGGAGCGCCTGCGCATCACGCCGACGCCGCGCCATACCCGCGAGCATCTCGCCCATCTGGTTGAGGCGCTCGTCGACGTCTGGCGCACGCTCGATCTGCCATTCGTCGCCTCCAACGTCGTGGCGCTGCCTGTTCGCAAGGCCGAAGCGGCCTGCGTTTATCCCGAGATTCGCAAGGCGGCGGAATAAGCTCGAAGAAACAACCAAATTCGTCACTTGGTACGTAAAGATGAATTGACACCAATTAGCGTACCGATATAGTGACAGATGTTTTACGGCAGGCTCGCGCCGGGCGATCAACCCGGAGGCGGCGCGGCGGAAGACGAGGGGGAAGGCCCGAGTTTTCTCAAGCGCCGACGCTGAGGGTCCCGTCGTGAAGCGGCCACGAGAGAGAACGCGGGGGAGCGGGATCGACTCAGCGCCGGAAGCCAACCGGTGGGCATCGCCTGATCAATCAGGCGTGTTCGCCAAGCTCCGAAGGAGTTTAATATGACCGATGATCCCAACAGAGTGTGGCCGACGGGTCTGACGATCCAGGAGTCGGAAGAACTGCATAAGCATGTGATTGACGGCGCGCGGGTGTTTTTCGCCATCGCGTTGTTCGCCCACATTCTCGCCTACGCCTATTCGCCCTGGCTTCACTGAGGAGACCCCGCCATGAACCAAGGTAGAATTTGGTGCGTCGTCAGCCCCAACCACGGGCTGCCGTTGCTGATCGGCTCGGTGGCGATCACTTCGCTGATCGTCCACGCCTCCGTGATGACCCACACGTCGTGGATGTCCAACTATTGGCAGGGCGGCGGCAAGAAGACCGCCATGTCGACTGATGCGCCGGCGGTCGGCCAGGTCGGCGCCGCGGCGTTCTCCGTTAGCGTGTCGCCAATCGTCGGCGACGCCGGCAAAACCTCGTTCGTCGTCTCGGTGACGCCGGGCGGCGAGGCGCCTGCGGCCGTCACCGTCGGCGACGCCACCCCGGCCAAGGCGAATTAACGTCGCCTCGACCTTCGCCCGGCGCGGCCATAGCGGCGCCGGGCGGACAGATGTTGAGCCCCGTTTCGAGGTCCGCGCGGGCGCGTGAGGGATCCATGAAATTGCTCGGTTTATCGCGGGCCGCCGTCAACAGCTGGGTCAGCCTCGGCAGCCGCTTCCTGCCCTTCGCCGACGCCGCGACGCCGGACATGCCGTTGTCGAAGTTGCTGCGGCTGTCATTGTTTCAGGTCTCGGTCGGCATGGCGCTGGTGCTGTTGGTCGGCACGCTCAACCGCGTGATGATCGTGGAGCTTGGAGTTCCCGCCTCGCTGGTCGGCGCCATGGTGGCGCTGCCGTTGATTTTCGCTCCCTTCCGCGCACTCATCGGCTTTAATTCCGACAATCACCGCTCGGCGCTGGGCTGGCGGCGTGTCCCCTTCATGTATCGCGGCGCCATGGTTCAGTTCGGCGGACTGGCGCTGATGCCTTTCGCGTTGCTGGTGCTCGCGCATCAAGGCCAATCGGACCGTGCGCCGGCGTGGTTGGGTCTGGTAGGCGCGGCTGGCGCTTTTCTGCTGGTGGGCGCGGGCCTGCACACGATCCAGACTGTCGGCCTCGCGCTCGCCACCGATCGCTCTCAGCCCGAGACGCAACCCAAGGTCGTCGGCCTCATGTACGTGGCGATGCTCGCCGGCATGATGGCGAGCGCGTTGCTGTTTGGACGGTTTTTGGCCGATTTCAGCCCTGGCCGGCTGGTTCAGGTGATCCAGGCTTCCGCCGTCTTGACGATCGTGCTGAACGGCGTCGCGCTGTGGAAGCAGGAGCCGCGAGGCCGTCGCGCAGCCGCCCCCGCCTCGCGCCCCCGCAGCTTCGGCGAAACCTGGGCGGAGTTCTGCGCCGACGGGCGCACGATGCGCCGGCTGCTGGCCATTGGCCTGGGCACGATGGCCTTCAGCATGGAGGACGTGCTGCTGGAGCCCTATGGCGGGCAGGTGCTGGGCCTTGCGGTCGGCGACACGACGAAACTGACGGCGGCGCTGGCGATCGGCGGCCTCTGCGGCTTTGCGCTCGCCTCCGCCGTGTTGAGCCGGGGCGCGGACCCGTTCCGGCTCGCCGCGACCGGCGCGTTTCTCGGCGTCCCCGCCTTCGCGGCCGTTATCGCGTCGGGGCCGGCGAGTTCGGCGCTGTTGTTTGGAACCGGAACCGCGTTCATCGGTTTTAGCGCAGGATTGTTCGGCCATGGCACTTTGACCGCGACCATGCGTCATGCGCCCGCCAACCAATCGGGGCTGGCGCTGGGCGCCTGGGGCGCCGTGCAGGCGTCGATGGCGGGCGTCGCCATCGCGGGCGGCGGGGCGTTGCGCGATCTCGTGGCGCTATGGGCGCCCGCCGGGATCTATCGCGGCGCGCTGGCTTACGACGTGGTTTATCTTCTGGAAATTTTGTTGTTGATCATTACCCTGGGACTTATGACGCCGCTCGCTCGACGGGCGGCGGCCGCCGCTTGAAGGCGGGCCGCGAACAAAAGGAGAGGTGCAACATGGCGCAGATCATTCCGAGGTTGTTTTCAAGCTCCACCAACGCCGCCGCCGCCGTCAAGGACGTGCTGGACTATCGCTTCGGCGACAACGAAGTCTTCACCATCGAGGGCGGCGCCAAGGCGACGCTCGACGATTTGAAGGCGCAGATCGCCCAGGCGGGCGTCGCCAAGGCCGACGCTGCGGCCTATGCGGACAAGGTGAAGGGCGGCGCGTCGCTCATCGTGGTGCATGCCCCCTTCGGCTCAGCCATGAAGGCTACGGTTCTACTCGACCGGCATCAGCCTTTGCCCTCGCCGGTAGCGGCTGCGCCTGCCGGGAAGCCCCTCCGCTACGACAAGGCCACGCCGCTGTCGTCGATCTATCAATGGCCGACGCTGTCCTCCAACCCGGCGCCGTTTTCGTCGTTCTGGAACCTGCCGCTGCTTTCCGACTATTCCGCTTCACGCGCTGCGGGTCGCAGCGAATTGTCCGACAACGCGGCGCCGCTGTCGAACTGGTTCAAACTGAGCACGCTTTCCGACAGTCCCACGCCGCTATCGAACTGGTTCAAGATGCCGGTTCTGAAGGACGCGACGACGGGTCGCAACAATCTTATGGACGATCCGTCGCCGCTTTCGCGCTGGCTCGGTCTTCCCGTGATAAGCCGCCCGTCCAATCAGGGCCGCTGACGGCGCCGATCAGGTTTGTTCCCCAAAGCGGGCGCGCCTCGGCGCGCCCGCTTTGCTTTTCATGGCTTCGTCGCCGCCGTCGTCCGCCGCTTTCGCGTCCTCTCGGCCACGGGTTGGAGCTCTCACGTCCCGCACAAACGGCGCCGGTTCTGAGGCGATTTTCACCTCCTTCTGCGCCTCTCGCCTCGTCCTCTGGAGAAGCGGCGGGATGGTAGCGCCTTTATTGGCCCTAACCCTGCGGCCCGGCGACCCTGTCCGCGCCGAGATTTCCGCCCGTCCTGCCCGAGCGCCATTTTTCCTTTACGCTGACAAAGCAAAAGCGGCGCAACCCCGAGGGTCGCGCCGCCCTGTTTCAACCCCCGCCGCGTTCAGGGCGCGGCTACGCCGC
>Ga0209698_10001722_pt1 | contig 25220 bp, 22 predicted proteins | sample LitLauG_LLR_2012_FD_187203 | JGI IMG/M metagenome (GOLD analysis project Ga0209698, IMG submission 187203) | Freshwater sediment microbial communities from Pennsylvania, USA - Little Laurel Run_MetaG_LLR_2012 (SPAdes) (version 2) | ecosystem: Environmental > Aquatic > Freshwater > Creek >... | reverse complement strand
ATGCCCTGCTGGGACAATTCGTGCAGCGCCTGGTAGGTCAAGGTGCCCGAACGAGAGACGATGCCCACCGGTCCGCCCGGCAGGGCGATGTCACCCGAGGTGATGCCGATGTTGCACTTTCCGGGACTGATGATGCCCGGGCAGTTCGGTCCGAGCAGTCGGACGCCGGGGTACTCCTCCACCAACCGGTTGTAGGTGACGGCCTCGTCGTGCGCCGGGATGCCCTCGGTGATGCAGACGATGAAGGTGATGCCCCCCTCGGCGGCCTCGAGGATCGCGGCCGACGCGAACTTCGGCGGCACCACGACGAACGACGCGGTGGCGCCGGTGGCGGCGACCGCTTCCTTGACCGAGTTGAAGACGGGAATCCCCTCGACGTCGGTCCCGCCCTTGCCCGGCGTCACGCCCCCGACGACCTTCGTGCCGTAGTCGCGATTGCGCAGACCGTGGAACTTGCCCTGGCCACCCGTGAGGCCCTGGACGATGACCTTCGTGTTTTCGTCAACAAAAATGCTCATGGCGCTCCTTAGGCGTTCGCGAGGGACACGGCGCGACGAGCGGCGTCCAACATGGTGGGTTCGGTGATGAGTCGGTCGCTCAAGTGCGGGGCGAGGATCGCGCGACCCTCGACGGCGTTGGTGCCGTCGAGCCGTAAGACGATGGGCGACGCGATGGTGACCCGTGACAGCGCCTCGAGGACGCCCTTGGCCACCTCGTCGACGCGGGTGATGCCGCCGAAGATGTTGACGAAGATCGCCGTCACCTTCGGATCGGCGTTGATGACCTCGAGGGCCGCGGCCATGACGTCGGCGTTCGCGCCCCCGCCGATGTCGAGGAAGTTCGCGGCCGATCCGCCCACCTGATTCACGACGTCGAGGGTCGACATGGCCAGTCCGGCCCCGTTGGCGATAATGCCCACCGTGCCGTCGAGGCCGATGTAGTTGAGTCCGCGCTCCTTGGCCATCTTCTCGCGCGGGTCCTCGGTCTCGGTCGCGCGGTACTCCTCCCACTCGGGGTGGCGGAACGACGCGTTCTCGTCCAGGGTCACCTTGGCGTCGAGGGCGTGCACTTTGTTGTCCGGGGTCAAGATGAGCGGATTGATCTCGGCCAGGTCGCAGTCACCGGTGGTGTAGCAGTCGTAGAGCTTCACCAGGAGCTCGGCGGCCTGTTCGCGCGCCACCTCGTCGAGCTCGGCCTCGCGCACCCAGCGCCGCGCGGTCTCGAGGTCGAGGCCGCGGACCGGGTCGATGGACAAGAAGGCGATGGCGTCGGGGTTCTCCTCGGCCACGACCTCGATCTCGACACCCCCCTGGGCGCTCAACATCCCCAGGTGCGTCTTGTTGGGACGGTCCAGGGTGAAGGAGGCGTAGTACTCCTTGGCGATGTCGCTGGAGCGCTCGATCCACAGTCGTCGCACGACGTGGCCCTTGATGTCGAGTCCCAGGATGTTCCCCGCGTGCAGTCGTACTTCGTCGGCGTAGTTCGCCAGCTTCACGCCACCCGCCTTGCCACGCCCGCCGACCTTGACCTGCGCCTTCACGACGACCGGGTACCCGACGCGCTCGGCGACGGCAACGGCCTCGTCGACGGTGTCGGCGACGTCGCCGGGCGACACCGCGATACCGAATCGCGAGAAGTACTGCTTGCCCTGATACTCGAAGAGATCCATGCGTTTCTACTTTCTGGTGGGACGAGGGGACGACAACAACGGGTTACGAGGAGGACGCGACGGCGTCGAGCGTGGCTTCCAGCCAGGAATCGATCTCGTGCAGCGACGCGCCCGGGGTGAACACCCGCGCCACCCCCATCGCCTCGAGGACGGCGACGTCGGCGTCGGGCACGATACCGCCCACCACCACGACGACGTCCTCACGGCCCTGGGCGCGGAGCAAATCGATCACGCGCGGCACGAGGACCAGGTGCGCACCCGAGAGTAGCGACAGGCCCACCGCGTCGGCGTCCTCCTGCACGACGGCGTCGACGATCTGTTCGGGGGTCTGGTGAAGTCCGGTGTAGACGACCTCGAATCCGGCGTCACGCAACGTGCGGGCAATGACTTTGGCACCCCGGTCGTGACCATCGAGACCGGGCTTGGCGACCACAACGCGGTAGGTACGCTTCACGACTTTTTATCTTACGTGAGGTGGACACCCCCGTCGTTCGGCGGGCTCCGCGCGAGGGGGTGGCGAGTAGCCTGGGTGGTCGTGAGGACGATCCACAACCCCCGGGGAGTGATCCGGGCGCTCGCCTCGGCGATGCGCATCCCCCAGTGGGTCAAGAACGGCCTCTTGATCGTGGCGCCGGGGGCCTCGGGCACCCTGTTTCACCGCCACGTCCTCTCCAACACCATCGTCGCCTTCTTCGCCTTCAGCTTCGTGGCGTCGAGCCTCTACATCCTCAACGACCTGCGCGACGTCGACTCCGACCGCCAACACCCCACGAAACAATTCCGCGCCATCGCCTCGGGCGACCTGTCACCGGCCCTGGCCTACGGCGCCGCGCTCGCCCTCGCGGTGCTCGGCTTCGCCCTGGCGGCGCTAATCCACCACCCCGCGGGGTTCTTCCTGATCCTGGGCATCTACGTCGCCGAGACCCTGAGCTACGTCTTCTGGCTCAAGAACACCGTCATCATCGAACTGGGTCTGGTGGCGAGTGGTTTCTTCCTGCGCTCCTACGGCGGTGCCGTGGCCTCGCACATCCCGGTGTCGAGCTGGTTCCTCATCGTCGTGTCCTTCGGGGCGCTGTTCCTCGTGGTGGGCAAGCGTTCGGCCGAACTGCGCCACGTCGGCTCCACCAATCGCGCGGTGCTGAGCGAGTACACCACCGAGTTCCTGCACTCGGCGCTGACCTTGGCGGCGACCGTGGTCGTCACGGCGTACTGCCTGTGGGCGATCGACACCTCCGCCACGGGACTGTCGTCGGTGAAGCACGACGTGATCCCGGTGCGCCTGACCATCGTGCCGGTGGTGCTGGCCATCCTCTTCATCATCCGCGGGGCCGAGTCGCCCGACGGGGAATCGCCCGAGGACCTGCTCTTGAAGAACCGCACGGTCCAGGTGTTGGCCCTGCTGTGGGCGGGCCTGGTCTTCGGGGGGACCTACGTATGACGCGCCAACGACTGTACGGGTGGGGGCGCACGGCACCCGCCTACGCCGAGGTGCTGAGCGCGCTCAACGAGGACGTCGTGGCCCAGGAGTTGGCGAGCGCCCGCGGCGTGATCGCCCGCGGACTCGGCCGCAGCTACGGAGACGCCGCGCAACTGAGCGGCGGACTGGTCCTCGATAACCGCGCCCTGGGTGGCGTGGGCGCGATCGCGCGCGACGGCGTCGTCACCGTGGGCGCGGGAGTGTCGCTCGACGAACTGCTCGCCGTCGCGATTCCCCAGGGCTGGTTCTTACCGGTGACGCCCGGGACGCGCCAGGTGACCCTGGGCGGCGCGGTCGCCGCCGACGTGCACGGCAAGAACCACCACCGCGACGGCTCACTGGGCGACCACGTCCTGGAGATGCGCCTGGTGACCCCGACGGGACGCGCCACGGTGTCACCCACCAGCGATCCGGCGTTGTTCTGGGCCACCATCGGCGGCATGGGTCTCACCGGCGTGGTGACCACCGTCACGCTGCGCCTCGCGCGTATCGAGACCGACCAGGTGCTCGTCGACACCACGCGCTTCTCCCACCTCGACGACGTGATGGCCGCGATGGTCTCGCGTGACGACGAGTACCACTACTCCGTCGCCTGGGTGGACTGCATGACGCGCGGCGCGTCGATGGGCCGAGCGATCCTGACCCGCGGCGACCACGCCACTCGGCGCGACCTCGAGAACCCCACGCTGCTGGCCCCGTCGTCGGCCAAGGTGACGATTCCCTTCAACGCCCCGTCGGGACTGTTGAATCCCTTGTCGATTCGCGCCTTCAACGAGGCGTGGTTCCGCAGCGCGCCCCAGCGTCGTGAGGGAGAGCAGCAGTCGCTCGGCACGTTCTTCCACCCCCTCGACGGGGTCAACGATTGGAATCGGCTCTACGGACGTCGCGGCTTCGTGCAATACCAATTCGCGGTCCCCGACGCGCAGGCCGACTGCGTCGTGCGCGCCATCGAACGGCTGTCCTCGTCACGGGTGCCGAGCTTCTTGGCGGTGCTCAAGCGATTCGGTCCCGCCAATCACGGCCTGCTGTCCTTCCCCGTCTCGGGCTGGACCCTGGCGCTCGACCTGCCGGTGGGGCCGGCCGCCCTGCCCGAGGTGCTCAACGACCTCGACGACATGGTGATGGACGCCGGGGGCCGGGTGTACCTGGCCAAGGACGCCCGACTCACCCCCGAGGCCGTGCGCGTCATGTACCCGCGGATCAACGAGTTCCTCGACGTGAAGAATCGCGTCGATCCGTCACACCAGTTAGCGAGCGACCTGGCGCGCCGATTGCACTTAGTGGGAAAGTAGTCACATGGACAACGCCTTCGGACAACCTCAGAACGTCATCGTGTTGGGCGGTAGTTCCGACATCGCCCGCGCCATCACCAAGAAGCTCTGCGCCGCGCGTGCTCACACCGTCATCCTCGCGGGTCGCAACCAGGCGTTGCTCGACGACGCCGCGCGCGAGGCCCTCGATTACGGCGCCTCCAAGACCGACACCGTGCTCTTCGACGCCGCGGACGTCACCAGCGCCGCCGACGCGGTGGCCCAGGCCTTCGACAAGGCCGGCGATCACGTGGACCTCGTCATCGTCGCCGTCGGTCAACTCGGAGTGCAACAACGTGATCAGAGCGACGTGCAGGCCGTCACGCGAATGATGACGGTGAACTTCACGTGGCCGGTCGCCGCGCTCACCGAGGTGCGCAACCGCCTAGTGGCCCAGGGATCGGGTCGCATCCTGGTGATCTCGAGCGTCGGGGCCGTGCGCGTGCGCGCCAGCGCCTACCTCTACGGCGGGGCCAAGGCGGGGCTGGACCGACTCTGCGACGCGATGGCCGATTCGCTGCTGGGCACCGGGGTGTCGCTGCAGATCGTGCGACCCGGCGTGGTGCGCTCCAAGATGACCGAGGGCCTGCCCGACGCGCCCTTCACGACGGGGGTCAACGAGGTGGCCGAGAACGTCCTCAAGGGGCTGGCCAGCGGTGACCGGATCATCTGGAGCCCCCCGCAGCTCAAGTACATCTTCGCGGTATTGCGCCACCTTCCGGCGCCGCTGTGGCGCAAGGTGATGAGCCGCTAACGTCCGGTTCGACTAGCCCTTGGAGGCGGCCGCGGCGGTGGACGCGTTCATGTACTTGGGGCGGATGCTCATCACGAAGAAGTCTCGTCGCCACCAACTGGCGAAGAAGTGTGCCGGGGTGTATGTCATGGTCGACAGCAGGTTGGTGCCGTTGGAACCGTTGATCGGCTGACCCAAGGGCCCCGTGAAGGTGCCGTAGTCCACCCAGTCGGAGTTGATATCGAGCTCCATGCCGCGCACGGCTCCGGCGCGCACCAGGGTCGCCGCGAGGTCGTTGATCGACAACGCCGGTCCACCCACGTAGACGAGGGCGCCGTTGGCGGTCACGCCGAGTCCCGATCGCCACACGTTGAAGGTGCCGCCGAGCGTCTTGCCCCACGCAATGGCGTTGGGGTTGGCGAGTCCGGGGACCGCCTTGCCCCCGTCGACGATGAGATTCAGGTTCTGGCGCACCGAGGCGACTTGGGGCGTCATGTGGAAGTCGCGGCCCCACATGCCGACGCTCATCGTGCCGTCCTTGTAGATGATGGCCGACGCCCCACCCGGACGCAGCGGGATCACCATCTTGTTATCGGTGTAGTAGCCACCGTTGGCGTCGCCCATGCGAAAGCCCGCGTTGAAGACCGAGACCACCGACGTCGAGGCTTGCGCGGAGATGGGCGCCGTGTAGGTGTAGGGGCCACCACCGGGGATCTGCGACCCCGAATACAGTTGCGCGGAGAGCACCTTGGGGTCCATCCACGCCAGACCCACGATGTAGCTCGTGTGGATGGCGTCGGGCTGCAGGAACGTCTCGTAGACGCCGGGGATGCCATTGGCCGTGAAGCGTCCGGCCGGCTTCCACACGCCCTCACCCGGGAAGGGCAGCGCCGACGGGCTCTTGATGTTCTTGGGCGGCGGGAGAGGCTGCGTCGCAGTCACCTTGACGTTGACGGTGCCCGTCCCGATTTGACCGGTGTTGGCGTTACCGCCCACCTTGGCCGGGTGCATTTTGTTGTACTCGGTCTCGGCCCAGGTCACGATGGCGCCGAAGCCGTGTTGGCGACCCCACTCGGCCATGCGCGCCTGCAAACCCGCCCCGTAGGAGGGGTTGTTGAGCGCGAGCGCCAGGGTGATGCCGTAGTAGGAGAACATCATCAGCGTGATCGCCCCGAGGACCACCAGGGCGCGGCGGCGCCAGTAGACGTACGCCGGCAGTCGACGCGCGGCGTGACGAGCCGTCGAACGATAGGGGGCGCGCACGTTCGGACCCGGCTGGGGACGTGAGGAAGGGCGCGGCGGGGCGTCGTTGTAACTCATGAAGACTCCATTTTTACACAGGCGGACCCATTTACACCGTGAGGCGCCTCAACATCCACTAATAAGTGATTAAGAACCCGCGCGCCGCAGGGGCGTCATCGCCAACACGAGTTGTTTCGTGCCGTAGTCGTCGAAGGTGACGCTGGCGCGCGCGTGCGAGCCGCTCCCGTCGACTTTGATCACCACGCCGGCGCCGTAGCGGTCGTGCACGACCCGTTCACCCACCACGAGCCCCAGATTCTCGGCCCCCGTGGAGCGCACCGGCGGCGCGGTGCCGGCCCCGAAGGCCCGCCCGGCGGTGAAGTCACTACCGCGACCGACGAATCCCTCCTCCTCGGCCACGAACGTCGACCGGCGGGTGGGCATCGACTTCGAGAGATCGTGCACCAGGTCCGCAGGGATCTCCTGGAGGAAACGGCTGGGGATCGCGTCGGCGCGTTGCCCCCACATGGTGCGACTCCACGCGTGGGTGAGAATCAAGTGACGCATCGCCCGGGTGAGGGCCACGTAACACAGGCGACGCTCCTCTTCGAGTTCCGCATCGTCGAGCAGGGCGCGCCGATGGGGGAAGATCGTCTCCTCCATGCCGGTCACCACCACCAGGGGGAACTCCAGACCCTTGGCCACGTGCATGGTCATCATGGAGATCGCGCCGGCTCCCCCGTCGAGTTGATCGGAGTCCGCCACCAGGGCCATGCGCTCCACGAAGTCCATCAGCGTGTCGTACTGCGCGGCGGCCGACGCCAACTCGCCGAGGTTCTCCAAGCGCGAATAGGCCTCGTCGGAGTTCTCCGCGCGCAGCGCGTCGCCCATGCCGCTCTCGCGAACGATGGCGTCGATCATTTCGCGCGGACTCAAGTCATTCGCCAGCGCGCGCAGCTCGTCCATCATGAAGGCGAAGGACTCGGCCCCACTGAGCGCCTTGGCCGTGAGCCCGGCCGCCGCGCCGTAGTGCGCCGCTTCGGCGAAGGAGAGCGAGTTCTGGGCCGCGTAGACGCCGAGTTTGGCCTGAGCCGCCTCGCCGACGCCGCGCTTTGGTTCGTTGATCACTCGACGCGCCGAGGCCTCGTCGCGCGGATTCACGACCAGGCGAGCGTACGCCAGCGCCGTCTTGATCTCCTTGCGGTCGTAAAAGCGCATGCCCGAGATCACGCGATACGGGATCCCCGCGCGCAGCATCTCCTCCTCCAACACGCGACTCTGGGCGTTGGTGCGGTAGAACACCGCCATCTGGTTCCACTCGACGCCGGCCTCGACGCGGGCGCGGCGAAGTTCGGTGGCGATCCAGCGCCCCTCGTCGTACTCGTCGCCCGCCCGGTAGAGCCGAATGCGGTCCCCGGGACCGTGATCGGTGAAGAGGTTCTTGGCGTGGCGCGACGCGTTCTTGGCGATGACGGCGTTGGCGGCGTCGAGAATGGTCTGGGTCGACCGGAAATTCTGCTCGAGCAGGACCACGTCCGCGTCGGGAAAGCGTTCTTCGAACTGCAGGATGTTGCGCACGTCCGCCGCGCGGAAGCGGTAGATCGACTGGTCCGAGTCGCCCACCACGCACAAGTTGCGGTGTTGGGCCGCGAGCATCATCACCAGTTCGTTCTGGACGCCATTGGTGTCTTGGAACTCGTCGACCAGCAGGTACCGAAAGCGCTGCTGGTACGAAGCCAACACTCCCTCGTCGGCGCGCAACATCGCCACGGCGTTGAGCAGCAAGTCGTCGAAGTCCATGGCGTTGGCCAGGCGCAGGCGCCGCTCGTAGATCTCGTAGATCTGGGCGAGTCGGCGGTGATTGGGGTCGTCGCCGTGACCCTGATCGGCGTAGCGCGCCGCCGAGAGCATCTCGTTCTTCGCCGCGGAGATGGCCGCCGACACGCTGCGCGGGCTGAGCCGTTTGGTGTCGATGTCGAGTTCCTTCATGATGCGCTCCACCGCCGACTCGGCGTCGCCCGCGTCGTAGATGGTGAACCCGCGCTGGTACCCCAGCACCTCGGCGTGGGCGCGCAGCATACGTAGGCACGCCGAGTGGAAGGTCGAGACCCACATGCTCTTCGCGTCGTCGCCCACCAGGTCCACCACGCGACGGCGCATCTCGTCGGCCGCCTTATTCGTGAAGGTGATGGCCATGATCTCGTGGGCGCGCGCGTCGCCGGTGGCGAGCAGGTGGGCGATGCGCCGCGTCAGGACGCGGGTCTTGCCCGAACCGGCGCCGGCCACCACCAGGAGGGGACCACCGCGTTGAATCACCGCGCGGCGTTGGGGTTCGGTCAGTCCCTCGAGGAGGCTGTCGGGGTCGAGGGCGGGCGCGACGTTCTGCGAGTCGTTGCCCCACAACGCCTCGTCAGAGAAGGAGCGCTGTCTCACTCCCACTCAATGGTGCCCGGCGGCTTCGACGTCACGTCGAGGGCCACGCGATTGACTCCCGGCACCTCGCGAATCAATCGATTGGCGATCGATTCGATCACGTCGTAGGGCAGGCGCGCCCAGTCGGCGGTCATCGCGTCGTCGGACGTGACGGCGCGAATGATGATCGGGTACGCGTAGGTTCGTCCATCTCCCATGACCCCCACCGTACGCACCGCCGGTAACACGGCGAAGCTTTGCCACAGTTCGCGGTAGAGACCAGCCTTCTTGATCTCGTCGACCACGACGTGGTCGGCGTTGCGCAAGATCTCGGCGCGCTCGCGGGTCACCTCGCCGACGATGCGCACCCCCAGCCCCGGACCCGGGAAGGGTTGCCGCCACACGATCTCGGCCGGGAGACCGAGTTCCTCACCCACGTGGCGCACCTCGTCCTTGAACAGGCTGCGCAGGGGTTCGACCAGGTCGAAGGAGAGGTCCTCGGGCAGACCGCCGACGTTGTGGTGGCTCTTGATATTGGCCGCGTGCCCCGAGCCCGATTCGATCACGTCGGGGTAGAGCGTGCCCTGCACCAAGAAGCGCGGCGCCGCCTCCCCCTGGGCGAGTTCGCGCGCGACCGCTTCGAACTCGCGGATGAACAACTCCCCGATGATCTTGCGCTTGCGCTCGGGGTCGGTGACCCCGGCCAGCGCGTCGAAGAAGCGGTCCTGGGCCTTGACGTGGATGAGGCGCACGCCGAACTGTCGAGTGAAGGTCGCCTCGATCTGTTCGCCCTCGTTCTTGCGCATCAGTCCGGTGTCGACGAAGACGCACGTCAATTGTGTCCCGACGGCCTTGGTCACCAGCGCGGCGGCGACCGCGGAGTCCACGCCTCCCGAGAGCGCGCACAGCACCTGTTCGTCGCCGACCTGCGCGCGAATCGCGGCGACTTGGTCGTCGATGATCGACGTGTTGGTCCACGTCGGGGGGATCTCGGCCACGTGGTGCAGGAAGTTCTCGAGCAGTTCCTGACCGCGCTCGGAGTGCGCGACTTCGGGGTGGAACTGCACCGCGTAGAGGCGTCGCTCGGCGTTCTCCATCACCGCCACCGGCGCCAGGGGCGTCGAGGCGGTCACCACGAAGCCCGCGGGGGGCGCGGCGATCGCGTCGCCGTGGCTCATCCAGCACGACTGCGCGGCGGGCCACTCCTCCATCAGAGCGCTCGGGCCCTGGCGAGTGAGTTCCGTGCGCCCGTATTCGCCACCCCCGGTGTGGGCGACGTCACCGCCGAGCTGCTGGGCCATGAGTTGCGCCCCGTAACAGATGCCCAGGATCGGGATGCCGAGCTCGTAGATGGCCGGATCGAGCGAGGGCGCCGGCACCTCGTAGACCGACTTCGGTCCGCCCGAGAGGATGAGGGCAGCGGGGTTCTTCTCGCGGACCTCGTGCGCGGTGATGGTGCTCTGGACGATTTCGGAGTAGACGCGCGCCTCGCGCACCCGCCGGGCGATGAGCTGGGCGTACTGCGCCCCGAAGTCGACGACCAGGACCGTCAATGGCCCATGCCCACACCCTGGGCGCGCTGGAGCTGCTTGCCCTCGGTCTGCAGCGACGGCGCGAGCATGATCTCGGCCTTCTGGAACTCCTTGAGCGTCTCGTAGCCGCAGGTGGCCATCGAGGTGCGCAGAGCGCCGAAGAGGTTCAGGCGACCATCGTTCTCGTGGGCCGGTCCCACCAGTACTTCCTTCAGGGTGCCGCGCACCTTGGTGCGCACCCGCGTGCCGCGCGGCAGCGTGGGGTGGAACGTCGCCATACCCCAGTGGAAACCGTGCGCCGGGGCTTCGACGGCGCTGGTCAGTGGCGAACCGATCATCACCGCGTCGGCGCCGCAGGCGATGGCCTTGGCGATGTCGCCGCCCTTGGACATGCCACCGTCGGCGATCACGTGCACGTAGACACCGGTCTCGTCCAGGTGGCGCATGCGCGCACCGGCGACGTCGGCGATGGCGGTAGCCTGGGGCACCCCGATGCCGAGCACGGCGCGCGAGGTGCAGGCGTTGCCCGGTCCCACGCCCACGAGGACGCCGGCCGCGCCCGTGCGCATGAGGTGCAGTGCGGCTTGGTAACTGGCGCACCCGCCCACGATGACCGGCAGTTCGAACTCGCGGATGAACTTCTTCAAGTTGAGCGGCTCCACCGTCTTGGACACGTGCTCGGCCGAGACGACGGTGCCCTGGATGACCAGGATGTCGAGTCCGGCGTCGAGGATGGTCTTGGCCATCCAGTCGGTCTTCTGGGGCGTGACCGACGCCGAGGTCGTGATGCCGGCGGCCTTCATCTGGCGGATCCGCTCGGCGACCAGCTCGAGTTTGACGGGCTCGAGATACATCTGCTGCATGCGGGCGGTGGCCTTGTCGTCCTCCAGGGTCTGGATCTCCTCGAAGAGCGGCGTCGGGTCCTCGTAACGGGTCCACAGGCCCTCGAGGTTCAAGACGCCCAGTCCACCGAGACGACCCATCTCGATGGCGGTGGTGGGAGAGATAGCACCGTCCATCGCCGAACCTAGCACCGGCAATTCGAACTTATACGCGTCGATCTGCCAGGAGATGTCGACGTCCTCGGGGTCACGAGTGCGTCGCGAGGGCACGATGGCGATGTCGTCGAAGCCGTAGGCCTGACGAGCCGACTTATAGATACCGATTTCCACTTCCGCCATGGCGACCTCCGGGGGTGACGTCTCGCTGAGAGCTACAGCGTGAGTGCCTCCAATCTACCGGACGCACTCGGCCCCCGACCTCTCTGGGCGCCACCACGTGCCCACCGTGAACCAGGGCTCGGCTCCGTAGCGACGCCGTCGCGGTCGTCGCGCTGACACGTTTCCGCCCGCCGAGCGGCGCGCTGTGTCCCACCCCCTAAAGTGGAGTGGTGGCGCACTGCGCTGCGCGCGTCCGCACCCCCCTAGGAGCCCCCACCGTGAAATCCCTCGCCCGCTTCAGCGTCCGTCGACGCTGGCTCGTCCTCGTCATCTGGATCGTCTTGATCGTCGGCGTCAACGCCGCCGCGTCGGCCGCCGGGACGGCCTACTCCAACTCCTTCAGCCTGCCCGGCACGGACTCGACGCACGCGCTGACCCTCCTCGAGCAAGGTTTCCCCCACGCGGCCGGTGACGCCGACCAGGTCGTCTTTCGGGCCAGTTCCGGCCCGCTGGCCACCGACGCCGCCAGCATCGCGCCGGTGCTGGCGAAGATCGCGGCCCTGCCCCAGGTGGGGGCGGTCTCGCCCATCCAGTACTCGCGGATCAACCCCTCCATCGGGTACGTGACCGTGACCTTCACGGCGCAAGCCAACCTGATCACCACCAAGAACATCCAGAACGTGGTCAACGTGGCCTCGACGATGCGCTCCGCGCACCTCGAGGTCGAGTTCGGCGGCAACGCCTTCGGTCAGCTCACGGCGCCCAAGGGTTCCCCCGGCGAAGGGGTCGGTCTGTTGTTGACCGCGGTCGTGCTCTTCTTGGCCTTCGGCTCGCTGTGGGCGATGCTGCTACCCCTGGGCGTCGCCCTCTTCGCCATCGGCATCGCCTCGGGCGCGACGACGTTGCTCAGCCACGGGCTCTCGATCGCCCAGTTCGCGCCCATCCTCGGGTCGCTGATCGGACTGGGTGTGGGCATCGACTACGCCTTGTTCATCGTGACGCGCGCGCGACAGAACTTACGTCAGGGCATGAGCGTGGAGGACGCCATCGTCACCGCGGTCAATACCTCGGGCCGCGCCGTGCTCTTCGCCGGCGCGACGGTGTGCGTGGCGCTGTTGGGCATGTTGGTCCTGGGCTTCTCCTTCCTCAACGGACTGGGTGTCGCCGCCTCGGTGACCGTGCTCATCACGATGATGGCCTCGCTCACCTTGCTCCCGTCGCTGCTCGCCTTCCAGAAGCACCGCGTGCTCAGTCGCCGCGAGCGTCGCCGCCTGGCGGCCGACGGTCCCGAGGGGGCCCTCCTCGAGGGTGGCTGGCAGCGCTGGGCCGCCTTCGTGAGCCGTCGTCCCCGCTCGCTCTCCTTGGCGGCGCTGGTGGCCATCGTCTTGATCGCGCTGCCGGTGTTCTCGCTCAACCTGGGTATCTCGGACCAGGGCTCCGACCCCTCGACGTCGACGACCCGCCACGCCTACGACCTTCTGGCCCAGGGCTTCGGGCCGGGCTCGAACGGTCCACTGATCGTCGTCGGCGCCATTCACTCCGCCAGCGACGCCGGGGCGTTGAACACCCTGGCCGGCGCCCTGCAGGGCGCCCCCGACGTGGCACTCGTCCTGCCGGTGCACACCAACGCCGCGGGCACGGTGGGTCAAATCGTGGTGATCCCCAAGTCCTCGCCGCAGTCGCGCGAAACCACCACCCTCATTGACGCCATCCGCTCGAAGTACGTCCCGGCGGCGACCGCGTCGAGCCACACCAGCATCTACGTGGGTGGTTCTCGCGCCCTCTCCGACGACTTCGCCAACATTCTCGATTCCAAGATCCCCCTCTTCTTGGTGGTCATCGTGCTGCTCGGATGCCTCCTGTTGATGGTGGCGTTCCGCTCCCTCTTGATCCCCCTGGTCGCCGCGCTGATGAACCTCCTGGCGGTGGGGGCCTCCTTCGGACTCGTCGTCGCGGTCTTCCAATGGGGCTGGGGAAGTTCGCTCATCGGCTCGGGGTCCGGACCGATCGAGTCCTATCTGCCCATCATCATGATCGCCATCCTCTTCGGCCTGTCGATGGACTACCAGGTGTTCCTGGTCTCGCGCATGCACGAGGAATGGGTCAACACCGGTGACAACGAGACCGCCATCGTTCACGGACAGGCCAATACCGGACGCGTCATCACCGCCGCCGCGCTGATCATGATCTGCGTGTTCTTCTCCTTCGCCTTCGGAGGACAGCGCATCATCGCGGAGTTCGGCATCGGACTCGGTGGTGCCGTGTTGCTCGACGCCTTCATCATCCGCACGGTCCTCGTGCCGTCGATCATGCACTTCCTGGGACGCGCCAACTGGTGGATGCCTCGCTGGCTCGACCGCGTCGTGCCCCACGTGGCCGTCGAGGCGGGCAACGAGGGCTGAGCCGGCGTCTCGTCGCCCCGGCGACGGACTCGACGCGGTCAGTCGAAAGAGCGTGACGAGCGCTCGGCGACCGCGAGGACGCAGGCGTAGTGAAGGGTGAGTTCGCCGCCGTAGTGCTCGTCGATGACCGCGCGTAGTTGTTCGAAGAGGGCCTCGCGCGTCGACTCCTCGAGGGCGAGGAATCGCGAGTACGTGGCCAGTAGTCCCAGCACCTCGTCGGTGGCGTAGGTGGTCGACCACGGGTAGAGCCGCACGTCAGGCGCCTCGAAGAGGTCACCGGCCACCACGCTCGACCCCTGGGGTGAGAGCGCCTCCCACAGGGCCCCCACGTCGTGACCGCAGTCGCGGATCAGGACCTCGAGGTCCTCGCGACTCGGCGTCGCGCGTTCGTCATCGACGCCGAAGGATTCACGCCGGTCGCGAGTCGCTTCGGTGAAGTCGTGAAAACTCCCCTCGGCCACCATCCGGTTGCCCGCCAGGGCGATGACGCCACCCTCGTCGAGCACCGCGGCCGCCTTCACCCATCGCACGTGCGGGGCGACCCAGTGGTACGCGGCGGCGGAGAACACGACGTCGAAGAGGCGACCGCGCGGGTCCCAGTCGTCGAACGTCGACACCTCCACCGCGAAGCGGTCGCCGTCGAACTTATCGAGGGCCATCTGGGCCAAGTGCTCGCCGGGCTCGACACCGAGCACCGACCAGCCGAGTGCCATCAGGCCCTCGGTGGCCACACCCGGTCCGGGTCCGACCTCGAGGATGCGCGACGAGCCAGTGACCCCGTACACGTCGGCCAGATCGTCAAAGAGCGCCCGCGGGTACCGCGGACGGAACCGGTCGTAGGCCGCGGCGGCGGCGTTGAAGGTGAAACCGCGAGACAGATCACGAGAAGCCACCTCCGCAGTCTGGCAGTTCGTCGACTAGCGCGACCAGGGGGCTAAATGAAAAAACCGGGCCTTTCGGCCCGGTTTCTCCAACAATGCGTGAGCATTGGGTTACATCATGCCGCCCATACCGCCCATGCCGCCATCGCCCGCGGGGGCGTGCGCCGGTTCGGGCTTGTCGGCCACGATGGCCTCCGTGGTCAGCAGGAGCGCCGCGATGGACGCCGCGTTCTGCAGGGCCGAGCGCGTGACCTTGGCCGGGTCGATGACGCCGGCGGCCACGAGGTCCACCAGTTCACCGGTCGCGGCGTTGAGTCCCACGTTGCCCTGAGCGTCGGCGACTTCGCGCACCTTGACGGCACCCTCGAAACCGGCGTTCGCGGCGATGTGACGCAGCGGCGCCTCCAGCGAGTTGGCCACGATGCGCGCACCGGTGGCCTCGTCACCCTCGAGCGTCGCGATGAGCGCGTCGACGGCGGCGCGGCTGCGCACCAGCGCCGTCCCACCGCCGGCGACGATACCCTCGTCGATGGCCGCACGCGTGGCGCTCAAGGCGTCCTCGATGCGGTGCTTCTTCTCCTTGAGCTCCACTTCCGTGGCGGCCCCGACCTTGACGACGGCCACGCCGCCGGCCAACTTGGCCAGACGCTCCTGGAGCTTCTCGCGGTCCCAGTCGGAGTCGGTGTCCTCGATTTCGCGCTTGATCTGCGCCACGCGACCGGCCACGTCGGCGGGCGAGCCCGCGCCGTCGACGATGGTGGTGGCGTCCTTGGTCACCACGATGCGACGCGCGCGACCCAGCAGGTCGACCGTCGCCGACTCGAGCTTGAGGCCGATCTCCTCGGAGATCACCGTCGCGCCCGTGAGGACCGCCATGTCCTGGAGCATGGCCTTGCGGCGCTCACCGAACCCCGGTGCCTTGACGGCGACCGAGGTGAAGGTGCCGCGGATCTTGTTCACGACCAACGTGGCCAGGGCCTCGCCGTCGACGTCCTCGGCGATGATGAGCAGGGCGCGGCCCGACTGCATCACCTTCTCGAGCACCGGCACGAGGTCGTGCACGGCCGAAATCTTGGCGCTGGTGAAGAGGATGAAGGCATCCTCCAGCACCGCTTCCTGGCGCTCGGCGTCAGTCACGAAGTACGGCGACAGGTAGCCCTTGTCGAACTGCATACCCTCGGTGAGCTCGAGCTCGATGCCGAAGGTGTTCGACTCCTCGACCGTCACGGTGCCGTCCTTGCCCACCTTGTCGATGGCGTCGGCGATGACTTCACCGATGCTGGCGTCGGCGGCCGAGATGGTGGCGACCTGCGCGATCTGCGTCTTGTCGGCCACCTGCTGGCTCTGGGCGTGGATCGACTCGACGGCCGTCTTGACCGCCTTCTCGATGCCGCGCTTGAGGCCCGACGGGTTCGCGCCGGCGGCCACGTTGCGCAGGCCCTCCTTGATGAGGGCCTGGGCCAGGACCGTCGCCGTCGTGGTGCCGTCACCGGCCACGTCGTTGGTCTTGGTGGCGACTTCCTTCACCAATTGCGCGCCCATGTTCTCGAAGGGGTCCTCGAGCTCGATTTCGCGAGCGATGGATACGCCGTCGTTGGTGATGGTGGGGGCACCGAACTTCTTGCCGATCACCACGTTGCGGCCCTTGGGCCCCAGGGTCACCTTCACCGCGTCGGCGAGCTTGTCGACCCCGGCTTCGAGGCCGCGGCGGGCCTCTTCGTCAAATTTCAGCAGTTTGGACATGACGACCTACTTCGTAATCGTGGCGAGGACGTCGCGGCTCGAGAGGATCAAGAGGTCCTCACCGTCCACGGTGATCTCGGTGCCGCCGTACTTGGAGTAGACGACGGTGTCGCCCACGGCCACGCCGGTGGCGATGATCTCACCCGTCGCGTCGGCGCGACGGCCGGGTCCGACCGCGAGGACTTCGCCCTGCTGGGGCTTCTCCTTCGCGGTGTCGGGAATCACGAGACCCGACGCCGTGGTCGCCTCGGCGCTGTTGGGACGAACCACGATGCGGTCTTCCAGTGGGTGCAGTTTCATTGGCATTGCCTCCTGTTTGGTTAGCACTCAAACCTTGTGACTGCCAATTTAGCAGACGAACAGCGTGAGTGCCAACGCTCCCGCCGCTAGGGCGACAGGCGCTGGCGCGTCCAGCCCGCGGGGGCCGGCGAGTAGACCACGCGGTCGTGGAGCCGGTCGCGACGGTGTTGCCAGAATTCGAAAGAACGCGGTACCAGGAGAAATCCTCCCCAGTGCGCGGGGCGCGGTACGTCGACGCCCTCGAATCTGCGTTCGAGGTCAGCCAGGTGGTCCTCGAGTTCTGCGCGCGACGACAACGGTTCGCTCTGGGCGCTGGCGTGGGCCCCGATTTGGTGACCCCGGGGTCGCGAGGCGAAGTACGCGTCCGACGCCGCCGCGTCCATGTGGCGCACGTCCCCCTCGATGCGCACCTGGCGCCCCAGGGGTTCGCAGTACCACAGCAGGGCGGCGTGGGGGTTCTGCGCCAGTTCTCGTCCCTTGCGCGAGTGGTAATTGGAGTACCACCCGAAACCATCGTCGCCCACGTGGCGCAGCAGGACCATGCGCACACTCGGGAAAGCGTCGGCCGTCGCACTGACCAGCGCGATGGCCTCGCGTTCACGCATCTCCGTAGCCGCCTCGTCGAACCATCGACGAAACTGCGTCACCGGATCGGGATCGGTGTCCGCGACGTCCAAGGGTATCCAGCGCTCGCTCACGTGACCTCACTCAGGGGCCACGTCGGTCGAGCCGAGAGCGCGTAGTCACTCGGACCCGACGCGGCGAAGCGATGCAACCCGGCGGCGGCGATCATCGCGGCGTTGTCGGTGCACATCGCGCGCGACGGCAGATACGCCGGCAGGGCGAACTCCCTCGCCATCTCCTCGACCCCGCGACGCAACGCTGAATTCGCCGCCACTCCCCCGGCGAGGGACACGCCGCGCACGTCGGGGTGGGCGACGATCGCCGAACGCAGCTTGCGCAGGAGCTGTTCGGCGACCGCGGCTTGGAAGGACGCCGCCACGTCGGGCAGGGCGACGTCGGGGAATTTCTGCGTCGCGCGCACCACCGCCGTCTTCAGGCCCGAGAAGGAGAAGTCGAGGTCGTCGCCGGTCATGGAGACCGGCAGGCGTAGCGCGTCACTCGCGCCCTGGGCGGCCAGTCGGTCGATTTCGGGCCCCCCGGGGTAGGCCAGGCCGAGCCAGCGCGCGACCTTGTCGTAGGCCTCGCCCGCCGCGTCGTCGATGGTCTCACCGAGTACCTCGTGATCGCCGGGTCCTCGCTGCAGGACCAGCATCGAATGGCCTCCCGACACCAACAGGGTGACCAGGGGCCACTCGAGGTCCGGTCGCTCGAGCAAGGGGGCGAAGAGGTGGCCCTCCAGGTGATTGACCCCGACGAAGGGCACGCCCCAGGCCAGCGCGTAGGCCTTGGCCGCCGAGAGGCCGATGAGGAGCGATCCGATGAGCCCGGGACCGCTGGTCACCGCGACCACGTCAATCGCCGGCGCGAGCGGGTCCAGTCCGGCCTCGGTCAGCGCGCGCCGTACGACCGGGCCGATGGTCGTCAGGTGGGCGCGACCCGCCAATTCCGGGACGACCCCGCCGAACGCGCGGTGTTGGTCGATCGACGATTCGATGACCGAGGAGTGCACGTGCAGCGCCGCATCGACCACCGCGGCCGCGGTGTCGTCACAGCTCGTCTCGATCGCCAGGGCCAGGGTCACGTCGCCAGCCTAGGCAGTGTCGCCGTCGGGGCCGTCGGTGACGGGCGCCACCACGTCGGCCCAGAGGATCAGGGCGTCCTCGCCGATCTTCTCGTAGTAGTTCTTACGCACCCCCACCGGCGCGAACCCGTAGCGCCGGTAGAGCGCGAGCGCGCGCTGGTTCGACACCGCCACTTCGAGCGTGGCGCGCTTCACGCCCGCTGCCGCCACCGCCGACCAGGCCTCGTCCATCAAGGACGTGGCGACGCCGCGACCCTCGTGTCCCGGGCGCGTCCCGAGGGTGTTGACGTGCATCTCGTCCTTGAGCACGAACATCAGTCCGAGGTAGCCGACGATCACGCCGTCCTCTTCGGCCACGGTGTAGCGACGGCTCTCAACGTTGTCGATCTCCTCGAGCAGCATGGCGCGGGTCCAGGGCTCGGGGAACTGGACCTGCTCGATGGCCAGGAGTTCGGGGACGTCGCGTCGTTCGGCGCGACGAATGCGCCACGTCACGGGCGCGGGCGAGTCGCGAAGTTGGCCACCGCGTCGGCGTCGCGCAAGTAGAGCGGTTCGACGTGGGCCACCGGCGCTCGCGTGGCCCCCAAGGCCAGGGCGGCGCTCACTGAGGGCACCAGCTGCGCCTCGACCCGCCCGTTGGGCACCGCGGCGAAGTCGCGTCCGTACCGCTCGACGCCGTCGCCGGTGAAGACGACCGGCGCGCCGTTGGTGGCCCACTGAATGACGACGTCGCGCGGTCGCGCCACGCTCGGCTCAGTGATTGCTCGCACCTCGTCGTCGAGCGTGAAATCTTGGACGAACACCTCACCGCGGCGACCGTCCACCGCGGCGACCAGAGTGCCGCGCGTCCCACTGGCGTGCGCGCCGTGCGCCAGCAACTCCAACGAGGTGACGCCCACCAACGCGCACCCCACCGCCTCGCTCAACCCCAGCGCGGTGGCCAGCCCGACGCGCAGTCCCGTGAAGAGCCCCGGTCCGCGGTCCACCACGATGCGATCGAGGTCGCGCACGCGCAGCCCCGCTTCATCGAGGAGTCGCGCGAGCGAGGACGTGAGGGCCTCGGTGTGACGACGTTCGTCGTCCACCACCCAACCGACCTCGAAACCGTCGTCGGTACGCAGTCCGATCGCGCACGCGGTGGTGGCCGTCTCCAGAGCGACGATGTTCACCCGACCCACTCCTCCAGGGCGCTCGCGCGCGCCTCGTCCAGGGCCCCCGCCACGTCGAGGACGCGACTCTCGTCCTCGCGCACCACAAAGTCCACCGTCAACACGTCGCGACCGAAGATCGACGCCGCCACGTCACCCCATTCGACGAGGGCCACGGCGTCCTCCTCGACCAGTTCACCGAGGTCCAGGTCGCGCACCTCGGCCAGCGTGGTGACGCGGTACACGTCCGCGTGGTGCACCGTCACGATGCCGCGATCATTGCGCGCCGCGTACTGACGCACCATCGTGAACGTCGGACTGGTCACGCGATCGTCGACGCCCAGTGCGCGGGCCACCCCCTTGACGAAGGTCGTCTTGCCCGCGCCCAGCTCGCCCGAGAGCAGCACCACGTCACCCGGACGCAACACGCGGGCGAACGTCTCGCCGGCCCGCTGGGTCGCCGCGTCGTCGCGACAGGTGCGCTGGTAGCTCACGGCAGGTCCCTCAAGAGTCGCAGATCGGCGCGCATCACGTCGACCACGTTAGGACCTCCGCGCAACGCCGCCGCCGGGTGATACGTCGCCACACCCGGCGTCACGCCGTGCGTCGCGAGTCGACCGTGGGTGCGCGACACGCCCTCGGTGAAACCGAAGACCGCCCGGGCCGCGACGTTGCCCACGGCCAGCAGCATCGCCGGACGCAGCGCGGCGATCTGCGCCTCGAGCCAGGGCGCGCACGTGGCCACTTCGAGCGCGCGCGGCGTGCGGTTCTGGGGCGGGCGACACTTGACGACGTTGGTGATGAAGTACTGCTCGCGCGCGAGTCCGAGTTCTTCGGCGATGAGGCGCACCAGTAATTGCCCGCTGCGCCCGACGAAGGGTTCGCCACCCTCGTCCTCGTGGCGACCCGGCGCCTCGCCGATGACCAGCAGGCCCGGCGCGCGCGGTCCCGAACCAATCACCACGCGCTGGCGCGTCGTCGAGAGTCCGCAGGCGCGGCAGTGGGGCAGCTCGGCCAGGTCGACCATCAGTCGACCAGTACGCGCGGTACCCTCGCCCCAATACCGCAGAGGATCTCCCAGGTGATCGTCTGCGCCCAGCGCGCCCAGTCCTCCGCGGTGATCGTCTGCTCGCCGCTGGCGCCGAGGAGCACCACGTCGTCGCCCACCGCGACCTCGTCGTCGCCGCAATTGATCAGTAATTGGTCCATGGTCACCATGCCGGCCAGCGGGTAGCGCCGTCCATTGATGAGCACGTGCGCTCCCGCGTCGAAGAGGCGCCGCGGGTAGCCGTCGGCGTACCCGAAGGGCACCGTGGCGATCAGCGCCGGCGCGTCGAGCTCGCGGCGGCGTCCGTAACTCGGCCGGTCGCCCACGTCGCCGCGGCGCGTGGCAATCACCTGGGCGCGCAACGACAGTGCCGGACGCAGCGTCCGACCGCGCGCGGCGAGCTGCTCACCCAACCAGGGCGAGGGGAGGTACCCGTAGAGGGCCAGGCCCGGTCGCGCGAGAGTCGCGTGCGAGGTGGCGTGGCCGAGCACCCCGGCGCTGTTGGCCAGGTGCACCTGGGCCGGCTCGATACCGTGCGATCGCAGCTCGGCGCGTACTCGCGCGAAGACGTCGATCTGACGGTCGGTGAAGGCGCGGTGGTCCTCACTGTCGCCGTCGGCCACGGAGAAGTGGGTGAAGACCCCCTCGAGGTCCACGGCCGCACAATCGTGCAGAATGCGCGCGGCGCGCAGCGCCTCGCGCGGGCTCACGCCCTGACGGAGCATGCCGGTGTCGATCTTGAGGTGCACGCGGTGCGTCCCGCCGAGCTCACTGGCCACCAGCGCGACGGCCCGCGCGCCCTCGAGCGATCCCACGGTCAAGGTGAGTCCCGCCTCGAGGGCCGCGCCGATCGTGCTGGGCGGAATCTCCGAGAGCAACAAGATCGGCGCCGTGATGCCGGCGTCGCGCAGCTCGATCCCCTCGTCGATGATGGCCACCGCCAAGGAGTCGGCACCCCCGGCGATCATGGCGCGCGCGGCCAACACCGCGCCGTGCCCGTAACCATTGGCCTTGACGACGGCGCACACCTGGGTGGGTCCGAGCACCTCGCGCACCACGGCGATGTTGTGCGCGAGCGCCGACGCCGAGATCTCGGCCCAGGCCGGACGGTGCACGCCCTCAACGGGCATCGGGCACCTCGTCGGAGGCCACGATGAACGCGGTGGCGGTGGTGGCGGTGTGCGAGAGCGACACGTGCAGGTACGCGATGCCGCGCGACGCGGCGAGGATCCTCGCGTCACCGTGCAGGTCGATGCGCGGCGCCCCCGAGGGCTCCCGACGCACTTCGATATCGCGAAAGGTCGCCTCGCCGAGCCCCACGCCCAGGGCCTTCATCACGGCCTCCTTGGCGGCGAAGCGCGCGGCCAGTCGTTCGGGTCGACCGACGCAGTCCTCACGTTCAGCGACGGTGAAGACCCGCTCGGTCATCTGGGGTCGTCGCGTCAGGGCCAGCGTGAAGCGGTCCACGTCCACGACGTCCACGCCCACCGCGACCGTCGACATCATTCCACCGTGACGGTCTTGGCCAGGTTGCGCGGTCGATCGACGTTGCGTCCTAGTCCGCGCGCCAGGGCGTACGCCAGGAGTTGCAGCGGCACGATATCGACGATCGGCGTGAACATCGCGTCCACGCCCGGCACGCGCAGCACGTAGTCGGCGACGGCGTCGATCTCGGTGTCGTCGTCGCGGGCCACCGCGATCACCGTGGCGCCGCGCGCCTTGACCTCGGCCACGTTGGAGAGGATCTTCTCGTGCATCGCGGGGTCCGTCGTGACCGCCACCACGATAACGCCGGGTTCGATGAGCGCCAGGGGTCCGTGCTTGAGCTCACCCGCGGCGTACCCCTCGGCGTGCAGGTAGGTGATCTCCTTGAGCTTGAGCGCCCCCTCGAGCGCGGTCGGGAATCCGACGTGGCGACCGATGAAGAAGTAGTCGTGCGCGTCGATGATCTGAGCGGCCACCGCGTTGACGTCGTCGCGACGCGACAGCGCGGTGGTGAGGTGTCCGCTCATCTGGTGCAGGCTCGCGAGATTCTCGGTGATCTCGAGGGGCGTGAGCGTCTCACGCACCTGGGCGAGACGCAGCGCCAGTAACTCGAGGGCGGCCACTTGCGCGACGAAGGCCTTGGTCGAGGCCACCGAGACCTCGAGCCCCGCGCGGGTGTAGATGACCGCGTCCGCTTCGCGCGCCAGGGAGGAGTCGACGATGTTGGACACCGCCACCACGCGCGCGCCGCGGCGCTGGGCCTCGCGCGTCGCTTGGATCGTGTCGATCGTCTCACCGCTCTGCGACACGCCGATCACCAGCGTGCCAATCTCGACGATCGGGTCGCGGTAGCGGTACTCGCTGGCGATGTCGACGTCGACGCTGAGCCGCGCCCAGCGCTCGATGGCGTACTTGGCCACCTGCGCGGCGTGCAACGAGGTGCCGCACGCCACCAGCACGACCCGGCGAACCTCACGCAGCTCCTGCTCGGCGATGCGCAACTCGTCAAAGACGATGGTCCCGTCACCGCGCAAGCGATCGAGCAGCGTGGCGTAGACCGCCTGGGGCTGCTCGGAGATCTCCTTGCTCATGAAGTCGTCGTGACCGCCCTTCTCCGCGGTCTCGAGGTCCCAGTCGATCTGTAGTTGGCGCAGGCGCACCGGCGCGCCCTCCAGGTCGATCGCGCGAAATCCCTCCGGGGCCAAGCGCACGATCTCGTCGTCGTTCACCGCGTAGAAGGCGCTGGCGCGGTCCAGAATGGCCGGCACGTCACTGGCCAGGTAGCACACCCCGGTCGCGGTGCCCACGACGAGGGGCGAGATGCGCCGGGCCGCCACGATCACGTCGGGCTCGGTCGCGTCCATCACCGCGATCGCGAACGCGCCGCGCACGCGCAGGAGCGAACGCCGCACCGCCTCGAGCAACTCGTAGCCTTGACGGCGGAACTCCTCCACCAGGTGCGCGACGACCTCGGTGTCGGTCACCGAGGTGAAGAGGTGCCCGCGCTCGCGCAACTCCTCGCGCAGCTCGCCGTGATTCTCGATGATGCCGTTGTGGATGATCGCGACGTGACCCGAGCAGTCCAGGTGGGGATGGGCGTTCACCGCCTCGGGGGCGCCGTGGGTCGCCCAGCGGGTGTGACCGATGCCGGAGCGGTAGGTCTGGGGCGCGTGCTCGCATTCGGCCACCAGGGCCGCGACCGACTGCGTCCCCGCCGCGGTGCGAGCGCGCCAGGTGTGCCCTGAGGTCACCAACGCGATGCCGGCCGAGTCGTACCCTCGATATTCCAAGCGTTCGAGGCCCCGCAGCAGCGTCGCCAGGGTGTCGGAGGATCCTACGACCCCGATGATGCCGCACATGAGTTCAGTCTACCCGGGCGGGTTCTGCGCACTCAGGTGAGAAAGTGCGCGCGCACCCGCGTGGTGAAGCTCCTCACGAAGGATTCATCCAGTGCCTCGACCATGATGCGCACCAGGGGCTCGGTGCCCGAGGGGCGGATCAGCAGGCGCACGTCGTCACGCGCGACGCTCATCTCGCGGCACGCGGCGTCGAACATCTCGCGCACCACCGTGTCGTCGTAGTGACCCGAGGGCACGTTGACGAGGTCCTGGGGCACGCGGTGCCACGCGGCGTCGCACTGCTCAGCGAGTGGACCGTGACGAGCGACCATGTCCGCCACCAGCAGACCCGTCAACAGGCCGTCGCCGGTGGGGCTCAGGTCGCGGAAGATCAGGTGTCCCGACTGTTCGGCTCCGAAGTTCCACTCGCGTTCCTCGAGCGCCGCGAGGATGTTGCGGTCCCCCACGTCGGTCTCGATGACCTCCACGCGTCCGGCGAGCGCGCGATGCACCCCGAGGTTGCTCATGACCGTCACCACCACGCCCTCACTCGCGTCGCGACCGTGGCGTTCCAGGGCGAAGAGCACCGTCAGGTCGTCACCGTTGCGCAGTACGCCGTTCGCGTCGACCGCGATGAGGCGATCGGCGTCACCGTCGAAGGCCAGTCCCAAATCGGCGCCCAGCGCCCGTACTGCTTCGCACAAGTCCTCGGGGTGGGTCGATCCGCAGTGCAGATTGATGTTGGTCCCGTTGGGCGCGTCGTGCAGCGTGGTGACCTGGGCCCCGGTGCCCTCGAAGAGTTCGTGGGCCACGTGCGACGCCGCGCCGTTGGCGCAGTCGAGCACCAGGTGCAGTCCGGTCAAGTCACCGGGGACCAGCGAACGGAGGTGCTCGGCGTACTCGTGCTCGGCGTCGGGGTCGACGGCCACGTCGGCGAACTCGGTACGGTTCGTCGGGGGCGTCGCGTTGAGGACGTCCTCGACGGCGCGTTCGGTCGCGAAATCCAATTTCGCTCCGCCCACGCCGAGCACCTTGAGTCCGTTGTCGTGGAAGGGGTTGTGCGACGCGGAGACCACGATGCCCGCCCCGCCACGACGCTGGGCGATCACCGCGACACCGGGGGTGGTGAAGACTC
>Ga0209698_10001721_pt1 | contig 25234 bp, 24 predicted proteins | sample LitLauG_LLR_2012_FD_187203 | JGI IMG/M metagenome (GOLD analysis project Ga0209698, IMG submission 187203) | Freshwater sediment microbial communities from Pennsylvania, USA - Little Laurel Run_MetaG_LLR_2012 (SPAdes) (version 2) | ecosystem: Environmental > Aquatic > Freshwater > Creek >... | reverse complement strand
GGTCAGGCCGGTAGGCCAGCCGATCTGAGGGTCAGGCCTACGGATTGCGGCGCCGGGCGGCGCGCCGGACCGATGCGGTCAGCACCCCCGCCACCAGAACCGGAGCCAGCAGCGCTGCCGCCGTGCGCAGCCCCGGGCGCAGGCACAGGACGGCAAGCACTGCGACCACCACGACCACACCCACGAACAGCTCCGGCGTGTCGCCGATGAGGAAGTCCCACCAGAACCGGCCGAAGGCGGCCAACCACCGCGCCGGCGCCGACTGGGTCGTGTCCCGTCGCTCGTCACTCATGGGTCGACCCTCCGACCGCGGGCCGGTCGTCGGCATGCGGTGCGGTGGCGTGGCGCAGCGCGTACACGAGCAGCCAGGCCACCAGTCCGTAGAAGGCCACCAGCGCCGGGATGGCCAGGTCGGACCCGGGCCACGTGGCGTGGACGCCTTCGGCCGACCAGAACGTGCCGAAGCTGACCAGCATCAGGCCGACGCCCATCTTCATGGCGTTCTCCGGCACGCCCGACAGCTGACGGTGCACCACCAGCCCGACCACGACCACGACCACGACGGCCGCCGCCGCGGCCAGTGCGGCAAGTCCGAGCCGGTGCGAGGTCGTGCCCAGGGTGATGACGATGACCACGACCTCGAGACCCTCCAGGAACACACCCTTGAACGCCACCGCGAACGCCGTGGCGTCGCGCCCGGACGCGGAGGCGGGCGCCGCCGAGAGCTCGGCCACCTGCTCCGCGTAGATGGCGTCCTCGTCGTGCTTCGCCTTCAGTCCGGCCGCCCGCAGGATCGCCTTGCGCAGCCACTGGAGTCCGAACACCAGGAGGAGTCCGCCCACGACCAGGCGGAGTACCGACAGCGGCACCCAGTGCACCAGGGCCGGACCGAACACGACCACCAGGGCGCACAGTGCCGCCAGCGCCGCGGCCACCCCCTCGAACGCCGAGCGCCAGCCCCGGGTCACGCCCACGGCCAGGACGATGGTCAGCGCCTCGACCATCTCCACGGCGCTGGCCAGGAATACTGCGGTGACCAGCACCACCGCACCCGTCGGCGAGGCGGCGGCCATCAACACGACACGACCGCCGGGATCAGGCGGCCTCGACGAGCTCGTCGAGCTCCTCGAGGGTGTGCACGTGGAACATCTTGTTGAAGATCATGAACTTGAGCACCCAGAAGACGGCGAAGGAGAGCAGGTTGGCCAACAGCACCAGGGCGGTCTGGTCGGTGTGGCTGAGGTGATGGACCGTGCTGATGTGCCGGGCCAGGGCGGCACCTCCGATCGAGACGGCGATGCCGATGGCGGACAGCGACCAGAACGGGATGATCTCCTTGGTCAGGTGTGAACGTCCGCCCTTGCCCCAGACCCACATCCGGTTCAGGTAGTAGGAGGGCAGCGTGGCCACCGCGTTGGCGAAGACGGTGCTGGCGATCTCCCCCCACAGCTTCAGGACGCCGAAGACCAGGAACAGCACACCGAACGAGACGATCGTCGAGATGACCGACACCATCGTGTACTTGAACAGGTGCTTCGCCTCATCCGTGTGGCGCTTCTCCCACAGGTGGACCAGCCGGTCGGCGAAGGTCACACTGGTCGGGGCGTCAGGCATCTTCCCGACTCTAGTCGTCATGGATCCGTAACATTGGAGCGGTCCCGAGCGGGTCGGCACGCGAGCGCGACCGGCGGCCCGGCAGGCATTCGGTCGACCGACGACGGTCAGACGCTCAGCCCGTTGGCCCTGGCCACCCCACCGAACCAGGTGGCGCTGGGCTTGGGCCGGCGCTCGAAGCTGGCCCGGTCCACCTCGAAGAGGCCGAAGGTCGGCCCGTAGCCGAGCACCCACTCGAAGTTGTCGAGGAGGCTCCAGTAGAAGTAGCCGCGCACGTCGATGCCGTCGTCGAGGGCCCGGCGGACACCGGCCAGCGCCCGGGTCACGTACTCGATCCGGAGCGCGTCGTCATCGGTGCCGATGCCGTTCTCGGTGACGTAGGCGGGCAGCCCGCCGGTGACCTCGGCGGCCCGCCGTATCGTGGCCTCCAGCGCCTCGGGGTAGACCTCGTAGCCCATCTGGGTCGTGCCGACCCCGTCCTCGGCCCCGAGTGCGCCGTCGGGCCCCACCCGCATCCGCGTGTAGGTCTGCACCCCGATGAAGTCGTCGCCCCCGGTCGCCTCCAGGAAGACGTCCTCGTTGGGTCGGCGCAGGCGTTCGAGCCACTCCTCGCCCCCGGGCTGGAGCTGGTAGTCCGTCATCGACACGGTCATGCCCACCGGGAAGTCGCCGGGACCGGACCGGATGGCGTCGACCGCCTTGCGATGGGCCGCCACCATGGCGGCGTTGACCGTGTCACGGCGGGTGCGGTCCCGCACCCGCGGGGGGAAGATCCCGAATCGCCACCCCATGGTGGCCACCACGTTCGGCTCGTTCAGGGTGCAGGCCATGCCGATCAGGTCTCCGAGGTGCTCGGTCACCCGCTCGCAGTACCGGGCGAACCGGTCGGGGGCGTGGAGCGCCTCCCACGTGCCGGCCGCCGCCAGCCATCGGGGGTGGGTGAAGTGGTGGAACGTGACCACCGGCAGCACGCCGTGCTCGTGGCAGGTGGCGGCCATGCGACGGTAATGGTCCAGGGCGACCGTCGAGAACTCCCCCTCTTCGGGCTCGATGCGGCTCCACTCGAGCGAGAACCGGTAGGCCCCGAGACCGAGGTCGGCGATGAGCGCGATGTCCTCCGGGTAGCGGTTGAACGAGTCGCAGGCGTCGCCGCTCACGTCCGCGCAGCCCGACGTCGGGTCGTGCTCCATGGCCCACCAGTCGTTGTTGACGTTGCCCCCCTCGATCTGGTGGGCGGCGGTGGCCGTGCCCCACAGGAACGGCTCGGGGAAGGTGATCGCTGGCACGGGCGCCACCGTAGCGGGCGACCCGTGCCGGTGCCCCGGACGACGGACCCGTTCGGCCCCGGACCGGCGACCTGACAGGATGTGGACCGTGAGCGAAGCCCTCGAGTCCCTCGTCGAACTGCTCGATCTCGAGCCGATCGAAGTCAACATCTTCCGTGGGGCGAACCCGAACGAGGAGCGCCAGCGCATCTTCGGTGGGCAGGTGGCGGCCCAGGCCCTGATGGCGGCCGGACGCACCGTCGGGACGGGCCGGCCGCACTCGCTGCACGCCTACTTCCTCCGCCCCGGCGATCCCAACGTGCCGGTGCTCTACGAGGTCGACCGGATCCGGGACGGGCGATCGTTCACCACCCGCCGGGTGGTCGCCATCCAGCACGGCCGGGCCATCTTCAACCTGTCGGCGTCGTTCCACGTGGACGAGCCCGGCCTCGACTTCCAGGTGGAGATGCCGGACGTGCCCGATCCCGAGTCGCTGCCCACGCTGCGCGAACGGCTCGAGCCCTACAAGGACAAGGTGGGGGACTGGTTCGACCGGCCCCACCCCATCGACCAGCGCCACCTCGGCCCGCTGCCGTGGATGCACCGCAAGAGCACCGAACCGGTGCAGCGACTGTGGTTGCGCGCCGACGGCACGCTCCCGGACGACCAGCTGCTCCACTCGTGCATCGCCGCCTACGCGTCGGACATGTACCTGTTCGACACCATGCTCGCCCCCCACGACGTGGGTTGGGACGATCCGGACTTCATGGGGGCCAGCCTCGACCACTGCATGTGGTTCCACCGACCGGTGAAGGCCGACGAGTGGCTGCTCTACGACATGGAGAGCCCCACCAGCCACGGTGCCCGGGGCCTGGCCCGCGGCTTCATGTTCGCCCGCGACGGCCAACTCGCGGTGTCGATGGTCCAGGAGGGCCTGATGCGCCTCGTCGACCGGGCGCCGGCGACCCCGGCACCCTGACCCGTACCGGGGCGTCGCCCCGGCGGCCTACCGCTCGCCCATGGGGCGGTAGTTGCGCTCCTCGGCGCCGATGTAGAGCTGGCGGGGACGGGCGATCTTCGAGTCCTGGTTGAGCATCTCCTGCCAGTGGGCCAACCAGCCGGCGGTGCGGGGAATGGCGAACAGGACCGGGAACATCTCGAGGGGGAACCCCATGGCCTGGTAGATGAGGCCGGAGTAGAAGTCGACGTTCGGATAGAGCTTCCGGGACGTGAAGTACTCGTCGGAGAGCGCGATCTCCTCGAGTTTGAGGGCGATGTCGAGCAGCGGGTTCTTGCCGGTGACGGCGAACACGTCGTCCGCGGTCTTCTTGATGATCTTCGCCCGGGGGTCGTAGCTCTTGTAGACCCGGTGCCCGAAGCCCTGCAGGCGACCGCCTGCACCTGACTTCACCGAGGCGATGAAGGGCTCGACGTTGTCGAGGGTGCCGATCTCGGTGAGCATCCGGATCACGGCCTCGTTGGCTCCACCGTGACGGGGACCGTAGAGGGCGGCGGCGGCGGCGGCCGTGGCCGAGTAGGGGTCGGCGTGGGACGAACCCACCACCCGCATGGCCGTGGTCGAGCAGTTCTGCTCGTGGTCGGCGTGGAGGATGAAGAGCACGTCGAGCGCCCGGGCGAGCACCGGGTCCGCCTCGAAGCGGGGCTCGGCGATCTTCCACATCATCGACAGGAAGTTCGAGGTGAACGGGAGGGAGTTGTCCGGGTAGACGAACGGCATGCCCACGCTGAACCGGTGGGCGGCGGCGGCCAGGGTCGGCATCTTGGCGATCAGGCGGATGATCTGCTTGTCCCGCGACTCGGGGTCGAAGATGTCCTTGGCGTCGAGGTAGAACGTGGAGAGGGCGGCCACCGCCGAGACCAGCATGCCCATGGGGTGGGCGTCGTAGTGGAAGCCCTCGAGGAAGCGCTTGCGTACGTTCTCGTGGATGAAGGTGTGGAGGGTGATCTCCCGCTCCCACACGTCGAATTCGGCCGCGGTGGGCAGCTCGCCGTTGAGCAGGAGGTAGGCCACCTCGAGGAAGGTCGAGTCCTCGGCCAGCTGCTCGATCGGGTACCCCCGGTACCGCAGGATGCCGGCGTCGCCGTCGAGGTAGGTCACCGCGCTCTCGCAGGCGGCGGTCGCGGTCAGGCCCGGGTCGTAGAACCAGATACCCGGGAGGAGTTTGGAGAAGTCGGCCGCCGACACCCCACCGTTGTCGAGTGGGATCTCGAGTGACTGTCCCGTGCGGTTGTCGGTGATCGTGATGCTCTCGGCCACTCGCCTCAAACCCTTCGCTCGGTGCGTTTCCTCGTCGTCCTCGCAATCCTAGATGCTCGACCCGGCACTGCGGCCAACCGGGCCCGGGGCGCTCAGCCGGTGACCTGGACCAGGAACTGCTGGGTCGAGCCGGCGGGGTCGGCCTGGCCCGGGGGCAATGCGACCGACACCGTCACCAGGTAGCGGTGGGCCGACGACACCGGCACCGCGGCGAGCGGCGGCGCGGCCGACGCACCCGACGCGATCGACACGGTGGCCTGGCTCCGGCCCCCGGTCTCCCCCGGGGGTGGGGGTGCGGACCCGGCGGGGTCCGACGGGCTGACGGTCACGGTCACGGTCACGCCGGCCTCGGGCACCGTGCCGCAGTTGGTCACCGAGACGACGGCGCCCAGGGTGGTCGTGGGCGGAACGACCGTGGGCGGGCCGGACGGACTGGACGACTGCGGGTCGGTGCACGAGGTGGCGACCACGCCCACGCCGCCGCTCGGGACCGCAGGGGGGACGAGGCCGACGGCGGTCACCACGAGGTGGTGGAAGGGGACCAGCGCGGCCGACGAGGCCAGTGCGCCGGCCGTTGCCCCGAGCGCCGAGGACCCGAGTGGTGCGGTAGAGGTGGGCGGAGGCACCCACACCGAGGGGTGGAGGCGGAACGGCGCCCGCATCGCCGCGGCCGAGGCCCGCAGGGCGCGGAAGTCGGCATCGGCCTGCTCGAAGGCGAGGCCCTCGGCGGAGAGCTCGGCGCTGCCCTGCTCGACCGAGATGAGGGTCCCGGGGGCGGCCGGCGTCGAGGTCGTCGGTGCTCCCGCGATGGGCAGCGGTGCCATCCCGAGCAGCTGGTCCACCGTCGTGCGCACCTGGGCGGTGGTCGTCTCCCGCAGGCGCATCACGGCGGTGAAGCGGGAGGAGAGATCGCCGACGGCCGGTGGCGAGGCGATGGTGGCGGCCTGGGCGGCCTGGTTGGTGGTGTCGAGCACGGCGGTGTCGAGGCCCTGCTCCAGGATGGCCCGGGCCGTGAAGGGCAGCTTGCCGTTGGCCAGGGTGGGGGCCGAGGCCATCAGGTCCGACAACCGGGAGCCGGTGCGGGTCGACTGCTGGCCCACCTGGTCGGCCAGCGAGGCGTAGCCACGGGTGGTGGCGTTCCGGTAGCCCTGGGACTGGGTGTGGATGGCCAGCAGCGACCCGGCGATCAGCACGAGCGTCACCGTCGCCGCGATGGCGATCAGCACCGACTGCCCCAGGCCGCGTCCGGGCGGACGGCGGCGGCGGCTGGCTCGGGGCATCCCGAGCACGATAGTGCCGACCCCGTGCGCGGTCCCTGTCGTCGGGGACCGTCAGCGGGGACCGGTCAGCCGACCTCGGCCGAGGTGCCCTCGTCGGCGCCCGTCCCGGGTGTGGCGCGGGACCCGGACGTGACCAGGGTCGACGACGTGGAGCGCCAGTCGACGGTGGGCAGGATGGCCGAAGGGTCGACCCGGTCCTTGTACTGCTCGCAGACGGCCAGCAGCGACCGCACGACCGATGAGGTCAGGAGGTTCGGCACCAGTCCGAGGTCGAGCAGCTTGGTGTGGGCCGCCCGGTAGTAGTGCTCTTCCTTCTCCACGCGGGGGGTCGGCGGGTGCTCGATCGTCGCCGTTCCGGAGTACTCGGCCACGACCTTGTCCGCCATCTCCTGGACCGAGAACGACTCGGTGAACTGGTTGAACACCCGGAATTCGCCACGGTCGGCCGGATGGAGACAGGCCAGCTCCACGCAGGCCAGGGTGTCGAGGATGTTGAGCATGCCCCGGGTCTGGCCACCTGCGCCGTACACGGTGAGCGGATGGCCGGTGACCGCCTGGACGCAGAACCGGTTGAGCACCGTGCCGAAGACGCCGTCGTAGTCGAACCGCGTGGCCAGGTCCGGGTGGAGGCTGGTCTCCTCGGTCTCCTGTCCGTAGACGATCCCCTGGTTGAGGTCGGTGGCCCGGATGCCCCAGATCCGGCAGGCGAACATGATGTTGTGGCTGTCGTGCACCTTGGACAGGTGGTAGAAGCTCCCCGGCTGCTTGGGGTACGGGAGCAGGTCGGTGCGTCCCCGGTGGGTGATCTCGATGAAGCCCTCTTCGATGTCGATGTTGGGGGTGCCGTACTCGCCCATCGTCCCGAGCTTCACCAGGTGGATGTCGCGGTCCTGCTCGGCGATCGCGTACACCAGGTTGAGCGTGCCCACAACATTGTTCACCTGGGTGTACACGGCGTGCTTGCGGTCGATCATCGAGTAGGGGGCGGAACGCTGCTCGGCGAAGTGCACGACGGTGTCCGGTTCGAAGGTGGCGAGGGTCGAGCTGACGAACTCGGAGTCGGTCAGGTCGCCCACGAAGACGTCGATCTCGTTGCCCGAGACCTCGTACCAACGGCGGACCCGCTGCTGGAGGCCGACGATCGGCACCAGCGAGTCCACGCCCATCTCGAGGTCGTAGCCGCGGCGGGCGAAGTTGTCGACGACCCCGACCCGGTGCCCCTTTCGGGACAGGTAGAGCGCCGTGGGCCACCCGAGATAGCCGTCTCCTCCGAGTACCAGGATGTTCACGCGGTCGCTCCCTTTCTGCCCGGGGACGGATCAACCCCGGGGCCGTGCCCACTCTCCCGTCGGACGGTCGTCCGTCGGGAGATGTAACCACCCATTGTCTAGCGCTCCCACCTTGGAATCGCCTGAGAATCGCAACACGACCGTAATACTCGGACCCTGTCGGGCACGAATCGGCACGACGACGGCGCCCTCGACGGACCAGTCGGTCGTCACACCTCGACGTCGGCCACCGGGTCGGACGGGGCACCCACCAGTTCCGTGTCCTGCAGCAGTTCCGTGGCCTGCAGGGGCCGGGGCGCCGTCTCCACCGGGGCAGGCGTGGGGATGGGGTCCTCCCCGGCGCCCACCACGCCCATCTCCACGAAGCGGCGTGCCGTGACCAGGACCCGTCCTTCCAGTGAGCCGACCGCTCGGTTGTAGGCGGTGACGGCCCCGTTGAGACTGCGGCCGACACCGGCCATGTGGTCACCGAGCACCGAGATCCGCTCGTACAGCTGGGCCCCGAGCACCTGGACCTGACGGGCGTTTTCGGTGAGCGCCTCCTGCTGCCATCCGTAGGCCACCGCCCGCAGGAGGGCGATGAGGGAGGTGGGGGTGGCCAGGAGCACGTGGTTGGCCACGGCGTACTCCATGAGTCCCGGCTCGTGCTCCAGGGCGGCGGTCAGCAACGGGTCGCCCGGGATGAAGGCGACCACGAACTCGGGGGACGGGTCGACCCGCTTCCAGTACTCCTTCCTGGACAGGGCGTCCACGTGGGCCTTCATCTGGCGGCCGTGGCTGGCCAGGTGGACCCGACGGGTCGCCTCGTCGGGGGCCTCGTTGGCGTCCAGGAACGCCTGCATCGGCACCTTGGCGTCCACCACGACGTTCTTGCCACCCGGAAGGTGCACCACCATGTCCGGGCGGAGTCGGCCGGCGTCGCCGTCGGAGCTCACCTGTTCCGAGAAGTCGCACCGCTCGAGCATGCCGGCCATCTCGACCACCCGGCGGAGCTGCAGCTCCCCCCAGCGTCCCCGGGTCTGCGGGCTGCGCAGCGCCGTCACCAGGCTGCGGGTCTCCTTCTGCAGCTGGTCGTGTGACCTGGCCAGGTGCTTCATCTGTTCGGTCAGCGCGGTGTACGAGCGCACCCGCTCGCGCTCGAGCTGCTGCATCCCCTCGTCGTAGCGGCCGAGCTGCTCGGCGATGGGCGCCAGCAGGTGCTCGATCGCCTCCTGGCGCCGGGCCAGGTCGTCGTCCGCCGCGGTGCGGGACTCCCCCAGCCGGGTGTCGGCCAGCTGCAGGAACTGGTCGGCGTTGCGCCGGAGGGCCTCGGCGGACAGCTGGGCGAACTCCCCCGCCATCTGGCGCTTCAGGTCGTCGGCGCCGACGGCGCGCGCCTCGGCCGCCGCCCTGGCACTGCGCGCCCGCGCCACCTGGGACGCCCGTAGGAGGAGTCCCAGGCTGAGCCCTGCGGCGAGTCCGGCGGCGAGTCCGATCACGAGTCCGGTGAGCATGGCGGTACCTCCCGTGGCGCCGGTGCGGCCCCGCCCCGGGTGGGAGGGGCCGCCGCCCCGCTGGGAGGCGTCGACCGGCACGGTCGGCGCGCAGCGTACCGACGGGGTGTATCACCGGCCCGTGACGCCAACCCCCGGGCACCGGCGCGGCCGACGTCGCCCGTCCTGCGAGTCGGTCGGTCAACGGGAGCCCCGCCCTGTGCGAGCATGGGGCATGCATCGCGTCGTGGTCGTGGGGGCCGGATTCGCCGGCCTGTCCGCAGCGCGCGCCCTGATCGGCAAGCCGGTCGAGGTGACGATCGTGGACCAGCGCAATTTCCACACGTTCCAGCCCCTGCTCTACGAGGTGGCGACCGCCGGCCTCGAATCGGGCGACGTGGCCTACCCCATCCGAGTGATCTTCGGGAAGGCCGACAACGTGTCGTTCCGGATGGACCGCGTCACGGGCGTCGACTGGGGCCGACGCGAGGTCCTCTGCGACGGGGCCGCGGCACTCCCGTTCGACTCGCTCATCATGGCCAGCGGGGCCACGGCCAAGTTCTTCGGGATCCCCGGCGCCTCGGACCACAGCTTCCCCCTCTACACGCTGACCGACGCCCGACGGCTGCGCGACCACATCCTGCGCCGCCTCGAGGACGTCGACGCCCATCCCGAGGGGGCGGATGCACGCGGAGCGCTCACCTTCGTCGTCGTGGGTGGCGGCCCGACCGGCGTAGAGGTGGCCGGCGCACTCGCCGAACTGCTCGACGTCGCCGTGCGCCACGACGGCTTCCGGTTCGAACGGTCGGCCGGCCGCATCGTCCTCGTGGACGGCCTGGACCGACTGCTGACCCCGTTCAAGGAATCGGCCGCCGAGTACGCCGCCGGCACCCTGCAGGGCCGGGGGATCGAGCTGCGCCTGGGTCGCATGGTCCGGGCGGTCACGGCCGACTCCGTGGAGCTCGACGACGGCACCCTCATCCCCACGCGCACGGTGGTGTGGGCCGGCGGCGTCACGGTCGAGCACACGGTGGCCGGAGAGATAGACGTGCCGACCGGCCCCAACGGGCGCCTGGTGGTGCGGCCCGACCTCACCGTCGAGGGTCGCCAGGACGTCTACGCCGTGGGCGACGCCGCCGCCGTGCTGTGGGGACCGGGGGGCGACGCCGCCACGGTCTGCCCCCAGGTGGCCCAGGTGGCGATCCAGTCCGGCGGGCACGCAGCCCGCCAGATCCTGGCCCGGTTGGACGGACGGGAGCTCGAGCCCTTCCGCTACAAGGACAAGGGGATCATGGCCACGATCGGGCGACGGGCCGCCATCACCCAGTTCCGCAGCGGTCGGGTCGTGCGCGGCACACTCGGCTGGCTGGCCTGGCTGGCCCTCCACCTCGTGTACCTGGTGGGCTTCCGGAACAAGATCGTGGTCTTCATCAACTGGTCGTGGCGCTACCTCTCCTGGGGCTCCGGCCCGCGGATCATCGTGAGCGAGGAGACCGCACCCGGGGCCGACGACCCCCCCGACGCCGGGACGGGCTGAACCGGGTCGGTCCACGGCGGTACGGTGGCTCCCGTGGAGTCCCCCCTCGAGCAGATCGACCGCAAGGTGATGCAGCTCTTCGCGCTGGTCGGTGACTCCGTGTCCGGCGCCACCCACGCGCTGCTGGCCGGCGACCGCGAGGCGGCCAAGGCCCTGGCCGACCGGGACGAGGTGGTGGACTCGCTGTGCCACGACATCGAGGAGCTGACGCTGCAGCAGCTCACCGTGGCCGGGATCACGTCACCGAACCAGCTCCGGTACCTCGTGACGGTGATCCGGATGCTGCCCGACCTGGAGCGCAACGGCGACCTGGCCGAGCACGTGGCCCGTCGTGCGGCCCGGGGGCTCGGCGCCGAGCTGTCGGCACGCAGCCGGGGCCTGCTCGAACGGATGGGCGAGGTGGCCGTGCACATGTGGCGGGCGACCACCGACGCCTATGCCGAGCGCCAGGCGTCGGGGTGGGAGATCGTCGACGACCTCGACGACGAGATGGACGACCTGCACGTGAGCCTGACGGTCGAGGTCGTGGCCGGCACCATGCCGCTCCCGGTGGCTGTCGAGCTCGCGCTGCTGGCCCGCTTCTACGAACGGTTCGGCGACCACGCCGTCAACCTGGCCAAGCGCGTGGCCGTGCTGTCGCGCTCCAACGTCGTCAGCGGCGACTGACCGGAGTGGCCCCGGTCGGGATCAGGCGACGATGCCGAGCCTCACCAGCGACTCGGCGATCTGCACCGCGTTGAGCGCCGCCCCCTTGCGGAGGTTGTCCCCGCTGACGAAGAGGGCCAGCCCGTTGGTCCCGCCCTGGGCCGGGCGGATCCTTCCCACGATCGAGGGGTCGGTGCCCGCCGCGGCGAGCGGCGTCGGCATCTCGGCCAGCACCACCCCGGGAGCGTCGCCCAGCAGCTTCGTGGCCTGATCGGGGTCCAGGGCCTCGGCGAACTCCGCCACGATGGCCAGCGAGTGCCCGGTGAAGACCGGCACCCGAACGCAGGTGCAGGTGACCGGCAGCTCGGGGAGCTCGAGGATCTTGCGGCTCTCGTCCCGGAACTTCTGCTCCTCGTTCGTCTCCCCGGAACCGTCCGGCACCAAGGTGCCGGCGATCGACAGGACGTTGTGGGCGATGGCACCCGGGAAGGTCGAGGGCGCCGGCCCGGTCACGGCCGACCCGTCGAACGTCAGTCCGGCGGCCGAGTCGACGGTCGCCCGCAGCTGGGCCTCGAGCTCCGCCACACCGGCGAGTCCGGCACCGGAGACCGCCTGGTAGGTCGAGGCGATCAGTCGGGTGAGGCCGGCCGCGTCGTGCAGGGGCTTGAGCACCGGCATGGCCACCATCGTGGTGCAGTTGGGGTTGGCGACGATCCCCTTGACGATGGAACCGAGCGCAGCCTCGTTCACCTCGGGCACCACCAGCGGGACGTCGGGGTCCATGCGCCAGGCGGACGAGTTGTCGACCACGACCGCACCCGCCCCAGCGAAGCGGGGGGCGAGCTCGCGCGAGGCGGTGGCCCCGCTGGAGAAGAGGGCGATGTCGATGCCCGACGCATCCGCAGTGGCCGCGTCCTCGACCACGATCGACCGGCCCCGGAAGTCGAGGGTGCGCCCGGCGGACCTGGCGGAGGCGAACAGGCGGAGGTCGTCGAGGGGGAACCCGCGCTCCTCCAGGATCGCCTGCATGACGGTCCCGACCTGCCCTGTTGCTCCCACGACTCCGATGCGCATGGCGCCCAGTCTACGGGCGTCCGCCGGGCGGCCCCGTCGGTCGGTGGGGTCAGGCCAGCTCGAATGCGGCGTGCAGGGCGCGCACGGCGTCCTCCGCCTGCTCGGCACGGATCAGGCAGGAGATCCGGATCGACGACGTCGAGATCATCTCGATGTTGATGCCCTGGGCGGCAAGGGTCTCGAAGGTCAGGGCGGTGACCCCGGGGTGGGTCTTCATACCCACGCCCACCAACGACACCCGTGCCACGTCGTCATCGCTGGTCACCCCGGTCGCGCCCAGCTCGGGCACGAGGGCCTCGCAGACATCGGTGCTCACGGCCAGGTCCGACTCGGGGATGGTGAAGGAGATGTCGGTGGTCCCGTGCAGGGAGACGTTCTGCACGATCATGTCGACGTTGATGTTGCGGTCGGCGAGGCCCCGGAAGAGCTTGGCCGCCAGCCCGGGCCTGTCGGGCACCCCGGTCACGGTCACCTTGGCCTCGGTCAGGTCGTGGGTCACCGCGGTGACGACTGCCTGCTCCATGGACTCCTCCTCCTTGTCGACCCACGTGCCCGGCTCCCAGGTGAAGCTGGACCGCACGTGGAGCGGGACGTTGTGGTTCCGGGCGAACTCGACCGAGCGCAGGGCGAGGACACGTCCCCCGGTGGCCGCCATCTCCTGCATCTCCTCGTAGCTGACGCGCGTCAGCTTCCGGGCCTCGGGGACGATGCGGGGGTCGGTGGTGAAGACCCCGGACACGTCGGTGTAGATCTCGCATGCGTCGGCACCCAGCGCCGCCGCCAGGGCGACGGCGGTGGTGTCCGAGCCACCCCGCCCGAGGGTGGTGACCTCCTTGTCGGTCGACACGCCCTGGAACCCGGCCACCACCGGGACCGCACCCGCGGCGAGGGTCTCGCGGAGCCGGTCGGCCCGGACCTCCAGGATCTTGGCCCGGGTGTGGGTGGTGTCGGTGATCATGCCGGCCTGGCTGCCCGTGAAGGAGACCGCGTCGAGCCCGAGCTCGGCGAGGGCCATGCACAGCAGGGCCATGGTGATCCGCTCGCCCGAGCTGAGGAGCATGTCGATCTCCCGGTCCGGCTGGACCGAGCTCACGTCGGCCGCCAGGCGCACCAGCTGATCGGTGGTCTTGCCCATGGCGCTGACCACGACCACGACGTCGTTCCCGGCCCGGCGCGTGCGGGCCACGTGGTCGGCGACGGCCCGGATCCGGTCGGCGTCGCCGACGGACGTCCCGCCGAACTTCTGCACCACGAGCGACATGGTCGGCAAGGCTACAGCCCGCCGCCGGCGGCCCCGGTCGGACCGGCTACCCTGCAGGACCGTGGGAACCGAGAAACGTGAACGTCAAAAGGCCGGTCGCCAGGCCCGCATCGAGGCCGAGCAGAAGGCCGTCAAACGCCAGCGGGGCATCCGTCGCGCCGTGACCATCGGCATCGCCGTGATCGTGGTGGTCGGCCTGTCCCTCCTGATCACCAAGCCGTGGAGCCACTCGACCACGACCGCGGCCACCTCCACCACCACGACGACCGCACCCCCGTCGGCGGCCCAGGCCACGGCCGATGCCGCCTCCAAGGCGGCCGGCTGCCCGTCCAGCCCGTCGACGCCCCTTCCGAACCCCCAGTTCAAGGCCCCGCCGATGACGATCGACACCGCCAAGACGTACACGGCGACGATCAAGACCGACCTCGGCACCATCGTGGTCGCACTCGCCGCCAAGACGGCCCCGGTGGCCGTCAACAGCTTCGTTTTCCTGGCAGATCAGAAGTACTACAACTGCAACACGTTCGCCCGGGTGATCCCGCAGTTCGTCAACCAGACCGGGGATCCGACGGGCACCACGTCGGGCAGCGTCGGCTACACGGTCCAGGGCGAGGTCCCGGCGACGGCGAACCCCCAGTACCCACTGGGCTCGCTGGCCATGGCCAAGACGTCGGCGTCCCCGGCCGGCACGACGAGCAACCAGTTCTTCATCGTGGCCGGGCCCCAGGGGGAGTCGCTCCCGCCCCAGTACGCGCTGTTCGGTCAGGTCACCTCCGGGGAGAACGTCGTCCAGGCCATCAACAACGACGGCAGCCAGAGTGGCATCCCGCCGACGGTCACCCATCGCATGCTGTCGGTGACCGTCGCCGTCTCCTAGGTACCGTCCGGCCCGCGCCCCACCCGAACCCGAACCCGAACCGACTCACCTACCCACCGAGGAGTAGACCCATGGCCCCCGAGATCCCTGCCGCCGACGGCTCCAGCCCCAAGACGCAGCGCTTCGACGCCGCCCCCCCGATGATCATCGACCCGACCAAGACCTACACGGCCGAGATGCTCACCAACAAGGGCGCGATCACCATCTCGCTGAACCCGATCGCCGCACCGAAGACGGTCAACAACTTCGTGTTCCTGTCCCGTTGGCACTACTACGACGGGGTCACCTTCCACCGGATCATCCCGGGGTTCATGTGCCAGGGCGGCGACCCCGAGGGCTCGGGCCGGGGTGGCCCGGGCTACCGGTTCGAGGACGAGCTCCCTGCGCCCGGGCGCTACGAGATCGGCTCCCTGGCCATGGCCAACGCCGGGCCGAACACCAACGGCAGCCAGTTCTTCATCGTGAGCGGGCCCGACGGCGTCGGCCTGCCCCCGAGCTACTCGCTCTTCGGCACGGTGGTGAAGGGCCTCGACGTGGTCAAGGCCATCGAGTCGGTGGGGAGCCGCTCCGGCGCCCCGTCCGAGCCGGTGATCATCGAGACGATCACCATCACCGAGGGCGACTGAACCGACCGTCTTGCGCCGGCGGGGGTCGATCCACCCGGACGGTGCCCTGTCAGCGGGGCAGGACGGCGAGCCCGTCGGGGGCCGGGGTGCCGTCGCGAAAGACGGCCACCGGCTCCTCCCCGGCCGAACGCCAGGAGCCGTCCGGGTCCCGGATCAGTGCGGTCCGCTCCGGGATCCCGACCACCGGCGTGTCGGCGGGAGCCAGCAGCACCGAGCGGTGCAGCTTCTGACCGTGCTCGTCGTCGCGGGCGTCGCCGAAATGGGGGACGACCGCCACGCCGGTCACCAGTCCGAGGCCGATCGTGAGCCCGCCTCCTCGTGCGTCCACCATCGGGTCGGTCAGGGCCATGGCCGCACCCGAGGAGCCCACGACGACGGCACCGTCGTGCCAGGCCGCCACCAGCGCGTCCCACACGGCCGAGTGCTTGAGCACGCTCCGGACGTGCATCGGCGAGCTCCCGGCCAGGTAGATCAGCCGGGCCCGCCGCATGATGTCGGCGGCACCGTCGTTTTCGGCGTCGGCCCGGGTCAGCACCATGAGGCCCTCGACCGCTCCGCCCAGGGGCTCGAACCAGGCGCCGGCCCGGGCCACCAGGCGCTCGGGATGCTCGTAGGCACCGGCGGTCGGCAGGACCAGGACCTGGTCGCCCCCCGAGGCCGCCAGGAATTCGGCGTCGAAGGTACATCCCTCCTGCCACTCGCCTCCACCGACGAGTGCCAGCGTTCCTCGGGTCGCGTCCATGTCCGGAGTGTAGAGGGAGCCGCCGGGCCACCCCGCCGAACCGGCGACGACAGGGTCGGTCGGCGGGATCAGCCGCCGCGCCGGGCTCCCTCGCGCCGCATCAGCGACCCCATGGCATCGCACACCTCGGTGGCCAGGGCCAGGCAGTCCGGGACGACGCCCATGCCGAAGAACCCGTGCACCATGTCGTCGTAGCACCGGTGCTCGACCGCCACCCCGGCACCGGCCAGTGCCTCGGCGTAGGCGTCGCCCTCGTCACGCAGCGGGTCGAAGCCGGCGGTGACCACCACGGCCGGCGCCAGCCCCTCGAGGTCCGGGCAGAGGATCGGCGACGCCCGGACGTCCCCGTAGGTGGCCGGGTCGGGAAGGTAGTGGGCGCGGTAGGCCTCCATCCCCTCCCGGGTCAGGAAGAACCGGTCCCCCATCACCTGGAACGAGTCGGTGACGAACCGGGCGTCCAGGGCCGGGTAGACCAGGCACTGGGCGACCGGCGCCGGTACGTCGTCGGCCGCCGACCGGTGACCGGGCCGGGTCTCCTGGGCGACCACGGCGGCCAGGTTCCCACCGGCGCTGTCCCCCATGACCCCGACCACGCCGGGTGCGGTTCCGAGGACGGCGTGGTTGCGCTGGATCCAGGCGTAGGCGGCCAGGCAGTCCTCGACCGCCGCCGGGAACGGGTGCTCGGGGGCGAGGCGGTAGTCGACGGCCACCACCACGCACCCGGTCACGGCGGCGATCAGCCGGCACGACGCGTCGTGGGAGTCGAGGTCGCCGACGACCCAGCCCCCGCCGTGGAAGTAGGCGATGGTCGCGGGCCGGTGCTCCGGCCGGCCGATGCCCACGCCGAACCGCCGGTACACCCGTACCGACAGGTCGGGTGCACCGTCGGGCCCCGGGATGGTGCGGCCCACGACGTGGACGTCGGTGCGGGACGGCATCACGAGTCTCGTGGTGGTGACGAAGACCTCCCGGGTGGTCACCGGGTCGGGCGTGCCCCCTCCCCGGTTGGTCGCCCTGTCGAGGACCGTCGTGAGCCCGAGCAGCGCCTGGACGCCGGGGTGCAGGACCCGGCCGTCGCGCTCGATCGGCCTGCCGCCGGCACCGAGTGCCCGCATCAGGCCGGGTCGGGCCAGCACGGCGGTCAGCAGGCGGCCCGGCAACGGCCACCGCTCGTGGGCGGCCCGCATCCGGCGGTCGTAGAGGGCCCGTCGGGCCCAGGGTCCCCGTGGACCGGGTGGGCGCCGGCCCCATGGTCCGGCCCCGGCCGTCGTGGGGACCTGGTCGTCGGTGGCGTCTGCGGGCTTCCCGGTCACGGCCCCATCGTGTCGGCGGTGCACCGGGAAGGCAAGCCCCCGGCCGCACGGCGTCGCGGGACGCGGTTCCGCGGCAGCCGTCGGCCACCGCTAGCATGCCCTCCCATGTCAATCGCACGCGTGGGAATTGTCGGTTCGGGGATCATGGGTTCGGGCATCGCCGAGACTGCCGCCGTCAGCGGCTTCGAGGTGGTGCTGCGGTCACGGAGCCAGTCGACCGCCGACGCCACCCTGGCCGCACTCGAGAAGTCGCTCAACCGCCAGGTGGAGAAGGGCAAGAAGACCGAGGCGGAGCGGGACGAGGCCCTGGGACGGGTCACGGGCACGTCCGAGCTCGACGCACTGGCCGGCTGCGACCTGGTGATCGAGTCGGTCGTGGAGGACCTGGCCGTGAAGAAGGAGCTCTTCAGCGACCTGGCCCGGATCACCGGTGACCACGCCATCCTCGCCACCAACACCTCGACCCTGCCGGTGATCGAGATGGCCATGAAGACGGGCCGTCCCGACAAGGTGTGCGGGATCCACTTCTTCAACCCGGCCCCGGTGATGTCGCTGGTCGAGGTGGTCCGCCCGCTGACCGCGTCGGACGAGACCATCGCCGCGGCACGCCAGTTCGCCGAGGCGTGCGGCAAGACCCCGGTCGAGGTGAAGGACCAGGCCGGGTTCATCGTGAACGCGCTGCTCTTCCCCTACCTCAACAACGCCATCCGGCTGTACGAGCAGGGCGTGGCCTCCATTGCCGACATCGACGCCGCCATGAAGGGCGGGTGCGGGTTCCCGATGGGCCCGTTCGCCCTGCTCGACCTGGTCGGCCTCGACACCTCACTGGCCATCCTCGACGCCCTGTACGAGGAGTTCCGGGACCCGAACTACGCCGCGATGCCCCTCCTGCGCCGCATGGTCAGCGCCGAGGAGCTGGGCCGCAAGTCGGGCAAGGGCTTCCTCGACTACCGCAAGTAGCCGGCCGCCGGGTCGCCCGGCCTACCGCACGGGGTCCGGTTCGGGCCACAATGTGGGCATGAGCGACGTCGACAAGGCAGTGCAGGGCAACGGAGCGTCGGGCACCCCGCCGACGAGGGACAAGCCGTGGGTGATGCGGACCTACTCGGGCCACTCCACCGCCAAGGCGTCCAACGAGCTCTACCGGACCAACCTGGCCAAGGGCCAGACGGGCCTGTCCATCGCCTTCGACCTGCCGACCCAGATCGGCTACGACCCGGACGACCCGGCCGCCGCAGGCGAGGTCGGCAAGGTCGGTGTGCCGGTGGCCCACCTCGGCCACATGCGTGAGCTCCTCGACCAGATCCCCGTCGAGTCGATGAACACGTCGATGACCATCAACGCCACGGCGGCGTGGCTGCTCGGCCTCTACATCGCCAACGCCGAGGACCGGGGCGTCGATCCGCGGGTCCTGTCCGGCACCACACAGAACGACATCGTCAAGGAGTACCTGTCGCGGGGGACCTTCATCTTCCCGCCCATCCCGAGCCGCCGGCTGACCGTGGACACCATCGCGTACACCGTGCGCAACGTGCCCAAGTGGAACCCGATCAACGTGTGCAGCTACCACCTCCAGGAGGCGGGAGCCACGCCCCACCAGGAGGTCGCCTACGCCCTCGCCACCGCCATCGGGGTGCTGGACGCCGTGCGCGACTCGGGACAGATCCCGGCCGACGAATTTCCGGCCGTGGTCGGGCGGATCTCGTTCTTCGTCAACGCCGGGGTGCGGTTCGTCGAGGAGACCTGCAAGATGCGGGCCTTCACCGAGCTGTGGGACCGGGTGTGCGCCGAGCGGTACGGGGTGGACGACCCCAAGCTGCGCCGCATGCGCTACGGCGTCCAGGTGAACTCACTCGGCCTGACCGAGGCCCAGCCCGAGAACAACATCCAGCGGATCGTCCTCGAGGCGCTTGGCGTCACCCTGTCCAAGAAGGCCCGGGCCCGGGCCCTGCAGCTCCCGGCCTGGAACGAGGCACTCGGCCTGCCCCGTCCGTGGGACCAGCAGTGGTCGCTCCGGATCCAGCAGGTCCTGGCCTTCGAGTCCGACCTCCTGGAGTACGGCGACATCTTCGACGGCTCCGTGGTGATCGAGAAGAAGACGGCGGAGGTGGCCGAGGCGTCATGGGCGGAGCTCGAGGACGTGCTCGCCCTGGGCGGGGCCTTCGAAGCCATCGACGAGCTCAAGTCCCGTCTGGTCGGCAGCCAGTCGGAGCGGGTGCGGCGCATCGAGACCGGTGAGCTCCAGGTCGTGGGGGTCAACTGCTTCACCGAGACAGCCGACTCACCCCTGGCCTCGGCCGGTGACGAGGGTGGGTCGATCATGCGGGTGGACCCGGCCGTCGAGTCCCAGCTGCGGGCCGACGTCGAGGCGTGGCGGGCGGGGCGTGACGGGAGCGCGGTCAAGCGGGCCCTCGACGACCTGCGAAGGGCGGGCGAAGGAACCGACAATGTGATGCCCGCCACCATCGCGCTGGCCCACGCCGGCGGCACGACCGGCGAGTGGGCCAACGCCCTGCGCGAGGTGTTCGGCGAGTACCGTGCACCCACCGGGGTCAGCGGCGGCGTCGGCCACCGGGGAGCCGAGTTCCAGGGCGTCCTGGCCCGCTCCAAGGCGCTGGCCGAGCGGGCCGGGGGCCCGCCCCGGCTACTGGTGGCCAAGCCCGGGCTCGACGGCCACTCCAACGGTGCCGAGCAGATCGCCGTGGCCGCCCGTGACGCCGGCTTCGAGGTCGTCTACCAGGGCATCCGGCTCTCCCCGGCGGAGATCGCCGCCGCCGCCCGGGATGAGGACGTGGACATCGTCGGGATCTCGATCCTGTCGGGCAGTCACCTCGAGTTGGTGCCCGAGGTCGTGGAGCGCCTGCGGGCCGCGGGCGTAGAGGCCCCGGTGGTCGTGGGCGGGATCATCCCGCCGGAGGACGAGTCGGTCCTCCTGGGCAAGGGCGTCGCCCGGGTCTACACGCCCAAGGACTTCGAGATCGGCCAGATGATGGACGACATGATCGAGCTGGTGGAGCAGCACCGGGCGGCGGCCGTCGGCTGAGACCCTTCCGGTCCTGTTCCGGAACGGGGCATCGGCCGGACCGGGCCGGGCTCCACCAACGGGAACCACCCACCGGATAGGTTCCCTGAGTGTCCAGCCGACCCCCCGGACCGACCCGCCGCTCGTCGGGCATCCTGTCGGGGCCCATCGACGCGCCGCCCGAGGCAAAGCTGGCCAAGGTCTACCCCCTGGTGACGGCCACGATCGGCATGACGCTCGTCCATCGGGCCAGCGGATTCACGGGCACCCTGGTCCGCATCGAGGGCGGGGGCGTCGAACTGAGGGGCCGCACCGGTCAGGAGCGTGTCTTCCGACTCGTTCCCGGGGCGTTCGCCGTCGACGGCAGGGCCGTCAGCCTGGAGCGCCCGAAGGCGCAGCGAGCGGGCGGGACCACCCTGACCGCCTCGGGTTCGGTCGCGCTCGAGGGCGCCCGGGCCCAGGTGGCCAAGGCCGGCCGACTCTGGGTCGAGGGAATCCACGATGCCGAGCTGGTGGAGCGGGTGTGGGGCGACGACCTGCGGGTGGAGGGCGTCGTCGTCGAGCGCCTCGACGGGATCGACCACCTGGACCGGGCCGTCCGGGAGTTCCGACCCGGACCGGCCCGCCGACTGGGCGTGCTCGTCGACCACCTGGTCCCCGGCAGCAAGGAGTCCCGGATCGCCGAAGGGGTCCGCCGACCGGACGTGCTGGTCACCGGCACGCCGTTCGTCGACGTCTGGCAGGCCGTCCGGCCCTCGGTCCTCGGCATCGGGGCCTGGCCGGACATCCCCCGTGGGACCGAGTGGAAGGCCGGCGTCTGCGCCGAACTGGGCCTCGGCGACCCACCGGCCGCCTGGCGCAGGATCCTCGCCTCGGTGACCAGTTACGCCGATCTGGAGCCGGCCCTGGTCGGCGCGGTCGAGCGGCTCATCGACTTCGTCACCGACCCGACCTGAGCCCGCTGCGGCCGCCTGTCGGTCAGCCGGACGGGGCCGTCGCCGTCAGCTGCAGCTCGTGGGAGCGGATGACGTCGGCCACGTGCACGGAGTACCAGGAGTAGAACTCCTCACGTCCGCGCTGCTGGGCGGCACGGTGTGCCGGATGGCCCCGCCACGCCCTGGCCGCCTCGTCGGTCTCGAAGAACTCGAGCGAGACGTGGGTGCCGTCGGGCGCCTCGAAGCTCTCGATCGACAGGAACCCGGGCTGGGTGGCCACCAGTTCCCGCATCTCGACCGCCAGCGCCCCGTAGGCCTCGAGATCGGCGCCCTCCTTGTACCGGGAACGGAACACCACGATCACCATGCGCACCACCCACCTCCGCCGGTCGTTCCGGCCTGCCGTCGCGTGACGGTGACGCTACCGGACGGGGAGTCGTCCCGACCGTGGCCCACGGCGTCGGACCCCGCCCCCAGGGGGTGGTTCAGCCCCCGGTCCAGGGGCGGGCGCGTCGGCCCGCAGGACGCGCGGTCCACCAACGGCCGCTGAACCGCCAGGCCGGCGGCGCCGACGGTGCCTCGGCCACGACGACCACCGGACGGGGCCACGCCTGGTCGACGGCGGACGCCAGCACGGCGAGCACGGCGGGATCGATCGGCTCCCGCTCGCTCACAGGGGCATGTTCCCGTGCTTGCGCTTGGGCAGGTCCTCGCGCTTGGACACCAGGAGGGCCAGGCTCCGCACCAGGATCCGGCGGGTCTCCGCCGGATCGATCACATCGTCGACGTAGCCCCGCTCGGCTGCCGCATACGGGTTGGCGTAGCGCTCCGTGTACTCCTCCACCAGCTCCTTGCGACGCCCCACCGGGTCGTCGGCCTCGGCCAGGTCACGCCGGTAGACGATCTCCACGGCGCCCTCGGGCCCCATGACCGCCAGCTCGGCCGAGGGCCAGGCGAAGGCGAGGTCCGCCCCGATCGACTTGGAGTTCATGACCACGTAGGCCCCGCCGTAGGCCTTGCGGGTGATGATCTGCACCCGGGGAACGGTCGACTCGCAGTAGGCGTAGAGCAGCTTGGCGCCGTGGCGGATGATGCCCCCGTACTCCTGGTCGGTCCCGGGCATGAACCCGGGCACATCGACGAAGGTGATCAGCGGGACGTTGAAGGCGTCGCAGGTCCGCACGAACCGGGCGCCCTTTTCCGAGGCGTCGATGTTGAGCACACCGGCCAGCATCTGGGGCTGGTTCCCCACGATGCCCACGGCCCGCCCGTCGATCCGTGCGAAGCCGCACACCAGGTTCATGGCCCAGTGGTGGTTGACCTCGAAGAACTCGCCGTCGTCGACGACCGCCTCGATGACCTTCTTCATGTCATAGGGCTGGTTGGGCGACTCGGGCATCAGGTCCGACAATTCCGGTGTGAGCCGCTCGGGATCGTCGCCGGTGTCGACCAGCGGCGCCTCCTCGAGGTTGTTGGAGGGGAGGAAGCTGAGCAGGTAGCGCACGTCGTCGAGGCACGACTGCTCGTCAGGGGCCACGAACGCCGCCACACCCGACTTGGTGGCATGGCTCATGGCGCCACCGAGCTCCTCGAGGGTCACGTCCTCGCCGGTCACCGTCTTCACCACGTCGGGTCCGGTGATGAACATGTGACTCGTCTCTTGGACCATGAAGATGAAGTCGGTCATCGCCGGGCTGTAGACGGCCCCGCCGGCGCACGGCCCGAGGATGACGCTGATCTGGGGGATCACCCCGGAGGCCTGCGCATTGCGGTGGAAGATCCCGCCGTAGGAGTGCAGCGACACGACGCCCTCCTGGATGCGGGCACCGGCGCCGTCGTTCAGTCCGATCATGGGCACCCCGATGGAGGAGGCCAGGTCCATCACCTTGTGGATCTTCTCGGCGAAGACTTCGCCCAGTGCGCCCCCGAAGACGGTGAAGTCCTGGCTGAACACGCAGACGCGGCGGCCGTCGATGGTGCCGAAGCCGGTGATGACACCGTCGGTGTAAGGACGGTTCTCCTCGAGACCCATGCCGTGGGCCCGGTGACGGGCCAGCATGTCGAGCTCCTGGAAGGACCCGTCGTCGAGCAGGTAGTCGATCCGCTCCCGGGCCGTCATCTTGCCCTTGGCGTGGTGCTTCTCGACCGCCCGGGCAGAGCCCGCGTTGCGGGCGAGCTCCCGGCGCTCCTCGAGGTCCTCGAGCCGTTGGGTCATCGTGTGATCCATGGACGGTGAGGCTATCCGAACCGCCACGGGGGTTCGATCCGGCGCCCGGAGGTGCCGGAACCGGGCTACTGCGCGGTGTTGACCCAGTGGGGCCCGCACCAGACGTAGGTGACCTGGCTGGGCGTGCCCGTCCCGAGGTAGGCGGCCACACTCCGCCCCGCGTAGCGGGACTCGAGGGCCGCATCGCGTTCCCCGAGGAAGGACCAGCGCTCGACGCCGCCTGCCGGCCCGGTCACCGGAGTCGGCTCCCATCCGTCGATCCGGTACACGGCCTCGACGAGGTCGCCGGCGACCAGCAGGGCCCACCGGGGCGAGCGCGCCGAACCGGTGTCGACCCACCGCCGGCCGATCCTCCAGCCGTGGCGGGCCCGTTCGTAGGTGGTGTCGGAGCCATGGGCGCCGACCCGGAGGAGCACGGCCTGGTGACTGCGCTTGATCTTGGCCCGTTTGGCCAGCGAGGCCCCCAGGCCCACGGCATGGGTGCGCTGGCTGCCGAGCCGGTTGGGGAGGCCGAGGGCGAGCACATCGTCGATGGCGGCGACGACCAGGTCGGCCTCGGAGCGGGTGAGCCCGTGGCGGAGGACCTCGATGCGGACCGGGCGCCCGTCGGACTCGGCCTCGCGGATCCGGCCGAGGGCGGGGTACTTGTCCGCCGGCCCGTCGGTGGCGCCGGACGGCACAGGGGCGTCGTCGGCCGGCAGCGCCCGTGCGGCCTCGACGTGACGGAAGCAGCGGTCGCCGCGTCCCCGACCGACATGGAACACGCGTCCGGTACGGGCGTCGATCAGGAGGTACACGTAGACGCCGAGCTGCTCGGCCACACCGGGTGGGAACGACACCCGGGTGACCGACGCGTCCACGGCGGTGGGCACCGACCCGGGAGCGGGCCGGTCGACGGGAACCGGGTCCACGTCCACCTCCACGTCCACCTCCACGTCCCAGGGCATGACCGGCATCACCACGTCACCGGGAACCGGGACCGGCGGAGCCACGGGCGGCTCGGCCGCCTCCGTGGCCCCGGGGGCCTCGGGGGCCTCGGGGGCCGCCAGTCCGGCCCACGGATCGTCGAGGCGGGCGACGGGTGCGGCCGGGGTCCGGGCGGTGGCGTCCATCTGCCCGGTCGCCTACTCCTGGACGAGCTCGATGAGGGTGCCGAAGGCGCCCTTCGGATGGACGAACGCGACCGTGGTGCCCCGGGAGCCGGGACGTGGCGCCTGGTCGATGACCTGGCCGCCGTGGTCCTTGACCGACTGCAGCGCGGCGGCGCAGTCGGCCACCCGGTAGCCCACGTGGTGGATGCCGGGTCCCTTCTTCTCCAGGTACTTGGCCACGGGCGACTCGTCGCTGGTCGGGGTCAGCAGCTGCACGTAGCTGTCGGCCACCTTGAGCAGCGCCTCCTCGACGCCGTCGGAGTCGATCCGCTCACGGTGGGCCACCGTCGCCCCGAAGGTGTCGGCGTAGTAGGCCACAGCCGCGTCCAGGTCGGGCACGGCGATGGCCACGTGGTCGATCTCGGTCAGCAGCATCTCGGTCACGCCCCGTGCCTCCTGAACAGCGTGATGCGGTCCTCGCCGATGCGGGCCCGCAGTTCGTGGTCGTCGATGCCCAGGCCCTCCTCGGGAGCCAGGCACAGCACCCCGATCTTGCCCTCGTGGAGGTTCTTGTGCACCTGGTAGGCGGCCTCGCCCACGTGCTCGAGGGTGTGGACGGCCGAGAGCGGCGGGATGATCTTTCCTTCGCACACCAGCTGGTTGGCGTCCCACGCCTCCCGGTAGTT
>Ga0209698_10001720_pt1 | contig 25264 bp, 21 predicted proteins | sample LitLauG_LLR_2012_FD_187203 | JGI IMG/M metagenome (GOLD analysis project Ga0209698, IMG submission 187203) | Freshwater sediment microbial communities from Pennsylvania, USA - Little Laurel Run_MetaG_LLR_2012 (SPAdes) (version 2) | ecosystem: Environmental > Aquatic > Freshwater > Creek >... | reverse complement strand
GGTGATGACCATGCGGGTGCGGTCTGACCGCTACCCTTACGACACCGGAGTGATCAGCCAGCAAATTTTCCCATCCAGCCAGCTGCTCAGTGAGATCACGGGAGTGATGGTGCAACCCAACAAAGCCATCGTCGGCCGCAACGCGTTCGCGCACGAGGCCGGGATCCATCAGGACGGAATGATCAAGAACGCGCTTACCTACGAGATCATGACCCCGCAGTCGGTGGGAGTCACAGGCACGCGGCTCGTGCTCGGCAAGCACTCCGGCCGCCACGCGCTCGGTTTGCGGTGCGAGGAACTGGGATTCCGGCTCGATCGTCGGGAACTCGAGAACGTCTACCAGCAGTTTCTTGGGCTGGCCGACAACCACAAGGTCGTGGCTGACCGTCAGCTGCTAGAACTGATCACGAGATTCCGGACCCTTCCGTCGGACCTGCCGGAAGGTAGATCGGGAGAGTCAAGGAATATCGAGGCCGACCCAGCTAAGGACACCTTGCCGAGCCAGTTTCCACTCGCGTATCTGGCCAAGGGGCTCGTCCCGAGCGGCGAAGGCGCTCCGTCTCCATCGAAGCACGAGCATGACGGCGAACAGCAGGAAGACTATCTGTGGGGGGTGTGATTCGAACGTATCCGGCTGAATTTGTGGGCGCGAGGGTGTCGCCCTCGCGCCCTAGCCCTAGTCGCCCGAAGGGAGCAGAATCTCCTCATGGGGCGCAACGATCTGCACGGTGTGAACAGATGGGCAGTCTCCCAAGATAGGCTGGCACGCCGCATCTGGACCGTGCTGCGGCCGCACCTGTAGCTTCATTTCGGCGAACTGTTCGGCTTCGGTCGAGCCCGCGAGCGCCGTCACCGACGACGCTCCACCTGCAATCACTTGCGTCAGAGCATCAAAGTATCCGGTACCCACGAAGCGCTGGTGCTTCACAGCTTCGTAGCCGTGCTGCGCTTCGCGGCTGAACTCTTTCTCTTGCAGCCGGGAGTACGCCGTCATCCCTGCTAGTTTGTATCCTCGCGCCAGCTCAAACATGCTCAGGTTCAGCGCGTGGAATCCCGCTAGCGTCACGAACTGGAATTTGTATCCCATTGCGGCCAGCTCCAGCTGAAACCGCGCGATTGTGGCCTCGTCGAGGTTCTTTCTCCAATTGAACGAGGGTGAGCAGTTGTAGGCCAGGAACTTGCCCGGATATTTGGCGTGAACGGCTTCCGCAAAAAGGCGAGCTTCCTCCAGGTCGGGATGGGAGGTTTCACACCAGATCAGATCGGCGTATGGCGCGTAGGAGAGGGCTCGCGCAATCGCGGATTGCAGTCCTCCCTTGATGCAGAAGAACCCTTCTGCCGTGCGCTTGCCGGTCAAGAATTCGCGGTCGCGGGGATCGATGTCGCTGGTCAGCAGGTGCGCGCTATCAGCGTCGGTGCGTGCCATGATGAGCGCGGGCACGCCGAGGACGTCCGCCGCCAAGCGAGCCGCTACCAGTTTCTGGATCGCCTCCGACGTTGGTACCAGGACTTTGCCGCCGAGGTGCCCGCACTTCTTCGCGGAGGAGAGTTGATCTTCGAAATGCACGCAGGCTGCGCCCGCTTCAATCATCGACTTCATCAATTCGAAGGCGTTCAGCGTGCCGCCAAACCCCGCCTCCGCGTCGGCGACGATGGGTGCAAACCAGTAGGTGTCATCTTTTTTCCCATCCACGTGATGGATCTGGTCGGCGCGCATCAGAGAGTTGTTGATCTTGCGCACCACATTCGGAACGCTGTCGGCCGGGTAAAGACTCTGGTCGGGATACATCTGGCCGGCGTCGTTGGCATCAGCCGCGACCTGCCAGCCGCTGAGGTAAATCGCCTTCAACCCAGCTTTCACCTGCTGCACGGCCTGGTTGCCGGTGAGAGCGCCCAAAGCGGGCACATAGGACTCATTGTGCAGCAGCCGCCACAGACGCTCCGCTCCCAGGCGCGCCAACGTGTGTTCGATGTGGACAGATCCTCGCAACTTCACGACATCCTCGCTGCTATAAGGCCTCTGTATGTTTTCCCAGCGCGCATCGGAGTGCCACTGCTTTGCCATTTCGGACGCGGTTAAAGTGTGCATAGTTGAATTTCCTCCCGGACCTCGGTCTACCGGCAGTACATCGCATCTGCGTGCGTCCGACAAACCAAGTGGTCCGTCTCGGACAAGTCGTCCGTTTTGTCCTAGCGCCGGGGTATATCATTAATCGGGGGCATTACTATGGACGCCATGACGACTGCTACCGTCCCCTTCTCTGATGTCGAGGCTCAGATCCTGAACCCCGAAGCGCGGGAATTCCTAACCCAGCTGGCGAGAAAATTCGAAGCGCGCCGCCAGGAATTGCTGGCCCGCCGGCGTGTGCGCCAGCAGGAGATTGACGCCGGGAAGTTGCCCGACTTTTTACCTGAGACTGCCTCGATCCGTGAAGCAGAGTGGACGGTTGCGCCGATTTCCTCGGACCTGGTTGACCGGCGCGTCGAGATCACTGGCCCGGTGGACCGCAAGATGATCATCAATGCGCTGAACTCCGGCGCAAGCGTTTTCATGGCGGACTTCGAGGACTCCAATTCGCCCACCTGGCAGAACAACCTCGAGGGGCAGGCCAATCTTCGCGACGCCGTTCGCGGCAACATCAGCTTCGTGAGCCCCGAAGGCAAGCGCTACGCGCTCAATCCCCGGATCGCGACGTTGCTGGTACGGCCCCGTGGTTGGCACCTCAACGAACGTCATTTTTCGGTCGATGGGAAACCCATTTCCGGCTCTCTTTTCGATTTCGGACTGTACTTCTTTCACAACGCGGCCGAATTGATTCGCAAAGGCACCGGACCGTATTTCTATTTGCCGAAGATGGAAAGTCATTTGGAGGCAAGGCTCTGGAACGACGTGTTCTGCTTCGCGCAGGATCAGATGGGCGTACCGCGAGGCACGATTCGCGCCACCGTTCTGATCGAGACGATTCTGGCCGCTTTCGAGATGGACGAGATCCTGTACGAACTGCGCGAACACTCCTCGGGCCTGAACTGCGGGCGCTGGGACTACATTTTCAGCTACATCAAGAAATTCCGAAACCGGCCAGATTTCGTTTTGCCCGACCGCTCCATCGTGACGATGGACAAGCATTTTCTCAAGTCCTACGTCGAGCTGCTGATTCGCACCTGCCATCGCCGTGGGATTCATGCCATGGGCGGGATGGCCGCACAGATTCCCATCAAGAACGACTCTGCCGCGAATGAGAGCGCGCTTGAGAAAGTACGCCAGGACAAGCTGCGCGAGGTACACGCGGGGCACGACGGCACCTGGGTTGCGCACCCCGGTCTCGTGCCGGTCGCGAAGGATATTTTCGATGCGCACATGAAAACACCGAACCAGATCGGCAGGCCGCTGCCGGATGTCCGAATCACGGCGAAGGATCTTCTGGCCGTCACGCCGGGCGAAATCACAGAAAAGGGCCTGCGCTGGAATATCGACGTGGGGTTGCAATACCTCGAGTCGTGGCTACGCGGTAACGGCTGCGTGCCGATCTATAACCTGATGGAAGATGCCGCCACCGCCGAGATTTGCCGTGCCCAGGTATGGCAGTGGGTCCGGCACGGCGCTGAGCTCAGCAACGGTCAGCCCGTTACCAGGGAGATGGTCCGATCCTGCATCGCCGATCAGAAAAAACTGCTCACCGGAGCCCGCATGGCCGAGGCAAGTGGAATCTTCGAGCGAATGATGACCAGCTCGGAATTTGCGGAGTTCCTCACGTTGGTCGCCTATGACTACATCGACTAACGCATCGCGGATTTTCGGCCCGAGACATGATTCAGGAAATTCCTGAAATCTCCGACGATTTTCTGGGGCAGCTCAAGCAAGACCTGGTATGCCGCCGCGTGGGGCGTGGCATGGCTCGCCTCGAAAATCTCCATGCTCTGTTTGCGTCGTTCGATCCGGAACAAAAAAACGCCGCTCTTTTTGCCGGATATCTGGCGCAATGGGTAGACATCGGCTTTCAGCGTCCTGCGCTGGTCAAAGAGATCGTTGCCCGCTTCTCCAAGTCGGTGCGCTCCCGCATGCCCTTGCAGGATTACGTCTACCTGCGCCTGGCGGAGGGAATGATCGCGATGTCAGAGGAGGCAACCGAAGAGGCCATCCGGCACCTCGATTTTGTGCTGGGACTCGACGAGCAGACCGATGACAAAGAACTTCTGGCTATCGCCAATTTCTGGAAGGGCCGCTGCCTGCGCATGAAAGGGGAATACGACCAGGCGCTCGCCTATGCCACGAAAGGAAGGCACCTTGCTACGGAACTTGGGCACGCTCCTATGGCTGCCGTCATGCGCGTGCTGGAAAGTTGGCTCTTCTTTCAGAAAGGCGATGCGAAGAGGGCCCTACAGATTCTGCAGGAGGCCGAAGCGGTTCTGGGCCAGACGGACGACTACCTGACCCTGGGAAACATCCATTCTTCCTACGGCCGGATTGCCCGTCGCCACGGGCGTTATCAGCACGCGCTCGCACACTTCACTGCTGCCATCGCGCAGTACCGGCAACGCGATCCCTGCCATCGCAATGTTGCCCGGACGCTGAGCAACCTGGCGTCGGTCAAGCGCCTCATCGCGCTGCAGTTGCGCCGCAAAATCGATGCCGACGCCGCCCGGCGTCGCAAGGCTGCTACTCGCGGACGTTCGCGCCCAGATGACGGCAAGACTTCGCACCGCGATCGTTTCGAGCAACTTCGCTATGAGGCCGTGGCCGAACTCGATGAAGCCGCAAGGATTTACGAGCAGTATCGAAATCACCACGGCTTGGGCAGTGTCCATCTGAACCGTGGCTATCTTCACCTGGACAGTGGCGAGCTTGAACACGCTGATTCTGAGGCGAAGACTGCCTTCCAGCTCGGCGAGGAGAAGGGCGACTACATCCTGATGGCGCGAGCGCGCCTGCTGGACTGCATGATAGAGAATGCCCGCGTGGAAGAAGAAATCGGAGACAGCGGTGAAGCCGGCAGCCACGCCCGGCTCGCGCAAGACTGCGCCCAGGAAGCAGTCGAACTGGCCCGCCACACACAGAACCGCCGGCTTGTGGCCGATGCCTGCATTTGGCAAGGTCTCACCTATTGCAATCGCTTTCTTGACGACCCAGAATCCGCGCGCCGCTGCTATGACGAGGCCGTTGCCCTCGCCAAGAGCAGTAATACGGACGGTTCCTGGGAAGAGCTGGAGACGCTGAAAGCAAGAGTTTTGCGCGGCGGGCGGGTGAATCCCACGCTCCGGGCCTGGTCGCAAGGATCCGTTGGTGACAAGACCTTCCAGCAGATCACCGAACAATTTGCTGACCTGATTATCCCGAAGGTGTGGGAACGAGAAGGCCGCAAGGTATCCAGGGTGGCAAGCCGGCTGTCCATTTCACCCAAGAAAGTTCGCCGCATCCTCGGTCGTGTCGGCCGGCGAAAAACTGGCCCGAAGTAATGCGCACCACGTCACTCCGGCAATCCTTGGGGACGGGGCTCCACTAAACGGCCCTGCACGACGGTAACTTCGTAGCCTTCATCTTTGGACCTAACATTGGAGGCTGCCGATCTGTTCGTATGAACGCGCGGCGGAGGACGGTATGCGTCCGCATTTTCACTGCTGGATTTCCAAGCGCGGGTTACCGTTGCCCGCACTCCTTGCCGGCCTCCTGGCGCTTACGACAACAGCGCCCGGCCAATCCTCTTCCGACAGCCCGTCGTTAGGCGACTTGGCCCGCAAACAACGTCAGAAACAGCAACAGACCAAGGAAACGGCTAAGTCGAAGAAGGTCGTCACAAACGAAGATATTCCGGAACATCCAGATTCTTCTGATTCGCCGGCAAGCTCTAGCCCTGCGGCGAGCGAGGTGGCACGCGACGATTCCTCCCCGCCGGCCGGAGCCGTGTTGCAGGCGGGCGACCAGTTGAAAGCGGCGATCCTGCGGCAAAAGACCGCGGTCGCAGACCTCAAAGCTCAGATCGATAAGGTGCAGGACTCGATTCACTTTGTCGAAGCCAACGCCTATCGCAACGGGGTGGAATACAACAAACTACAGGCGCAGAGGCAGCAGGAAGTGCAGCGGCTACAGAGCCAACTGGAAGAACAGAAGAAGAATCTCGAACAAATGCAGGAGACCGCGCGCAAGACCGGCTTCGGCAGCTCGGTCTGGGATCCGTAACGCTCCGCGGAAAAGTGTTCCAGCGCTTGAGTGGTGCCGGAGTAGAGAACGAAGGCGAGGACGAGATTTCCCGCTCAGGCAGCCTGCTCTCGCCGCATCCGGAAGGATGGCGGCGCGCCTTCTAGGCCCCCGCGTGAATCCAGCGGATGACGGCGAACACCCCGGCGGCCACAAACGCCGACGCGGGAATCGTGAAAACCCAGGCCCATACGATTCGCCGAGCTACGCCCCAGCGTACCGCCGACAATCCGCTGGTGGCCCCAACACCCACAATCGCGCCTGTGATGGTGTGGGTGGTGCTGACTGGAATTCCCGCCAACGCCGTTGCAAATAATGTGATCGCTCCTGCGGTTTCCGCGCAGAACCCACCCACCGGCTTCAACTTCGTAATGCGGGACCCCATGGTGTGTACGATGCGCCAGCCGCCAAAGTAAGTTCCCAGCGCAATAGCGGTGTGGGCCGCGAGAATGATGGGCCAGTGGAAATGCCCCCAACTGCCCGACATCTCAGCGGCCGTCATATACTTTGCGCCGTACAGGGCGCTGGCCACAATACCCATGGTTTTCTGAGCATCGTTGCCCCCGTGTCCCAGGCTATAGGCGGCCGCCGAAATCAGTTGCAGCTTTCGGAACCAGGCATCGATGCGTCGCGGGGCTTTGTCGCGCAAAAGCCAGAAGACCGCGACCATGAAGCCGAAGCCCAGTACCAGACCCATGATGGGAGCCACCACAATGAAGATCAGGGTCTTGTACCAGCCCTCGGTAATAATGACGTGAAACCCTGAACGCATAACCGCTGCCCCGGCATATCCGCCGATCAACGCGTGGGACGATGAAGTGGGCAATCCCCACCACCAAGTCAGCAGGTCCCACACGATCGCGCCCATCAGACCCGCAATCACCACGTACTGGGTGACCGAGTCGATCCGAATCATTCCCTTGCCAATGGTTTTTGCGACTGCCGTGCCCAGGAAAAAGGCCGCGACGAAATTGAAGAACGCCGCCCACACCACCGCCAGCTTGGGAGATAGCACGCGGGTCGAAACGACGGTCGCGATGCTGTTGGCGGCGTCATGAAATCCGTTGAGGAAATCAAAGATCAGCGCCACCAATATCGTGATGATGAGCAGCAGAAGGTTCGATGTCACCCGTCAGGTTCCTATGTTCGAGGATACAACGCCATCAGGCGTTCTTCAGAACGACCGTTTCGAGCACGTCGGCGACGTCTTCCGCCCGGTCTGTCGCGGTTTCGAGGATTTCGATGAGTTCTTTGGTCTTAATCAGGTTGATCGGATCCTTCTCCTGATCGAACAGCCTTGCGATTGCGGCGCGCGAAACCAGGTCAGCTTCGTTCTCCAGGCGATTGATCTCCACACAGTGGCCTAGCACATCCCCGTTTTTTTGCAGCAGCGAGACCGCTTTTTCGAGTTCCTGGGTCTGGGCGAGGGTGAGCCGCGCGATCTCGGCAGCCTCGGGGGGCGGAGCGGTTATGCGGTACATAATGATGCGGGCGCCGGCCGCATTCAAACAGTCGAGCACATCGTCCAGCGACGATGCCAGCTTGTGAATGTCCTCTCGGTCGAAGGGCGTAATAAACGTCTGGTTGAGTTTGCGCAGGATGGCGTGGGTCATCTCGTCGCCCACATGCTCAATCCGTCGAATTTCCTGCACCTTCATCTCCAGGTCGCGGTAGTCGGAGAAGAGGTCCACCATCGCCCGAGCGCCGGCGATGAGATTGTTTGACATCCCGGAAAACATTGCGAAAAAACTTGTGTCTTTGGGAATGAGCCGTACCATTCGGCGACAGACTCCAGAAGCCTTGTGGCTGCAGTTAAGAGCAGAGGTTGTGAAAGCGAGTCACTATCTCACGCGCCGCAGAGGGCAGTCAAATCGCGAGCGCGCGCAGCCGAACGAGGCAGGACGGACAGTTGCGAAGCGGATTTGGGGGGAGAACAGGTGGAAGTGGAGCTACTAGCCGCGGGGAAGGGGCCGCGCGGCAGTCTTGGCACGGCGGGGAATCCGTAGCCCGAGAAGCACGATAAGGGCTAACACCGCGCTGGTCCCGAGGGCCACTGGGCGCAGGAATTCAAACATCATCTCTCGGAGATCCATGGGCCCAGTATGCGGCGGTACGCCGATTTCGCGAAGTTACGATGAGACTAGCCCCGTCGTGCAGCCTTGAGCACTGAGGTTCGAATGGTTGCAAACACGGACGGAGTGGGGCTTTACCAAGATTCGCACGCCTGTTTGCGGCAGTTAGGCTCATAATGATGAAATGGATATTACTTTCCTTGAAGAGCGGTGGCTTCCGAAGTCCGTGTTGTGCCTCCGTGACTATAGCCCAACAAAGTTTGTCCATGACCTGATCGCTGGGATAACGGTGGGGCTGGTTGCGCTCCCGCTGGCGATGGCCTTCTCGATCGCCTCGGGCCTCTCGCCGCAGGCAGGGATCTACTGCGCGATTGTGACGGGCTTCCTGATTTCTGCGCTGGGCGGGTCGAAGACGCAGATTGGAGGGCCGACCGGAGCGTTCGTGGTGGTGGTGGCGGGGATTGTGGCGGCGCATGGAGTAGATGGGCTCTTCATGTGCACGGTAATGGCGGGCATCCTGCTGGTCGCCATGGGCGTCACCGGCATGGGGTCGGCGATCAAGTTCATTCCTCGGCCCATCGTAATTGGCTTTACCAACGGCATCGCGATTCTCATCGCGAGCACGCAGGTCAAGGACTTCTTCGGGCTGCAGGTCGACAAAGTCCCAGGCGTGTTCTGGCTGCGCATGGAGACATTGGCGACCCACTTCAAGACGCTGAACTACGAAGCGACCCTGTTGGCAGCCGCGACCGTGGTGATCCTGATCGTGTGTCGCAGCGTTTCGAACCGGATTCCAGGCCCGATCGTTGCGTTGATCGTGGGAACAGCGGCGGTGTTCTTTTTCAAGCTGCCGGTGGAGACGATCGGCACGCGCTTCGGGGGGATTCCCAGCGGCCTGCCGCATCTGCAGTTCCCGAAATTCCACGCTGACCTGATCCATGGGCTGCTGGGGCCGGCGGTGACAGTCGCGATGCTGGGCGCCATCGAGTCGCTGATGTCGGCGGTGGTTTCGGATCGGATGAGCAACGATCACCACAATCCCAACGTCGAGTTGATGGGGCAAGGGGTGGCGAACATCGTTTCGCCGATGTTCGGCGGGCTGCCCGCTACGGGCGCGATCGCGCGCACAGCAACCAATATCCGTGCGGGAGCTCGGTCTCCTGTGGCGGGGATCATTCATGCACTGACGCTCTTGTGCGTTTTGCTGTTTGCGTCGCGCCTGGTCAGCTACGTGCCGATGGCAGTCCTGGCCGGGATTCTGATGATCGTGTCGTACAACATGGGCGAGTGGCGCGAGATCCCGCAACTGCTCAAGCTCACCAAGACAGACATCAGCGTGTGGCTGGTCACGTTCGCGCTCACGGTGTTTGCGGACCTGACGGTGGCAGTGGAAGCTGGGATGATCTTGGCGGCACTGCTGTTTATCAGCCGCGTCGCCAGCACGACGACGGTGTCGCAGGTGACCGACGACTACATCGAAGATGGGCGGGTGCACATTCTGCAGGACAAAGACATTCCCTACTACGTAACCATCTTCAGGATCCACGGACCGTTTCTGTTCGGCGCGACTGACAAGCTTGCGGTGGTCACGGAGAACATGCACAAGCTGCCACCCGTGGTGATTCTGCGCCTGCGCAATATGACCGCTCTAGATGCAACCGGCCTGTTTGCGATTGAGGAAGTGGCGCGGGCCTTGCAAGCCACCGGACGCACGCTGATCCTGTGCGGAGCCCGAGAGCAGCCGGCTCAGCTTCTGCACGAGGCAGAGGTGGAAGAGCTGATCGGCAAAGATAATATCTGCGATAACGTGCAGGAAGCGGTCGGGCGAGCGCAGGATGTGTTCGAGAAGCTGGAAGCGAACGCGGCTATCGGTGCGAAGTAGCGCTGGCTGCACCACGCCAGACAGGTCCTATTTCGCTTGCGACAAAGGTGCTAAACGCCCTTTCGTGATCTTCAGATAGTCGGCCGGGCCAAGCAGGATCTGCAGGCCCCGTACTCCGGCGGAGATCGAGATCGTCTCGAACAGCTCGATGGTTTCATCCACGTAGATGGGGTAGTCCTTCTTGCCAGCTAGCGCGGTCACGCCACCGCGGATATACCCTGTCAGGGTCTGTAACTCTTTTACCGGGGCGAGCTGGATCTTGCGATCGGCAGACGCCACCGCCAGCGCCTTCAAGTCGAGTTCGGCGTTTCCCGGGATCACCGCGAGGCATATGCCGTTTCGGTCACCGCGAGCGACTAGCGTTTTGAATACCTGCTCCGGCGGCATCCCAATCTTGGCCGCAACGGTTTCCGCTGCCAGATCGTCGGGGTCGACTTCGTACTCGCGGAGTTCGTAAGGAATTCCCAGGTGGTCGAGCAGCCGGACCGCATTGGTCTTGTGGGCCACGCTTGATTTTATCCCTGGCGCATGGCTGGGCACATCCTCGACTTATACTCGCGAGGAAGTCGCTACGGAGTTGCTCTGGCGGGCAGCCCGCCTTTATAGTCTCGGTGCAGTTTCGGGGGACCTATATGAAGATGCTGCTTCACTGGGTGTTGAGCGCGCTGGCGATCTGGATCGTTTCGCGGTTCGTGCCGGGCTTTTCGGTCAGCGGCCCGGTGGCGGCGCTGATTGCTGCAGTGGTGATCGGTTTCGTCAACGCCACCCTGGGGCTGTTTCTGAAGATCATCACGTTCCCGTTGACCATCCTCACCCTGGGACTGTTCTGGCTGATCATCAATGCTGTCATGATCAAGCTGGCGTCGGCGATCGTGCCCGGGTTTCGTGTCGCCACGTTCGCTGCAGCCTTCTGGGGGGCGATCGTGCTGGCGCTGGTGAACATGGCGCTGAAGTCGCTGGTGATGCCGGAGAAGAAGTAGAGGGCGGCAATCAGCTCTCAGCATTCAGCGCTTGGCAATTGGCAGGGCATAGGTCGACTTGAGAATCGGTCGAGCCCGGGGTGGTCGTCTTATCTCGCGGATGGGTCCTTCGCCGGCTTCATCCCTTCCCACTCTTTATCGGTGAGCATCCTACCCAGGGCGGTAAACTCGCCGGCGCCCTGGAGCCATTCGCCTCCGTCCATGGTCACCACTTCGCCGTTGATGTAGTCGGAACCGTCGCTCACCAGGAAGGCGGCAAGATTCGCAAACTCTTCCGTGGTGCCGAAGCGTCCGAGAGGGTTGCGGTCTCTGGCGAGTTGTTCAAGTTCGGGGCGCGGAAGCAGGCGAGAAAACGCGCCTTTCGTCGGCACCGGACCAGGAGCGATGGCGTTCATGCGGATCCCACGATTGCCCCACTCGACGGCCAGGCTGCGGGTGAGGGTCTGCACGGCTGCTTTCGAGATGGCCGAAGGGACGACGTAGGCGGAGCCCGTCGTCGTGTAGGTGGTGGTGATGTTGAGCACCACGCCGCGACGCCCCGCTCTGAGCCACCGCTTTCCGCAGGCCAAAGTCGTGTGCAGGGTGCCCATGAGCACAATGCCGATGACAGACTCGAAGGCGCGGAGCGACAACTCTTCGGTGCGCGCCAGGAAATTGCCGGCGGCGTTATTCATCAGCACATCGAGCGGACCATCTTTCCAGATAGTGTCGATCATCTCGTCGACCGCGGCCGCGTCACGGACATCGCAACGGCGGGCGTGGATGACGCCGGCCGTCTTTTCACGCAATTCGGCTTCGGCGGCGGCAAGAACTTCGTGGCGGCGTCCGCAGATGTAGACGACGGCGCCGAGTTCAAGGAAGCGTTGCGCGGCCGCTCTCCCCAGGCCGGTGCCACCACCCGTGATGAGGATCCGTTTGTTGAGCAACAGGTTTTTCTGGAACATGATCACCGTCCGATGGTCGTGCCGCCACTGATTGTATCGAGGGGGACAGGGCTCTGTCGCCGAAACCGCAGGGTAGCGGGCTCGGTTAGGGGCCGTGGCAAGCCACACGAAAGCCATAGTCGGCGTACTGGAATTCAGGAGGGATGCTGGAGCGGGCGGCACATCGGCTGACCTTGACGTGATGACGCCACGATCCTCCACGAGAAGCACGGCGCCGGCCGACGTCCGGGCCGCAGGGGTTTCTTTCCGGCGATAAGGCGTAGTAGTTGGGGTCATACCAATCGTTGCACCACTCGTGGACGTTCGCGCACATATCGAACAGGCCGAAGTCGTTTGGTGCAGATTCTCCCACGGGTTCGGGCCCGCTGCGCCAGCGACCAGCGTAGTTCGGCAATGTTTCCGGCGGCGCGTCTCCCCAGGGAAAGAGCTTACCCTCGACTCCGCCGCGCGCCGCGCGTTCCCACTCGGCTTCGGTCGGAAGGCGATAGTGGTTGCTCGTGGCAGCGGAGAGCCACTCACAATATCGCGCTGCTTCGTGCCACGAGACGCCAACGACGGGCTGTTCGGCGCGACTGAAGTTCGGGTCATGCCAGAAAGGTGGCGGCAGCGCGCCGGTCGAGGCCAGGAATCGAGCGTAACCCTCGTTGGTGACTTGATGCGCGGCCAGGCGGAAGGCATCGACGCAGACGTTGTGCACGGGGCGTTCGCAGTCCTGGCCGGCCTCCGAGCCCATCAGGAACCGCCCGGCAGGAACGACGACCAGAACAGGTTCGACGATGGGCGTCGCGGTTGAGGCTGACATAGAACTCGGAAAGCGTAGCACACGGCGAAACACGCTGGACATCGTGGGGCTACCCTCCTGCCCGCGGGCGGAGCTACACTTTGGGCGCTCGAAGGTGTCGAGCAGGTGCTGCTATGAAGAAGCTGACGTTCAAGGTGAAGCTCGAAGGTGTTCCAGGAATGGAAGTGGCCGCGTTGCGGGCTCCATTTGATGTGGTAGAGACTTTTGGTACACGAGCGCGAGTGCCGGTGCGCGGGACGATCAACGGTTTCCCGTATCGCTCGTCGCTGATGCCGATGGATGGTTGCCACCGCATGGTTGTGAACCGTGAGATCCGCGAGGGCGCGGGCGTACGAGCCGGCGATACTGTGAGGGTTGTGATGGAGCGAGATGACGCGCCCCGAACCGTGACGCTGCCGTCTCCCTTGAAAAAAGAATTGGCCAAGAACAAGACGGCGCAAGCCAACTGGGAAAAGCTGGCCTTTACGCACAAGAAGGAAATGGCGCGGTCTATTGTGGAGGTGAAGCAGGAAGAAACGCGGGCGCGGCGCCTGGCCAAGGTGATGGACGTGCTGAAGAACGGGAAAAAGTGGATGGGTTAGCCGCGGAGGCGGCGAACGACTTCTGCGATGTCGAGGTCCTGAAAGAGGCGAATGCCCGCAATGCCGGAGGCGCCGGCTTTGAGGCAGGCGGCAGCATTCTCTAGCGTGACGCCGCCCAGAGCAAACACCGGGATGCGATGCTGGCTGGCTCGACGGAGAGCATCGAGACCGGCAGGATGTGTGTTGGGGGCGTCTTTTTTCTCGAAGACCGGGGCGAACAGGGCGAGATCGGCCCCAGCGGCCTCGGCTCCGCGTCCGTCGGTGGACTCGTGGCAGGCCACGCTGATCACCGCGCCGGGGGTGTCAGGGAAAGCTGCATGGCGACTCGATGAATCCCATATCCGGCGCACTTCCATGGGGGAGATGCTGTTGGCTGGGAGATGGACGCCGTCGGCAGCCGTGGCGAGCGCGACGTCGATGCGGGAGTTGATGAGTAAGGCCGTTCGCGGTTGTCGGTTCTCAGTTCTCAGCTGAACGTTCAGTTGTGCATCGCGGATTGCGGAGAGCGCCGCACGCGTCAACAATTCCAGGTCGCGCGCTGGGAGATCTTTCTCGCGGAGCTGGATGTAGTCGATTCCGGCACGGGCGGCTTCGTCGATCTTGGCGAGCAGCGTGTGCCGACGGGCGAATTCGTCACCGGGGAAGGCGGCGCGATCGGTGATGTAGTACAGAAGGACGCGGGGCATGCCAGGTTCCAGCGTACTACGGCTGCTGGGGTCAGCAGTGCTGGGAACGCGGACAGGAGTGTCCGCGCCACACGACTACGGTCTTGTCTTTGCGATCTCGGGCAGGACGTCGGCTTCTTTCTTGGTGATACCGGCCAAATGATGCGTAGTGAGGCCATCGCGGAGGAACTCGAAACCTTCCTCGGGGGAATCGACCATCTTGAAAAGCTCGAGGTCGGTGGCCGAGATGGTGCCGGCGTCGATCATGGCCTGAAAGTTGATCAGCTTCTTCCAGTAGTCACTCCCGTAGATCACGACCAGAATCTTCTTGGCCAGCTTGTCGGTTTGGGCCAGGGTCAGAATTTCGAATAGCTCGTCGAACGTGCCAAAGCCTCCCGGGAAAATCACGAGCGCCTTGGCGAGATAGGCGAACCAGAACTTGCGCATAAAGAAGTAGTGGAACTCGAAGTTGAGTGATGGCGTAATGTAAGGATTCGGATACTGCTCGAACGGCAGGTTGATGTTGAGGCCGATCGTTTTGCCGCCAGCGTCTTTCGCGCCCAGGTTAGCGGCTTCCATGATTCCGGGACCGCCTCCAGTAGTGACTACGAAGCGTCGCCTGCGGGCGGGAATCGTGATCGACCACTCCGTAAGGAGGGAAGCGAGTTTGCGCGCGTCTTCGTAATAGCGCGACATTTCCATCGCCGCCAGCGCTTTCTTGTGGTCAGCGCCGGCCTTGGAACCCTTCGCCTGCGCATCTTTCAGGCTTTTTTCCGCGGCGGAGCGGCTCTGGAAACGGGCGGAACCGAAAAAAACCACCGTGTCCTGAATTTGCTCGCGGCGGAAGCGGGCGAGCGGCTCGACGTATTCCGACAGGATGCGCAGAATGCGACCATCTGGGCTATTGATGAACGGCTCGTTCTGGTAGGCGAGCGGCGCGGCTTTCAGTCTGTCTTCACTCATGGAGCAAATTCCTGTCAATGCCGGTTCGAGATTCCCGCCATTGAGCATACCTTCCTACCGCTCCCGGCGGAATGCGCCGGTTGATTCCGGGGTGCTAGGGGAGTTTGTCTTCGTGGTAGTGGATGGCTTCCGAAAATCCGATCCAGATGTCGAGCAAGCCCAGGCCACTGCAGAAGCCACGGAAGAACCCGTGCGTCAGGAGTGTGCGCAGGGCAGGATAGCGAAGAAGCAGGAAGTTGTCGGTCCACTGCGGTGTCCACGGAAGAATCACCAGCAAAACACCGGCGGCGGCGCAGACGAAGACAAACAACAAAACCAACAGGCGGTGCATCCAGATCTGGACACGGGTTACGGAAACGGGCGCAGGGCTCAATGTGGTAGGCGCGGGAGTGGACTCGGGCGCTGGGGCCGAGGCCAGACCGGCAGGGCTTGCGCCGCTCGGCTGCGTCGTGTTGGGATCGCGCATCAGGCGGGGCTCCGCCCTGCGACCGGTAGCACATACACGCGTGGGTGGGGGCAATGCACGGGCAAACCCATCTAAGCATTCTACGTCTTCAGGGCCTTAATGCGCTCGCCAACATCCCGATAGTCGATATTACTTCCGTAGACTTCCATGAAGTGATCGAGAGCGGCGTGCTTGTCGTTGGCGGTTTCATAGGACGAGCCAAGCTCGTAGTGCAGGGCCGTGCGGGTTTCCTCGTCGAGCGTGGGCAGCTTCAGGGCCTTCTCATACCAGCGGATGGCAGCTTCGGGAACGCCCTTGTCGAGGAAACACTGCGCCAGCCACGTGTAGGTCTGCATAACTTGCTGGAACGGGTGGCCGTGATCCACCGCCTGGCAGACTTTTTGCAGTTCGCCAATGGCTTCGTCGAGCAGCCCCATCTCGCGGAAGGCGACCCCCAGGTTGTAATGGGTTTCGGGATCTTCTTCGGCAGTGGCAACTTCCTCTTCGAGCTCGTGGCGGAGTTCGCCAAACATGTCGGCAAGATCGACCCTGGCGGCGAGTTCTGCCTTGCCAGCAGGTGTGGACGGGCGCACGGAGGCGTGAAGCGTGGGCGCGGTTGATGGCGCCGGAACGGCGGCAGCGGACGCGGCCGGAGCCGGAAGCGCGGTAGTCGGAATGGGAGTGACGGTCGGGGGCGCGGAGCCGGGTCCGGAGACCGCGCTGGCCGCCATGTGCCGAGCGGGCACGGGCTCAGCGTGGACCGGGGGCACAACGGGCTTGTCAATTTCGGGCTTGGGTGCTTCTTGCAGGAACCCGTCGCCGAGGGATTCCTCGAGGTCGGCAACGAACTCGCCCAAGGCGCCTGTCTTGGACTCCTCTGCGGGCGGAGCCGGCTGCGCCATCTTCGGGCCAGACATGAATTCCAGATGACTGACGAGAGCAGGATCAGTTGGGGCGTGCGCCACGGGAGCCTGGTCGTGCTCGATCTCGTGGGCCACCGCCTGGGGAAGGAATCCGTCTCCCAGTGAGGAATCGATGTCGGCGACCATCCGCTTGAAGGGGCCAGCCTGTGCCGGCTCGGGTTCGGGCGCTACTGCATGCGGAGCTTCGGCCACCTCCAGCTCGTGGGCGATGGCTGCCGGCTCGTCAACGGTCTCGGTCTCAATCTCCGCGCTGGGTTGTTCGGAGGCCGAGGCGGCGTCGATTTCGGCGCGCAGGGCGGCAATCTGCTCGTAGTCAGCGGTCTGAGTCTGAAGCTTGGTGAACGCGGCGCGCGCCTGGTCCACCATGGAATGCTCCAGGTAGAAACGGATCTCTTCGATGGTTTCGGCGACGGCGTCAGTGTTCTCGGCAGAGATTTCCTCGACGGCGGGCTCTACGGTGGACTCGTCACCCGAGTGGGACGGAGTTACGTCGGCCTCGACGGCGAGGGTATCGTCCCATTCCGCAGACAGATCGATTTCACTGGTCGTCGGCGCGGGCTCAGCGTGGCTAAACGCCGTTTCGGCGCGCGCCTGTACGTCAAATTCGTGGGCCTCATCCTGCGCGACAGCGTGAGCTTCAGGCACAGGGTCGGTTGGCCATTCGACGGGGAAATCCCCCACTGCCGGCAGTGCCGAACGTGGCGAAGGCGAGACGGCTTCGCGCTCTTCGCAGCGCTGGGCGAGGTCGCCATAGCGCGCAGCTTCTTCCGAAAGGCCAGCCTGGTCGTAGACGGTTTGCAAGGTACGGCAGCAGGCGGCGGCATCCGCGAAGCGCTGGGCGCGGGTATGAAGGGCGGCCAGGCGCTGGTTCAACCGGACGTCATTTGGAGCAATGGGCAGCACGGCCATCACGGGGCCGAGCGCCTTATCGGGCATGTTGTAGGAAACGAAAAGCTCAGTATCGGTGAGCGCAGCGCGCAGCGCAGCGGCAACTTCCGGCGAATAGGCTTGATCGATGGGGGGCGCGGTGGCCTCGAGTTCCTCGACCAGGACAACGCCTTCCTCGACCGTAAGCAGCTTGGACCCAGTAGCCCCGCCCATCATGCCGACTACCTGCTGGTAGTTCTGCATGTGCATGGGGTTCTGCGGTTCCTGCTCGGCCAACCCCTGGTAGAGATCGCGCGCCCGGGACAGGTCACCCGACTGCACACAGGCGTGGGCGAGAAGTTCGTGGACTTCGTTGATGTGCGACTGATCGCCGGCCTTGTGGAAGAGTTCCTCGAGTTTTTCCAGCGCGGCCGGGTTGCTGCTGACATGGCCAATCACCGAGCGCAGGGTCTCAAGAACCTTGGCGGAGTTTTCTGCCAGCATGCGGTCAGCGTGCTGATCGATAACCTGGAGCGCTTCCTCGTGCCCGCCGCCCTGCACTAGGGCGTCGATGTAGCCGAACATCGACTCGATATCGTTGTGGGCGGAAAGCAGTTGGCCTGCGAGTTTTCCGGCTTCCGCCGCGCGTCCGGTTTGCACATAAGCTTTGAGGAGGTCGCGCAGGCCATCGGGGTGACTGTCGATGTCCGCGACTTTTTCGAAGAACTTGATGGCGGCGGCCGCATCTCCGGATTCGAGCGCGTTGCGGCCTCGCAGCAGAAGCGCATAGCTGTTGCCGGGGTCGAGGGTCAGCATGCGCTGCAGGATTTCTTCGGCGCCATTGCGCGAGCCGCGGCTGCGTAGAGTCTCGGCGGCGGCGGAGAAAATCTGCCAGGCTTCCGTCTTCTTGCCGAGCCGGATGTAGACCTCGGCCAAGCGAACCCGCATGGCGACATTTTCCGGATCCATCTCGAGGATCTTCTGGAAGATGCGGACGGACTGCTCGAGTTCTCCGGCGCGGAGAAACTCTTCGGCGACCTGCAGGTACTGAGCGCGGGCGTCGTTGAACAGGCCCTGCTGGGTATAGAGTTCGGCCAGCTTCAGGACGCTTTCAAGCGAGGGCTTGAGCTTCGCGATCTTCTTGTACATCGCGATGCCCTTGACCGTAAAACCTTGCGCGGCATAGGCGTCGCCGACACTCTTAAAACATTCGGTGGCCTTGTCAGCCTCGCCGATTCGGGCGTAAAGATCGCCCACGGTGTTGAGCACCGTCAGGTCCTTGGCATCGGCCTTGAGGATCTTTTCGTACTCGGAAATGGCGTTCTGCAGCTTGCCCTGCTGGACGTATTTCTCCGCAGCGCTGAGAACTTTCTGCTTGTTGAAGCCGAAACCAAACGCCATAGAGGGCGGACTCCAAGCTTTCCCCCCGCCCAAGAGCTACGGACACCTGGGAAACGCTCCAAGCGGGGCACGAACTACCTCAGCCGAAAGACCTCCGGGGAGGCACAGCTTGACCAAACAAACTCATTGTAAGGCGGGTAACCGATATTCGTATGGTTACCAAGGGTTACCGAAAGGGAGTGTACGACCGGGTTACGGAAGGAACCTGGGAAAAAGGCTGGATTGGGAATCGCGGGGTTGAGGTGGCTCATTCGGCGAGCGTTGCGACTGGGAGGTTGCGGCAGATGAACCTGGGCGCCGGACAGAAGAGGGCAGCTGTCCCTACGCGGGTAAGGCGGCGCGGGCTACCGTGGTTAACACAACCAAGAAGAGGCCAAGCAAGGCTGGCCGGGGAAGGCGACGCAGCACGTGCCAAACCATGATGCTCATCGACCGGACCCTCCGCGCGGGGGAGACCGCGAATGATTCTGTCGAACGAACCAAAGAATGCGAAATGGCCACGAGACTGGCGCACCCGCTTCTTAGGAGAACCCAATTCTAAGTCAGGCCTGGGGAGGAAAGGCAAGGGTTTTGTACGACGGCTTCAGGTCAGTCAGGAACCTCGGACGATAGGTCTTCCCAGCCGCGAGTGGGAGGAGCGGACCTCACCATTCGTCTTCCGAAGGTTCTTCCCGCTGCGGACGCAATCCCTGAAACGCTCGGGAGATTTTTTCGATGTCGTCGGGCTTCAGGCGGCAGGCGCTGCCAAGCTTTTCGGTAAGGAGTTTGTTAATCGCGGGCATGGGTTGGCCTTTGGTCTGAGCGAGGAAGCGAGCCCATTCGGTCGCGACGGACTTGCGCTCGTCCGGGTCGGCGTCTTCGTAGAACTGGCGCGCGGCCTCTTCGAGCGTGCCGTATTCGTCGGCCACGTCCTCGTGAAAATAGCCGCGCAGAAAGCTGCGCAGCGCGGGGAAAGTGGCTGCGGTGATCTCGTGGTTATCTTGGTGAACGCTCTTACTCATTCGCGACACTCCGGATAAGAAGTCAGCACGTAGTAGTTGTTGGGTCCCGCCCATTTCAAGACTACGGTGGCGTGGGCACAAGGCTCGGCGCGGTCAGAGCCGCGGCGAAGGGAGCGGCCGATGGAATGGGACGGGTTGCCGTCGTAGTCCACGACTAAGTTGGAATGACCTTCTTCGCGATCGAGCCACCGCTGGATCTTGTCGTGGTTCTGTGCGAGAGCGATACCGACGGCATGTTCGGCGTTCTCGCGACCAGTCCAGGTGGATGCGACCGAGATGTTGCGCTCGCGGCGAAGGCGTTGGCGGAGTTCGTCATCCGTTCGACCGACGTGCTTGCGCAGCGTGTGGCCGCCAGCCGCTTCATCCTGCGAAAGATCGCGCGATGGGGCGGAGGCCAAGCGCTCCTTATTTTGAGCGCCCGGGAGCGAGCTTGCGCTGCCGGTTTGAGCGGGCTGGCATCCGAAGGCTGCCACCAGGATCAGGAGAGCGGCAAGCGTGGCAACCCGGAAATCCAAAAGTGTTATACGTCGACTCATGAGCTTTGGGGTAAAACCAGCAAGCTATTGAAGGGCCGGGAAACTCAGACGGTACCTGCAGGGGAGCCGGGGGTGGCTCCTCCGTACCGTTAGCAAGCCTACTGTTTTGCCCGCGGTCTGGCAACTGTCACGGTCAAACGCGCTACAGTGATAGCCATGGAGCGCTCGGTCACCGGCTTCCTTGACGATTTCCTGCGCGCGGGGGGCGAATGCGCCTACGTGCAGAGGCGAGGATATCGCACGGAACGCTGGACTTACCGGCAGGTGGCGGATATGACTGCGCAATTTTCGCGGGAGCTGGAAGCACGCGCCATCGGCAAAGGCGACCGCGTGATGTTGTGGGGCGAGAACTGTGCCGAGTGGGTGGCGGCATTTCTTGGATGCGCCTTACGCGGCGCGGTCGCGGTGCCCATGGACGATGCCGCCGCGGCTGATTTTGCCAATCGGGTGAGCGCGCAAGTGCAAGCCCGCTTGGTGGTGTGTTCGCGAAAGCATGCGCCGCAGGTGGCAGGGCCGCCGATCCTGGTGCTCGACGCGCTGCGGAAGCAGGTTGCTGGGCATTCGAGCGAGCGATACGCCGCGGTTGCAGTCGAGACCACGTACCCGCTGGAGATCATCTTCACTTCCGGAACAACGGCCGAGCCGAAGGGCGTGGTGATCTCGCACGGCAACGTGCTGTCGAATGTCGCGCCACTGGAAGCGGAAATCAGGAAGTATTTGAAGTATGAGCGCTGGGTACATCCGGTTCGATTCCTGAATCTTCTGCCGCTGAGTCACGTATTCGGGCAATTTCTCGGGCTATTCCTTCCTCCCTTGATGGCGGGTACGGTGGTGTTCCAGGAGTCCCGCAACCCGTCGGAGGTGATCGAGACGATCCGGCGAGAACGGGTTTCGGTGCTGGTGGCGGTGCCTCGTCTACTGCAGGGGCTCCAGGACAAGATCAAGCACGATCTCGAGAGTGAAGGGGAGATCGAGAGCTTTCGGAAAAGGCTTCGCGCCTACGAGGGGAAGCACCTTCTGCGACGCTGGTGGATCTTCCGTAAGGTACATCGTGAGTTCGGCTGGAAGTTTTGGGCGTTTATTTCGGGAGGGGCGGCGCTGGACCACGAGACGGAGGAGTTCTGGGGGCGGCTGGGTTATGCGGTGATCCAGGGTTACGGGCTGACGGAGACTACGTCGCTGGTGAGCGTGAACCACCCGTTCCGGTTGAGCAAAGGTTCGATCGGAAAAGTGCTTCCTGGCCGTGAGGTGAAACTTGCGGAGGACGGGGAGATTCTGGTTCGTGGGGGCGGAGTGGCTACGGGGTACTGGAAAGGAAATGAAGTGCGAGCGGTGAGCGGTGAGGAAGGCTGGTACCGCACTGGAGACGTCGGAGAGCTGGATGCCGACGGCAACCTTTATTTTAAGGGCCGAAAAAAACAGGTGTTCGTAACTCCGGCGGGGATGAATGTGTATCCAGAGGATGTGGAAGCGGCGTTGCGGCAACAACCAGAGGTGCGGGATTGCGTAGTGGTGGGGCTGGATCGTGGCGGAAACGCGGAGCCCTGCGCTGTGTTGATCCTTCGAGAGACGACGGCGGATGCGGAAATGGTGGTGCGACGAGCCAACCTGCAGTTAGCCGAATACCAGCGCATGCGGGAGTGGTTGGTGTGGCCGGAGAGTGACTTTCCCCGCACTTCGATTGGGAAGCCCCGCCTGACAGCGATTCGTGACGCGGTGCTTGCGCATCGGGCGGCTCAGCCAGTGTTCGGTTCGGGAGCAAGTCCGCTGGCGGAACTGATTGCGAAGATCTCGGGGCGAGCGGTGCCGAGTCTGAGGCCAGAGGCCAACCTCGAGGATGATCTGCAGCTGAGTTCGCTTGAACGTGTCGAGCTGCTGGGTGCGCTCGAGGATCGGTATCAGGTGGATCTCAGCGAAACGCGTTTCGCTGCGACGCGCAGCGTGGGCGATCTGGAAGAGCTGCTGCAGGGAAAAGGTACCGGGCGGGCCGTCTATCACTATCCGCGTTGGGCATTGTCGTGGCCGGTGCGATGGATTCGGACCGTGACGTACTACTTGTTGGTGCGGCCGGCGATCGTGCTGCTGGGTTGGCCGCGGATCGAGGGACGCGAGCATTTGCGCGGCGTGAAGGGTCCGGTGTTGGTGGTTTCCAACCACATCGATGATGTGGATGTCGGCTTCGTGCAGACTGCTCTGCCAGCGCGCCTGAGGCACTGCCTGGCGACGGCGGCTGGAGGAGAGGCGCTGGAGATTTTACGAACACCATCGGCCGACCGCGGATTCCTGGGGCGTGCGTACGATCGCGTGAAATGGACGCTGGGGGTGGCGCTGCTCAATTTGTTTCCCCTGCCGCGCCAGGCGGGGTTTCAGAAGAGCTTCGCGTATGCGGGCGAGTGTGTGGATCGAGGGTACAGCGTGCTGGTGTTTCCCGAGGGGCAGCACACCACTGAAGGCAAGCTGCTGCCTTTTCGCGCGGGCGTGGGATTGCTGGTGAGCCAGTTGAGAATTCCGGTGGTTCCGATGCGGATCGACGGATTGTTCGAGGTAAAGCAGTCGGGGAAGAAGTTCGCACTGCCGGGCCGGATCCGCGTCCGAATTGGCGAGGCCGTGCGGTTTGAGGCGGGGAGCGATCCGCAGAAGATTGCGGACGAGCTCGAGAAGCGAGTGGCGGAACTCTAGGCCGTAAGCTGACGCTGAGTCCAATCCAACGCGTCAGCGCGCGACCGCACAAGCTACCGATTCGGGACTATAATTTCCTGCATGAAACGGACGAACCTCCTTGCAATTCTGGCGCTTTTTCTCGGGGCTCAACTGCTGTATGCCGCGAGCAAGAGCACTACGGTGGAACTGAAAAACGCCAAGGGTGAAAGCGTGGGGTCAGCGACCGTTAAAGCCGCCAAGAATGGCGTGAAAATCAAGCTCGATTTGAAGAATCTGCCCGCAGGTGAGCACGCGGTGCACGTTCATCAGAACGCGAAGTGCGAAGCGCCGGACTTCAAGTCGGCGGGCGGGCACTTCAATCCGGAAAGCAAGAAGCACGGGTTGGAGAATCCCGATGGCCATCACGCCGGCGATATGCCGAACTTTATGGTGCGCGCCGACGGTACTGCCAAGGTGACGATTCTGAACAAGGACATCACCATGGGCAGTGATGCGCACTCAGTGTTCAGCAACGGTGGAACCGCGTTGATGATTCACGCCAAAGCGGATGACATGAAAACCGATCCGGCGGGCAATGCGGGCGACCGCATCGCCTGCGGCACGATTACGCAGTAAACAAGAGAGAAGGGCGTCCCCATCCCCAGGTGCGCCCTTCTCTGTGCCGATCGGCTCGACGGCGAGCGGAAGTTTCCCGGAGAGCCGTTCCGCACTCCTTTAAGAAGCAGAACGCTGTGCGCCGGTGCGATTTTTGTCGCACGCAGCGGTGGCGCTTCGGCTGTGCAGCGGCGATCAAATCCGCCCACCTCCAGCCGTTCACATAAACCCAAACGAGCAGCAGAAGTTGTGGGGCCGAAGGCGGCCCGAGTCCGTCCTGCAAGTTCTTCCCTATGATGGCGATAGGCTCTGCAAATCTAACGGTTGACAGATCAAAGCGGCGGGACTAAGACAGCAGTATTCCGAGTCCAGTCGCCTGCTCCGTCTGAACCTGTTCATTCCCCGTCGCCCCACTTGTCGTCCTGGAGGAGAGCAATGACAAACAAGTCCAAGCAGTTCGTTAGACCTATGCGCGTTTTTGTCGGACCAGGAACGAAAGCCGAAAAAGGTTTTCGTGCGCGCATGTCGATGCCGGAACCGGAAGCGATTGCGCCCGGGGTACCACCAACCCCCGCCCATGACCTGACATTTCACGGTGGTCACACCATCACAGATCTCGTTTTTACGAACTTCTACGTGGGAGGTTCGGCGGCGTGGAAGGCGAGTGACATCCAGAGCATTGACAAGGCGCTGGCGGACGCCATGTCGGATGTGGATCTGAACAACGTGATCTCACAGTACTTCACGTCAGGAAGCATCACGACCACAGCGCGGCCGTCGCAGGTGCTCACCGGACCGCCGCCGAAAGTGGTATCCCAAGGCGACGTCGAAAACCTGGTGCTGCAGCTTTTCAAAGCAGGAACGCTGAACGGATTCGACTACAAGTCCACCGTTTTCAATTTCATGCTGCCCAGTGGAACGATTCTGAACACGGACACGGCGCCGACCAACGCCGCGATTGCAGCGCGACTGGAAAAGCCGGTGGAGGTGAATAAGGGGGTACCGGTCGAGGAGGAGGAAGATTCCACTCAGGGGCTGGGCGGATATCACGGATCGGTGCACGCGGGTTCGGGGAATAGCGCGCAGACGATCTATTATGCAGTCGGCGTGTACTCGGAAACTCTACCCGACGGCACGACGAATGGCATTCCCGTGTTCGACCAGCCCTGGAAAAATGTGGTCGCGACTTTCTACCACGAGCTGAACGAAGCCCGCACCGACGCAGATGTGGAAGACGCCATTCGCGCCGGCAACGATCCGAGCGCGACCAAGTTTCTGGGATGGACTTCGCAGCAGGGCGAAGAATGCGGCGACTTCCCGGTGTTCGAAGCGAATCCGCTGACGCAGGTGTTTCAGGAAGTGAATCTCACCAACGGCAGCGGGACCGCGCCGGTGCAGTTCCAATACTCCGACAACGTGCACGGCCCGGAGGGGCCGCGGAGTACGCCGGCTCCGTTCGCGGGGCAGGCTCACCACCATCACGCGAAAGCGGCGGCGCAGGCGCAAGGCGCGGTCGGGAAGCGGAAGCGGGCTTGATGACGGCCGCGGGCTAACGATCAGGGCGCTTGTACACGCGCACGTAGTCGACCAGCATGGTTTGCGGGAACTTGGTGGTGACATCGGGATTTCCCGGCCAGTCCCCACCAACTGCCACGTTCAGGATGATGAAGAAGGGATGGTCGTACACCCACTTCGCATCTCTGGGCAAGTCGGCGGGCGTGCGCGTGGCGTACAAGTGATCGTCCACATAGAAG
>Ga0209698_10001719_pt1 | contig 25266 bp, 20 predicted proteins | sample LitLauG_LLR_2012_FD_187203 | JGI IMG/M metagenome (GOLD analysis project Ga0209698, IMG submission 187203) | Freshwater sediment microbial communities from Pennsylvania, USA - Little Laurel Run_MetaG_LLR_2012 (SPAdes) (version 2) | ecosystem: Environmental > Aquatic > Freshwater > Creek >... | reverse complement strand
AGGGTACATCTCGCGCAGCTTGCGTACGACGGGGGGCTCCACCGTCGAAGACGCCGAACGCACGAACTCGCCGAGCTCGTTGAGCTTGGTCATGATGACCTTGCTCTCTACCCCGAGCTCCTTGGCAAGCTCATAGACCCGGACCTTGGCCACTGCTCTCCTCACCTGGCCCGGCCGGGGTGGCGCGGACCGTCAGTACGTGGGCGTGCTCATCGGTGTGTGCTCATCGAGCGCTCATCGGCTGTCCGACCCGCTTCCGTGTCGATCGACCCTGACGACCTGCTGGCGACCGCTGCCTCGAGGTACGCCGCCACCGCACGGGCGTCGAGCGGGCCCGGCAGGCGGAAGGCCCGCGGGAACGCTCGCCGTCGCACGGCGCGGTCGAGGCAGTCCGGGTCGAGGTGCAGGTACGCGCCCCGACCAGGCCGCTCCGCTGCCGGGTCGGGGGACAGGAGCATCCCGTCGACGACGACAAGGCGGAGCATCTCGGCCTTGGCCGTCGTCACCCTGCACCCGGTGCATGTGCGCTGCGGGGGGCCGGAGCGGCGACGACCTGTAGGCATCAGTCTAGCGCGGGCTCAGGCCGGCCCGGCACCCGCGCGCGGGTTGGGCCCTGCACCGACCTGGTGGCCGACCTGGTGGCCGCCCTGGTGGCCGCCCTCGTTCCCGGCCTGGCCGCCGACGTCGCCCGCGACCTCGACGGGAGCGGCGCCCACCTCCAGGCGCGGGGCACCGGGCTCCTGCGGAACGTCGGGATCGGGCGCCTCGTCGCTGCGGATGTCGATGCGCCAGCCGGTCAGCCGCGCGGCCAGGCGGGCGTTCTGCCCCTCCCGTCCGATCGCCAGGCTCAGCTGGTAGTCCGGCACCGTGACGCGAGCCGAGCGCGCGGCAAGGTCCACCACCTCCACCCGCGACACCCGCGCCGGGCTCAGCGCGTTCGCCACCATCGTGGCGGGATCGTCGGAGTGGTCCACGATGTCGATCTTCTCCCCGTGTAGCTCCTCCATCACGGCCCGCACCCGGGTGCCCAGCGGCCCGATGCACGCACCTTTCGCGTTGACCCCCGCCCGCGTGGAGCGCACCGCGATCTTGCTGCGGTGCCCTGCCTCGCGGGCGACGCCGGTGATCTCCACGGCACCGTCGACCAGCTCGGGGACCTCCAGGGCGAACAGCTGGCGGACCAGCTGCGGGTGGGTGCGCGACACCACGACCTGGGGTCCTTTCATGCCGCGCTTGACGCTGACCACGACCGCCTTCACCCGCATCCCGTGCGGGTACGCCTCGCCGGGCACCTGCTCGGCGGCCGGCAGGAGCGCCTCCACCGTGCCCAGGTCGACGGAGATGTCGCGGGGGTGGGCGGACTGCTGGACGACGCCGGAGACCAGGTCGCCCTCCTTGCCCGACCACTCCCCGAAGGTCACCTCGTCGGCCGCGTGGCGCAGGCGTTGCAGGATGACCTGGCGGGCGGTGGTCGCGGCGACGCGCCCGAACCCCGCCGGGGTGTCGTCCCACTCCGGGCCGGCGGCCCCGTCCTCGGCGACCTCCCAGGCCCACACTGCCACGTGCCCGGTGGAACGGTCCAGGGCGACGCGGGCGTGGGGCTGGGCTCCCTCGCTGTGCTGGTAGGCGGCGAGCAGGGCCTGTTCGATCGCCTGGATGAGGACCTCGAAGGGGACCTCACGCTCACGGGACAGCGCCGCGATGGCAGTGACGTCAACGTCCACCGTCGACCTCCCCGTGCCGGCCCACGTCGAGTCCGGTCTCGCCGGTGTCCTCGTCGTCCTGGCCCTCGTCGTCCTGGCCCTCGTCGTCCTGGCCCTCGTCGTCCTGGCCCTCGTCGTCGTGGCCCTCGTCGCGCTCGCCGTCGCCGTGCGCTTCGGGGTCGTCCGCGTCGACCGCGCCTGCGTCGGCGTGGCGGAACTCCACCTCCACGCGGGCGCGGGTGACCTCGGCCAGTGTCACGCCGCGCACGGCACCGTCGACCTCGACCAGGACCCGGTCCTCCTCGGCGCCGACGAGGCGCCCGGTCAGCGACTGGCCGTCGCGCGTCGTCAGGCTGACCAGCCGGCCCGTCGCCCGCCGCCAGTGACGCGGCTGGGTCAGTGGCCGACCCACCCCCGGGGAGCTGATCTCCAGCACGTAGGCGCCCGGCCCCATGACGTCGGTCTCGTCCAGCGCCGCGGAGATGGCCCCGGCGACGGCGGCGGTGTCCTCCAAGCTGACCCCGCCGTCCTTGTCCACCGTGACCACCAGCTGACGGCGTCGCCCGGCGGCGGCCACGGTGAGGTCCTCCAGGTCGAGCCCGGCGGCGGCGACCACGGGGGCCACCACCGCGCGCACCGCCTCGGTGCTGCTCGCGCCCATGGGACTCCCCGGTGTGTGGTTGTCGGTGCCACGCGGCGGTGCCCGGTCGCGGGCCCGGCCTGCGGGGCCCCGCCAGCCTAGTCCCCGCGGATCGGGCATCGGGTCGACGACGGGGCACCGACCCGGCACGGACGCGGCACCGACGCGGTCCCCGAGCGGGCAGGTGACAGGGTGGGCCAGTGCCCGGCCGCCCGACCAGACGCCAGCTGCTCAGCGGCGCCGCCGTGGCGGCACTGGCCGCCTGCGCACCCCGGCGCTCCGCCGCGCCGCCTGTGCCGCGCCCCCCCACCGCGGTCCAGGCCACGAGGGTCGCCGCCGCGTCGACCGAGCTGGCACTCGCCGCGCTCAGCCTGGGGGTAGCTCCGACCGCGACCCCGCCGCCACGGTCGGCGGCGCCCCGGGCGACGGGCACTGCCACGAGCCAGCCGCTCCCCCCGGTGACGGTGGTGACGGCGGCGCACCGTGCCCACGCTCGTGCACTGGAGGAGACCCTGCCCCTGCACCTGGTCCCCGAGCCCGGCGTGGAGGGGCCTGCCGTGCCCCCGAGTCCCGCACCGCCGCCGGGTACGGCCCGCTCCCGGCTCGTCGACGCGCAGCTGGCGGCCGCCAGCGCCCACGTGCGTCGCGCGCAGACGGCCCCACCGGCGCTGGCCCGGCTCCTGGCCTCGGTGGCCGCCAGCGACGCCGCATGGGCCCAGGCCCTGCGCGGGACCGGACCCCCCGGGGACCCGGCGTCGCCTGGGCCGGTCCCAGCCGCCGGGGTCGCCGCGTGGCAGCAGGCCCTGGCCGGGGAGCACGCGGTGGTCTACGGCTACGGGGTCGTCGGGGTATGGCTGGCCGGCCCGGCTCGCGCCGACGCCCTGGCCTGCCTGGCACGCCACCAGGGCCGTCGCGACGGGCTCGCCGCCGCCCTGGTGGCCGTCGGCGCGGTGCCCACACCGCCGGCGCCGGGCTACCGGCTGCCGTTCCCGGTCGCCTCGACACCGGCCGCCCGGGCGCTGGCCGGCCTGCTCGAGGCGCGCCAGGCGGACCGCTACGCAGACCTGGTCGCGGCAGCAGCGGTGGGCGGCCGGGCCCCCGCGGCGGAGTGGCTGGCCAGCGCGGCGGCCTGGCAGACCGCCTGGACCGCGGTCGTCGCCAGCTTCCCCGGACTGCCGGAGCGCGCCGCCGGCTAGGCCGCCGGGCGGCAGACGGCGAGCACCGCGGCGGCCGCGGCGTCGACGGCGACGACGTCCACGGCGCCGCTGGCCCGGTCCTTGACCTCCACCTCGCCGTCGACCAGCCGCTTGCCCACCACGACGATGGTCGGCACCCCGAGCAGCTCGGAGTCAGCGAACTTGACCCCGGGCGAGACCCCCGGCCGGTCGTCGAACAGCACCGACAGGCCGGCCTCGTCGAGCTCGGCGACCAGCCGTTCCGCAGCCGCTGCCACCGCCGGGTCCTTGCCGGTGGCCACCACGTGCACGTCCGCGGGGGACACCGCCCGCGGCCAGACCAGGCCGCGCTCGTCGTGGTGCTGCTCGGCGATGACCGCCATCGCCCGCGAGACCCCGATCCCGTAGGAGCCCATCGTGACCCGGATCGGCCGCCCGTCGGGTCCCAGTGCGTCGAGGGAGAACGCGTCGGCGTACTTGCGGCCCAGCTGGAAGATGTGGCCGACCTCGATCCCCCGGTCGATGCGCAGCGCGCCGCCGCAGCGCGGACACGGGTCGCCGGGCAGCACCTCCACGGACTCCACGACGGCGTCGGGGTGGAAGTCGCGACCGGCGACGACATCGCGGGTGTGCACCCCCGGCGCGTTGCCCCCCGTCACCCACGCCGTCCCCGGGGCCACCCGGGGGTCCACCAGCAGCCGGATCCCGGCGGCGGCGGCGGCGGACGGCCCGATGTAGCCCCGCACCAGTGCGGGCACCGCCGCCAGGTCCGCCGCGTCGGCGAGCGCCACCTCCGCGGGGGCCAGCGAGGCCGCCAGACGGCGCAGGTCCACCTCACGGTCGCCGGGCACCGCGACGACCAGCAGCTCCCAGTCCGTGCCGGGCTCGCGGGTCTTGACCACCAGGTTCTTCAGGGTCTGACCCGCCGTGACCTCGATGCCTTGGGCGGCCAGGCTGGCCACCAGCGCCTCGATCGTCGGGGTGTCGGGGGTCGCGATGTCGGTAGCCGGGGGGGTGGCCGTCGCGTCCCGGGCCGGCGGCGCCGGCGTGGTGACCGCCTCGGTGTTCGCGGCGTACCCGCACGACGGGCAGGCGACGTAGGTGTCCTCGCCGGCTGGCGACGGGGCGATGAACTCCTCGGAGTGCGACCCGCCCATCGCCCCGGCGACGGCGGAGACGATGACGAACTCGATGCCCAGCCCGGTGAAGATGGCCTGGTAGGCGCCGCGGTGGGCGTCATAGGAGGCCTGCAGGCCCGCCTCGTCCAGGTCGAAGGAGTAGGAGTCCTTCATCACGAACTCGCGCCCGCGCAGGATGCCGGCACGGGGCCGCGGCTCGTCGCGGTACTTGGTCTGGATCTGGTACAGGGTGACGGGGAAGTCCTTGTAGCTGGACAGCTCCCCCTTCACCATCAAGGTGAACAGCTCCTCGTGCGTGGGCGCCAGCAGGTAGTCCGCGTTCTTGCGGTCCTTCAGCCGGAAGATGTCCGGGCCGTACTCCGTCCACCGCCCGGTCGTCTCGTAGTACTCCCGCGGCACCAGGGCCGGGAAGTGCACGCGCTGGGCGCCGATCGCGTCCATCCCGGCCGCGACGATCGCCTCCACCTTGGCGTAGACGATCTGACCCAGCGGCAGCCACGCGTAACCCCCCGCCGCGAACCGGCGGACGTAGCCCGCCCGGACCAGCAGCCGGTGGCTGGCCACCTCCGCGTCGGCCGGGTCGTCGCGGAGCGTGCGCAGGAACAGCGTGGACATGCGCAGCACCACGGCAGGGGTCCTTCCGGTTGGGGTCGCCGCAGGATACCGGCGCCGCCGACCCACCCTCGTCGGGTTATCGGCCGGCCGTGCTCCCCTGCGGGCCACCCGGCACGCCTAGAACAGCACCGTCGCCAGGCTGCCGTGCTCGACGAAGCCGACCCGGCGGTACGCGGCGCGCGCGGGGGCGTTGTAGTCGTTGACGTACAGCGAGACGACCGGCGCCAGGTGGGCCTGGCAGAAGGCGACCACGGCTGCCATCCCGGGGGCGGCCAGTCCCTGGCCCCGCCAGCGCGGCGCCACCCACACCCCCTGCAGCTGGGCGACGCCGCCGGAGACCGCGCCCACCTCGGCTTTGAACATCACCTGGCCGGCGGCGTCGAAACGGGCGAGCGCGCGACCGGCCGCGACTATCTCCGCGACCCGCGCGGTGTACCCGCCGGAGCCGTTGTCCGGGGCGACCCCCACCTCCTCGGTGAACATCGCCACGCTCGCCGGCACCAGCGCCGCTGTCTGCGCCGGACGGACCAGCTGAACGGCGGGGTCGGGCAGGACCGCCGGCTGCGTCGCGATCGCCATCAGTGGCTGGTGGGCGCGCACCTCCCGGGCCGGCCCCCAACGCGCCTCCAGCCTGTCCCAGAAGTCCAGCACCTCGGCCGCCCGGCCCACCACTGAGGAGCAGCGCCGTCCCTGGCGCGCCGCACGGTCGGCGAAGGCCGCCCGCGCCGCCGGTGTGGTCTCCGCCAGCACCAGGTTCGCCCCGGCAAACGCCAGCGACTCCAGGTGGCCACCGGTGACGTACCCCCACACCTGGCCGGCGCGCCAGGCGGCGCTCGCCGGCTGGGCAAGGCGGGAGGACACGAAGACGTGCGCCAACGGGTCGCGGGCCAGCAGGGCGTGGACCGCTGGGGAGTCCGCGGGTCCCAGGACCCGCAGCGCGGACGTGGCGAGCACGGGGGCCATCGTGCCCTGCCCGCCCGCCGCTTGGCCTAGGAGACGACGACCTGGGGGGCCCCGGTCGCGTCCTGGTCGGCGCGCATGGCCTCGGCGAGCACCATGGCCTCCTCGATCAGTGTCTCCACGATCGCCGACTCCGGCACCGTCTTGATCACCTCACCCCGGACGAAGATCTGCCCCTTGCCGTTGCCGGAGGCGACGCCGAGGTCCGCCTCGCGGGCCTCCCCCGGCCCGTTGACCACGCAGCCCATGACGGCCACCCGCAGCGGCACGTCCAGGCCCTCCAGCCCGGCGGTGACCTGCTCGGCCAGCGTGTAGACGTCCACCTGGGCCCGCCCGCAGCTGGGGCACGACACGATCTCCAGGCCGCGCTGGCGCATCCCGAGCGACTCCAGGATCGCGATCCCGACCTTGACCTCCTCCACCGGGGGCGCGGACAGCGACACCCGGATGGTGTCCCCGATCCCCTCGGCGAGCAGCGCGCCAAACGCCACCGCCGACTTCACCGTGCCCTGGAAAGCCGGGCCCGCCTCGGTGACCCCGAGGTGCAACGGGTAGTCACACGCTGCCGCCAGCTGGCGGTAGGCGGCCACCATCACGACGGGGTCGTGGTGCTTGACCGAGATCTTGATGTCGCGGAACCCGTGCTCCTCGAACAGCGAGCACTCCCACAGCGCGGACTCCACCAGCGCCTCCGGGGTGGCCCGGCCGTACTTGGCCAGCAGCCGCGGGTCCAGCGACCCGGCGTTGACCCCGATGCGGATCGGGGTACCGGCATCGCCGGCGGCGCGTGCGATCTCCCCGACCTTGTCGTCGAACGCGCGGATGTTGCCCGGGTTCACCCGCACGCCGGCGCAGCCGGCGTCGATCGCGGCGAAGACGTACTTGGGCTGGAAGTGGATGTCGGCAATGACCGGGATCCCGGACTTGCGGGCGATCTGCGGCAGGGCGTCGGCGTCGTCCTGGCTGGGCACGGCGACTCGAACCACCTGGCACCCGGCGGCGGTCAGCTCGGCGATCTGCTGCAGGGTGGCGTTGACGTCGGCGGTCAGCGTCGTGCACATCGACTGGACCGACACCGGCGCGTCCCCGCCCACCGTCACCGGGTGGGTGGCATGACGCAGCACCAGGGGGCGCGCGGCGCGCCGAGCGGCCAGCACGGGAGCCGGCGGGGTGGGCAGTCCGAGGTCCACGGGGGGCATGAGCTGTCCTGTCAGGAGGGGGGCTACTGCAGCTGCAGAGGCTTGAAGATGTCGGCGGCCAAGGTGAGCAGGGTCAGCGAGACGAACACCAGCAGGACCGCGTAGGCCAGCGGCATCAGCTTCATCACGTCCACCCTGCCTGGGTCGGGGCGCCCCCGCGCACGCGCGAGCCTCGAGCGCACCCGCTCATAGACAACGACAGCCACATGGCCGCCGTCCAGGGGCAACAGCGGCAGCAGGTTGAAAATGCCCACGAACACGTTGACGCTGGCGATGATCAGCAGGAACGACGCGATCCGCACGCCGATGGGCTCGGCGGCGGCGGCGATCTGGCCACTGATGCTTGCGATCCCCACCACTCCCACGAAGCCGCTGGGGTTGCGCGGAGTGGTGCCCGTCAGTGTGCTCCACAGGTTGGCGACCCGCGCCGGGAAGTGCACCACCGCACCCACGGACCCACTCACCAGCTGGCCGTAGGCGTTGAGTGCCTGGTGGGCCCCCTGGAGCACGCCAGGGCGGGTCACCACAAACGCGGGCGCCACCCCGAGGAAGCCCGCCTGGACGGTCTTGGACGGGTCGGTGAGGTCGGGGCGCGGCGCCGTCGCCATGACCACAGGCACCTGCAGGGTCTTCCCGTCGCGCTGGACGGTGAGCGTCAGCGTCTTGCCCGCGGAGTCGCGCAGCACGGCGGTCAGCTCGTCCCAGGAGCCGACCGGCTTGCCGTCGACGGCGGTGACGGTATCGCCGGGCTGCAGCCCGGCGACCTTCGCCGGGCTCGCCGGTGCCCCCTTGGCACAGCCGGTGCCCGTGGCGGTGGTCGGCACGCACGCCGACACGGAGGCGACGGTGGTGGCCGGCCCGTAGGAGCCGAAGCCGATGTAGACGATCGCGAGCAGCACTGCGGCGATCACGAAGTGCATGAAGGATCCCGCCACGAGCACGACGACCCGCCGCTTGCCGGACTGGTGGTAGAAGGCCCGCGCCTCGTCCTCCGGAGCCACCGCCTCGGTCTCGCTCATGCCGACAATGCGCACGTAGCCGCCGGCGGGGATGGCCTTCGCGCCGTACTCCGTCTCCCCTCGGCGGAACGACCACAGCTTGGGCCCGAAGCCGAAGAAGAACTCCGTCACCTTCATGCCGAAGCGGCGTGCGGTGATGTAGTGGCCCCACTCGTGGATCATGACCGACAGCACCAGCGCCACGACGAACGCAAGGATCCCCAGCAGGCTCACACCGCCACCTCCTGCAGCACGGCGGCCGCCCTGCGCCGCGCCCACTCGTCGATCGCCACGATGTCGTCGACGCTGGTCACGCGGCTGGCCTCGCCCGGCAGGTCGGCCACGACGGCGGCCACCGTCTCCACGATCGCGGGGAAGGACAGCCGGCCGGCGAGGAACGCGGCCACCGCCACCTCGTTGGCCGCGTTGAACACTGCCGGGGCGCCACCGCCGGCGCGACCGGCGGCCACGGCCAGGTCCACCGCAGGGAACGCGGCCCGGTCCAACGGGTGGAACTCCCAGGTCATCGGCACGGCGAAGTCGCAGGGTCGCGCGGCTGCCGGGAGCCGGTCCGGGTAACCCAGCGCCCACGCGATCGGGAGCCGCATGTCTGGCGGGCTGGCCTGGGCCAATGTGGAGCCGTCCACGAAGGTGACCATCGAGTGCACGACGGACTGCGGGTGCACCACTACGTCGATCTCGTCGTAGGCGACCCCGAAGAGCAGGTGCGCCTCGATCACCTCCAGGCCCTTGTTGACCAGGGTGGCGGAGTTCACGGTGACCAGCGACCCCATGGACCACGTCGGGTGCGCAAGCGCCTGCTCGGGGGTCACGTCGGCGAGGTCGGCCGCCCGCCAGCCCCGAAACGGTCCCCCGGAGGCGGTCAGCACCAGTCGGGCCACCTCGCCGCGGGTACCGCCGGCGAGGCACTGCGCCAGCGCGGAGTGCTCCGAGTCGACCGGCACGATCTGGCCCGGCGCCGCCGCTGCGGTCACCAAGTCCCCGCCGGCGACCAGTGACTCCTTGTTCGCCAGCGCCAGGCGTGAACCTGCGGCCAGGGCAGCCAGCGTCGGCACAAGCCCCGCCGCCCCGGGCAGCGCGTTGAGCACCACGTCGGCGCCACTGCCCGCGAGGTCAGCGACGGCCTGCGGGCCGGTGCTGACGCGGGCCCGCGCTCCCGCAGCGGACAGCGCGTCGCGCACGGCTGCAGCGTGGTCCGCCGCCGCGACGGCCACCGCGGGCACGTCGAGCGCCAGCGCCTGGGCAACCAGGCACGGCAGCGACGGCAGAGAGCCGCCAAACGCCAGGCCCGACACTTCGAAGCGCTCGGGGTTGCCCATCAGCACGTCGACCGCCTGGGTCCCGATGGACCCCGTGCTGCCGAGCAGCACCACCGTGCGCCGCTCCCCCGTGTCTGCTCTCACCGTCCCATTGTCGCTCAGCGGGCGCCCGCGTGCCGTTCTGACGCGGGCAGGCCGGCGGCGGACGCCTCCGGCGCCTACTCCCCGACGGGGTTGCCCTCGGGGTCCTCGGTGACGTAGTCGGCGGGGTCCACCTCGGTCACGCGCCCCTTGAGGTCGCTGTCCGACAGGCCGCTGAGCTCCGGGTTGATGACCAGCCCCTCCTGGCTCGGCGCGTCCGGCAGGCCCAAGGCACCCGCCATCACCGGCACCGGGCCGAGGATGTCCAGGCTGGTGCGCTTGTCGAGGGTCTCCCCGCGGAAGAAGGCCGGGCGGAAGATCCGCCACAGCACCATCAGCACCACGCCCAGCACGAGCGTCGACACACCGATGACGCTGATCAGGCCCAGCTGGGTGCCGAAGATGGTGACCGAGGTCGTCGTGTTCGCGGCGTTGAAGTAGTAGCCGAGCCCGTAGACGAACATGGCGGTCAGGCCGAGGGCACCCAGCAGCGGGGCCACGCCCTTGTTCAACAGGTCCGACGTCGTGTTGCGCAGCGCCTTGCGGTAGAACCACACGCAGGCGTACCCGGTGAGGCCGTAGTAGAACGCGATGAGCAGGCCGAGGCTGCCGATCGTGTCCGTGAGCACGTTGGAGCTGATCTTGGTCATGCCGACGTAGAAGATGATCGATGCCCCGCCCATGACCCAGGTGGACACCGACGGCGTGAGCCAGCGGTGGTGGATGCGGGCGAAGCTGGTGGGCAGTGCCCGGAACGCCGCCATCGACAGCATCGTGCGGGCGGTCGGCAGGATGGACGTCTGCGCGGACGCCGCCGACGAGGTCAGCACCATGAAGATCAGCAGCTTGGCCAGCACGGCACCGAGCCCGCTGCTCCCGAACACCTGGGTACCCAGGCCGGACAGCACGTCGCCGGCGTTGTTCGGGTTGCCCAGCCCGATGCCCTTGTCGCCCACCCCCGCGAAGGCCTGCGCCGCCACCGTCACCAGCGCGTAGGTCACCAGCAGCAGCACCGTGGAGATGACCGCCGCCCGCCCCGGCGTCTTGTGGGCGTCCTTGGTCTCCTCGTTCGCCGTGACCGCGGTGTCCCAGCCCCAGTAGATGAACGTGGCGAGCAGGAGCCCGGCGGCCAACGTGCCGAAGCCGGAGATCTGGAAGGGGTTGAACCAGCTCAGCGAGGGATGGATGGAGACGCTCTGCCCGTCCACGGTGGCCCCGTGGCCGGAGTAGACCTTGACGAGAGCCACCACGGAGAACAGCACCAGCATGATGACTTCGATGCTGAGCAGCGCCATCTGCAGCCGTGCCGACACCTCAATCCCCCGGTAGGCGATGTAGGTCATCAGCAACGTCCAGACCACCCCCACCACCGTCTGCTGCAGCACGGTGGAGTTCTGGTCGTTGAACAGCAGGAAGGTGTACGAGCCGGCGATCGCCGCGAGGTTCGCCATCACGATGACGTCGGAGGCGATGATCCCCCAGCCGCCCATCCAGCCCGTCTTGTGACCGAACGCGCGGGTGGCCCAGGTGAAGGTGGTGCCACAGTCCGGTTCGGCCTTGTTGAGCTCGCGGTAGCCGATCGCGATGAGAATCATGGGCACGAACGCCAACACCATGATTGCCGGGGACTGCAGCCCCACGGTGCCGACGACACCGCCCAGCGCCGACGCCAGGCTGTAGGCCGGCGCGGTCGACGCGATGCCCATCACCACGCTGGCCGCCAGACCGAGCGCCCCGACCTTGAGGCCCTTGCTCAGTACGTCGGAACCCCGACCGTCCTGGGGATCGCTGGCACTCATTCTCGCTCCTCGTGGTCGGTTGCTGGCCGGCACCCTACGTCGCCCGGTGCGCTTTCCGAGGGCATTTCGGACTCTTTGTAACGAAGTCGTGGCGGACCGGGTCGATGGACAGTGGAATCCGCACCTGGACAACGCCTAAGGTGGCTCTTCGGTGCGCCCTAGCGGCGGCCTACGCTGGGCACCCGGCCCCCAACGGCGCGGGCCGCCGTCGCCACGTGGAGGAGAACCCATGACCTCGACCATCGTCCCCGCCCCGACGCTGGCCACCCCCACCGGCGGCCCCGGGCTGCCGCAGGAGCGCCGACTGGTTACCGAGGTCCCCGGTCCGCGCTCGCGCGAGCTGGCCGGTCGGCGCGCTGCTGCGGTGTCCGCAGCGGTCAGCGGAACGGTCCCCGTCTACGTAGCGGCCGCCGGTGGGGGCGTCGTGGTGGACGTCGACGGCAACTCCTTCATCGACCTCGGGTCGGGGATCGCGGTCACCTCGGTCGGCAACGCCACGCCGCGGGTCGTCGAGGCCGTCACCGACCAGGTGGCCCGCTTCACCCACACCTGCTTCATGGTCGCCCCCTACGAGGGCTACGTGGAGGTCTGCGAGGCGCTGAACCGGCTGGCTCCCGGTGACCACGCGAAGAAGTCGGCGCTGTTCAACTCGGGTGCGGAGGCGGTGGAGAACGCCATCAAGATCGCGCGCGTGGCCACCCACCGCAGCGCCGTCGTCGTCTTCGAGCACGCCTACCACGGCCGCACGAACCTGACCATGGCGCTGACCGCGAAGGACATGCCCTACAAGCACGGCTTCGGGCCCTTCGCCAGCGAGATCTACCGGGTGCCGCTGGCCTACCCGTTCCGCTGGCCCACCGGGCCAGCCAACGCCGGCGCGGAGGCGCTCGCCGCCGTCACCACCAAGATCGACAAGGAGATCGGGGCCGACCAGGTGGCGGCCATCCTGATCGAGCCGATCGCCGGGGAGGGCGGCTTCATCGTCCCCGCACCGGGCTTCCTCGCCGGTCTCGCCGACTACGCCCGGGCCAACGGCATCGTCTTCATCGCCGATGAGGTGCAGACCGGCTTCGCCCGCACCGGAGACATGTTCGCCTGCACCCATGAGGGCGTGGTACCCGATCTGATGACGACCGCTAAGGGCATCGCGGGCGGCCTCCCGCTGGCCGGAGTGACCGGGCGGGCGGAGCTGATGGACGCGGTGCACGTCGGCGGGCTCGGCGGGACCTACGGGGGCAACCCGGTCGCCTGCGCGGCGGCCCTGGCAGCGATCGCGACGATGGAGACCGAGGACCTTCCTGGCCGGGCACGGCACATCGAGTCGATCATGCTGCCTGCACTGCGCGACATGGCGGCTCGCTACCCGGTGATCGGCGACGTGCGGGGGCGAGGCGCGATGCTCGCCGTCGAGCTCATCCGCCCCGGCACGATGGAGCCGGACGCCGCGACGACCGCGGCGGTCGCGAAGGCCTGCCACGCCCAGGGCGTCATCGTGCTCACCGCCGGCACCTACTCCAACGTGCTGCGGTTCCTGCCCCCCCTGGTGATCGGTGACGACCTGCTGCGCGACGGTCTCGCGGTCCTCGACGCCGCCTTCGCCGCCGTTACCGGCTGAGCGACCCCTGCCGGGACCAACCCGCTGGAGCCGGCTCCCAAGCAGCCGGGGACGTCGAGGAGCACCGCAGCGTCCCCGACGGCGACGGTCCCATCGATGCGCCCGTCCGTGCCCATCGCAACGATCCCGTCCGCGCCAGTCGTCGGCACCGGCCCCGACAGAACGCACGCGCCGGCCGTCCGGGTCGGCAGTCAGGAACCGTGTGGGCGTTGCCCGCCGCCGCGTAGACGAGGGGTCGTCGACGAGCTCGGCGGACTAGTCCGCGGCGGGGCGCCGGTCGTCCAGCAGCGGTTGCGCGGGGTTCCACGGCGGCCCGCCAGCGGCGACGGCGCGGCGGCGGGCGATCCCACCGAGGACCTCAAGGACGACCCGGTTGGCCAGGGCCGCGGTGATGTCCGCGTGATCGTACGGCGGAGAGACCTCGACGACGTCGACCCCGACGATAGGCAGCTCGTAGCCGATGCGGCGCACCGCGTCGAGGAGCTGGCGGGCGGACAGCCCCCCGGGCTCCGGGGTGCCCGTGCCCGGCGCGTGTCCCGGGTCGGCGACGTCGACGTCGACAGACAGGAACACCCCGTCGCAGTCGTCCAGCGCGATCGCGAACGCCTCGGTCAGGCACTCCTCCAGGCCGCGGGTGACGACCTCGGTCATCTCGTACGAGCGCATCCCTTGCTCGGCCATCCAGCCCAGCGTCTCCGGCTCCGGCCAGTAGCCGCGCAGGCCGATCTGCAAGAACCGGTCCCCGCGCACCGCCCCGGACTCGATCAGCCGGCGCATGGGCTGGCCGTGGCCGATCAGGGATCCGAACGTGATGTCCCCAGTGTCGGCGTGGGCGTCAAAGTGGATCACCGAGACCCGACCCCACCCTCGGGCGCGGGCGACGCCGGTCACGTCGGGCCAGGTGATGGTGTGGTCCCCGCCGAGGATCACCGGGATCGCCCCGGCGGTGGCGACCGTGGTCACGGCGGCCTCCAGCGCGGCGCAGGCCACCACGGCGTCGCCGGAGAACATCTCGACGTCACCGGCGTCGACCACCCGCAGGTCGACCAGTGGGTCCACCCGCAGCGCCAGGCTCGGCCGGCTGCCGTCGTGCGGCAGGTAGTCGGTGATCCGGATCGCCTGCGGGCCCAGCCGGGCCCCCGCCCGGTAGGACGTGCCGCCGTCGAACGGGGCGCCCAGGACGACCACGTCCGCATCCGCAAAGCTCCCCGGGTCGTCCAGGTCGCAACGGTCCACCCCGACGAACGTGACATCCGGGCCGTACTGACCGCCGTAGCGGGTCACGGTGCCTCCTGGCCCCGGCGGCGCCGCCGGTCAGTTGTTCTGCGGGAACCCGAGGTTAATGCCCCCATGGCTGGGGTCCAGCCACCGGCTGGTGACGACCTTGCCGCGGGTGAAGAAGTGCACGCCCTCGGCGCCGTGGGCATGGGTGTCGCCGAACAGCGACGCCTTCCACCCGCCGAAGGAGTAGTACGCCATCGGGACCGGGATCGGCACGTTGATGCCGATCATGCCGACCTCCACCTCGTTTTGGTAGCGGCGCGCAGCGCCGCCGTCGTTGGTGAAGATGGCGGTGCCGTTGCCGTACGGGTTGGCGTTCACCAGTGCCAGCGCGTCGTCGTAGCTGGGCACCCGGACCACCGACAGCACCGGGCCGAAGATCTCGTCTGTGTAGACGGTCATGTCGGGGGTCACATGGTCGAGCAGGGTGGGACCCAGCCAGAACCCCTCCGCCGCCCCGTCGGCGGCGACTGCGCGGCCGTCCACGACCACCTTGGCGCCGGCCTCCTCGCCGGCCGCGACGTAGCCGGCCACCTTGTCGCGGTGCGCGGCGGTGACCAACGGACCCATGTCCGCGCCGCGACGGCCGTCGCCGGTGCGCAGCGTCGCCATCCGCTCGGAGATCTTGGCGACCAGCTCGTCACCCACCGGGTCCACCGCCACCAGGGCGGAGATGGCCATGCATCGCTCCCCCGCCGACCCGAAGCCGGCGTTGACGGCAGCGTCGGCAGCCAGGTCGAGGTCAGCGTCGGGCAGAACCACCATGTGGTTCTTCGCCCCGCCCAGCGCCTGGACCCGCTTGCCGGCGGCGGTGCCGGTCTCGTAGACGTAGCGCGCGATCGGCGTCGAGCCGACGAACGACACGGTGTCCACCCCGGGGTGGGTCAGCAGCGCGTCGACGGCCTCCTTGTCGCCGTGCACGACGCTGAACACCCCGTCCGGAAGCCCCGCCTGCGCCCACAGCCGGGCCAGGATCAGCGACGCGCTCGGGTCCTTCTCACTCGGCTTGAGGATCACGGCATTGCCCGCCGCGATGGCGATGGGCACGAACCACAGCGGCACCATGGCCGGGAAGTTGAACGGGGAGATCACCGCGGACACCCCTACCGCCTGGCGGATGGAGTAGGAGTCGACGCGGGTGGACACGTTCTCGGAGTAGCCCCCCTTGAGCAGGTGGGGGATGCCGCAGGCGAACTCGACGACCTCCAGCCCGCGGGTCACCTCCCCCGCGGCGTCGGCGAGGACCTTGCCGTGCTCCGCGGTGATGGCCGCCGCTACCTCGTCGGTGTGGGCGCGCAGCAACTCCCGGAAGGCGAACAGGACCCCCGCGCGCTTGGTCAGCGAGGCGTCCTTCCACTGCTCGTAGGCGGCCCGCGCCTGCGCAACGGCGTCGTCGACCACTGCGGTCGACGCGAGGTCGACCTGGCCGGTGACCTGGCCGGTCGCCGGGTCGAACACCTCCCCGGATCGCTCCGCGGGGCCGTCGTAGGCCTTGCCACCGATCCAGTGGGTGATCCGGGCCATGGCGGACGCTCCTGTCAGGTGGGGTCGGCGCGCACCGCCACCTGCCGGCGACGATGCCGGGACGCACCCGCTCGGCGTGGTGGTCCCCCGCGATTGTGGCGGAGCGGGGCGCTGTGTCTCAACCTGCCCCCCGGGCCCGCCTCATGGGACTAGGAGTCGAACCCGAGACCCACCCTGTCCAGAGCGCGCAGCCACAGGTTGCGCCGCCCGCCGTCCGCGTCGGCGCGCGCCAGCGACACCCGGGTGGCGGTGATGCCGGTCCAGCGCAGCGGCTCCGGCGGGAACGGCAGCGGCTTGCTGGCCACCATCCGCAGCCGGGTGGCCTCGGTGTCCGCACCGTCGAGGCGGTCCAGCAGGACCTGGGCCCCGAACCGGGTGGCCGCCACCCCCAGTCCGGTGTACCCGGCCACGTAGCCGACCCGGCCGTCGTAGCCGCTGCCCCAAAACGCGGTGAACCGGGTGCAGGTGTCGATGGCACCCCCCCAGGCGTGGCTGAACCGCAGGCCCTCCAGCTGGGGGAAGGTGTCGAAGAACTGGCCCGCTAGCGCGAGGTAGGTGGACGGCCTGCTCGCCTTGTCCGCCCCCATCGCGCTGCCGTAGTAGTACACGGCGTCGTAGCCGCCCCACAGGATCCGGTGGTCGGCGGTCAGACGGTAGTAGTGGAACTGGTTGCCCGCGTCCCCGATGCCCACCCTGCTGGACCAGCCGATGGCTTCTCGCTGAGCGGGGCTGAGCGGCTCGGTGACCAGGACGTAGTCCCACACGGGCACCAGGTAGGGGCGCACCCTGCGCAGCAGGCTGGGGAAGGCGTTGGTGGCCAGCGCGACCTTGGCGGCCCGCACCGCCCCGTACGGCGTCGTGACGCGCATGCCCGCGCCGTCGCGCTCCAGCGACCGGGCAGGGGTGTTCTCGTAGATCCGCACCCCGGCGGCCAGGCAGGCGGTGCGCAAGCCCCACGCGAGCAGTCCCGGGTGCACCAGCGCCGACCCGTCGGCATCGAGCAGCCCGGCCAGGTAGCTCGGTGAGGCGGCCCCCGCGGCCCGGGTGGCGTCTCCGTCGAGGTAGCGCCAGTCCAGTCCGTAGGCCGCCGCCGTCGCGGCTACCTCGGCGAGCTCCTCGACCTGCCAGGCCTGGGTCGCCACGTCCAGCTCGCCGGTGCGCTCGAACTGCGCGTCGATGCCGAGGCGGGCGAGGTCCTTCTCCATCCCGTCGAGGTTCTCCCGACCCAGCCGCAGCAGCGTGGGCAGCTCGTCGGCGAACCGCTCGACTCCGTTGGGCAGTCCGTGGGTGAGGCTCGCGTTACAGAAGCCCCCGTTGCGACCCGACGCCGCCCAGCCGCAGGTGGCGGCCTCGAGCACCACCACGTCGCGGGCCGGGTCACCCGCCTTGGCATGCAGGGCTGTCCACAGCCCGGTGTAGCCGCCGCCGACGACGACGAGGTCCGCGCGGGTCGTCGCCGTCAGCGCCGCAGCCGCCGGTGGCGCGGCCGGGTCGTCCAGCCAAAACGACCGCGGCTGCGCGTCGGCCAGGCTGGCCGCAGCACGCGGGTCCACGCTGGTAGCCACCTACGCCCTCCCTCATGCCGCGGCGCGACCGCGTCGGGCGCGTACAGCATGCCTGCCTCCCGGCCACCCCGCCCGGGCGGCGGGGTGGCCGGCGGCCGGCTGCTAGCTGTCCAGGTTCGCCATGACGTGCTTGATCCGGGTGTAGTCCTCCAGCCCGTACATCGACAGGTCCTTGCCGTACCCGGAGTGCTTGAACCCGCCGTGCGGCATCTCGGCGACGATCGGGATGTGGGTGTTGATCCACACGCAGCCGAAGTCCAGCCGGCGGGCCATGCGCATGGCCCGCCCGAAGTCGCGTGTCCACACCGAGGAGGCCAGCCCGTACTCCACACCGTTGGCCCAGGCCAGGGCCTCGGCCTCGTCACTGAACCGCTGGACCGTGATCACCGGTCCGAAGATCTCGTTCTGGATCGCCTCGTCGCCCTGCAGCAGGTCGGCGACCACGGTCGGCTCGAAGTAATACCCGTGCCCGACCTGCCGGTCGCCCCCCGCTGCCACCCGCGCGTGGGACGGCAGGCGGTCAATGAAGCCGGCGACCCGCTCCAGCTGGTTGGCGTTGTTCACCGGCGGGACCAGGGCGTCCTCGTCGCCCGGCCCGTTGGCGAACGTGGTGCTCGTCGCGCGGGCCTGCTCGGCCAGGGCGTCCACGAAGTCGGCGTACACGCCGGGTCCGGCCAGCACGCGGGTCGCCGCCGTGCAGTCCTGACCGGCGTTGAAGTAGCCAGCGATCGCGATCGCCTCGGCCGCCGCGGCGATGTCCGCGTCGTCAAAGACGCACACGGGAGCCTTACCGCCCAGCTCGAGGTGGACCCGCTTGACGTCGCGCGCGGCGGACTCCGCGACCTGCATGCCCGCACGGACCGACCCGGTGATCGCCACCATCTGCGGGATCGGGTGCTCGACCAGCGCCCGACCAGTGTCGCGGTCGCCGGTGACCACGTTGAACACCCCGGGCGGCAGGATGCCAGCCTCGTTGATCAGCTCGGCCATGCGCACCGTCGTCACCGGCGTGGTGTCGGAGGGCTTGAGCACGATGGTGTTGCCTGCGGCCAACGCGGGGGCGTACTTCCAGACCGCCATCATCATCGGGTAGTTCCACGGGGTCACCTGGCCGATCACGCCGATCGGCTCCCGGCGAATCATCGACGTGTGGCCCGCCATGTACTCCCCTGCCGAGCGCCCTTCCAGGACCCGCGCGGCGCCTGCGAAGAAGCGGATCTGGTCCAGCATCGGGGGGATCTCCTCCGAGGCGGTCACCGCCAGCGGCTTGCCGGTGTTCTCGCTCTCCAAGGCCACCAGCTCGTCCGCGTGGGCCTCCAGCACGTCCGCGATCGCCGACAGTGCGGCCTGCCGCTCGCTAGGGGTGGAGTCCCGCCACGTCTCGAACGCCGCCGCTGCCGCCTGGTAGGCGCGGTCGACGTCAGCCGGCGATGACAACGGCGCTGACCCGAAGACCTCACCGGTGGATGGGTTGATCAGGTCGGTGGTCCGGCCGTCCGTGGCGTCCACCGACTCGCCGTTGATCAGGTTGCGCAGGGCGCGCTTGTCGCTCACGGACTCTCCTCGCGGGACGAAGGCAACGCCGCGGCCGGTCGCACAGCCGGGGTGGCCGCGGCCACACCCCGACGGCCGGTCACACTAACGCCGAAGCGCCGGATCCGACAGGCCCTCGCCAGTTTCGCTCGCTGATTCCGTGTCCTCATGGCCGATTTGCCGCGGAATCGCTTGCGCAAGTTGCGCCGGACCGACAGGATGACGGGCCATGGCTGTCTCCGGTCGCGCGAGCACCGTTGGACCGGGACGTCCAGGCGGCCTGCTCGATGACGTCTCCAAGGCGATCATCGAGCAGCTGCAGGAGGACGGCCGCCGCCCCTACGCCACGATCGGCAAGGCGGTGGGGCTGTCGGAGTCCGCGGTGCGCAGCAGGGTGCAGCGGCTCACCGACGCCGGGGTTATCCAGATTGTGGCGGTCAGCGATCCGCAGACCGTCGGCTTCCCCCGGCAGGCCATGATCGGCGTCCGCGTCGAGGGCGACCTCGAGTCGGTCGCGGACAAGCTGGCGGGTATCCCCGAGGTGGACTACCTCGTGGTGACCGCAGGCTCCTTCGACATCCTCATGGAGGTTGTCTGTGAGGACGACGACCACCTCTTGCAGGTGATCAACCGCAGTATCCGGGCAACCCCCGGGGTGCTGCACTCCGAGACTTTCGTCTACCTGAAGCTGCGCAAGCAGATCTACACCTGGGGAACCCGATGACCACTTCACCGCAGTACGTCGAAGAGCCTGGCGACGACCGGCTCGCCCTCGCCGCCCGTGACCACCTGTGGATGCACTTCACCCGCCACTCCACTTACTACCAGGGTGGCCACGTCCCGGTCATCGTGCGGGGCGACGGGGCGTACATCTACGACGACAACGGCAAGCGCTACCTCGACGGACTGGCGGGCCTGTTCACCGTCCAGGCGGGCCATGGCCGCCAGGAGCTCGCCAACGCCGCGGCCAAGCAGGCCACCGAGCTGGCGTTCTTCCCCCTGTGGTCGTACGCGACGCCGCCCGCGATCGAGCTGGCCGAGCGGCTGGCCGGCGAGGCACCTGGCGACCTCAACCGCGTCTTCTTCACCACCGGCGGCGGTGAGGCGGTGGAGACCGCCTGGAAACTCGCCAAGCAGTACTTCAAGCTCATCGGCCAGCCCATGCGGCACAAGGTGATCTCCCGCGCGGTCGCCTACCACGGCACGCCCCAGGGAGCGCTGTCGATCACCGGCATCCCGGATGCGAAGAAGTACTTCGAGCCGCTGGTCCCCGGCGCGCACAAAGCCCCCAACACCAACTTCTACCGCGCCACCACGCACGCCGACGACGAGGAGGCCTTCGGCCGCTGGGCCGCGGACCGCATCGAGGAGGCCATCGAGTTCGAGGGCCCCGACACCGTCGCGGCGGTGTTCCTCGAGCCGGTGCAGAACTCCGGCGGCTGCTTCCCCCCGCCGCCCGGGTACCTGCAGCGGGTCCGGGAGATCTGCGACCGCCACGGGGTTCTGCTGGTCGCGGACGAGACCATCTGCGCGTTCGGCCGGATCGGGGAGACCTTCGCGGTGAACCGCTACGGGGTCGTCCCTGACATGATCACGTGCGCGAAGGGGATGACCTCCGGCTACTCCCCCATCGGTGCCATGATCGCCACCGATCGGCTGTTCGAGCCGTTCCGTACGGGCACGGACTATTTCGCCCACGGCTACACCTTCGGTGGCCACCCGGTGTCCGCGGCGGTCGCGCTGGCCAACCTGGACATCTTCGACCGCGAGGGGCTGAACGCCCACGTGCGCGACACCGAAGGCGCGTTCAAGGCAACCCTGGACAAGCTGTCCGACCTGCCGATCGTCGGCGACGTGCGCGGCGCCGGGTACTTCTACGGGATCGAGCTGGTCAAGGACAAGACCACCAAGGAGACGTTCACCGACGACGAGGCCGAGCGCCTGCTGCGGGGCTTCTTGTCCAAGGCGCTGTTCGACGCCGGCCTGTACTGCCGGGCAGACGACCGCGGCGACCCCGTCATCCAGCTCGCGCCGCCGCTGATCATCGACCAGCCGGAGTTCGACGAGATGGAGCAGATCCTGCGCGCGGTGCTCACGCAGGCGTGGAACATCCTCTAGCCGCCGTCGGGGTGGGGGCCCTGCCCCCACCCCCTTCGACCCAGAAGGATGTGCCCGTGGCGCAGTCCCCGCGCAGCGACGGCGTTGGCTCGACCCCACGAACCCGGGTGCGCCGGCTGCCCGAGAAGACGGTGCGCGACCGCGCCGTCCTGCACGCGGTGCTGGACGCTGGGCGGGTCGCACACCTGGCGGTCAGCGACGAGCACGGCCAGCCCTACGTGGTCCCGGTCGCCTACGCCCGCGACGGGGACCGGGTGCTCTTCCACGGGTCGACCGGGTCCCGGCTGTTCCGCGCCCTGAACGCGGGCGCTCCCACCTGCCTGACGGTGACGCTGGTGCACGGGTTGGTCGCGGCCCGCTCCGCGTTCGAGTCCTCCCTGCACTACCGCAGCGTCATGGTGCTCGGACGGGCCGAGCAGGTGCGCGGTCCTGCGCGTCTGGAGGCCCTGCGCGTGCTCACCGAGCACCTGCTGCCGGGACGATGGGACGAGCTGCGTGCCCCGCACCGCCGCGAGCTCGCCGCGACCATGGTGCTGGCTCTGCCGTTGGACGAGGCGTCGGTGAAGATCGGCGACGGGCCGCCGACCGACGACCCCGCCGACGTGTCCGCGCGGGTGTGGGCGGGCACCGTCCCGCTGCTCGAGGTGCTCGGCACCCCGGTGGACGCCCCCGACCTGCCCGCCGGGCTGCCCGTGCCCGACTACGTCGCTGGGTGGGGCAAATGAGCCGCCCGCGGAAGGGGACCGACCGATGAGTGTGCCGCCGTCGCTGTGGTGGTCCACGCTGCCCACCCACCTGCTGGGCCCGCGCCGCCCCGCGCTGGGGGGTGACCTCGACGTGGACGTCGCGATCGTCGGGGCGGGCTACACGGGCCTGTGGACCGCGTACTACCTCGCGCAGGCCGACCCCAGCCTGCGGGTGGCGGTGCTGGAGGCGCAGACCGCCGGCTACGGAGCGTCGGGGCGCAACGGCGGCTGGTGCTCCGCCTTGTTCCCCGCCTCGCCCGCCGCCCTGGCGCGCCGGTCGTCTCCCGACGCAGCCCGGCGCATGGTGCGGGCTATGGCGGACACCGTCGCCGAGGTGGGCCGGGTCGTCGCCGCGGAGGACATGGACGTGCACTGGGCGCACGGCGGCACGGTGCTTGCCGCCCGCACCCCCACCCAGGTCGCCCGGGCGCGGGAGTCGGTGGAGGAGGCCCGTGACTGGGGGCTCGGCGAGGACGACCTGCGCTGGCTGACTGCCCAGGAGACGGAGGCACGGCTGGGGGCGACCGCCGTCCTGGCCGGTACCTACACCCCGCACTGCGCGGCCATCCACCCCGCACGGCTCGTCCGCAGCCTGGCCCAGACGGTGGAGGCGGCCGGGGTGACCATCTACGAGGACACCCCGGTGCTGTCGTTGGAGCCCGGGGTGGCCCGCACCGCGCACGGCCGCGTCCGCGCGCCGCTGGTCGTCCGGGCGACGGAGGGCTACACCGCCACCCTGCCCGGCTACCGCCGGATGCTCGCGCCCGTCTACTCGCTGATGATCGCCACCGAGCCGCTGCCGAGCCGGGTGTGGGACACCATCGGCCTGACTGCGCGGGAGACGTTCGCCGACTTCCGCCACCTGATCATCTACGGCCAACGGACCGCCGACGACCGGCTGGCGTTCGGGGGCCGCGGCGCGCCGTACCACTTCGGCTCGACGATCCGACCAGAGTTCGACGCCGACCCCGCCGTGTTCGCCGAGCTGCGTCGCGTGCTCATCGACCTCTTCCCGGCGGTCGCCGACGCCCTGGTCACCCACAGCTGGGGTGGCCCGCTGGGGGTGCCGCGGGACTGGATGGCCTCGGTGGGCCTGGACACCCGCACCGGCCTGGCGTGGGCCGGCGGGTACGTCGGGGACGGGGTCGGCACGTCGAACCTCGCCGGGCGCACCCTGGCCGACCTATTGCTGGGTCACAGCGACTCCGACCTGGTCACGCTGCCCTGGGTGAACCACCGCTCGCCGCGCTGGGAGCCCGAGCCGCTGCGCTTCGCCGGGGTCAACGCCGGTCTGCGCGTCATGACCGGCGCGGACGCGGAGGAGAACCGCACCGGGCGCCCCTCGCGGCGCGCAGCGGTCGCCGGCCGGTTCCTCGGCCACTGACCGACCTTCCCCGGGACGGCACTGGAGCTGGTGCACGTGCCGCGCTCCTCGCGGCGGGGCTACACGGCGGCGTCCACGACCAGGTGCCCACCCACCCGCCGCCGGGCAGGTGGGCGGGCCACTCCCCTCAGCCCGCCGGGCCTGCAGCGGCCGCCAGCACACGTGCCTCTGTCGCCGGGTCCAGTGCCGGCCCGCGCGGCGGCTGGGTCGCCACCCAGGCGAGGGTGTCGGTGATGGTGGCCGACAGCGGACGCGGCACCAGTCCGGCGTCCAGGGCCGCCGACGGGTCCACGGCGAGCACGAAGCGGTCGGCTGCGGCGGCGGACCACAACGGGAACTGGGCATCCGTGAGGCCGTGCGCCTGGAGCACGTCCGCGTCTACCCAGACCAGCTGCGTCCCCCGCGGTGCCACCACGGCCGCCACCTCCTCCAGCAGCTCGGCAAAGGAGAACGGCGGGGGTGGCGCCGCGGCATGGAACACGCCGGTGACACCCTCGCGGACCAGCCGGGCGACCCACTCGCCCTGGTCGCGCGCGTCGATGTACTGCGTGGGGTCGTCCACCGGCCCAGGCGCGAGCACCCGGCCCCCGGCGGACAGCCGCGCGACCCACTGCGGGAACCGCCAGGTGTAGTCATGGGGCCCGACCACGTAGGTGGGTCGGATCACCAGCCCCTGGCCGTAGGCGTCCTGGTGGGCGCGCTCGCAGGCGACCTTGCCCCTGCCGTAGGCGGTGTCCGGGTCGTCGTCGGCCGGGTCCAGCAGGGGCGCGTCCTCAGTGATGCCCGCCGCGGGTGGCGGCGCGTACACCGAGACGGTCGAGATCAGGACGGGGATGCCGCCGCGAGCACCCAACGCCTCGGCCAGGCGCGTCACCTGCTCGGGCTGGTAGGCGCAGGCGTCGATGGTGACGTCGAACCAGCGGGTCGCCAGTGCCGACAGGTCGCCGTCACGGTCGAGCAGGAGGCGCTCGGCCGCGGGGAACAGCTCCGCGCCGCTGGTTCCCCTGTGCGCGAGCGTGACCGTGTGCCCGTCGTTCAGCAGGGCCTCGACGATGGCGCGGCCCACGAAGCGGGTCCCGCCGACGACCAGTGCGCGCACGATGCCTCCCCCGGGCGCGTGGCCGGCCCAGCGCGCCGTCCCAGCGTGCCAGGCTGGAGCCGGGCGCGACGAGGTCAGCCCGCCAGCGCGGCGGCCAGCGTGGCGGCGGACCCGGCGTCGAAGGCCACGAGCAGGACCCGGGAGAGCGAGCTGGCCGTCCCGCGCACCGTGTCCACGGCCACCCGTGCCGCGGCCGCCGGCGGGTAGCCGTAGGCGCCGGCAGAGATAGCGGGGAAGGCGATGCTGGCTACCCCGAGCTCCTCGGCGACCTCCAGGCAGCGCCGGTAGCACGAGGCCAGGAGCCGCGGCTCGCCCTGGTGGCCTCCCCGCCACACCGGCCCGACCGTGTGGATCACGAACCGCACCGGCGGCGCGAGATCGAACGCCTCGGTGGCGACGGCCTCGCCGGTCTCGCACGGGGCGAGACGCCCGGCCGCCTCGGCCAACCGCGGGCCCGCGGCGCGATGGATGGCCCCGTCGACGCCTCCACCCCCCCGCAGCCCAGGGTTCGCGGCGTTGACGATCGCCTCCGCGTCCACCGTCGTGATGTCGCCCTGGATGACGCTGAGGGTGAACACCCCGCCAGGGGCCCGGGCCACCCGGTCTAGGTGGTCTCGCCGCCGGCGGGCGGGGGAACCGGACCGCTGTCCCAGGTCGCCGGGTCCAGCGACGGCGACGCAGCGGCCTCGGGAGCGGCGGCCGTGGTGGCGCCGCCCCAGCTCGAGGGGTCCAGGTTGGGGGCGGAGGCGGGC
>Ga0209698_10001718_pt1 | contig 25281 bp, 22 predicted proteins | sample LitLauG_LLR_2012_FD_187203 | JGI IMG/M metagenome (GOLD analysis project Ga0209698, IMG submission 187203) | Freshwater sediment microbial communities from Pennsylvania, USA - Little Laurel Run_MetaG_LLR_2012 (SPAdes) (version 2) | ecosystem: Environmental > Aquatic > Freshwater > Creek >... | reverse complement strand
TGCCCAGCTCCGCGACGGCCACGCCCAGCTCGGCGGCGAAGTCGGCGGCGGAGACCGGCTCGTCCGCGAGGCCCGCCGCGGCGGCGCCGTCGACCAGGGCGCGCACCGCCTCGCGCAGGGCGCGCACGGCGGCGGCGCTCTCGCCGAGGGCGCGCAGGGAGAGCGCGGCGACGGAGATCTCGGCAAGGGGCGGCGGCCTCTCGAACTTCGGGGCGGCTGGGGTTGCTTCTGCTGTGGGTGGTGCGTCTGTTGGCGCTCTCGGCGAGACTGGCTTTCCCGGCTGCGCGGGCGGGGATGCCGGTGGCGGTTCGTCACCCGGCTCTCTGCGTGATGCGGACAGCATCGCCTCAACCTCGCTGCGCGGGATTGAATATGCTTCTCTCGAAGCCGTGATGACTTCCTTGCGCCTCGCTGCCGCCGCGTCCTCGTCCTGCACCTCCGGCAGCGGGACAGTCAGATTGAAATCGTAGTCGCTCCGCTCAACGCGGCATATCGCTTGGCCGGTTTCCAGATTCCGCAGATGGTTGGACTCAAAGAATGAGAATCCATCGGCCAATTTCCTGGCATCGTCGTCGCCGACGCGGAAGACGATCCGCGTGTATGGATGGGTCATCACGGCGCTCGCCACTTCGGGGCTGCGCTGCAACTGGTGCAACTCGTGATGGGCGAGCGTAAGGCCGATGCGATATTTCCGCGCTCCGCTTAAAATCTCGGCCATCGAGGGCGTGATGAAATTGGCGAATTCGTCTATGACGATATTGAACATCCGGCGCGATTCGACCCGCTGCGCCTGACGGCTCATGGCGATCTGTTGGAACTTGGACACGAGCAAGGTGCCGAGAAGATGCGAGTTCTCCCGGCCTAATAACCCTTCGGGCAATTTCGCCAAAAGGATTTTGCCGCTGTCCATGATATGCCCGAAGTCGAGCCGGTTCTCCCGCTGCGATACCATGTGACGGATGGGCTTCTGCGCGAGAAACGTGTCGAGCCGCGTCAAAATCGAGCCGATGGATTTGTTGCCGGCCAAATGCGAGAAGCTCTTTTGCCAATAGTAAACGACCTCGGAATCGTTGACCGTTTTGAGGAATTCGTTCCGATACGGCGTCTCGATGAGGAAACGGCGCAAGTCGGCGATGGTTCCGCCCCGGCTGCTTTCGAGGAACGCGAGAATGGCATTTTGCAGCACGCTATTCATCTGGTCGCCCCATGAAGTCGAAAGGCGCTGAAACACGGCAATCAAATCGGATGCCAACAGATTCTTCTCAAGGTTGCTGTGCGCCGAAAGGATGTTGAAGCCGATGGCGTAGTCCTCGTCCGCCGGGTCAACCAATATCACGTCGCCGATGCGCTCCTCCGGTATGATGCCCAACACGCGGTCAATCAAATCGCCGTGGGGATCGAGGACAGCGATGCCCTCATTGCTTTCGATGCTCTGACGGATGAGATTGAAAAGGAGCGTGGATTTGCCGGTGCCCGAGGCGCCAATGATGTGCGTGTGCCTGACGCGAGCCTCTAGCGACAGGCGGACTTCCGCCGTCTCGCCCATGTGTTCGTTGGTGCCGAGCAAGATGCCGCTCTTGAGCTTCACGATGTCCGGCGCTGGCTTCGTGGTGGTCGCCTGCCGCTTGAATACAGGCGAACGCACGGCGCTCGACGGGATGTGGGCGAAACCGAATAACTCGTCGCCGTCGAGTATCATCCCGGCGCGATGCGTCTGCCGCTTCATTACGTCCTCGATATGCTCGACGAACGGGTAGTCAGAGTTGTGAAGCGGTATCAGCGCGTTGCCGTCCAAGTTGTCGAACACGCGCAAGGAGCCGGAAAGCTCGGATGCGAGTTGTAACATGCGGTCGTAACCATCGGCGCACACCATGATGCGAACCACGGCGGCGAAGAGCGGCTTCGACGCTTTGGCTTCGGCTGCGTGTAGAAGCTCCGGGGTATTCTCGAACATCGGTTTGCCGTCCGCGTCTGAAACGGCAAATACCATGCTCTGCGCCCAGGGATTCTGCACCGGCTGGAAAATGATCTGATACAGTCCAAGCTCTTCCGGCCCCAAATCCGACAGCGCCCCGATGAGGCCGATGAAGGGATCGAGCTTGCCGCTTGCAAGCGGCAGCATGAATTCGCGCTCAAAGCCGAATTCCACGGCCAACAAATCATCGCCGGTCGCGGCGTCCAGAGCGTTCTCAAGATTGCGCTCGACCGGCATGAAGACGGCTTCGGGAAAGAATGCCTGCAATTGACGTTTGACGAGGGATGCGTCCGCAGCCCCGGCGGCGAACTGCGCGGTCACTTTCTTGTGGCTGCCGATGAGCTCGAATGCGATGGGTTCCTGGCACAACGACAGGTTCGTGAGGAACTGCGCGAAAGCGTCTCTCGAAACGTCGAGGCGGTCGGGAAGCGACGCCTGCAATTCGACGATCGCGCCGCGCTCAAGGGTCGTGGATTCCTCTTCCTCTTCTTCCGTCTCGACCGGCTCCGGCGCGGGCTTGGGGGCAACGGTGTTCGCCACTTTCCGCATGAGCGAACTCAGGAGGGTCGGCTTGCGCCCGTCGTCCGGCGCGAGCGTCTCCGTCATCTTGCGATACCCGAACGGAACGAATGGGGGTTCGGGAGTTACCGGCTCCGGGAAAACCTGCCAGCCACGCCCCCGCACTTCCCATTTCTGGAATTGTTGGGAGTAGTGGTCGTGGGCGGTGGGCATGACGACCGCCTATTTCTCGTTCCCCGACCCGTCCTTCGGCTTGTCTTTTCTCGGCTTCAATGGCTTGTAAAGCTTGCCCAGAATCGGCGCGACTTGGTATTGCCGCACCAGCTTCACACCCTTCGCGCCGGTGAAATCCTCGGCCAGCTTCTGCACGAGATTGGGCACGGTGTCGAGATACATGAGGCGCGTGTCCTGCCGGAAATATGTGTCTTTGCGGAAGAAGCGCTCGTATATGGGGCCGATGGCGGGGATTTTGAGGAGCATGGCGTCAACGTCATGCAAACCCATGAGCGCCACATTGCGGAACATGAGAACCATCGTCACCATGAGGCCAACATCGATTATGACCGGCAACATGAGGTGAGCGAAATACTGGCTGAGGCCATAGAAAATGGCGTAAAAGAAAAACAGGACGACGATGACGTGCCAAAGCTTCACGGTCGCGGGCGAATACACAGTGCGGCTCGAAAAGAAATACCGGGTGCCGAATTGCGCGGCGCACACGTCGAACGCCATGCGCTCGCGGATCATCCGCAGATACACGCGCTTGTCGGAGAGGATGCCGCCTTCCTCGTATTCCTCGCGAGAAATTTCCAATCCGGGCGTTTTGAGCTCCGCCAGTTTCTTCTCGACGGCTTCGTAGAATTCGTTCGGGGAGAGGGTAAAATCGTCCGCCGACGCGATCCAGTGGTTCAATACTTCATCGGAAACCCTTTTAGACTTGTAGCCAAACATATTTGCAAATAGTTTTTCTGATTATGGATACGCACCCTTTGGCGGGTCAATGCCAAAGCAAATCGCGGCTTTCTTCCGCATATCCAAAACCATCCCCCTGAATTCACATGGCTCTCTCACCGAAAAGCAAAAAGCAACTCCTGACATTCCTGCGCCCGCTCATCGCGTTCGGCGTCGTGCTGCTCGCCGCCCTGGGATATTTCCAGCACCAGCGGATGATGGAACGGACGCGGATCAATTTCGCCGTGCAATCGCCCGACTTGAATCCGGCCTTGCTCGCCTCGGCGTGGCTCGACGGTAAGCCTGCATCGAGCGGCCAGAAAATCTCGCTCGGCAAGCACACATTCAAGGTCACGCATCCGCATGGCGAGACATTCGAGGCGAGTTTTTTCGCATGGTATGGAGGCAAGGATTTCGGGACGGTCGCACTCAAGCGCTCGACCGGAACGCTGAATATCCATGCGAACCGGGCCATACTCGTATTAAGTGTTAGCGGGCGCGATTTCAATACCGTGTTGACCAACGTCACGGAAAAGTCGCTCTCCGTTCCGGCGGACGACTACACCGTCATGGCAATGTTTCCGAATCGGCCGGGGGATACCCAAAAAATATCGGTCACTGCGGGTCAAGCAGCGGAATGCTCGTTTGCTCCGGCATACGGCACGCTCCGCGCCTCGGCAAATCGGGATGGCGCGACGTATGAACTGATCGCCAATGATGGAAACGCCCTGCTCTCCGGGAACCTGCCGCGCTCGAATGATGCCATACCGGTCGGCACATACCGCCTCGCTGCGAAGTGGCACTCGCTCACGACCGAAAAGAATATCGTCGTGAAAAAAGATGAGCCCTGCGAAGCGGTCATGGATTTCGCCTTCGGCTCGGCCGTAGTGAGAACCACGCCCGCCGGGGCAGCGGTGTTCACGGCGAATGGAACGCAGTTAGGTTACACCCCTTTGCTGGTGACGGAAATCTCGCCGGGGCCGGTGGAATATCGCCTAAAACTCGACGGCTATGATGATGTCTCGGTCGCACTTGCGGTTGCGGCGAATCAAACTAACGAGGTGAGCACGAATTTGATGAGCCTGGCGTATCTGAGTGGAATGCAAAAGGCGCGGAATTACATATCCGCTGCCGAATATCGAGGCGCGTTGGATGGCGTGAATCAAGCGTTGGAAGCCAAGCCCGGCGATCCTGACGCCACCGCCCTCCTCACCACGATCAAATGCCGCGCGGCGGTGTTGGACGCGAAGAACCTCGCCAGTCAGGGCGACTATGCCGGCGCGGGTCAGAAATTGCAGACAGCGCTCCAAGCGATCCCGGACGATGCGGAAGCGAAGGCGTTGCAACTGGAATACAAGGCGGATACGGCGAATCTAGCGGCAGCAGCCCAAGAGAACAAAGCTCGCGAGCTATTCGAGAGGGATTGGAGGAAACTGGCGTGGGGGCAGTATTTCGAGGCGAATGAATATTCAACCAAACTGATGACGCCCGAACAGGCGCGGGATGCGCTGGTGAAGTCGTTTGCCGAGCAATGGCCGAAGGCCATTCCAACACTCAACCGAACGCTTCAAGACGGAATATTTGAAGTCCTATTCTCGCAAAAAGCCGCCGACCAAACAGCAGGGCGGGAAATGCACATCGTGTTTGCCAAAGGCAAAGACGGCCAGACGCTCATGTTGTTCAAGAATTTTGAATACCAACGGAACAACGCGGGCGAGTATGTGCCGTTACACTCAAACTACATTCAGATGACCCCCGCCTACGAGGCGCAAATCAGGACGGGTGTCCACATGATGCAGCGGAAAATCAAACTGGCGATTGGCGAAACCAGCACTTACTAACACTCACATAAACAATGAATTGATTGCCGTCCAGACTTGCCACCTTCGCAATAATCGGCCATAGTGCATTCAAGGTAAAAAGTTGCCGACACGAAGAAATCAAGCAGCATGAACCACTTTGAAACCGATCAAGTGAGTTTGGAACTGGCCCGTCGCATCGCTGAAAAGTTGCGCTGGGAGCCGGAAGTGATTGATTTTGCCCGCGCCAATCTCTCGCGCTGGTCACAGCAAAACGCCTCGGCTCCATCGTTGCTGCGTTGCTATGCCGAATGGCAGAAAATTCTCTCCCGTCCGGTGGAAGAGATCTGCGCCCTGCTTTGCTCGTCATCGGATGATGCCCAGCGGTTGCGTCAAAATTCGCCCTTTGCCGGCGTCCTGACGCCGACTGAAGTCTGGGAAGTCAAATCCCGCTTCCGTCATGCACCGGCAACAGCTTGAACATATTATCCGGGCTGCCGCCGGCATCACCGGAGCGTCGGAATTCGTCATCGTCGGAAGCCAAGCGGTGCTCGGCCAATTTCCCCACGCTCCCGATGAATTGCTAGTCTCCATTGAGGCAGATGTTTTCTCCCTACGCGACCCGGCCGACAGCGACTTGATTGATGGTTCGATTGGCGAAGGCTCGCCGTTCCACCAAACGTTTGGCTATTACGCGCACGGGGTCAGTGTCGAAACGGCAGTTTTACCAAATGGCTGGCGCGAGCGCCTCGTGCCGGTGCGCAACGAAAATACCGGCGGTGGCACCGGTCTCTGTTTGGAAATTCATGACTTGGCCGTTTCAAAATTGGTCGCCGGGCGGGAAAAAGATGGGAACTTCGTCGGCGGTTTATTGCGCCACGGTCTGGTGAAAGTGCCGGTCCTACGCGACCGGCTAAACACAGCCAGCCTGACTCCCGAGCGCCTTCAAATCTGCCTCGCGCGACTGGATCGGTTGGTCAATTCCGTTGGCGCTTGATCCGAAATCAGGACTGACGAGAATTCCGCAGAGCGGGCAACGCTTCAAACCGCTCGGCCATTGGTCATTCCAATCAAAAACATTGCCGCAGGTTTTACAGGTGACACTGATTCTGGCCATCAGAGCGAATTAGCGATTTCATAATAACTACATTCTATCACGGGGTTAAACTTAACAAAAAGCCCCGACCAGCAATGGTCGGGGTTGTATTTTTAACAAGCCATGTAGCCCAACTCTCTTAACGATGAATGGTTCTGGTTGCCGATGACCACATGGTCAATCAATTCAATCTTCAGCAGTTGGCCGGCACGGATGAGGTCACGCGTCACCTTGATGTCGGCCTCGGAGGGCGTGCTTTCCCCGCTGGGATGATTGTGAATAACCACGATTGAAGCCGCTGCGGCGATTATGGCGCAACGGAACACTTCACGCGGATGCACCAGAATGGTGTCCATCGTGCCGGTGGCGAGCAACTGATGCCCTTTGACCCGCTTGCGCGTGTTCAACATCAACACCGCCATGCACTCGCATTCGGGATTGAAGTGCGGAGCCGTGGCGATGTGCAACCGCCAGTATTCCACGACCTGTTTCGGTGTCTCGCACACCAGCATTTCACTGGGCACCGGACAATCGCGCAGGGACATCACCTTGAACTCCTGCGGATGGATCGCTTTCACGCCACTACCTCCGCCGGCTTGGCCGGAACGGAAATTGGAGGAATGATGTTTTCCACCGGATGCTCTGATTTATGGCCAAGGATGAAGTCAGCCGCTTTCTGCGACTGCGCCGCCGCGTGGACGATGAGCGTTTTATCCTCCTTCAACTGTTTCAGCCAACCTTCAAGATAGGCGGCCGAACTTTTGATCGTCTTGTCCACGATGCCGGCGTAGCCGCACAGAAACGCGCTGCCCATTTCGGCGATCAATTCCTCCTTGGCGTAAGGGTCAGAGCCGTAGCCGTTCCGCTCCATGATGCTGGCGCGTTTCAACCGCTGCTCATGCCCGGTCGAATGCACCAGCTCATGAAACAACGTCGCATAATAATGATCCTCCGACTGGAACCGCGCTCGGTCAGGCATATTCACCACGTCACTGGCTGGCGAGTAGGATGCCATATTCATGCCATGCTTGATAACGGGACGCTGCGGCATGTTGGCCACGAGTTCCGCCGGCAAGGTCTGGATGAAGGCTGATTCATCCGCCGGCGGAATGTTCTTCAAGCCGGTGCATTGCGACACGTTGAAGACGTGATACAGGCGCAGGAACGGGATCTTCTTTTCCTCTTGGGTTTCCTTGTCCTGCACCTTCATCGGTTTCCAGAACACGACCGGACAGGATTTTTCACCCGGCTTGATCTGGCCGCCCATCGCATTGGCCTGCCGCAGCGTGAGCCAGTTCGGCGATTCATAATTCATCGCCATGAGCAGGAACACGTTGATACCGCGATACGGCTTTTGCGTGATGAGGTTGCGCGGCAATCCGGTCTGGACGTGCCAAGGTTTGTGCCAGGGCACAGTGCCTTGCGACAGCAAGGACACGATGCGTTCGGTGATACGGTCATACGATTTGTTATTCATAATTTGCTCCTATGTTTTTTGTTTGTGAATGAACCAGATGGTTCCAAGGTGAAGCGTATGTCGCCGGGGTGTTTTGCTGGAGACGTGGGAACTTGCCAAAACCAGCAAATAAAAAACCGGTCACGCACGAGGCATGACCGGCTGACTTTTCACTCGGCTTTGAATTTTAACTGCGATACCAGGCATTCGCCCGGCTCGACATCCTCGCGCGGCCCGAGGTAAACCGGCTGATATAACGCCAGACTATCGCGGTAGGAGTAAAGGTAACGCACCTCAACAACATCCCCCACTCTCGGTATTTGATGATTGGCGGGAATGGTGACGTTGCCGCAGGACACTAGATTACGTCCCTGTAACAGGCTGACTTCCACGCTGCGCTGGACGTTGATCTTGGCAACCACCGCCGACACCGTGGCGACGAATTTGAATTTCAAGTGCGGTCCACCGCTGTTCGGCCGGCCTGGCACATACGGCGCGTCCAATCGCTTGAACACGATGCCCTCGCGATTCTCCCGCCGCAATCGTTCCCACAGTTCGGTCTTCTGTCGGGTGCTGAACGCCGTCTCGACCAAGTGGATGTGTTGGTAGTCCGCACGCGCCAACATCAACAGGTCAATTAAGCGCGCCAGCCGGATCCGATACGGCAACACCCGCAGGTTTTCGCCGTTGCATTCGAGCAGATCGAAGGCGTGATACTCATCGCCGATGGATTCGCCATCGGGGATGAAACTGCCGGGGACGCTGCGCAGTTCGTTCGCCACCATCTGTGGCAAGCCGACGACGAATCCCTTTTTGTTGATGCCTTCGAGGTCATCATCCTGCTTGCGAACCAGCAGATGTTTGCCGTCGAATTTTTCCTGCGCACAATAACTATCATCACGCAGGAGCAATTCCACTTCGGCTTCCTCCACTGGATTCAACAATTGCGGCAGAATGCCGGATGCCTGCTTCTCGGCGTGCTGATACGGCGTGCCGTTTTCACCCTCCGTGTAACCCTTGGCTTTCTTTTCGCTAACCAGTTTGCCGTAGATTTTCTTCGCAGCTGCATAATCCACCGGTGAAGAAGTTTTTGTCCCGGTGGTCAGGGTGGATCCCCGCCGCCCGTAGGCGAAGTTGACGACGAACTGACTGCCCGCAGGTTCAATCGCGGCCTGATAGACCTTGTCGGATGAACCTTCCCGATAATACAACGCGACGTGTTCGGTCGCTTCAGTGACTGCATTCATATTTTTCCTTTCTGTTGGTTTTATTGTTTTGTGATGAACCCTGTGAACCCAACGTGAAGCCTACGTCCTTGGCGCATTTTGGCGGAGACGTGTGGACCTGCCAAAATTGGCAAAATTAAAAAGGCGACCCGTGATGGATCGCCTTGGTGTTGCCGGTCAATAATCGTCCGGCATCAATACTGTCGTTGCGCTGCGATTGGCTTCGGTGATGATCCAAAACACTGTGCCGCTACTGCGATAGCTGGACAGCAAACGCCGTCCATTAACAACGGCATCATCATTTTCTTTCCAATCTTCTTCGCCTAGATCACCCCAATCGCCCGCCTGATGCCGCTGAAGTCCAAGTTGGACGTCGGCGGGCGTGAGTTGTCCGAGCGCGTTGGGCGTGATGACGACGTTGCCCATGGGAAATGAAACGCATTGAACTGCCATAATGAATCTCCTTTTGGTTAAGTGTTGAATGAACCCTGTGAACCCAACGTGAAGTGTAGGATTCATCGCCGTTTGATGGGAGACGTGCAAACTTGTCAGCGGCGGCAAATAAAAAGGCGATTCAAAGAATCGCCTTGAGGTCACCACTTGGCCTTCCGGTTAAGCACGGCAACTTCAGATTGTGGTGAGATATAAAACCGCTTTGGTGGTGGTTGAAATCGCACCGGCTTATCGAAGCGGGTCTTAAAAATCCGCAACGGTTGATTCATGATGACGACCGCCGAACTGTAATTCACACGGAGGACGCGGCACAATCGGCCGTCAAAACGGAAGATGTCTCCGGCGCGCAATTTGTATGGATACGCCGACAGTTCCCAGATGATGCCGAACTCGGCCTGGTTCGGGTCGTGGCCGTTTTTGCTTTTAGGCGGAGGATGTTTTTTCATAAACCAAAATCCTCCATCGTGGCCGCGATACCGTCCTCATCATCACCCAGCAACTCGACGATACCCGCTTTCATGGCGGCCTTGTCGGGATCGGGCTTGGCATCTTTGGGACACGCCGGACAGCGCATCACATTCAGGATCGAACCGCCAAATTCATAGCCGATGGCTTTGAACTTCTCGCGGTAACGGTCGAGCAATTTGACCTGCGGTGACAACTGCGTCCAGGCTTTGGCCTCGGCGTGAGACAGGTCGGTTTCGTAGATGGCATCGTGCCGCAGGTGATAGACATCCCACGGTTCGCCACAAGTGGTGCAATGAACATCCATACTAAATTTCCTTTCTGGTTAAGTTTTGAAATGAACCCTGTGAACCCGATTGAATCGTATGGTCTGACTTGGTTTCGCGGGAGACGTGTGGATTTGCCAGAACCGGCAATAAAAAAGCCCCTTCGCAAAAAGGGGCTGTGAACTAAAGAGCAAACTCCTGCTGACCAAGTGAAACTTGGATGCGTTCCACTTCAACCGTCGTTGGTGGCTGGCCTTGCGCCATCGCTTCGGGTGCTTGTGGGCGCAATGCCAGCGGCAGCCATGGTGCGAGGTAATGGATGTTTGACCATGCTGCCCAATACTCACCGGACAGTGTATTGCCATGGATCACCCGCGTCGGGATGCCCCAGAGTGTCGTGTTGAGGAACGCCATGTCACAGGCCGTGCGATTGATGTCAATCGCCGTCACCCGCAACCGACGTCTAACCGCCGGCGGACATACCTGTGCCACCGACATAATCATCGCCCCCGCACCGCACGCGGGCTCACAGACGTTGATCACCTGGTTGGCGGGCAAGGATTCCAAGTCACCCATGGTCATCTGGGCCATCATATCGCATACCGTCTTGGGCGTGTGGAACTCACCGTTCCACTGCTGGCCTTTCGACGACAAGGCGAATTCCATGTAGTAGCCGCCGATGAGGTCGGTGAACGGCTGTGATTCCATTTCGTTGACCAAAGTTCCGAAGGCTTCCGCAAACAATTCCAGTTCGGATTTGTCCCACCGTTTAGCTTCTTCTAGATACTCCGCCTCGCGCGTCTGCGCGGCGACCGCGCAGGCGGCGAAGCGGACGAACGCATCAAAGATGCGCCGGGTGTCATGCCGATGGGAGAGCCGTTCCAGAAGTTTGCGGAAGTCACCGACGGGCGGCGGCTTCCGCGCACTCACGTTGCGGCCTCCAAGACTGGCTCGCGTTCCCGTAGGGAATCCAACATGCGGTCAATGCCCTCGGTGGTTAGCGTCCATGATCGGTGCGGAAGTTCGGCAACCACCGCCCACTTGAAGCGTTGATAAAAGTTCAACGCCTGTTCGTCGTTGTGGCAATGGTCGGCAAGAATGGCCAGCGCCAATTGCGCTGGGCCGCTGCCACCATAACCCCATTCAAATCCCGTCGGGCTGTGATTCCACAGATCGAAGCGAGGATTCAAACGGCGGCCGTCCACGGTGACGCCGACGGCGTAACCCTGCCGTTTGCCTTCATACCGTTTCATTTGTGGCCCTCCACGATGTCAGCCACTTCTTCGTCGGTGAGGTGTTCCGGTTCCATGTCCGGTCGCGGAAACTGGTGCACCCGCACGAAACAGAACTTGGACAGGCGGCACGCGATGTCTTCGCGCCCCGCCTTGCCCGCCTCGTTCTCATCGAGCATGACGATGACGTGGCCGTCGCTCGTGGTGTGTTGCCGGATCAATTCCTCCTGGGTGCTGGACAGGGTAGCCCCCATGATGGCGACGACCTTGCGGTAGCCGTGGTCATGAATTTTCATGGCGTCGAAGAAACCTTCGACGATGAGCAACGGTTTGTCCGCTGGCTCTTTGATGGCCCGGTCGAGGTTGAACAACTCCTGCGATTTCCGGAATCCCGGTGGCAGCTTATATTTGGGCGCACCTTCCGGTGGAGCACCAATAAACCGTCCCGCATACGCCACGACCTCACCTTTGACGTTGTGAATCGGGATGGCGATACGGTCGGCCATCATGCCCTTGGCACAAAAGCCGATGCCGAAATCCACGATGGTTTCCGGCGTCAACCCGCGCTGCTCCGTCAGATACGGATGGCTGCGCTCCAGCTTATCCAACCGGAATTTCAACGGCGCATTGGGCACGTTGCTTTCCGGCGTGAACTTCGTCGATACGGCTGGCCGTGCCGCCGGCTTCGCTGCCGGTGCGGACGTTTTCGGCTCGGCAGCTTCCGCTTTGTCGTCACTGGCAGCCATGGCCTCGGGATCGAGGTTGAACCATTCAATCGCCTTCAACGCGGCGGCGTGGATGCTGCACTTCTCCATCTTGGTGATGAAGTCGAGGGCGTTGCCGCCATGCTCACAGTCGCTGAAACAATTCCAGATGTTCTTGGTGGTGCTGACGCGGAACTGTGTGGGATTACTCCCTTTGTGAATAGGACACGGCCCGTTCAGGCTGTCGCCGGTGCGTTTGAACTGGTCCAGAATGTTGTAATGAACCAGCAATTGCTCCATGGTGATGGCCGCCTTGACGGCCTTGAAGTCAACGAACTTGGTTTTTGCCATAATAATACTCCTGTGTTTGTGGTTGTGATGAACGTGGACATCCCGGAAGTGGGATGGTCTCTGGTGGTTACGCTACCGCCCGGCTAAGAAAATCAGGAGACGTGTGGACTTGCCAATTCCGGCAAGTCCACGAGGGCGGACATGGTCGCAGCTTTGCCGCACTGCCAGACAGCAGTGAGCAAATCCTTTTGCAGAACGGATTCGTCGGCGAAAAGAAATAGACCGTGGCCGCGCTGCAATCGCGAGCAAGCATCGAGCAATGACTTCACCCGCGCCGCGCTGGTGGTGACGGTCAACACACGGAAACGGTGAATGCCCAGATGCCGTTGGTGAACCTTTTTGTCCCAAGTCGCTTCGTAAGCGAGCAGCTTTCGGTAAAATGAGGACTGCGCTAATTTTTCGCGGACGACTGGCATGGTGCCTCGGTCGGCTTCGAGGAAATAATATATCCGCTGCACTTGTCCGTTTTGATCGGCGTATTCCAACGCGAACACCTGGTCGGGGATAACGCCGAGCTTGGTGCCTTCCCGGATTTTCACCAGCCATTGCAACGGCGCTTCGACCAACAAATTCAATTCATCCTCGTGCAACAACCGGATGCCATGGTGTCGACAGGCGAGTTCCAGCGCCACCATGACATCGGACACTAGCAACGCGTGCGCCAGATACATGCGGCCGATGGCGCGATTCTTTTCGCCCAAAGACGCAGGATTCAGTTGCAACAGTGAACCGCTTTTATTTCCTAAACCGTAGGCGATGGTTTGGGAACCGCTGCGTTCGTAGTATTGAAGCTGGGCGCGCGGGCGTTCCAAGTAGCCATGATGAAACAGCCATTGCAACCGACGGGACAAATTCTGTGCGCTGCCACCAATCAAGGCAATGATCTGGTGGGAACGTAAAAACCGGTGCCGGTGGGTGAGCCGGATGATTTTATGGTCGCGCTCCGTCAACCGGAATGGCGCAATCTTGGCAATGCGTGTAAAACGGGGAAGGCGGGACATTCCGCCAGAATGAGGCAGGCAAAAAAAATGAGGAAGACGATGGGAATTGCGATTTCAGGCAAGTCAATGAACCGACTTGAAGTCAGTAAGGGAACAATCACATCGCACCGTGCCGAAATTCTTCAAAAGTCCGGCATAATTTGTTGCCCAAGCGCAGATGCTTGCCACCAACTGGTGTCCGGGCGAGTTTTTCACCGACCAAATAATTTACCAAATCCGCAAAACGTTCCGCCGAAAGATGATTGCGGGTTTTCTTTTTCAGATGAAATTTGTCCTTGATGTGTTTCCCAATCTTCGCCCAACTCGCGCCTTCATTGGGTTCAATGGGCAGCATATATTTCACATAAAGTTCGCAGAGATATTCGACATAGTTCGTCATATTAGCGTCCGCACCAATGCTGTTGGCGGGATACCCAACCACGGACGGTTTTGGGGCAGGCATCCGTATGTGAATCGGTGCCTGATTTGCGCCGCCGATGGCAACCGATACTCCGCCATGCGTCGCGGTGGATTTCACCCCGCCAGCAACCGTGATGTCGCCCGTGCAAATTTTAGCCTTCCGCGTCTTGGCCGTGTGTTTCGCCAAGATCATCAGGGCGTGACGGGCATCGGCCATTGAAAGATCAAGAGGTTGCGGCGCCTTGCGTTCGTGAGTTGCCTTGATGCTGCACAGCCATTCAGAAGTGTAGTCGTCCTGACTTGAATCAATAATCTTGTGGCAGGTGCTGCAAAGCAAAATCAAATTCTCGAATTGATCCTTTTGGGCGGCGGTCAATTTCGGGTCATGTCTCGCGCCACCTTTCCGGCGGGCGCGAATATGGCAAATCTCACCCACGACGATGTCACCGATGATAAGAGGGCTTTTGCAGTCAGGAATGGCACACTGGTTGCCCGCCATCCCGAACAATCGTTTGATTGTGGAATCTTGAATGCTCATCTGGATTTGGAGTAGCGGGTTCCGTTCCGTCAGATTTCAATGCTGACCACAAACATCATTTTATCGGCCGGCCTTTTTCGCCGCCGCTTCAATCCACGTGCCCAAGTTGTTATACCCATCATCATCTTTCCAGTCATAACAGGGGTAAGACGCACTAAAATACACTGCGTTACCATTGGCATCTTTGCCAATTTCGCCAAAGGTATTTGCACCCTTGGTATCGGTTTTGCCCGAAAAGTCTTTGCACTGGTGGATATAAATTCCCAGCAGCCCATTGCCTTTGGCGTAACTTTTTTGCAATTCGTATTTCACATACTCTCGATTGCTCGTTTGCGACCCGATCAACACCACGGTTACCGAAGTCCCAGAAAGCTGGCCATCAATCCATTTTTTAATCGCGGCTTCGCCTTGCTTTTCGACGGCTTCAAAATCTGCGGAGTCCACGAAGCCCGCAGCTTCGATGTCGTCTTTAGTGACGTCGCTGTTGCGCACATGATTGGCCCGCACCACGTCATTTTTATAGTGGAAGCTGAAGAATGTTTTTCGTGCCATATTTTGTTTTTCGCTGGTTTGATTTAATCCAAATTCTGTTTCAAGCTGGATGCTACCGTAACATCCGGCCGATTTCTTCAAAAAAGTTTTTTGGTGGCCCTTCATTGGCCCTTTGATAAGCAGTCTCAACCCAGTCGCCAAAGGAACTTTGATCCCAATCGTAAATCGGGGCGTTATGTTTTTTGAGAGCAGCGGGAATTTCGCCGCGCCAAAAATGGCTATTCCTATTAATATCTTTGATGTTGTTTATATGGATGCCAAGCAGACCGTTGCCCTTTTTCACACTCTGCTCAATTTCATAGGTGACGAATTTCCGGCTGGCGGTCTTTTGGCCGATGAGCACACAGGTGACGGAAGTTCCTTGAAGTCCGCGATCAATGAGCCGCTTCACCGCATCGCTGCCTTTTTTCTTCGTTTTTTCCCAAAGAGAGGCGTCCTGAAACCCGGCCGCCGCATTTCCCAGGACCACGCCACTTTTCCGAATGACATTCACCCGAAAAATATCATCTTGATAGTGAAAGCTGAAAAAGACTCGCCGCGCCATATATTAATGTTTTTATTTTTTTGCCCCAAAATGCACACCGGTTAGATGACGGAAAAAACCACGAAAAGCAACCAAAACAAGGGGTTTGAATTGACGCACCCGATGCGGGCAGATAACCTAAAATCCTGCTTCAGGATTGGCATGGCTAAAAAAGTTTATTTTGCATTCCATTACGAAGATGTTGCCGAACTCCGGGCGAACGTCGTGCGCAAACACAACTTCACAAAGGGCGTGGAACTGGCTGGTTACTATGACTACTCAATTTGGGAGGAGTCGAAGAAAACCAGCGACATTGCCCTGAAACGATTGATCAACGGGGAACTGGAAAATACCTCGGTAACGGCTGTGCTCATTGGATCGCAGACATACGCCCGGCGCTGGGTGCGGTATGAACTGATGAAAAGTGTCGAGCGAGGCAACCGAGTGCTGGGAATTCATATCAACAGCATCAAGGGAAAAGACCAGAAAACGAAACAGCTTGGCCCTGACCCATTGGCCCATTTGGGATTGCAAATCAGCGACAACGGGAAAAGAGGCCGGCCGACTGTGTGGGATGGTCAAAAATGGGTGTTTTATTCCGACCTCGATACATTTGACATTAACGAACAGCCGGTTGCAAAAAGAGGAAACAATTACCAGCTTTCGCATTGGTATAAAACCTACGACTGGGTCGTTAACGACGGATTCAATAACTTTAGCTCTTGGATTGAGTAAATATGATTGTCCTGCTACATGCGGAAGCAAACCGGGAAATTGCGGAGGCCGTTGCCTCCAATCTTCGCGATGCTTTCAAGGGACGCGTTGAGGTCAGCCATACTTCCGCGTCTTCGCCTGCGGCGTGGCCGGCGGATGTTAATTGGGATGACCTGCTGATTGTCCTGTTTGATTCTGCCCATTTTGCAGATGCCGGGAACGACTACATCGCGGAGTTTTTGAAGCTGCGCCAGAAAAAGGCCCTACTGCTCCCAGTTGCCATTGATACGGCGCATCGGAAGCCGCCCCAAGCGGCAGCAGCAATCAAGGCGTTGGAATTTGACGCCGCTGCGCCGGGTGTTGATGGCCGATTGGTCCGGCGAGTAGGTGCCATGCTCGGGCTGCGGGTGCAACAACGTGACCATCAACTTTTCATATCTTACCGGGCTGGCGATGGAACGAAAATCGCGGAGCAACTTGAACAACGTCTGGTGAGTTTGGGCTATCCCGTTTGGCGGGATGAAGCCCGCGAACTGGATGGCGAGACAACCATTCTTCCGGGCAGCGAGGTTCAACGACAAATTGATGAAGGCTTGGAGCGGGCGAGCATGGTTTTGCTCCTCGACACCCCGGCGGCTCCGCATTCCGTCTGGATTAAACACGAAGTGGACACGGCGAATGGGCTGTTGCTGCCCATTCTGCCGTTATGTTTCAAGTCGGAACACGACCCCAAAAAAGGGCCGAGATTTCCTTCGCTGCTCCAGCTTCAACGCTGGGTTGAACTGCCTTTTCCCAACCCGCCTTCGACACCTCCGTTGGCGGAGGATGACTTGAATCGCATCATCGGCGAAATGGAAATGTTCCTTTGTGATATTTTTCGGCGTAAGTGCCGAGTCCCTTTTATCGTGGAAAAAGAGTTCGTTTCACGCGACTTCACCTGGCGAATGGTTGATCAGCGGCTGTTGATGTCAGAATCAATCAAAAAACATTCCGCTCGGCTGACAACGAAAGTGTTGAGCCATTGTTCGATATTTGACCAGGTCCACGGGCCAGCCCTGAAAATATTCGGGGCTTTTTTGAAGCACACGGGACGCCCCAACCATTCACTTTACATTTATGATGGCGAGTTGATCCCCGAACCGCAGTTGAAAGAAATAATCGAGGCTACACCGGCGGAGGATGGCGTGGTTATTTTGCATCACCAAGAGCTGGCGGCGCTCATTGACTCCAATTTCACCACGCTGGCGATATGAGTGGCACCCGGTTGAATGTTTCGTTGGCGCAGTTTGACATCGGTCTGTCAGGAGCCGTTCCGGGCCGGGCGAGCTGGTCGGAGCCGGCGATGGATCGTGCAATTTTGGAATTTGTCGCGCTGTTTAGTGGCATCGTATTTAAGTATGGCGGAAGAATCGTTCATGGTTCGCATCCGACCTTCACGCCAGTCATCCTTAGGCAGGCGCGTCTGCACGCAGGCAAAAAGCGTTCGCGAAGGCCAATAACATTGATCATGTCAGAGCTTTGGGTGAAAGATTATCCCCAAGAATTCATCGACGGCCTGGCTGATGTCGCGGAATTTGTAGTGACCAAGCAAATGGGCGAAGGCGGACCTGAGAATGTGGAAACGCGAAATCGCAGTCTCACAGAAATGCGCCATTCATTGATCGAAAGCCAAAATGTGATGGTCGCAGTTGGCGGGAAGATGCACGAAAAGGACGGCATCATACCCGGAGTCCGGGAAGAAATGGAGTTGGCGGCGAAAAAAGGCCTGCCACGTTTTTTGATTGCCGGCATGGGCGGTTATGCGGCGAAATACGCAAGGGAGTTGACCCCTGCATCGCTTAACAACGGATTGTCTGACGACGAAAATGCGCTTTTGTTTGGCACAACCGACGTGTCAGCTTGTGTCAATGTGCTGTTTGAGAAACTCACAAATCCATTGAGACTTAAGGTTTGAAAGCATTTCATGATGAAATGCCATCCAACGCCGCAGCCTCGATTCAATTTTCCCACTTGCCTGGCAAACCGTTTGTGTGACAGTGCGATGAGTTAATCTTTTAAGCCAATACGGTTTTCCGGCGGCGGCAAACCCAATTCACTTGCGCTCGTTCAATGCCGGCAGCCCATTCACAATCTTCATCGTCTCGATGCTCACGCGCACGACGCGCTTGAGCAGGTCGAGGATGTAGCGCGGTTGCTTGTGTTCGCGCGCCCAATCATTTGGGTCGTTGCGGATGCCGCTGTCTTTGTCCACGGTGATTTGGTAGCGCTCCATGATCCATTCCAGCGCGGGCTTACCGTTCACGACGTAATTGTAGGCTTCGATCGGGATGCCGGTGAGCGTGATGCGGGCGTTGTAATGGATGGTCGTTTTGTCCACCTGCTTGTCCTTGCGGCCAAAAGTCATTTTCTGGACGAGGAAATCTTTAGCCGGTTCGCTCAAGAGTTCGCTGGCGAATTCCTGCACCGGCCACGGCTCGATGGTTTCATAATTCAGATGCCATTGCGCGAGATCGCGGCCCGCCTGGCTGAACCGCCAGAAATCCGCCGTCTTGCTCGTGAAGGGGAGGCGCGGCAGCATCTTTTTCAAATCGCTGGCGAAGCGCGTGCGATACTCCGGCGAATGCAACACGCCATAGACGTAATAAAAAATATCCTCCTTTGTGATGCGTGCCTCGTATGCCTTGCGGAAATCCGCGAGGATGTCATCCGTGATGGCGCTGCGCCGCCGGTAACCGTCCACCAACTCGCCCACCGACTCTTTGGCAATCAAATCCACTTCACGGAGCTTCTTTTCTTCGTCTGCCTTTGACTCGGCTGGCTCGTCCTTTTCGTAAGCGTAGAGGGGAAAATATTGCCAACCGCCATCAGTCTGAAGATCACCAATACAATCCACCATCAACGCAATTTGCCCTTGTCCAGACCATCGTTGCTTTATTCCGATGGCTCTGTTTTCAGTGGCGATAGGCGGAAAGAACTTTGGCATTGAGCCGACAACATTGTTTAGTTCCCGGTGAAGATAAACTTGTGTCTTACAGTAGGGCCGATAGACGGCTGTTCGGTGTGAGTCTGAATAATACTGGTAGTTCTTGCCCGCACACAGGTCGCGGACAAACGCCCGTGACCATGAAATCTTTTTTGGGTCGGTATCAATGAACCCCTCAGCCAATTCTAGGAGTTCGGTTTTGAGCCTTCCTGCACTCGATTTTGCAAACGCGGTGACTTGCTGATTAAAGAACTCCACCGTCCTCGTGATGTTTGCTGCAAGGGCTGAACGAGAAAAATTATAGCACCAAGCGTCACGTGCGGTTTCAAGTCCCCTCGAATATATCTCAAACACGGTTTCCGCGTCGTCGTCCTTCTTGTCGCCGAACGAGACAAATTTCTCAAAGGCCGGGTCGCGTTGGTTTATCCAGTCGTGGCTGGAGTTGGGCTGGACGCGCAGCCACTTTCTTTCGCGGTGAAGGCCGTTGAGACTTTGAAGACTGCGGATGATGGCCAGCTTTTCCTCGCGAGAGTGATAGTCACCAATGTCGTGATAGAGAAGTTCGCACTTCCCGCTTTTGTCGGGATTCCGAACAAATAAAGAAATGGCGATGCCAGCACGGCTGCCTGAGCCGAAAATCTTGCCGCCTTCCATGCGGGAAATTTCGCCAGAGGTGCGTTGATTTCCACGCAGGTTGAAGACGTAGATGGTGGAAAACTCACTCGTCAGACTCGCACGCAAACCTTCCAAAGCATTGCCGTCAATAAACGCGCCGTTGGAGACGAATCCGACAACGCCTTTGCCATTGATGCGGTCGCTGGCCCAGCGCAACGCGCGAATGTAGCTGTCGTAGAGACTATTCTTGTTCGTTGCGGTGGAATGGGCGGCGTAGGTGCTGCGGATACGCTCATCAAGGATAGGGTATTTTAGATTCTGATTGTTCGCGTTCGCATCGCCCTGACCAACCGAGTAAGGCGGATTACCGATGACAACGCGGATGGGGCTTTGCTTCTGGCGTTTCACTCGGCGATTATTTTCCGGGAACATTTTTTCATCCATCTCACCTTTGGTTTCCGAAAGCTGAAACGTGTCCGTGAGCACGATGCCATCAAATGGAACGTAGGCGGCGGATTTTTTGCCGGGCTTGCGGTGCAAGCCGTGGAAAGTTTCCTCGATGTTGATGGCGGCGATGTAGTAGGCGAGCAGGACGATTTCGTTGGCGTGGAGTTCGTGCTGATATTTCCGTAGCAAATCCGCCGGGTTGATGAGGCCGCTCTGGAGCAGGCGCACGATGAACGTGCCCGTGCCGGTGAACGGATCAATGACGTGGACATCCTGCGCGCCAAGCGAGGATTTGAATTCGTGCTGCAAGACATCCTCCACGCTGCGGATGATAAAATCCACCACCTCAACCGGCGTGTAAACGATGCCGAGACGCTCCGCCATCTTGGGGAACGCAGTGCGAAAAAATTTGTCGTAAAGTTCGATGACCACGCGCTGGCGACCCTCGGCGTTGTCAATGCCGGTGGCTTTCAAGCGAACGCTGTCGTAGAACTTGGCGAGCGAGGCGGTTTCTTTTTCCAACGCCTGATCGTGCAGCAATTCCAACATGGACTGCATGGCGATGGAAACTGGATTCTGCTTGGTAAAAGCGTAGTTCTCAAACAGCGCATCGAAGACGGGGCGCGTGATGAGGTGCTGCGAAAGCATTTCAATGGCGTCGTCTTCGCTGATGCTGGGATTGATGTTGTCGCGCAGCCCGGCGAGAAAATCGGCGAACGCTTTCTTGTGCCGCGCTTCGCCGCCGGCAAGCAGCTCACGGATGCGGGCGGTGTGGCGCTCGGCGATGACCGCGACGTCTTTGGCCCAAACTTCCCAATAGGCGCGCTCACCGCACTTTAACACAATGCGGGCGTAGATGGCGTCCTTCCATTCTTCCAAATGCGGGAACGCAAACGCGGATTGCACCTCGCGAAGTTTCGGCTGGCTGTCGCCGGAGCTTTTTTCATCCCCCGGTTCGCCACCGCTCACGCCGATGACCTGAATGACATCGGGCCGCTGCTTGTTGAGTTCAATGTGATTGACGGTGGCGTTGAAACGGTCGTCGTGGGCGCGGAGCGCCTGCAACACCTGCCAGACGACTTTATATTTTTCGTTGTCCTTGAGCGCTTCCTCGGCCGGCATGTCCGCCGGGATGCCGATGGGCAGGATGATGTAACCGTATTTTTTCCCATCCGCGCGGCGCATGACGCGCCCCACCGATTGCACGACATCAATCTGGGATTTGCGCGGATTCAGAAACAGCACCGCATCTAGCGCGGGCACGTCCACGCCTTCGGAAAGACAGCGGGCATTGGAAAGAATGCGGCAAGTATTTTCCGACGCGTTCGCTTTCAGCCAATCAATCCGGGCATTGCGCTTGAGTGCGTCGAACGTGCCGTCCACATGATCCAGTTCGCAGTGGAGCAAATTTTCCGCGTCGGGATGCGTCTCGCGATACGCGGCAATGATCTGGCCGAACTTTTCAACGAACGCTTTTGAGTCTTTGATGGAACGAGAAAACGCCACGGCGCGGCGCATGTGGGAAACGTCGCCCTGCAACTCGGTGGCGGTGGCGGTAGCCTGGTCAAAGCGTTTCGCAAGACCATTCCAGCAACCGGTGATGCGGACGGCGTCGTCGAGATTCAATTCGTTGTTCGCATCGGCAATCTGAAGCTGGAAGGTTTTGGAAACATATTTCTCGTCCACCGCCAGCACCAGCACCTTGTAATCTGACAACAGATTTTTGCCAACCGCCTCGCCGAATCCAAGGCGATGAAATTCCTCGCCGAATTGTTCGGCGTTATTCATCGAACAAACTTCGGCGTTGGCCTGCTCCGCTTTCACCTTGGCCTCGTCCCCGTAAATGCGCGGCGTGGCGGTCATGTAGAGACGTTTCTTGGCCTTGATGAAACTGGCATCGTGGACTTTGACGAAATGACTTTCATCCTCGCCGCTCAACGTCACGCCCGTCGTCCGGTGCGCCTCGTCGCAGATGATGAGGTCGAATTCCGGCAGCCCGGCCTTTTGCGCCTGCGACACCGCTTCGATGGATTGGTAGGTGGAAAAAACAACGGTCATTTGCGCTGGCCGCTTCTTTTTCTCGGCCATGCGATGAATAGCCTGATATTGGCTGATAATCTGACGCGCGGAAGTGGTGGCCGGAAATGCTAGGTCTTGCGTGGTGATGTCGGCGTTGTCGTCCTCGCCTTTGGTCGTGCGCTTGCCGATGTTGCTGTCGGAGCAAACCGCGAGGCTGTGGATGGGGTGGACAGATTCCGCCGTCCATTCGCGCAACGTCTGCGACATCAGCGAGAGCGAAGGCACGAGAAATAAAATATGGCCTTGGGGCGCAACCTGCTCAGCGATGCGGAGCGAAGTAAATGTTTTGCCCGTGCCGCAAGCCATGATGAGCTTGCCCCGGTCGGCGGCGACAAAGCCTTTCAACACGTCGCCGATGGCGGCGGTCTGATGATCAAATGTGTCCTTACGCTTGCGCAACGAGAGGTCTTGCGGGCGCTGGAGCGTGAACTTGGACCAGTCAATCGGGCTGGCATCGAGGTCGTGAACCGTCAGGCGGGTGACTTGCGAATGGGTCGCCAGCCGTTTTTCGACATTGATTCCCCAGTGATCCGTCGTGGAGACAATCATCCCGGACGTGAACCGCTTGTCGCCCAGCGCGGCAAAAAACGAATCAAGGTTGGCCGAAGATAAGGTCTGGTCGGGCAGGTAAAATTTGCACTGGATACCACAGAACTCACCCGTCGCGCGCTCCTCGGCGACAATGTCTATGCCGATGTCGCCAACATTGCCTTTACGAGGCCACTCATTCCACATCCAGACATTTGAGAACCGCTCGGCATAGATGGGGTCAAGCTCCAGATAGCGGCAGATGAGCCGTTCAAACTTGTCGCCAAGATCGCGGTTATTGACGGACTCCTCGCGAAAATACGCGAGGACGTCATGGATATTTTTTTTAGCCATGCAGACAGGGGAGCCGATTCAATTGCTAGAATCAGTGCTGTCTGATGGGGACTGTCTCCAAGGGTTTGCAGTGCCAAAAAATAGAGGGACGTGCTTACTCACGTCCCACTACAGGCACTCGTATGCCCTTGGAAGAACGCTTTGGGCACGCCCCAGTGGGGGCGTGCTGCAAGCGCTGTCTTCCAAAGTGAAATTACGAGTTTCGTAGTGGACAGCAGCCGAAGCCGCAAATTGGATTTGTTAATTTATATGGTCGTTATTTGTATTTTTTGTCAGCGGCGAGCTTACGACCCGCGCGGCGCGGTGACAATCTTGGATTTACCCTCGGCTGCCCGGCGCGGCGGTGTCACGGGAAAATGTTTCGTCACCCGAAGCCATCCATCGGCGCAACTTCGCCTCAATTTTCGCGCGCGGCATGGCAAACCGCTCGCGTGACAACGCGATGAGTTTGTCACGCCGGCCAACGCGGTTTTCCAACGGTGGCAGCATCTGCGCCCGGAACGGTTCACGGTTGGTGCCGCTGACCAGCAATTTCACCACCGCTTCATACTGGTTCAAGTCGGCCAGCGCCGTGGCCGGAATGGTTTTACCAAATTCCTTCGTCATCACTTCCGCATCGGTGTAGCCGATGCGGAAAGCCACCAACGTCCCGACGTTTCCGAACACGGCCTGCCGGATCGGTTCGGAAAGCTGGTCAATGTATTGGTGCGACAACGTAAGGCAGAGCCGGTATTTTCTCGCCTCCGCCAGAATGGAGGCGAACGCATCCGTCGAGAAATTCTGAAACTCGTCAATGAACAGGTAAAAATCCCGGCGTTCGGATTCTGGTCGGTTGGCGCGCGCCATCGCACCTAACTGAAACTGCGTCACCAGCAGGGAACCGAGCAGGTTCGCCTTGTCGTGTCCAAGCCGTCCCTTGGACAGATTCGCGATGAACAGCCGTCCATTATCCATCACAAATGGCAGATCCACTTTCTTTTTGACCTGGCCCAAAATATTTCGCACCACGGGATTCAAAAGGAACTGGCCAATTTTGTTTTGAATCGGCGCAATCGCCTCGCGTTTGAAACGCTCGTCATAGTTCGCATATTCCTCCGCCCAAAACGCTCGGATGAACGGGTCTTTGACCTGACCTATTACTTTTTCACGGTAGTGGTCATCGGTGAGCAAGCGGTTCACGCCAAGCAGCGTTTGATTCCGGCTTTCCAGCAATGCGGACGCCGCGTTGTAGAGAATGTATTCGAGTCGTGGTCCCCACGAGTCCCGCCAGATGCCCTTGAAAGCCGCCACAATGCCCGAGGCGACGAGGTGCCGATCATCCTGGGCAACCGAACCAACGACATTCAAACCGATGGGGAATTCCAAGTCGCCGGGATTGAAATACACCAGATGATCCGCCCGCTGCGGCGAGATGTGGTTTAACAGTTCTTCGGCCAGATCGCCGTGCGGATCAATGACCCCGACGCCGTGCCCCAGCGCGATGTGCTGCAAAATGAGATTTCGCAGCAACGTGGTTTTTCCAGAGCCGGTCTTACCGATGATGTAGAGGTGTTGCCGTTCGTCCACGGCGGCAATGCCAAAGGGCTGGGGATCGCCCCAGCCTTGTTCCTCGCCGATGATGATGTGGGGTGATTCGTTATTCATGGTGCCAAAACCAGCCGCCACTCCATGAACATCCCGGTTGTGGTGGACGTCGTGACGCCGGCAGCGGTGCTTGGGGCACGCCGGCGAGGTAATGGCGGCTGGTTTTGAAACCCGAATCGGGTAGCCAGCTTACCATGCGGTTCGCAAATCGGACGCGCCGTGGGCGCGGCTGAATTAAAAAAGCGCCCAGTCGGGCGACGCTTTCTCCCTGTGAGTGGTAAAAGCTAGTGTCTTGACCGGTATGGTCGTAAGACTCGTTGGTGATTGCTCCACGCTTCGGCGTGAACCGGTCGCGTCCGCGAAATCGTGGTCGGGCGGTAGCCCTGATCTTAAAACCCGTCCCCCAACGTGTCGGCGATTCCGGCCGACTTATCGCTTTTTGGTAAAGGACAACGGCTAGGTGTCATTTAC
>Ga0209698_10001717_pt1 | contig 25285 bp, 20 predicted proteins | sample LitLauG_LLR_2012_FD_187203 | JGI IMG/M metagenome (GOLD analysis project Ga0209698, IMG submission 187203) | Freshwater sediment microbial communities from Pennsylvania, USA - Little Laurel Run_MetaG_LLR_2012 (SPAdes) (version 2) | ecosystem: Environmental > Aquatic > Freshwater > Creek >... | reverse complement strand
GCACGGGACCATGCCTATTTCGAAGACTACGCTCGGGGCGTAAACGCGTTTCTTGAATCGCACCGCGACCGGCTGTCGCTGGAGTTCCGGCTGATGAAGTATCAGCCGCGTCCGTGGACCGTCACAGATTCGCTCGTGATCGGCGGGCGCCTGGTGCAGGATCTGAATCACTACAGTTATGCGCGGGCCATCGAGCACGAGAAAATTCTGGCCAAGCTGGGCCCCGAGTTGACCGCGGACCTGTACGTGAATTCGTCGTGGCGGGACCGCCCGCCGACCGATCTGCGGCGCGGGATGGCGGACGAACCGGCCGCCGGCAACGGCGATGACGAAGAAGACGACGAGGAGGAAGTCGACCCATCGGGCGAGACCAACCACCTGATCTCAGCACTTGCCGTGAAAGAACTCAGCGCGGCGGGAGGCGACCTGTTCCGCGAGGGATCGAACAACTGGGTAGTGTCCGGCCAGCACACAGTTACCGGAAAGCCGCTCCTTTCGAACGACATGCACCTCGGCCACCAGATGCCGAACCTGTGGTTTGAGGCGCACCTGAAAAGCGGAACCTTCGACGTGGCGGGGGTCACGCTGCCGGGCGTGCCGTTCGTCATCGTGGGCCATAACCAGCGCATCGGCTGGGGCTTCACCAACGTTGGACCGACGGTCGAAGACGATTACATTGAAGAGTTCAACGATCATGGCCAGTACAAGACGCCCACCGGTTGGCGCGATCCCGATCGGCGGCAGGAAGTCATTCACGTCATGGGCAAGCCCGACGTGACACTTGAAGTGGTAACCACGCGGCACGGTCCGATTATCAGCGAACTAATTCCAGGGGAGACGCGCAGGATTGCGCTGCGCTGGACGCTGTACGACGGCATGGGACTGCCCTTCTTCGACGTCAACGCGGCCGGCAACTGGGACGAGTTCCGCAAGGCTTTCTCAACCTTTGCGGCCGCGGGACAGAACGCGATGTACGCCGACGTCGACGGCCACATCGGATACCAGGCAACCGGGCGCGTTCCGATCCGGGCGGCGGGCGACGGCAGCCTGCCGGTCGCAGGCAGCGACGACGCGCATGAATGGAAGGGATACATTCCGTTCGACGACCTGCCGCGCACGTTTGATCCGCCTACCGGAATTCTGGCAACCGCGAACGGGCGCATCACTCCCGACAAGTATAAGTACTCGATCAGCACCGAGTGGGACGCTCCCTGGCGCACGGACCGCATCTACCGAGTGCTGGAATCGGGAAAGAAGTTCGCCCCCGCTGACATGCTGGCACTTCAGATGGACGTATCGTCCACCTACGACCGGTTCTGCGCGGAGAAGTTTGTGTACGCGCTCGATCACGCCACGAATCCCTCGAGCCGCGCGAAGCGGGCCGCGGATATTCTGCGCGACTGGGATGGGCGGATGTCGGCCGATTCCGCCGCGCCCACGATTGAGACGAAATCACGGCAGGAACTGGTGCGGCTGCTGCTCGAGCCGAAGCTGGGGCCTGCGCCCGCTGGTCCGCCGAGTTCCCCTCCGAACGGCGAGTTGAACTGGAGAAGTTATGTCTGGAGCATGTCCACAGTGTGGCTGGAAACCGTGCTCACAAAACACCCCGCGCGCTGGCTTCCCCCGAGATATCCGGACTATGAGAGCTTGCTGGCCGCCGCGGTCGAAAACACGCTCAAGCAACCGGGCGTACCTGCGGAACTGACCGAGTGGAAGTGGGGAAAAATCTATCCGCTTGAGATCAACCATCCGGTGCTGAGCCGTCTGCCGCTGATCGGGCGATGGACGGGACCGGGAATCCGTCCACTGAGCGGAAGCGGCTTCACCGTGAAAGCGGTCAGCCGCCACCACGGGCCGTCGGAGCGCCTGACCTGGAACTTCGCGAACTTCGACGAGAGCACGCTCAACATCGTTACCGGAGAAAGCGGAATCTTTCTTAGTCCGAATTACATGGATCAGTGGCGTGCGTGGTACAGGGGAACAACGTTCGTGTTTCCTTTCTCGAAGGAAGCCGTTGAGAAACACAAGCAGCACGAGATGACGCTGGAGTAGCGCCATCGCCCCGGCGGCTAGCCTGCCCTGAACGGAACCGAAGGGGTGGTGGCCTCGCCCCATGCGCGCTAACCTGCTTACGCAAAAATTGATCCGCATTGGCAGGGGTATTTCCCCCTGAAGATGTACTCTTTCGGGTTCGACAGCCAATGAGCCGGTGGCGTGAATTCAGCTTTGCCCTCCATCAGATCCAACACGCCATCGAGCCCAGTTTGTCCCTGAAACATACACTCTTAAACTGGAATGAGATCGCACCAGCTCTCGCCGAAAATCCGCGTGGACGGTCATCACCGTGCTCCACATTTCCGGAAATAGGGTCCTGAGAGCTCCCCTAAATCTTAACGGTGAACTCGAAACTCGTCAGGGTTGTCCGACGCACCCGCCTTTGGTGACTGACACAGTCGCCCGGATCGATTCTGGTTCTCGTAACAATCATCGCTCAATCGCATATTTTGCGACTTTGTAGCCAATGTCGCTGCGCGAGAGTCCCAGCATTCGGGCCGCTTCGGCCTGAACTCCGTTTGCCTGCTCCAACGCTCGCTCAATAAGGCTTTTTTCAAAGTCAGTCAGCAACTGGCGGAGATCGACGTTGGCTGGAAGCGTTTGAAGCCAGTCGCGCATCTCCATCTCCTGGGAGGCTTGAGCAGTCGGACCTCTGACCTCGGCGGGAAGGTCATCGACACCAATTTCGTCTCCCTGTCTCAAGATATGCGCCCGCTCGAGCAGGTTCCGCAATTCCCGTATGTTTCCAGGGAACTCGTAGCGCGTGATTTTCTGAAGGGCCGCCGGGCTCATGCGCTTGGGCTGGACCTTCAAGTCCTTCGCAATTTGGGCTGCAAGCACTTCACAGAGGCCAGCAATGTCTTCTTTCCGTTCACGGAGAGGAGGGATCTGAATGGGAAAGACTGCCAGCCGATAGTAAAGGTCCTGGCGGAAGAGTTCCTGCCGCACTCGTTCCTGAAGATTGCGGTGGGTGGCGGCCAATACCCGCACATCAACGGTACGGGTCTGCGTGGACCCGACCCGCTGCATCTGGCCATCCACTAGAACGCGGAGCAACTTGGCCTGGGCTGCAGCCGACATTTCACCGGCTTCGTCCAGAAAAAGAGTCCCTCCGTGCGCGGCTTCAAACAGACCCTGGCGCGCTCGATCGGCGCCCGTAAAGGCTCCGCGTTCGTGCCCGAAGAGCTCGGCCTCAAGCAGGGTTTCGGTGAAAGCCGCGCAATTGACCGCGATCAAGGGTTTCTGTGCCCTGCGGCTGTTCCGATGAATTGCTCTGGCCACCAGTTCCTTACCCGTTCCCGTTTCGCCCATGATCAGTACGGTTGCGTCCGTGGGAGCAACGCGGGCGATCTGCTCGCGGACCCCGCTGATTCCGATGCTGTTTCCAAAGATGGTGTTGGCTCCCAGCAGGCTGCCGACCGCTGATCTGAGCAACTTGTTCTCGCGGATCAGAGTGGTTCGCTCGCAGGCGCGACCGACGGTGGCCCTGACAACTTCTGGGTTGAAAGGTTTTGTGATGAAATCAAAGGCTCCCTGCCTCATGCTCTCGACTGCGAGCTCCAGAGTAGGGACCGCGGTGAGGAAAATCACCGCCAATGACGAATCGCTCTCGTGCGCACTGGATAGAATCTTCAGCCCGTCGCCATCGGGCATCTTCTGGTCAGTGATTACTACATCATAGTCACGCTCCGCTAGCAGAGGCAAAGCAGCCGCGACGCCGTCCGCTTCTTCGACCGTGTGGCCATCGAGACGAAGGTCGGAGCTGAGGACACGGCGCAGGTTGGGCTCGTCATCCACAATCAATAATCTAGCCATGGTCGGTTGCTCCAGCTGTCTCTGCTTCAGAAAGTGTCATTGCAAAGCTTACGTGACCGGGTTCGTTCCGGGCCACGAACAGGTCTCCGCCATGCGCCCTTGCGATATTCCGCGAGATGGCCAGTCCGAGGCCGGTTCCGTGCGGCTTGCTCGTGTAAAAAGGTTCGAATATCCGGGAGAGCGCTTCTTCCGAAATTGGCGCGCCCGTATTCTCTACTTGCAATTCCAACCCGTTGGCCGACGTACGGCTGCTGCGGACTGTGACCTGTCCGCCAGGCGGGGTGGCATCAATCGCGTTCAGCAACAGGTTCAAAAGAGCGCGTTGGATCTGCTGGCGGTCAACGTTCGCTCGCAACCCGTCATCTGCTTCGACAGTAATCGCAATTCCTCTTTCCGATGCAGGTACGCTCGCGATCTCCGCGACGTAGCCTAGGACATCCGAGAGAGACGCTGGATTCCGCTGTGCCTGACTTGGACGCGCATAAGAAAGAAAATCACTGGTCAGTTTTTCGAGTCGCGACGCTTCGTTCCGGGCGATGGCGTACATCTCTTTTCGTCCCTGCTCTCCCAGTTCGGGGCGCTCGGCGGTTGTGAGCGAACTAGCGATGATGGCGACGGGGTTCCGGATTTCGTGGGCAACTGCGCTCGACAAACGGCCTACCACTGCGAGCTTCTCCTCGACCATCAGCCGCTCACGAGTGCGCTCCAATTCTCCGAGATTATCAGCCAGTTTCCTTTGATCGCGGCGCAGTTGGTCAACGAGCAACCAGACCAGCAATCCCATGAGTGCATACACAACGGAGATAACACCGGCTTCAAAGTATTCGGTTAAATGAACAGGCGGGTGGAAGTGTGCGAAGTGCCAGACCCAGAAGAAGGTCATTGAATCCGAAACCGCAATGACGGCGATGCAGGCAGGAAGGCGGAAACGATAGGCTGCCTGTAAGACAGGCAAGGCCAGCAGAACGAAGTACGGGCTGTCTTCGCGATTGGTCAGCAAAGTTAAGAAAAGGGCTAGACCGATATTGAGGGAAATTGAAATCCAGACAACGACGTCCGCCTGGGCTCTGTTGAGTGGTCGAAAGCGAGCCCACAGCCACAACACCTCCAGCATCCTAAGCAGGAAGGCCGTTCCAAGAGTGATCAGCAATGCGGTCGAGGGGGAACCGAGAAGAGAGGAGAACAGGGAGTGAAGCAGCAGTAGGGCGGCCAGCACAAAGAGGTTCAGAGTCGCAAAAACCAGTTCCTGCTGGCAGAACGGCTCGAAGCCGAAGCGTGACAGCGCAGCAATTGTTCGCAGCTTTTGTTTCTCTTCTGCCACTTTCGATTAGAGTACGCTCGGGATGGAGGAGTCAAGAGGAGGCGAAACCGGCCACCGCTTGACCCCGTCGATCCGCGTTCTCAGTCCTTATCCTGTTCGGTCTCAGCTGGAGCGAGCGCCGTGCTGTTCACAGGAGACGAAGCCACCATCGCCCGAACACCAAATTCATGCACCAGCCTTCCTCCATTGTGCGCCGTATTGATCAGAAGAAAGGCTCCCGCGCCGTACAGCACCAGGAACGCGAGCGGCAGGATGGTGGTGGTCAAACGGGCGTCCGCAATTTTCAGCAGCCGGGGCAGGACCAGCAAGGCGGCGAAGATTGCGGTCAGCACACTGAATACCACGCGTGTGCGTTCGGCCAGGGACTCATGCGCTTCAAGCACCTGTTCTACCCCTGGAACGCGTTCCGCCAGCTTGCCGGCGGCCTCGCCCGTCTCAACTGCGATGAAGACTGCCGCCGTGCCCACCAGCAGCAGAACCATCGCCGCAATCAGGTAAGAACGGCCTTTGCCCGGCGCCATGACCGAGCCGGCAAGGATGAAAACCGGGGCAATCAGCAAGAGGGCTATCGGAAAGTGAATGATGAGTGGGTGCAAGCCATCCCAGCTCGGAATCGGCGGAAGCATAGAAAACTCCTTGGGTGGAAATTTAAGTGGGCCGCCGCTTAGGACGGCCCAGCACTAGCTAACCTTCTCGTACTTGTCTTTGTGACTGAAGCAGGACGGACACTTTGAAAAATCCACTTTGGCCGTCGTGTACCCACAAACTGTGCACACAAAGTAGTCCTTCGCGGTTGACCCTTTGAGTCTGGGAAGATTGTTCAACGCTTCGGTGTATAGCTTGGCATGTTCCGCTTCGGCAGTCTTGGCATAGTTGAAGGTCTGTAGCGCGTCCTTGTTCCCCTCGGCACGAGCCTCCTTCAAGAATTCCGGATACATGGTGTCGCGCTCGTAAGACTCTCCCTTGATGGCGGCCTCAAGATTTTCTTTCGTCGATTTCGCTACAGGTGTCTCGATGTTTGCCTGGGGCGTACCGCCCATCTTCTTGATTACTTCAGCATGGTTGGCGGCGTGCGTCTGTTCTGCCTTGGCCGCAGCGCGGAACAGACTCGCAACTTCTCCATATCCTTCCTGATTGGCTTTTTCGGCGAATGCGAGGTAGCGCGCACGGGCGTTGCTTTCGCCGTTGTATGCCGTCTGCAGGTTGTCGATGGTGCGGGTCGCAGCGGCAGCCCCACCGGATAGGGCAATCAAGGCGATCGTGAGTGCGAGGAAACTATAAGCGAACGGCTTCATATTTAGGGTTCTCCGTTTGGTTGTATGACGACCTCCGCAATCGAGATCGCTCACCGGGGGAGGGGCACGGCAGAGGCCAACGCTCATGTTGGCTAAGTTGCTAAGAACAAAGGCCGAGGAGTTGGGCCGCTGCAGGCGAAGACTCGGGACGTCCGACGGTTCGGACGGCGAACGTCAAAACCATCGGACATCGCCGCAAACAAGAGAGTGAACGCTGTTTCGAGTGTTCGAGTGGCATTCCCATCCGCACTTGGCTGACTCTTGAGGCGGATCAACGGTCTTGCTGGCCGCGGTTTCGGTGTCGTTCGTAGAGGTAGTAGCCGGCGATCACGAAAACCACGATCAGCCCAGTCAGGATCATGGAGCGGTAGTCGCCGCGTCCCGCATGGGCGCCGATCAGGATGCTCGCAAACAGGGCAGGCGAACGCGCCAGCCCGGTAACTACGACGAACTCTGTTAACCGCATTTTTGACAGCCCGGCGCCATAACACATAGCGTCCTTCGGAGCGCCCGGCAGCAGAAACAGCAGGAACATTGCGGATTTCCCCTTCGCGCTGTTCAGGGCCTTGTCCACCTTGTCGATGGTTTGACGACTGATGAATCGCTCCAAGGTGGGACGGCCGACGATGCGGGCAAAGTAGAAGTTGAACACCGAACCCGCCATGATGCCGATCACAGAGTAAAGAAATCCGCGCCAGACTCCGAACACGTAGCCGGATGCGACTTGCGTGATCTCGCCGGGGATCGCAAAGATCACCACCTGAACAAACTGTGCTGCGATACACAGGAGGGGGCCTTTAGACCCTTCTTCCCGGAGCGCCCCGACCAGCCGGTCTTTATTGGAGAGTTCTTCCAGAAATCCGGCGTGCCACAGCCAGATACCCCCGGCGACCACGAGCAGAACAAGAAAGATGGCTAGCAGCCATCGATACCGGCGGACGGTGATTTCAGACTGACTAGTGGGAACCATCGTCGATGCGCCAGTCCGCTGAAGTCTTCGGGAGGCTACGGGTCGAGCATATCGAAGTGAACGAGAATCCCGCCATCCAGAGGCCGCCTTGTGGTGGCACGCTTACGCACATCTTAGATCTGCGTTCTCTGCCCTCGCCATAGCTTGAGAATCTCAAACCAGAGGATGCTGCACAACGCCGCGCCAATACAGACAGCGAGATCACTCGGGTGAAGGACCGAGAAGCGAAAGAGTTCGCGTAAGAAAGGCACAAAAATCACGAGCCCCAGGAACCCGATTGTTCCTCCGACCACCCACCAGAGTGCAGGATTGGAGAGGCGCAGCGAGCCAAGAATCGTTCTTCCCCAGGAGCGATTGGTAAAAATCAGGGCCAGGTTCGCAATCACCAGAGTGGTGAAGGTTAGCGCACGTGCCTCCTGCTCGCCTCTTCCCCCGTAATACGCCGCCGCAAAAACCACTAGGACTACCGCCAGCACGCTGAGACCCTGCAGCACGCTGACAACTAGCGTTCGTGTTCCAAACAACGCAGCCTTTGCAGCGCGTGGAGGATGCCGCATAACATTTGTTTCTTCACGCTCTGCCTCAAGCACGATCGAGCAGGCGGGATCGATGATGAGGTGCAGAAACGCCACGTGAAAAGGCAGCAGGATAAGGGGCCATTTCATCATCACGGGGATCAGCGTCAGCCCGATAATAGGAAGATGACTGGCGAGCGTGTACGCGATTGCCTTCTTGAGATTGTCGAAGATCCTTCTGCCGAGCCTGACTGCCTGGACAATGGATGAAAAGTTGTCATCGAGCAAGACCAGAGCAGCTGCTTCGCGGGCCACGTCGGTGCCTCGTCCTCCCATGGCGATGCCAATATCCGCGGCTTTCAGTGCCGGCGCGTCATTCACTCCGTCGCCCGTCATGGCGACGGTCTGCCCAGCCGACTTAAAGGCTCTGATCAGGCGAAGCTTCTGCTGGGGAACAACTCGGGCAAAGATATTTGTATTCCGAGCGCGCCGCTGGAGTTCTTCGTCCTCCATTGAATCGAGTTCCGGACCGGTAATGCATTGGTCGGGATTCTTGAGCCCAATCTGTTGTGCGATGTTGATGGCGGTTCCAGCAAAGTCTCCGGTGATCATGACTACTTGAATGCCGGCGGAGTAGCATTCTTCGACCGCTGCGGAAACGCCGGGGCGAACCGGGTCGGCCAGGCCGATGAGGCCGAGAAACTCAAAATTGAAATCGTGCTGTTGGCCGGGCAACTCGGATTCCCGGAAATAAGCTCGCGCCACTCCGAGCACCCGCAACCCCCGATCCGCCATAGAACCACCACGGGCCAAGATCATGTCGGCCCCCGCAGGCTCCAGATGGCAAAGGTCGATAATCGCCTCTGGCGCGCCTTTCGCCGCGATCACATAATCCGCGCCAGAAGGAGACTTCCAGACTTGCGACAAAGCAAGCAACTCGGAGGAGAGTGGATATTGACGGACCAGGGCCCAATCGCTATGCAAGTGTTCGGTGTTCGCCAATCTCGACCTGCCAAATTCGTTCAACGCTCGTTCCATGGGATCGAACGGGTCGCGATGATTGGCCAAAATGCTGAATTCAACCAGATTGTGGAATCTCTCGACTAGATGCGCGGTTTCGTTTTGATCTGCATTGTAGAGTTCGCCCTCCGCAAACAGCATCTGCACCGACATCTGGTTCATCGTCAGGGTGCCAGTCTTGTCCACGCACAAGACTGACGCCGAGCCGAGAGTTTCCACGACCGGTACACGGCGGGTGAGGACGCGATACTTGGAAATACGCCAAGCCCCAAGTGCCATAAAAATGGTCAAAACCACGGGCAGTTCGTTTGGCAGGATGGCCATCGCCAGGGTCAGGCCTGAGAGGACGCCGCTGAGCCAACTCCCGCGCGTCAGCCCATGGAGTAGCACAACAAGCAGACACAGCAAACCACCGAAAATGGCAAGGATGTGAACCCATCGTGCCGTTTCTTGCTGCAGGTGCGTTTTCTCGATGGGCACCGATTGCAGTGCTTTGCCTATTTTTCCGATTTCGGTGTGCAGCCCGGCCGCCTCTGCCACCACAACTCCGCGGCCCTGGACTACCAGCGTGCCGGAGTAGACAAACGGCAGGTCGTCGCCCCCCGGACGAACAACTCCGAGCGGCATGGGACTCGCAGTTTTCCGTACTGGAACCGATTCGCCGGTAAGAAGAGACTCGTCCGTCATGAGGTTTGTGGAGGAGAGAACGCGGGCGTCGGCAGGGACCCGGTCTCCTTCTGCCAAGACGATGAGATCGCCTTTCACAACCTCCCGCCCAGGAATACGGGTTAGCTGTCCCGCGCGGATTACCTGAGCGCGAGGGCTTGAGAGGTCTCGCAAGGCTTCGAGCGTGCGCTCGGTCTTGTGCTCTTGGTAGAAGCTGATGCCGGTTACTACAAAAACGAAACCGAGAAGCATGAGCGCTTCTTGCTTGTCACCCAAAAACAGGTAGATAGTTCCACAGGCAACGAGAAGGAGAAAGATGGGCTCCCTTACGACTTCCCATGCAATAGCGGCTACACTGCGAGGCTTAGATGAAGGCAATTCATTCGGCCCATCGATTCTCAGACGCTCTTTTGCTTCCCCTGGAGACAATCCGGTCAATTGGTACCCATTTTCAAGTTCGATCGCAGGGGAGCCAGCGGAGTTCTGATCGCCCCCCGGCAACGTGGGTCGTTGTACAGATGCAGCATCCATAGTTGAGTCACCAATGCGCAGCCGGACTAGGCCGCTAGACTCATCCTTTGGGTCTTTCGAACGGAATGAAGGTCTCGTCTATTGGATCGATCTGGCCGACCTTGCCTTCTTGCTAGTTGAGGTCCCTGCAGAACCCGCTCAACTCTCAACCTTCTGGCGCCTCCAGGCACTTTCGTCTCGATGACGTCTCCCTGTCTGCGGCCGAGGAGCGCAATCCCCACCGGCGCGATAACAGAAATCCGACCCGTAGAGATGTCTGCATTCTCCGGAAACACCAGCGTGTAAAGCTCTTTCTTTCGCGTATCCAGATCCATGACCCGAATACTGGAGTTCATCCTGATGACGTCTCTCGGAACACGCTCTGAAGAGGTTACCTCTGCATTCTCCAAGGCTTGCTCCAGCGATTCGAGTTGCAGTTGATCTCGAAACGACGAGTGCTTCAGAGCTCGAACCAAGCGGCTGAGTCTGTCCATATCAGCATCCGTGACAATAATAGTGGGGCTTTTCACGATGAACTCCTTTCCCGTTCCCGTTCTCAGTGGGAGCTATGCAGCGTTCCTCTTGTCGATTCTGGATTCAGCCTTGCTCTGGTCTTCCGCCTGCAAGGATTCGGCCGTTGCTTGACCAGGTCTCGACGCTTGCTTGCTGCCAGCTTCGTTCCGGCGAGAGTTGATTTCGAACCATACGAGAAGAGCTGCAACACCCGCGCACAGGACCAATACCATGATCGTTGCCGGCTCCATAGGACACCTCCTTCAGCTATTCGCCCTCAGCTTCTGCACGTCGCCGACGGTTAGCACTGGACACGTGGAGAGAGACACAACTCGATGCGCGATCGAACCAAAATGACTCGCCGTCTGTGCGAAAGTTCCCGCGCCCCGTACACCCATGACGATAAGATCGGCTAGCAATTCGTTCGCGACACCCAGGATGCAGTCTGCCACCGGTCCAATTTTTGCCACCACTTCCGGTTCGTACAATAGCTCGGGGTCGGGTGGGATCATTTCGCGTAGGCGCGTCTCGGTGAGCTGGGTTGCGAGATGCGGCTCATTTCGGAGAACTCCTTCAACAACATGCACCAGGGTCAGATGCGCTCGATACTCATGCGCTAGCAAAACGGCAAATGCTGCGGCGCGCAACGACCCGAGTGAAAAATCAGTGGCGAAAACAATACTTTGAACTTCGGCAAGCCGGTCTGCCATCACGTGCGGCCCAACCGTGAGCACCGGACAGGGCGCTTCGCGAATGACTTCCTCGGCCACCGAGCCAAGGAATGCTTTGCCCAATCCTGCCCGACTGCTCGTGCCCACGACAACCAAGTCAGCAGCATGACTCTGCACGAATTCGGTCAGCACCTCCGCAACGTCTCCATTCCCCAATAGTGCCGCGCAGCACTGACCACGCCGCGTTAACGGGTCGATGATCTGACTTAGGGCATAGGTTGCGTAATCTCGTTCCTCCCTCAAGATCCGCTCTACGGATTCGGAATGAGCGAAGGCATAGGCCGCCTGTGGTATGACATGTGCAACATAGAGCTTCGCGCTGTAGCGATCCGCCAAGGCGACGGCAAACGGCAAGGCCCGACTGGCCGAGACGTCCAAGTCAGTCGCAAACAGAATGTTCTTGAGTGCGATCTCCCGTTGAATCTCCAACGTTTTCATCTCGCACCTCCTTCTCCCACGAATGCAGGACGTTGCTCGGAAATGAGCCGCTGTCGCCAGGTAGGTTCCCGCGTCAGCGGCCCTTGGCCCTGGCCGCTCCGCACGCGTTCAGCGTCACTCCTCCGAACCGCTGTGCGTCGGCTCCAACTTTTGCAGTCGATCATCGGCGTTGTGGTAGTCGACGATCGTGTCTACCACTTGATAAAGCCCGTCCGCGTGCAGGGACACATCCGCGAGTGTTTCTTTATACTCAGCCTGACGCAGGTGCCGGCGTCCGGGTCGCACCAGGTTGATGGCCTCCCCGGTTTCATGTGCCAAGGCGACGAGGTGGGGCCGAGCTCTCTCGATAGCCGTCTGCTCCACCTCGCACGCCTGCGGCTTCATTTTCTCGAGCTCTGCCAGCATTCGTCCCATGTCATTGATTCCATGCCGAAGATTGTTCAGGTAGTAGGTATGACTCTCCCAGCTTGTCTGATGGTTACGGGTGAGAGACAACAAGGTGTCGGCATCACGGCTGACCCGGGCGGCCTGTTGCTCGAGCGTAGACAGATGGTCTGCCACTTGGGACGCTTTTGCAGCATCCCGGTTGGAGTTGTTCGTGTCGGCGAAGAGTGCGGTCGGCACCGACAGCATCGCGACTACTACCCACGATGCAATGAGAATTCTCTTGGGGTTCATGTAGGTCCTCCTAACACAGTTTGAGCATCGTTTAAAGTTTAGGAGTCGTCCGAGAGCAGTCTCCGACAGCCTTCGTCTGACTCTGGTCGAGCTCCGGTGATGCCTCTGTCACCGAAATGATTCCGTTCTACTGGTCGCAATCGTTCCCACATAACCGTCCAAGGCCGAACGTCAGCAGAGCAAGACATCGCCCAAATGCTGCTGGATTGCTTGTCCGCGGGTTTGTCTGGCTTGTCCGCACCGCAGGATTTCGGCCATGCACGGACCAGCCACCTCGGGGCTTAGGATTCCTTTCGCGACAGCGCCCTCCAGCAAATCCATTGAGTCCTTTCCGGTTTCAACCAGAAGGCTCTGCGCGAGCAGACGCAGGGCAGGATCGGGGGAGTGCAAGGCCTCTACCAGCTCCCAACCTGCTTCCGGATCAGCGGTCTTCCGCCATACAATTCCGCACGCGAGCATGTAGTTGGCATCCATCGCAAACCTCCCATACGACTTCATCGTTTCAAGCAACCACAAGGGCCTTCCTGTCACAAACCAGACACTCGCTCACAACCTCGATGATCTGGCGGTAGGCGTACTTACAGACGATGTCGCGGGCCCCGAGCGCCTGGAGACCTGTGAAATCCGTAATCTCCGGCGCACTCGGCTGCATGACGACGCAAGGCATTTGTGCACCTCTCGTACGCAACGCCTTCAGTACCTCCTCACATTCCGCATCCGGCAGGTATTCGTTTACCAGCACGAGATCGAAAACCTGCGAATCCACTAGCTTCAGAGCGTCTCGAGCGGTCCATACGGTGGTCGTGTCAAATCCCGCCTCCTCCAGCATCTTCTCCAGAGCGATAAGGACTTCCTCGTGGCAATCAGCCACCAGAACTTTCTTCCGTGGCGTGTTCATAGTCCTGCTTTTTACCGCTGCGGGCTGGGCCATAACTGCAGCCTCCTGTTCCTAACAGAGCAATTCGGAAATTCTCCGGTACTCGCGCACACCTCGAAGTCGCTTAAGGCGACGGCCGATACACCTTCCGGCCTTGTCGGCTACGCGATCAATGGCCGTGTAAATGTTTGAATCCCGGTCCTCCATTACGACCGTCGTCGAGGGCATCAACACAATGGCGACTCGACAGCGTTTATCAACCCCACCCCGAGGGCCGTTCAGGTCGCCAACGCTCACACGCACTCTTCTGATCCGCCTGGCAAAGCGTTCCAGCGCGAAACAGAGCCTGCGCTCGATGTGCCCGCGCAACTGTTCGGTGATGGGTATGTCTTTTGCATGAATCTCGAACTGCATCCTGCCTCCTAGTCAGAGCGGCCATCGCGGCGCTTGAGCGTCGGCCGATCGTCTTCAGCATCTGCACCGTCGGTGGTCTTCGGTGCTCGGCGCAAAGTGGGTTTGTCATCTTTCTTGTCATCCGTGACCCGGTGCCTATTCTCAAAGGCGGCAAGGCGGGTCCTCACATCATCAAACTCGGATCTGGTGACGATGTATTGTGGGGAGGGCGGGAGTTTGGTCTCGATTTGCTTCTGAGTCTTCGCAATCCGGCTCTCGATGGGCGGGTGGGAGGCGAAGATCTTGGACAGAGTGCCCGGCTTGATCTTTTCTTTCGCCTGGATTTTCTCAAAGAAGCTCATGAGCGATTGCGGGTCATAGCCCGTTTTGTAGAGGTATTGCAGTCCGAGGTAGTCCGCCTCCGCTTCGAAGCCGCGAGAGAATTTCATGAAGCCCATCGGTACGCCGATGCCGGCCGCTGATCGCGCCGCATATCCCACCCCGCCGCCCACAAAAATCAACGGAATCGAAGCAATATTTGCCAAGTTGGCGCGTGTCATCTGCCGAACAGCATGACGGGCAGCCACATGAGCGACCTCGTGCGCCATCACACCAGCCAACTCGGCCTCCTCGTCCGCCGCCAGGAGGAGGCCGGAATTCACGTAGAAGAATCCGCCGGGCAGGGCGAAGGCGTTCACCTCACTGGCGTCAATCACCTTGATCGTGAACGGTACCTGTGCATCGGAGTTCCGAACGATGTTCTGTCCGATCCGGTTCACATACTCGGTTATGACGGGGTCCTGCACCAGCTTCACGGTGCTGTCGATCATCTGGGCGTATTCCCTGCCCATCCGTATTTCTGTTGCCAGCGAGTACCAGTTACCCAGCCCACGGCCGCCGATATCGCGGTTGCCGATTGCGTCGATGTCATCCTTGCCGCCCTCCTTCACCTTGGGCGGTTGTGCAGGGCGCTGCGATTCGCCGGTCCCAGAATCGTCCCGGGCATGCGCTGGAACCGCTTGCGCGAAACACAGGAGGAGCATTAGCGTGGCTGCGAATGTTATGGCTCCGTATTTCATCGCGCACCTCCCTCGATTGTTGTGAGGGTCAATTCCATTCATAAGTCCATGGCCGTGCATTAGAAAAGTAGAAAGTTTATGATGTAATCGTAGGTTTAACGAAAGTGTGCTTTTGACATGGAATGGCTGAACTACCATCACCTGCTCTACTTCTGGACGGTAGCCCGGACGGGCAGCATCTCCGCCGCCAGTAAAGAACTGCGGCTTGCCTCTCCGACCATCAGCAATCAGATTCGCAAGCTGGAAGACAATCTGGGAGAAGAGCTACTGCGTCGCTCCGGCCGGAAATTGGTCCTCACCGACATGGGACGGATCGCCATGCGCTACGCGGATGAGATCTTTTCACTAGGGCAGGAATTCACCAGCACGATGAAAGAGCGGCCCACGGGGCGGCCGCTGCGCTTCTGTGTCGGGATTGCAGATGTGCTACCGAAAACGATTGCGTTTCGACTGATCGAGCCTGCATTGCGGCTGCGTACTCCCGTGCATCTGATTTGCCGGGAAGACAGGCCGGATCATTTGCTGGCTGATCTTGCCGTCCACGACGTTGACGTGGTTCTTTCCGACGCTCCGGCCAGTCCTGCGGCCAACATCCGAGCGTTCAATCACCTGCTAGGAGAGTCCGAGGTCAGCTTTCTGGCGCCCAGAAAACTGTCATTCCTCAAGAAGGGCTTTCCGCGCTCACTGGACGGTGCGCCTTTCCTCCTTCCCCTGGACAACACTGCTTTGCGGCGCGATTTGGACGAATGGTTTCATTCCCAAAAGGTAAGGCCGGCCGTAATGGGGGAGTTCGCCGACCTCGCTTTGCTCAGAGTCTTCGCGGAAGAAGGGTTCGGAGTGTTCGCAGTGCCAAGTGTGATGGAAGATCAATTGCGGCGGTATGGGTTTTATAAGATTGGCGTGACCACCAAAATTACGATCCACTTTTACGCCATTTCCGTGGAGCGGCAAGTGCGCCACCCGGCGGTAGCTGCCGTTTGCGAAGCCGCGCGCAACAGCCTGTTCCGTGTGAGTAATCGACAAGCAACGGGTGCGAAGCCATAGAGACGCCTTTGCGTGCAGTGGGGCAGCGCTGGTCGCAGGGCTGGGCCCATCGAGACGCCGAGGCCCTTTCGAAATGTGTCCCGTGGAGGACCTTCTGGCAAGACTGGCAGCGATTCGTGATGCTCTCGTAAAAGCTAACGATTCGCGTCAAACTTTCTACTTTCGCGATGTGTCCCTTTAGTTTATCAACGAGAGTAGTGCACCGAGATACGTGTCTCCATTTCTTTCTTTGACCTTCGGGTTGGATTATGAATGCAGTTCGCAAATTGATCCTCTTTCTCGGAGCGGTCGCCATACTGTTCGGTGCCCCCCTGACGGCTGCGGTCGAGAATGATGACATTCAGACTCCGGCGGCTGTCATTCTTTCAGCCCCCGCCGCGATCTCTCCAAGTGCTCGTGGCGCGGCACGAGCACGGGTGTTGTTGGCGGGCACCGTTGTGGTTGCCCCGTGCCCTGTCTCGTTCAGCCACGTTGTAGCAAGTCTTTCCCATGCCGGCTCCAACAACTGTCGATCGAACCTCCGATCCCTCTGCTTGCTTCGTTGTTAACGTCCACTCCTTCTAGAAACTCACTGTTTACCCCAACAAGAGGACGTCTCAAAAGAGGAAACCGTAATCTCCGCCGAAGGAGGATTTGGCATATGTCGGATACAGGTACATGCTGGCCGGAGCTTTATAGACAGGCGATCCTGGAATCAGACCGCGGCAGGTTGCCTGCCCGGATCAAAGCGGCAAGGGAAGCAATTCGGCGCCGCGCACGGGAGTTGTGGTACGCCGGTTCGCCGGAAACCAGGGAGCGGCGTGATCTTGATTCGGCGCTCCGTTTCTTGGGACTGCTCCGGATGGTAGGCGCAGAAAAACAAGAATGAGGAGCCAAAACGGAGCGCCCTTATGGCGTTTATCAATCATGTAGGTACGTTAGCGAGGACTGTGGATCGAGTCCAAACCAATTGGAAGGACAAGAAAATGAAAACGATCAACCGGCTGTATTTGGGTTTTCTGCTCGCAGCACTTCTAGCGATTCCACTATGGGCACAGCAGCCTGACGTCCAGGGGCCTGCGACCTCCGCTGGTCGCTATGATCAGCAGATCCAGCAGCATGTGACCAAACTCCTGAATTCGCACGACAAGTGGAAAAGCATCTCCGCCACCACGGAAGATGGCATCGTCAGCCTGCAGGGTTCAGCGAAGCTCTATATCGATAAAGTCGACGTGGCCCACAAGGCGGGCCGGATCGAGCACGTAGACGGCGTGCGCAACCGGGTTCAGGTCGAGGGCAACGTGCCCGACGCCGAACTGCAAAGCAAGCTGGCCGACAAGCTGCGCTATGACCGCATAGGCTTCGGGATCATGTTCAACAGTTTGGGGCTGAAGGTGCAAGACGGGGTGGTCACGGTAAGCGGCGACGTGCACGATTACCCCGGCCGCGACTCCGCAATTGCGATTGTCGAAACCACACCCGGCGTGAAGGATGTGATTGACGAGATCAACGTCCTGCCCACTTCAGGTTTCGATGATGAACTGCGCATTCGCATCGGACGCGCGATTTACGGCGATCCTGCCTTGGGCAAGTACGCCATCGATCCGCAGAAACCGATCCGCATCGTCGTGAAAAATGGCCACGTGACGCTTGAGGGTGTAGTGAGTAGCCAACTCGACAAACAGCTCGCAGGGGTCCGGGCGAACTCCGTGTCGAACGTGTTTAGCGTTACGAACAACCTGATGGTGCCAGGCAAAAGCTGACCGGGTGGCAATGCTCGTGCGGGCCTCGCGCGAGACCCAGGAAGCCGCGTCTCGGGTGGAAGAACTGTGTACAGTGCGGAGACTCGTAAATCAATCCGCACTGCAAGGAGGGAATTCCAGATGCGATTGGTTGACGTGCGCAGCGTCATCATCGGGATCGTCATTGCATCATTTTTTTGTTGCTTGTTCGGGACTATTAACGCAGTCGCTCAGGAACGTGCGGGAACGATCACCGGGGTAATCTCCGATCCCACTGGTGCGGTTATTCCCAGGGCGCAGATTACCGCGACCGGCTCTGATGGCGCCGTCATTACTGCCCTATCGGACGCCCAGGGGCGTTACGTTCTCCAGAGTCTTCTGCCTGGAGAGTATCGGGTCGAGGTTATTACGGAAGGGTTCGAGACGTCGAAATCAAGCACAGTCCGTGTAGCTGCCGGACGCACGCTTGCCCACAACGTTCAGGTTGCAATGGCCGTCGTCCAGGAACAGGTCACCGTCTCGACCGCGTCCACGGTGGATACGGAACCCGCCAACAATGCAAGCGCAATGACGCTCAGCGGTTCAGCCCTCGAAACATTGTCAGACGACCCTGAAGACCTGGCGGAGGATTTGCAGGCGCTGGCAGGGCCGTCAGCAGGGCCAGACGGTGGCGAAATCTATGTGGACGGATTTTCTGGTGGCAAGATTCCGCCAAAATCGGCGATTCGTGAAATCCGCGTTAACCAGAATCCCTTCTCGGCCGAGTATGACCGGGTCGGCTTCGGCCGAATCGAGATCCTGACCAAGCCCGGCAGCGACGCTTTCCACGGCGAGGCAAGATTCAATTTCGGCGATTCCATCTTCAATTCAAGAAATCCGTTCGCAACCGATAAGCCGGATTACCAGCGCCGCATGTTCGAGGGAACGTTTGGCGGCCCGCTGAGTAAGAAGGCTTCGTTCACTCTACAGGTAGAGCGGCGCGATATCGGCCAAACGGCCGTCATCAACGCTTTGGTGCTTGATTCCAATCTCAACCAGACGCCGTACCGCGAATCGGTGCTGAATCCTACAACGAACACCGAGGTAAGTGGCCGCCTGGATTACCAACTAACCCCGAGCCACACTCTGGTTGGCCGGTACGAATGGGAGAAGAACACGGAAACGAATGCAGGCGTGGATACATTTTCTCTGCCGTCCAGGGCGTACAACAGCGACGAGAGAGAACACGTCGTGCAGATCACTGAAACCGCGGTTCTAAACCCCCGCGCGGTTCATGAGGTCCGGTTTCAGTACAGGCGCAGCCGCGACGTTATCCAGGGACTAAATTCCAATCCCGCTGTGGAGGTCCTCGGGGCGTTCACCGGAGGTGGCTCCTCGATGGGGCTCTCTGGGCTAACGGAAAATCGTTACGAGTTTCAGGATCTCCTGTCGATCGCGCGCTCTCGTCACACTGTCAAACTGGGCGGCCGGTTGCGGGTCATCAACGAGAGCAACCGGTCGATGCAGAACTACAATGGCGTCTTCACGTTCACGTCATTGGACGCTTATCGGATCACCGAAGCCGGATTGCGTGCCGGCTTGCCCCCTGATCAACTCCGAGCGCTCGGCGGAGGCGCCAGTCAGTTCACGGTCGCAGTTGGCAACCCGGTTGCCGAGCTCACCCAGATTGATGCTGGCTTATTTGTGCAGGATGACTGGCGAGCGCGTAATGACTTGACCCTCAGTGGCGGTCTCCGCTTTGAGAAGCAGACGAACATCAACGACTGGCGCAGTTGGGCGCCTCGATTTGGTCTTGCATGGGCTCCGGGTGGCGCGAACCGACAACAGCCGATCGCCGTACTTCGTGCCGGCTTCGGCATCTTTTACGACCGCGTGCGCGAAAGTCTCGTGCTCGACGCCAGGCGCCTCGATGGTATACGTCAGCAGGAGTTCCTCATACCCAACCCTGATTTCTATCCAGGCATGCCGGCCCCCGGTGATTTGTCAGGCTTCGCCCAGCAACAGGTCATAAGAGTTCTGGGCGATGGGCTACAGGCACCCTACACACAGCAGCTAGCGTTGAGCCTGGAACGGCAGGTGGCGAAGGTTGTGACGCTTAGTGCCACCTACACCAACTCGCGCGGCGTCGACACGTTGCGATCACGCAATATCAATGCATTTCTTCCAGGAACTTACGATCCGCTGATCCCCGGCAGCGGAGTGCGACCCCTTCCGGGCGGCAATATCTACGCATACGAATCGGCCGGCCGCTTCCGCCAGAATCAATTCATCGCCAACGTCAATGCGCGCATCAATCAACGTTACACGCTTTTCGGTTACTACGCGTGGAGCAACGCGCAGAGCGACACTGACGGTGCCGGCAGTTTCCCTGGTAGTCCTTATGATTTGACAACAGAGTATGGCCGGGCGGGATTCGATGTTCGTCATCGAGCATTCATCGGAGGCTCGGTCACCATTCCGTTTGGGATCTCGCTCAACCCGTTTATCGTGATGCACTCGGGGGCGCCGTTTAATATCATCACGGGCGAGGATCTCAACGGCGATTCTATCTTCAACGACCGGCCTGCGTGGGCCACCGACCTCAACCGCCCGAGCGTCCTTACGACCGGCTGGGGAAATTTTGACACGCGGCCCACGGCCGGACAGACCATCATTCCCCGCAATCTCGGTGACAGCTCCGGCATGTTCGCTGTGAATCTTCGCGTGTCTAAGTCCTTCGGCTTTGGTGGGCGGCTCGGCGCCTCGGAATCTGGAGGTCCCTCCGAGCAAGGGCAAGGTATGGGTGGACCCCCAGGAGCCCACGGTCCAGGTGGAGGACATGGCGGCCATCACGGTTCGGAGACTTCTTCAAACGACCGGAGATATACGGTGACTTTTTCAGTTGCTGCGCGTAACCTACTCAACCGCGTCAATCTAGATGCGCCTGTGGGCAACCTTAGCTCGCCCTTGTTTGGACAGTCCACCTCCATCCACGGCTTCGGCCACGGCAGCGCGTCCGCCAACCGGACCATTGAATTCCAGACACGTTTTTCGTTTTAGGCGTGCCTCTTTTGTGAATAACCAACATATTCGGCGTGCGTCTGTCACCCGCTGGTGTGCGGCCGGTCACATTAGTCCCGCCCGCTGTGGGAGCGATAATTGGATTAGCCTGCAAAAGAACATCATAAGGAGAGACCCATGCCGGAGAGCGTATTGACGGAACCAACCAAGGTTGGAAGGGAGGTCTCGAAAGTGGCTCCTGGCCCACCTGCCAAAAGATCGTCCAAAGCGTTCAATTCATTTCAGATCGCGCAGGCCCAGTTCGACAAAGTAGCCGAATACTTGGGGCTTGATTCCGCCACCAAAGATCTCCTGCGGTACCCTCTGCGCGAGTTCCAGTTTGCTATCCCGGTGCGTATGGACGACGGAATGGTGAAGATCTTTCGAGGTTTCCGAGTACAGCACAACGACGCCCGCGGACCGGGCAAGGGTGGTATCCGGTTCCACCCACAGGAAACGATTGATACAGTACGGGCTCTTTCAATGTGGATGACGTGGAAGTGTGCGGTGGTGGATATTCCGCTCGGTGGGGCGAAGGGCGGCGTGATCTGCGATCCGCACAATCTCAGCGCCCGGGAGCAGGAGCAGATTTGCCGTGGCTGGGTGCGCCAAGTGGCAAGGGAGGTCGGACCGATGATCGATGTGCCCGCCCCGGATGTAATGACTGACGCGCAACACATGCTCTGGATGCTCGACGAGTTTGAGAAAATACACGGCGGCCGGTTCCCAGGTTTCATCACCGGCAAACCCGTCGGCCTGGGTGGGTCTCTGGGCCGAACCGAGGCTACTGGATATGGTGTCGTCATTACATTGCGTGAGGCGCTCAAAGAATTGAGCATCCGGCCCGAGAATACCCAGACCAGCGTCCAGGGTTTCGGCAATGTCGCCCACTACGCCATCGAGCTCTACCAGCGGCTGGGGGGTCGAGTGATCGCGGTCGCCTGCTGGGATCAAGCGGACCAATGTTCCTACACCTACCGCAAGCGTGAGGGAATCGATCTCGGACAGCTGTCGTCAATCACGGATCACTTCGGCGGGATCAACAAGGGCAAAGCCACGGAACTCGGCTATGAAGTATTAGCGGGCGAGGCATGGATGGAGCAGGATGTCGACATTCTTATTCCGGCGGCGATGGAAAACCAGATCACCGGCGACAACGTTGGTCGGATTAGCCCCCGCGTGCGGATTATTGCTGAAGGCGCCAACGGACCCACGACTCCGGAAGCCGACGCCCAGATTCGCGAGCGCGGCATCTTGCTCATCCCCGACTTTCTGGCGAATGCGGGGGGCGTGACGTGCAGCTATTTCGAGCAGGTGCAGAGCAACATGAACTACTTCTGGGAGAAAGACGAAGTCCTCGGGAAACTCGATTTGAAGATGACATCCGCGTATTTTGCGGTCTCTGATCTAGCTCGCCGGGAAAAGTTGTATATGAGAGATGCTGCCTACGCCATCGCGATTGGTCGCGTCGCTAAGGCGTGCCACGAACGCGGCTGGGTGTGAGCACCGTCGTCGAGCTCGAGATAGAATCGCGCCGCTCCGGCGCTGCGTTTTGAAACGTGCGGCATCCACCAGGATGCAGTGGGAGGTACCGATGAGCAACTTGAAGCCTCTCGTTGCCGAGTTGCCGGTCTTCAACCGCAAGTTCTGGGATGGCACCTTCCGCTGTACACAGATCGGCTCCGGGTCAATCGGCGGCAAGGCCAGCGGATTGGTATTCGTCAAAGATCTCCTTGCCGAGCAGATCGACCCTGCCTCTTTTCCTGATGTTGTTATCAACGTGCCAACCATGGCAGTTATCGCGACGGACTGCTTTGATCAATTCATAGCTCAGAACCGTCTGGCCGATTTGCCCTTCGAAGAAATGGCCGACCACCGCATCGCCCACGCCTTTCAGAAGGGCGACCTCCCGATGGAACTGCTTGGCGATCTCCGTGCGCTGATCGTTCAAGTCAAGACTCCTCTGGCGATCCGCTCCTCCAGCTTGCTTGAGGACGCACTTGAGCGTCCGTTTGCCGGGGTCTACGCAACCAAAATGATCCCCAACAACCAGCCCGATCCGGACGCACGATTTCGTCGGCTGGTAGAGGCCATCAAGTTTGTGTACGCGTCTACCTACTTCCGCGGGGCACGCGACTACATCCGGACGACTGGGACCAAGCCTGCCGAAGAAAAGATGGCTGTCATTATCCAGGAAGTAGTCGGCCAGCGCAGAGGAGATCGCTTTTATCCTGACATTTCCGGCGTGGCGCGTTCCTACAACTTCTACGCGTTTGAACCCGCCCGTCCTGAAGAGGGCGTTGTGACGCTGGCATTGGGGTTGGGGAAGACGATCGTGGACGGTGGCATAGCCTGGACTTTTTCGCCTGCCTATCCGCAGAAACCACCCCCATTTGCTTCGGTGCGGGAGTTGCTGAAGGGCACGCAAACAGAGTTTTGGGCAGTCAACATGGGCAAGCCACCCGCGTACGACCCGGTCAGCGAGACCGAATACCTGGTGCACGCAAATCTCGCCGATGCCGAAGCCGACGATGCCTTGTATTCGCTCGCCTCAACCTACGATCCGGAACGCGACCGCGTCGTCCCGGGAGTCGGATCTCGGGGACCGCGGATTCTGAATTTCGCTCCGATGCTGGTGCAGGAGCGACTCCCTTTGACCGACCTCGTAAAGGCCTTGCTCAGCGCAGCGGAGAAGACCGTTCATGCCAAGGTCGAGATTGAGTTCGCCATCACGCTAGAAACGCCGCGCGGCGAACGGCCGCGGGTGCGCCTGGGATTTCTGCAGGTTCGCTCCATGGTGGTTTCCGACCAGGTGGTAGATGTGACAGTCGAGGATCTTTCCGATCCGCGTGCCATTGTTGCCTCGGACATGGTCATGGGCAACGGTTCGGCTGATGATATCCAAGATATTGTCTTCGTGCGGCCCGATAAGTTCTCGCCCTTGCACACGCCTGCCATTGCGCAAGAGTTGGAGTCGATCAACCGGGGACTACGGGATCAGAAGCGGCCCTTCTTGCTGATCGGGGTCGGACGCTGGGGCAGTTCCCATCCGTCGCTCGGCATTCCAGTCGACTGGAGCCAGATCTCCGGCGCGCGGGCGATTGTCGAGGCGACGCTGCCAGAGATGAATGTGGAGTTAAGCCAGGGCTCGCACTTCTTTCACAACTTGTCGAGCTTCCGGGCCAGCTACTTCATGGTGCAACACGGGCGTAACATTGGAATCAATTGGGATTGGCTGAATCGGCAGCCCGTGGTGCGCGAGACGGAATTCATCCGCCATGTGCGGCCGACAGAGAGACTCTTGGTGCGCGTCGATGGGCGGACCGCTCGGGGAGTCATCGTGTCGCAGACCCTCGACAATACAAGCCAGGCAAAAAAATGAAGCCGGACGAAAGCCAATTCGGCACGATGCTCCACGCTCTGCAAGAGCGGGCCAAGGAATTGAACTGTCTGTATCAGGTGGGCGAGCTCTTGAGTCAGTCGACCCGGCCTCTGGACGAGATCTTCCGCGGCATCATCGACGTCCTGCCGCCTGGCTGGCAATACCCGACCGATTGTCAGGCGCGGATCATCTTTGAGAACCAAACAATCCAACGGCCGGATTTCCATGCCACTCCCTGGGTTCAGAAAGGCAACATCGTTGTGCAGGGTGAGACGGTTGGAACGGTCGAAATCTCCTACCGGCGAGAAATGCCGAAGTCAGACGAAGGCCCATTTCTCAAAGAGGAGCGCAAGCTGATTGAGACGGTTGCCGAGCGCATCGCGAGCGCAATCACTCAACGGCATCTGCGAGCCGCATTCGAGGGCTGGGCGGCGGCGGATGCAGCAGCGACCTCGCAAGGGGAGTGGCGCATTGTCCTAGAGTTTCTGCGTGACACGGACCCGGCCCTGCTGAGACGGATTTCGCGCAAATTGATCAATCACCTGAGTTGGAGCGGGGTCCAGGAAGCCAAGGATCTCCTGCGGCGGGTTGGGTCAAGCGTGCCTTCCGAGCGGGGCTTCTCCACCGACGAGAACCGGCCACTTCCGCAGGACTCTCCCGGCCATTCCTCCGACTTGACGACCCAGGCGCTCCGCATCGCCGAGGAACACTTGAGTGAGACCGAAATCCTAAATTGTGTGACTCGATGGATCAAGGAGGACAAGGCCAGCTTCCTGGTGCGAGCGCTGGAAAACCAGGACACCTCGCTGGGAGAGATCATGGAGTGTGTCGAGCGTTATCGGCACATCGGCGTCGAGGAAGGCGAACTTTCGGTCTATACCCAGAAGGGACTCCGGGTATCGCTGATCCGCCGCTTCTTTTCTGAAAGCCTCGACTTCATCAACGTCGCCAAGAATTTCATCGATGTTAAAGATTTCTATGATCTGCTGGGCAAGGTCATCTTCCCGCCCGGCTGCCACGGGAAACTGGGCGGCAAGAGCGCCGGCTTGTTCCTGGCCAAGAAGATCATCGACAAAGCCCCGGAAGCGAGCGCACTTCTCCACGAAGTCAGGGTGCCGAGAACCTGGTACCTCACCTCCGATTGGATTCAGGACTTCGTGCACCATAACGATCTGGAGGACGTTCTCAACCGGAAATACATGGAGATCGACCAGGTTCGGCAG